>Ga0163153_10000211_pt1 | contig 103550 bp, 88 predicted proteins | sample OliLakLV19MP6IB1_FD_148629 | JGI IMG/M metagenome (GOLD analysis project Ga0163153, IMG submission 148629) | Freshwater microbial mat bacterial communities from Lake Vanda, McMurdo Dry Valleys, Antarctica - Oligotrophic Lake LV.19.MP6.IB-1 | ecosystem: Environmental > Aquatic > Freshwater >...
CTTCCCCCTTGGCCCTTCCCTCGCCACCCCCCGACTGGTGCGAGCGGCGTCTGCTCGCCCGCATCCATCGGCTCACAGTCGGCAGGCTGCGGCGCGAGATCGAAGCGGTATCGCCGGCGGACTTCATGCGCTTCCTGCTGCGCTGGCAGCACGTCGACTCCGCGGGTCGGATGAGCGGCCGTGAGGGTGTGTTGCGGGTCGTCGAGCAATTGCAGGGGCTCGAGCTGCCGGCGCCTTCGTGGGAAGCGCACGTGCTGCCGGCGCGGGTGCGCAACTACGATCCGCGCGATCTCGAGAATATCTGCCTGGCGGGAGAGGTCGCGTGGGGGAAACTGCGGTGGAGGGAAGAAAGGGCCAAGGGGCAAGGGCCAAGGGCCACGAAGGAAAGTGATCCGACTAACCCTCCGGTCTTGGCCTTTCCTCCGACCCCCCTCCGTCGTTCCGCGCCGCTGGCGTTCTGCCGCCGCGACGACCTGCACCACTTGCTCGAGCCTGCGCCGGACGATGCCGCGTTACGCGCCGATCTCTCCGATCCCGCGCTGCAGGTATATGAGTACCTGCGTACGTACGGTGCATCGTTTCTGGCCGACATCGCGCGCTCCATCGATCGCCTACTCGGGCAGACCGAGGAGGCGTTGTGGGAATTGGTGGCTCGCGGGCTAGTGACCGGCGATGGCGTTGCCGGTCTGCGGAGCCTGTTGCGGCCCGAGGAAGGACGCGGCGCGCCACGGCGCGGCCTACGCGGGGTCGCAGGCGGGGCCGCGCGGCGTTTGAGCCCTGTCGGGCGCTGGGCCGTTTTGCGTCCGGCCGCGGCGCGCCCGGACGGCACGCTCGAATGGTACGCTCTCTTGTTGTTGCGGCGCTACGGCGTGTTGTTCCGCGACGTGCTGGCGCGCGAGACGCGGGCGCCGCGCTGGCGCGAGCTATTGCCGCTGCTCCGGCGGATGGAAGCGCGTGGCGAGATCCGCGGCGGTCGCTTCGTCGCGGGCTTCGTCGGCGAGCAGTTCGCGCTGCCGGATGCGGTCGACACCCTGCGCGCGGTGCGCCGCAAGGCAGCGGAGGCAGAGACGGTGATCGTCGCCGCGGCCGACCCGCTCAATCTCGTCGGCATCGTCACACCCGGCCAGCGGATCTCGCCATTGACCAACCAGTTCATCGCCTACGAGAACGGCATACCGATCGCGATCGGCAGCATGGCGGAAGTGACGACACGTATGGCGCAGACCGAGGCCGGCGGATGAGCCGACGCTGCGGGTCGCAGCGCACCCGGCCGCGGAATGGTTCGTAGACGTCTTGCCTCCGCGGCGAGATTGCGTAGGATTCGCGGCGCGTCGCTCCGGAATCGCCAAGGGCGCCGACAAGCCTCGTTCGAACGGAGAATCCATGCATCCACTCTCGTCCAGCCATTCTCCTTCGTCGCCAACGCGAGGGTCGCAACCCGCGTCGGCCCGACCGAGTCGTCGGTGATCACCGCTTCGGCCGGCTGACATGGAGGCTCTCACCCCTGCCGCCCATGACGTCATCCTGCGCCTGCTGTTGCAGGTAGCGGTTCTCTTGTTCACGGCGCGCGCCTTGGGCGAGCTCGCGTCGCGTCTCGGCCAGCCATCCGTCGTCGGCGAACTCCTCGCGGGAATCGTTCTCGGCCCTTCGCTGCTCAGCTCGATGCTGCCGGCTGTGGGCGCGTGGCTGGTGCCGTCGACCCCAGAACAGTTTCACCTGCTCGAAGTGGTCAGCCTGATCGGAGCGTTGTTTCTGCTGCTGGTCACGGGCCTCGAAACCGACGTGGCGCTAATCCGCAACCACGCGCGCACGGCACTCGGCGTTTCGGCCGGTGGCATCGTGGTCACGCTCTCCAGTGGCTTCGCGCTCGGCATGATGATGCCAGACGATCTCATGGGCACCGAAGCGAGCCGCGGCGTGTTCGCGATGTTCGTCGCGATCACGATGTCGATCTCGGCGATCCCGGTCGTCGCCAAGGTACTGATGGAACTCGGTCTGATGCGCCGCGACATCGGCCAGACCATCATCGCTGCGGGCATGTGCGATGACACGGTCGGGTGGATCCTGTTGTCGCTCGTCATCGGCCTGGCGGACGGAGAAGCCGTGACGGCCGGCACCGTCCTGCAAACCGTCGGTCGGGTGCTTGCCTTTCTCGTCCTGAGCTTCACCATCGGCCGCTGGCTGGTCAAACGCGCGCTGGACCTGGTCCAAGACGAGGCCACCAGCCGCGACCGCCTATTGACCCTGGTCGTCGCCCTGACCTTCGCCTGGGCCGCCCTGACGCAGGCCCTGCATCTCGAGGCCGTCTTCGGGGCCTTCATCATGGGCATCCTCTTCGGCCAAATGCCGCGGCTTCCGGTGGAAGTACGCCACAAGCTCGAGAGCATCGCGCTCGGCATCTTCGCGCCGATCTTCTTCGCGGTCGCCGGGCTCAAGGTCAATCTGCTGTCGATCATGGAGCCGCGCTTGTTCGGACTCGCATTGGCCGTGATCGTGGTCGCGACGGTTGGCAAGTTTCTCGGTACCTACGCGGGCGCCCGTCTGATCGGGCGGCGCGATCCCTGGTCCGCACTCAGTTTCGGCGCCGGGCTCAACGCTCGCGGCGCCATCGGCATCATCATTGCGACGATCGGCCTATCGCTCGGGATCCTCAGCCAGGACATGTTCTCGATCCTGGTCCTGATGGCGACAGCTACGTCGCTCATGGCCCCGCCCGCACTGCGCTACGTGCTGAACCATGTCGCGCCGGGCGAGCAGGAACTCGAGCGCCTGCGGCGCGAGGAGATCGCAGCCAGCAGCGCAATCGCGCGAATCCATCGGGTGCTCGTGCCGGTTCGCTTCCGCCGCGACGCTGCCGCGGCGATGCCCCGGGCCGCAGCACAGATCCTTGCCCAGTTGGGTGCGCGTTCGGATCTGTCGATCACCCTCCTGACCGTCACCGAACCTGGTCGCCGGGCCGACGGGCTCGCGTTCCTCGAGAGAGTGAAGACCGACTTTGCCCAAGGCGAGATCGTCAAAAAGGCCGTCGAAGGTACGGCCGTAGCGGAAATCATCCTCAGCGAAGCGCAGAAGCACTATGACTTGGTCCTCCTCGGCGCCACGGAAAACCCGGTCGGCACAAGCGATACGTTGTTCACCTCGTTGGTCGATTTCCTCGTCAGGAGCGCGCCGTGCATGACGCTCGTCGTCAAGGTGCCCCGGGAACAGCCCGACAACTGGCGGCCGCACCGTATCGTCGTACCGACAAATGGCACCGTCGAGGCGAAGAATGCGGCCGAGCTCGGGTTTGCGATCGCCGACAGTGAGACGATGGTCCGGGTCGTCAACGTCGTCGTTCAAGGCCGCGAAGGATCGGACCCGAGCGGTCGCGCCTTGCGCCAGCGCTGGGCGAACGGTCGCAGCTTCATCAACGACCTTGCGAGCCTCGGCAACTCGCTCGGGGTTCGCGTCGAGGGCGAGCTTCAGTCCGGCGGCGAGCCCGACACGGTGATCCTCGACTTCGCGCGACGGTGCAGCGCCGATCTCATCATCATCGGCACCTCCGTCCACGTCGGTTCAGCACGACTCTACCTCGGCTCGCGCGTCGAGCGGATTTTGAGGGACGCCACATGCACCGTGATCGTCGTCAATATTCCCTGATCCGGCACGCAGCACCCACGGCACACGTCAACGGTGTTTGCGGTAGGTTGCATACTTGGGTTGATCGACAGCAAGCTCAGCAAGCGTGGTTTCCCAGAGATGCGCGCGCAAGCCGGGAGTCGCGAGGGTGACTTCTCCGGCGCGGATGCGGCGACAGAGTTCGCGGTCGAGAGCGGCGATCGACGCCATCGCATCCTCCGAGTCCAGCAGTTCGCCGAGCCGTTTGCCTTCGGCTGCCACGACGTCAGCCCCCTGCTCGAGTTCGCGGCGGACGATATCGAGAGCATTCACGGCGACACGCCCGTGAAAGGCGTTGCGCCCAGTCAACTCCGGCAAGGCGCGTTGCTCGAGAAAGTCGCGCACGGCCTCGAGCAGCTCGATGGCCGTTGGATGGTGGTGCATCAGTTCTCCTCGCTCGGCGCCAGCAATTCGAGCAGGTCGATTTCAGTCTCGGAAACGCGCCGGCCGATGGCAGCGCGCTCGACGGAACGGTCGAGACCGCTCGCATACGCGCCGTACATCATCATGCAGATGACGCCCCACTTGAGGGTGCCGAAGACCTCCCAGAAGCGTACCCGCGCCGGGTCGACCGGGCCGCCGCCGCCCGCCTCATAGGCCGCGAACAGGTCCTCGCGCTGGCCGAAGCCGCCGACCGGAGCGTCGATCTCACCGAAGCGCCACGAGGCGACGCAGATCCAGCCGAGGTCGGCGCACGGGTCGCCGACGTGCGCCAGCTCCCAGTCGAGCACCGCGCGCAGTCCGTCGGCGCCGACGATGAGATTGCCGTTGCGGAAGTCGCCGTGCACCACCCGGGGCTCGACAGCGGCGGGAAGGTTGTCTTCGAGCCAACGAAACGCGAGTTCGAAGACCGGGCGTGGGTCGTCGAAGGCGTCGTAGATGCCGCGGTATTGCGCCACCTGATCACGCGCGCTCTGCGGCCGCAGCTCGGGGATATGGCCGACATCGATCGAGTGGATGCGCGCGAGCACCGCGCCGCATTGGGTCGCGAGCTGCGGCCGCGCCGTGGCGAACTCCGGGTCGCGCAGGATCTTGCGCGGGATCGTCTCGCCGTCGACGTGCTCCATGACGAACCCAGGGCCGGCGCCGTCGGTGGGCACGAGCACGCGAATCACCCGCGGCACCGGCGTGCCGGCGACAGCCGCGAGTTGGATCAGCTTCGCCTCGGTCGCGAGCGGGATCGAGGCGGGAAGGCCGCCGTGCTCGCGGCCGCCCGGCGCTCGGCGCAGAATCAACCGCACCGGCGCGGCCGTTGTCTCGATGGCGAACGACCACGTCTCTTGCGATGCACCGCCGGAAAGACGCCGCAGGTCGCGCACGGCAACGGCGTCGGGATACGCCGCGACGAGGACCCGCAACAACGCCCGTTCGAGTTCTGCGTCGGCAGACGGGGCGTGGGAAATGGGGGACATGCGGAAGGGGCCAAGGTGCAAGGGCCAAGGGGGCGTTCTTCGTGGCCCTTGGCCCTACTTCTCTAGAATATGAATCGCACAGGCACTGCCGAGGCCGATCACGTGGGTCATGCCGAAGCGGGCGCCTTCGACCTGGCGCTTGCCGGCCTCGCCGCGCAGGTGCGTGGTGACCTCGTAGATGTTGGCGATGCCGGTGGCGCCGAGCGGGTGGCCTTTCGACAGCAGACCGCCGGAGACATTGACGGGGATCTTGCCGCCGAGGGCGGTCGCACCCGAGTCGATCAGTTTGCCCGCCTCGCCATCGGCACACAGGCCGAGGTTCTCGTAGTGGAGGATTTCGGCAGTAGCGAAGCAGTCGTGCAGCTCGACGAGGTCGATGTCCTGCGGGCCGACTCCCGCACGCTCGTACGCCTCCTTGGCCGCGAGCCGGGTGCAGGAGTTGACGTCGGGCATCACCAAGTCGCGCTCCTGCCAGGGATCGCTGGTGAGCACCGAGGCGCGGACCTTGACGGCGCGGTCCATCAAGCCGAGTTCCTTCACCTTCTTCTCGGACGCGAGCACAGCGGCCGCTGAGCCATCGACATTGACCGAACACATCAGTTTCGTGTTCGGATACGAAATCATCTCGGCGTTCATCACCATCTCGAGCGGGGTTTCGATCTGGTACATCGCCTTGGGGTTGAGCGTGGAATGCTGGTGGTTCTTCACCGAGACCTTGGCAAACTGCGCAAACGTGGTGCCGTACTTGCGCGTGTGCTCCATGCCGGCCTCGGCGAACACCGCCGGCATGGTTCCCGAGCCGAGCAAGCCTTCCTTCGGGATGCCTTTGCGGCCCCCGGCGCCGCCGAGCAGACCCTTGCCCATCTGCTCGACTCCGACGGCGAGCACGAGGTCGTACATACCCGCTTTGATCGACATCCAACCCTCGCGAAACGCGGTCGCCCCAGTGGCGCAGGCGTTGGCGCAGTTGACGACGGGCACTCCCGTCTGGCCGATCTCGCGGAGAATGCGTTGGCCGACCATCGCATCGGCCTGCATCAGGTTGCCGCAATAGACCGCCTGCATGTCCATGATGCCCAGCCCGGCGTCGGCGAGCGCCATCAACGCCGCCTCGGCACCGAGTTCCGGCACGGACTTATCCGCAAACCGGCCGAACTTGATCATGTCGATTCCGACTACGTAGACGTCGCTCATGGTTGGCTCCTAAGAGGGCTGAAAGCTCAAGGCTTAAAGCTGAATGCGGGAGGATTCGAGTTTCATGCGGGAACATGGGCGTAGCTAGCCACCTTCAGCTTTCCGCTTTCAGCCTTGCGCCCTACTTTGCCTGAAAAAAGTAGCTCACATACGAGTTGCCGTCGCGGTCCTTGCGGCCGAGGGCATCCTTGTAGACGAGTTGGACCGGCATGCCGAAGGAGATCTTTTCCGGGTCCGGGTCGACGCCGATGAGGTTGCCTTTCACGGTGCCGCCACCGTCGAGATCGACGATCGCCGAGACGTAGGGGACCTCGATGCCAGGGAACGAGCGATGGACGATGCAGTACGAGTACAGCGTTCCCGTGTTGGCGAGTTGAACGGTGGCGAGCGCATCGCTGCGGCTGCACTTCGAGCAGGCGATGCGGCTGCCGAGGTAGATCGCGCCACAACCGCCGCACTTGCTGCCCTCGAGATACGGCTCGCCACCCGCGGGCAACTTCAAGTAATCGACCACCGGAAGCGGCTTGGTCGCCGCGACTGCTTCACTCATGCTCGTACCTCCTGGCCGGGTTCGCTGCTGGCCAAGAGGTAGGAGAACGCCGAAGCTAAGGCAAGTGATTTAGGTCATCCACGAGCGCGGCGTCGTCGGTTCTCCCGACCTCGAAGCGGTACGCGCGTTCCTGCCACCCTCGCTGCGCAGGGCGGTGTCGACGTTGTGCCGATGCCGACACCGCGCGCACGCAGTCGCGGCTCGAGCACCCCCTGGGGTCACTGCTGGAAGCAATAGATCGGGATCAACAGATTGCAGCCAGCTTGGCCACCTTCCGTCCACTGGAACGAAGTCAATGTCGGCGCACCCGTCCAGGCAAATGTCAGGCCCGCGGTATTACTCGTCCAGTTGTTGCAGGAATCCAACGCCGGGTTTGCGAAGATGAAGCGCGAATCACCCGTGTATGCCGTTGCGGTCCACGCCAACGTCGCTGCCGACGGGTTGCCGTTCTCGTCGACCGTGATCGCGTTGTCGAGGATGACGCCGATATTGGTCGCAGTCAGATCGGCGTAACTGTCGGCGATCGGATTGCCATTGACCAAGACATAGGGATCGGTTGACTTGGTGAACGTCACATCCCCGTTGGGCGAACCCGAAGCATCGGAGATCCAGGCGCGATAGGTGCCGCTCAGCGGTACCGTCGTATTGTCCGCGGCGTCCTGACACTTTTGATCGGCGCCGGCGCGACCGCCGAGATTGCCGCCGAACGTGGCGCTGGTGATGAAGACGATCTTCTCCGTCGGCGCCACGGTGGGCGTCTCCGTCGGAGTCTCGGTCGGGGTCGCTGTCCATATCGACATCTCCCGCAAGGGCTGCCGCCCGCGACGGCGATGCAATCGGCTGCACCAGCAGCAATCCGGCCAGCGCTGCGAGCCGCCCGTTGCGGCGCAACCCGTATGCCGCCAGCATGATCAGCGCGGCGACCAGCACCAACATTCCGCCCGTCGACGCCAACGGCGCCGGCACCGCACCGACCGCGGGTGGCCCGCCCGTGGTCAGCCAGGAAACGACGACGGAAGGCGTCACCGGGTTGCTAATGAATGCCGACTGCGCGGAAGACACCACAGATACGGTCACTTGTGCGAACGCAAGCGTTGCCGAAAATAAGATAAAACTTGCACTCATGAGCAGCATTATCATTGAGTCCCTCCAGAACTCACTCCAGTTGAACCCCCAAATGCCATGAATTGGACGAGCAAGGTCGGATGGTTTTGTACTTGTTCGCCTTTCCCTGGAGGGCAACAGTGGCGCACCATGCCTGCTCGGCCCAGTCTGCACCGCGTGATCGGCATTGCCGCTACGGCGATGCCGGTACTGATCGCCCTCGCCGTAGCCGGCTTCGCCCTGCTCCGCTTCGTCGATCCCACCGCGAAGGATTTTGCTGCCAGCGCGGCGAGCGCGCTGCTGGCACTTTTGTAGTGGAACCTCCTGCAGCGCGTCGGCAGCGTGCGCACATGGATCGCCGGCGTGCCCCGCGGAGCACGCGTCATTCTGCTTGCAAGCGTCCTGCTCATGGGGATCGGCCAGTTCGTTGGATCATCAGAGCGGACGTACCCCCTGGCGCACTGGCATATGTTTTCGTCGGCCAACCCGGCGCACCGCTATGGGCTTCACGTGGTGGAGGGCACGACCAACTCCGGGCAACGGGTGCGTCTGGTCCCCGGAGCCTTGTTCCCGTCGGTATCGCGGCACCTGCTGACGTTCAACCTGCAACGCACTTTCAATCGCATCCCGCGCTCGCCCGCGATTCGGACCATGACGGCCGCGCAGCGACTACGGGCCGAACAGGCGCTGGCAGCCCTGGCTAGGCGCTACAACCGCATGCACCCCGACGACCCGCTCGTGGGCGTCGAAGTGATGCGCGTACGGCTGAGATTCGATCCACAGCAGGGCACCTACACCGCGGAGAGCGTCCGGGTGATGGAATCGCAGATAGCGGACGAATGACACTCGTTCATGACCGGGCGAGCGTCGCGACGCCCCGAACCGCCCAATTACTGGTCGCCGGGATGTGGTTCATCAAGACGGCGCTGACGCACTGGTCGGATATCGCGGAGCTGCCGCCGGTGCTCTTCGCACCCGTGGGGTTCCAGCGTTGGCTGCCGCCCACCTGGTGGTCCGTGTTACTCGACGCAAATGTGCTCGAGGGAATGCGCTTCGCGGTGTTGGCAGCGCTCGGCCTGTCGCTGTGGCGCGCAGCGCGTGCGGTGTCGTTGTTGCTGGCAGGATTGTTATTGCTGCACCACCAAGCGCTGCTGCATGGCTTCGGCTTCGTCAATCACCAGGAGTTGGTGCCCTTGTATGCGGTCTTCCTCTGCGCCTTTTTCGGCTTCGGTGGCCGCGCGTGGGAACAGCGGGCTCCCGGCCTGCCAATCATCGGGATTCTCCTGCTTCTCTGCCTGTCGTACGCGTTGGCAGGAGCCTTCCGGGTACTTCACCACCCCGAACTCTTCCTCAACCCTGGCGCGATGATGGGTTGGATCCTGCTCAACTCTTCGCGGCCGCTGCACTACGGCTGGACCCTCGGGCTGAACCTACCGTGGGGACCGGGGCTGGCGTGGTTGCTGCAAGCTGGCTTGATCGTGGTCACGGCGTTGGAGATATTGGCGCCGCTGGCGTTGGTTTCGGCGCGCTTCCGCGTCGTCTTCCTGACGGTGATACCGATACCATTTCACTTTGCCTGCCTGATCCTGATGAACATCTTTTTCTGGGAGAACGCCGTGCTGATGCTGCTGTTCTTCGACCTGGCGCAGCTGCGGCACCGGGCCGTGCAGGTCCTGCGGCGCCTGAGTTTGCGGCAGCCGACGCCGAATGCCTAGCGCCTAGCTCGCCGCTCATGCGTGTACGGCGCGGACGAGAGCGGCGGCGATCGCGGCAACGTCGCGTCGGCGCAGGCGTGTGTACGTCGGCAAGCTGATCCCCGACGCGGCCAGCCGGCGCGCTACCGCACCACCCGCGCCGCGAAACTCGGGCAGGTCGCTCATCGGCACGAAGACCGGTCGCGCATCGATCCCTTCCCCACGGAGAACCCGCAGGCAGCGATCACGTCGGCGCACCGACCAGCCGACGATCGCGCCCGTATACAACCAGTTCACCGGCACCGCCCCCGGCACCGCCTGCGGCTCGCGCCACTCGGTCAACGCCGAAAGTTCCTCGCCATACCATGCGCGGATCCGGGCGCGCTGCGCGACGAACTCGTCGAGCCGTTCGAGCTGCGCGAGACCGAAGGCGGCCTGCAGCGCAGACAGGCGATAACTGAACCCCAGGTGCGCGTGGTAGTAGGGTCGCTTCGCCGACTTCGCCTGATCGCGCAGCGCACGCATCTCGCGGGCGAGTCGCGCGGAGCGCGTCGTGATCAGTCCGCCCTCGCCCGTCGTCACGACCTTGTTCGCGAACAACGAGAAGCAGCCGACATCGCCGATGCCGCCGACGGGCCGTCCCTGCCAAGTCGCGCCGAACGCCTCCGCGGCATCCTCGACGAGCGCCACTTTCGCCGCCCGGGCGATGCGCCGTAGCTGACCCAGATCGGCAGGATTGCCGTAGACGTGCACCGCCAGGATCGCCTTGGTGCGCCTGCCGATCCGCGTCGCCACCTGTTGCGGGTCGATGGTCCAGGTATCGGCGTCGACATCGATGAGCACGGGCTTGGCGCCGGCGTAGCGCACGACGTTGGCGGCGGCGACGTAGGTCAGGTCGGGCACCAGCACCTCGTCGCCGGGTCCGACGCCGAGTGCGACCAGCGCCAGGTGAAGCGCGGCCGTTCCGGACGACGCGGCGAGTGCGTAGGGCACTTGCACCGCTTGCGCGCAGGCCGCTTCGAACTGTCGCACCTCGGGCGCAGCGCCAGAGATGTGCGCGGCGCGAACGGCCCGGCGCACGAATTCCTCCTCGTTGCCGCGGACGTCAGGCTCGGCGAGCGGGTAGCGGAACGTCGTCGTCGGCAGCGGCAGCGGTTTCACAATGGTCGCAGCACGCGTTCGGCGCGCACCCCGAGATGACGTTGGGCGAACAGCGCACCACGAAACGCGAGTCCGAGGGGGCGATGAATCAACGGCAAGATCCACTTTGGCAGCCGTTTGGTGCGCGGGAAACGAGTGGCGAAGGCCTTCATCGCGATCGCGGCGAGGCAGTTGCCGGCGATCGCATAGCGCCGTGGCATGTACTCCTCGCGAAAGGTGTCGACCACGAGCGCGACGCGCGGCTGGTCGGTATGGTTCCAAGCGTAGTGACGGTGGGCGATGTTGAATGCCCAGACCTTGCCCTCCTGCCACGTCGCCCGCAGATGCTTGGCGCGGAAGCCGAGTTCGGGCAATCCGCCGGGTACCGCCAGACCGAGGTGCATACGAATGACGACGTTGGTATCGCCGAAGTGGGCTTTGAGCCGGGTATGCGGATCGATGACCGCGACCTGCGCCATCGACACGTTGGGGATACGCCGGACGATCTCCGTCGTCTTCGGAAACTTGCGGCAGTTGTCGCGGTACTCGAAGAAGTAGGAGAACAGGTTGACGGTCTTCCACCCCTCTTCCTTGTACCGGTAGGGGGTGAAGTTCGCCTTCATCTCGCTGCCGTGAGCGGCGTAGTACGCCATCACCTCGTCGCGGATGACGGCGAAGTTCTCCTCCAAGATGCGGGTACCCGGAAGCTCCGCAGCGTTGTAGAAAACCGGCAACTTGCCTTTGTACCATTCGCCGGTGACGTAATAGTACACGGGCTCCGGGGTTCCGGTCTGCGCCGCCGGGCTCACGCCTGGGGGTTGCGTCGTCATCATTGCCTCCATGGGTCGACTGGCCGCCGCGAACCATATCGCCAACCAGGGGGCCGGGGAAAGCGGCCGCCATGCGGATTGCGCTTCGAGGCGGCAACGGCGTAGAAGTCGCGTTGGAGGCTCGCAAGCTTGTCCGACACCGATCTCAGCGTAGTGGTTCCGGTCTACAACAACGCCGACAGCATCGACGTACTGCTCGACCGCCTCGTGCGCACGCTCGACGGCTTGGGGCTGACGTTCGAGATCGTTCCGATCGACGACGGCAGTCGCGACGCGAGTCTCGATATTCTGAAGCGCCGCGCCGCGGCAGATCCACGCATCCGCCCGCGCGCACTGGTGCGCAACTTCGGCAGCCAGGCGGCGCTGTGTGCAGGCTTCGAGTTGGCACGCGGCCGGCAGGTGGTTTGCATCGACGCTGACCTCGAGAACTTCCCCGAGGACATTCCTGCGCTTCTGACCGCCCTCGACCGCGGCTTCGATCTCGCCTGCGGCGTGCGCACCGAGCGCCGCAGCTCGATGTGGAGCCGCCGCTTTCCGTCGCGGCTGCTCAACGCGTACGTGCGCCGCCGCACGGGGACACACGTGCGCGACATCGGCTGCGGCCTGCGCGCGATGGACGCACGCGTGGTGCGCAACCTCGGGATCGAAGGCGAGGCGCGCCGCCTCCTCACGCCGCTCCTCTTACGGCGCGCCAGGTCGGTCGTCGAGGTACCGATCCGTCACGCGCCGCGGCCGGAGCGCGGCGGGCACTCCTTCGTTTCGTTGCTCGGGATCACTCTCGACTACTACTTGCTCACCGCGCATCGCCCCTTCGTCGTCACCGGCATCGTCTCTCTCGCGCTTCTCGCCGGCGGCGTCGCGGCAGCGCTCGGCGGCGCAGCGTTCGGCCGCGAGTTCACCCTACTCGGCGGCCTCGTCGCCGCCGGCAGCGGCTTCGTCGGCGCGGTGCTCAGCCTGGTCGGCGAGTTCGCCCAGCGCATCTACCAGCTCGAACAAGGCCTGCCGTTCTACGAACTGCGCCGCGACGACAGCGAAGTACGCGCGCGCATCGAAGTCGACTCGCCGTCGCGCGAGAACCGCGATTAGCAGCCCGTTGAAAATCGCCAGCACGTGCTTCGACAAGCTCAGCACGAGCGGAGGTTCTCTCTGATTCCAAAGCAATTTCCCGTTCGCCCTGAGCCTGTCGAAGGGCACCCCAAGGTTTCTCAACAGACGGTTAGACCCCGCGCCCCTGGGCGGCGACCCAACTACAGGCCTCGACCAGGACAGGAACGAAGAGGTCGACGGCGGCCACACAGGCGATGTGGTCGCCGTCGATCTCAATGACCTGCGCGTCGGGAATCATCGCACCCATGCGGCGCTGCCGGCGCGGCGGTACGGTTCGGTCGCGGCTGGTGACGATGACCGCCGTCGGCACATCGATCTGCTCGATCCAGGTGCGCGAGGTGAAGCTGCCGACCGCGCCGGCCGCCTGCATCACCGACGCCGGGTCGTGGCCCGAGATCTCGCTACGGATTCGCTCGCGCATCGCCGGATCCGTCACTCGCTGCAGCATGTTGTCGAGCATCCGGGTATGGAATTGGCCCGGCATCAGCCGCACAGCCTGCGCCAGTAACGGCAACGCCGACGACACCCGGTGCGGCATTCCACGCGTGAACCGATAAGAGGTCGCGCACAACACCAAACCAGCGACGCGGTCCCGGTGCTGGCGCCACGTCAGCTTCGCAACCGGCCCGCCCATCGAATAGCCGACGGCGATGAACCGCTCGATGCCGAGAGCCGTGGCCACGGCGGCAACGTCGTCGGCACAGTCTTCGAGGCGAAACCACCAGGTCCGCAGCCCCTTGCCGTGACCGCGGTGGTCGATGGCCACCACGCGAAACTTCGCCGAAAGCGCGCGGAAGCTCGCTCCCCAGTTCAACCGCGCCGTCGCACCGAGTCCGTGCAACAAGAACACGGCCGGCGCGCCCGGCGGCCCGGGGATATCGCGCACGTGGACATCGCCGCGGCCTGGAAGGTGGACGATTCGGTCGATCTCGATTTGGGTCATTCGGCGAGCTTCAAGCGGTTGGCGATGTTGTTCTTCTGCATGTTCGAGGAGCCGCCGACGATTGGCATGCCGAGCAGATCGCGGACGTGGCGCTCCATGGCGAAGTCTCCCGATAGACCGTAGGCGCCCATCACCCGTTGGCAGATCAGCGCGATCTCGACAGCGGTATCGGCCACGAACAGTTTGGCCATCGATGTCTCGACGCTGCACGCCCTGCCCTGCTGCGCGAGCCAGGCACCGTGGTAGAGCATGTGGCGGCAGGCTTCGAGTCGGGTGCGCGCGTCCACCAATGCGTGGCGCACCGCCTGGTGACCACTGATCGGCTTGCCGAACTGGCGCCGTTCTTGCGCATAGCGCCACGCCTCTTCGACCGCCGCCTGGGCGATCCCGAAGGTCACCGCCGTGATCTCGATCTTTTCGACGTCGAGCGCCGGCCCGGCGAGCATGCGCCAGCCGTCGTTCCAGCGTGCGCGCCCGCCGACGATGTTCGCGGCGGGGATCTCAACGTCGTCGAAAACGACGTCGCTGCTCAGAGTGTAGCGCAAGTTGCCGTGCTCGATCGGCTGGATCGTCACCCCGGGCGCCGACGGCGGCACGAGCACGAACGACAGATTGCGGTAGCGCGGCTGCTCCTCGTCGCTGCGCACCAGACAGTAGATGTAGTCGGCGAAGTCCGCCCCGGTGCACCAGCGCTTGCATCCGTTGAGCACGACGCGCTCCCCGTCGGCGGTCAGCCTTGCGGTGGTGGTCACACTGGCGAGATCGCCGCCGACGTCGGGCTCCGACAGCCCGTAGGCGAACAGCAACTCGCCACGCGCGAGACGCGGCAGCAATTCACGTTTCTGCGTTTCGTCGCCGTTCTCGGAGATATTGACGCCGCCGTAGAAGGCGCAATGGATGAAGGGGCCGGCGAGGAAGGCGCCACGGCGGCACAACTCTTCGATCACCGCGACCGCGGCGACGAGATCGCGCCCCTGGCCGCCATGAGACGCGTCGATGGTGAGGCCGCACACGCCGAGCGCCGCGAGGCGCGCGAAGACGTCGCGCGGAAAGCGGTGTTCGCGATCACAGTCGCGCGCCAACTCCGGGGGGAGTTCGTCGGCGACGAAGCGCCGCAGAGTCGCTCGCAGCTGGGCGATGTGCTCGGGTTCGTCGGCGAAGTACATCGCGTCAGCCGGCAAAGCCGAGGATCGGCCCGAGGCCGACGACCGGCGCAGCGATGTTGCAGTTCGCACCGCCGTGGACGAGGGCGACGACTTCGAGCCGCTTGTTGACCATCGGCGCCCCCGAGTCGCCCGGCTTCGCCCTCAGGTTCGTGAAGATCGCGTCGGACACCTGGGGCAACGACGGGCATTGGCCGATGCGCACGACGGCGAACACCTGATTCGTGCCCTGCCGGTCGGCGCGACCACCGAAATAGAGGGCCTCGCCCAAGCGCGGCATTTCGGCAGCGATGCGCAGGGGCTCGACCGCGGCCGGCGAGTCGAGTTCGAGTAGTGCAACGTCGCGTTGGCGATCGAGCTTGGCGACGCGCGCCTTGCGCCGGCTGCCGTCGTGAAGTTCGACTTCAACTTCGCGGGAGTCGCTCAGGCAGTGTGCCGCCGTGATCGCGGTGCTGGCATCGCCGACGATGACGCCCGCGCAGGTGCCCGGCGTCAGCAGGATGGTCGCACGGTTGACGGCGGCTTGGGAACGCTTCGAGGACAAAGCGCCAGGTTGCGCCTGCGCCGTGGCGACTGCGACGAGCAGGGCAGTGCCGCTCAAGAAGGCGAGACCGAGACGCGTGACGGAGGGCATCAGGAAAACTCGCTGCCCACGCCCTCGGGACAGCCGACGCCGGTACCGCCGAGACCGCAGTAGCCGAAGGGATTCTTGGCGAGATACTGCTGGTGGTACTCCTCGGCGTAATAAAAGGGCGGCGCCGCGACGATCTCGGTGGTTATCGGCCCGAAGCCGGCATTGGCCAGAGCGTTGCCGTAGGCGGCTGCAGTGTGTGAGACCGCCTGCCACTGCGCATTCGTGCTGTAGTAGATGCCCGAGCGGTATTGGGTGCCGACGTCGTTGCCCTGGCGCATGCCCTGGGTCGGGTCGTGGCTCTCCCAGAAGGCGCGCAGCAACTCGTCGAACGGCACGACGGCCGGGTCGAAGACGACGAGGACCACCTCGTTGTGGCCGGTACGGCCGCTACAAACCTCGTCGTAGGTGGGATTGGGGGTCGCGCCGCCGGCGTAGCCTGCGGCGGTCGAATAGACGCCATGCTTGGTCCAGAAGCGCTTCTCGGCGCCCCAGAAGCAGCCCATGCCGAAGATCACCTGCTCCATTCCCGCGGGGAAGGGTGGCGCCAAAGGGTGGCCGTTGACGAAATGGGCGGCCGGAACCGGCAACGCTTCGCTCCGTCCGGGCAGGGCATCCGCCTGAGTCGGCATGCGCAGTTTGTGCTCCTTGAACCACATCGGGCACCTCCGTTCGCTGGGCTCGAGCACCTGACTATAGAGGAACGGCGCAGGCGATGGCAGGCCCGGCCGGCAAGCCGGCGAATTCGCTAACTCGCGAGCTTCTCGAATTCGGCGTAGAGCGCTTCGATCTCGTGTTGGAGATTCGCGTACGAGCTGAACAGCGCCTGCGGCTGCTCGTGGGTCTGGTAGAAGTCGGGCTGGTTGATCACCGCGGTCAGATCGCTCAGGCGCGACTCCTTCGTCTCGATCTCGCCCTCGATCTCGCGGGTGCGTTTGTCGCGACGCTGGCGTTCACGCTCGCGCCGGCGCTCGGCCTCGCGCTGCTTGCGCTGGTCGTCCTTGCTGCCCCCGCCGGACACCGCCGCCGCCGGCTCGTCGTTTGGGTCGTCGGCAACGAGGATCGGCGCGGACGAAGCACCGTCGGGGGCCGCGCCGTTTTGCGCCTTGGCGCGCAGGTAATCCTCGTAATTTCCCGGGTAGACATGTGCGGTCGCGTGGCCGACCTCGATCACCTCGGTAGGCACCTGATCGAGCACGTAGCGATCGTGGGCGACGAGGATGAGCGTGCCTTCGTAGCTCAGCAGTGCATCGAGCAGCACTTCCTTGGCGTGGATATCGAGATGGTTCGTCGGCTCGTCGAGCAATAGGCAATTGGCGGGATGGACGAGCAACTTGGCGAGCGCGAGGCGATTGCGCTCACCACCGCTGAGCACGCCGGTGCGCTTCTCGACGGCATCGCCGTTGAAGAGAAACGCGCCGAGGATACTGCGCACGCGCGGCATCAGTTCGGACGGGGTCACGCTGGCCATCTCGTCGAGCACCGTCTTGGCCGGGTCGAGAACCTGACTCTGGTCCTGAGCGAAGTAGCCGATGTCGACGTTGTGCCCGACGATGCGCTCGCCGCCATCGAGCGCCAGCGACCCAGCGAGCATCTTGAGCAGCGTCGACTTACCCGACCCGTTGGGGCCGACGAGGGCGACCTTGCGACCCCGTTCGAAGGCGAGGTCGAGAGAATCGTAGACACGCAGGTCGCCGTAACTCTTGGAAGCGCTCTGCAGGCGCAGCACTACACGTCCGGAACGGGGCGGCTGCGGGAAGCGGAAGTGGATGTTGCGGAAGCCATCGGGCAGGTGCAGGCGTTCGATCTTCTCGAGTTGCTTGACTCGGCTCTGCACCAACGCGGCCTTCGACGCCTGGTAGCGGAAGCGGTTGATGAACGCCTCGAGGCGCTCGATCTCCTCCTTCTGGCGGCGGTAGGCCTCGGCCTGTTGTTCGATGCGCGCCTCGCGCTCGACGAGGTAGCGGCTGTAGTTGGTCTTGTACTCGGTGAGGCTGGCGCTCGACACCTCGCAGATGCGGTCGACGACGACATCCAGGAAGTAGCGGTCGTGAGCGACGAGAATGACTGTGTTCGGGTAATCGCGGAGAAACTCTTCGAGCCAGTTGCGCGCCTCGATGTCGAGGTGGTTCGTTGGCTCGTCGAGCAGCAGAAGGTCGGGCTGGCGCAACAGCAGAGTCGCGAGCGCGACGCGCATCTGCCAGCCGCCGGAGAACTCGCTGCAGTCGCGATCGAAGTCCGTCTGGCGAAAGCCGAGGCCGGCGAGCACCCTTTGCGCCTGGATCTCCATGTCGTACGAGCCGCGTGCGTCCCAGTGGCTGCGCATCTCGGTGTAGCGCTCGAGAATTCCCTCGTAGCTCGGATCATCGGGCGGCACGGTCGCGAGTTGCTGCTCGAGTTCGCTGCATTGCTCGGCGAGTGCGCGCAACTCGGAGAACGCCGTCAGCGCCTGTTCGAGGACGGTGCGCCCCTCGAGGCCGAAGACCTCCTGCGACAGGTAGCCGACCGTATACTCCTTCGGCACGCTGATGGTGCCCTCGTCGGGAACGATCTCGCCGGCGATCATGCGCAGCAGCGTCGACTTGCCCGAGCCGTTGGCGCCGACGAGGCCGACGCGGGCCTTCGGGGGAACGAACCAGCTCACCTTGTCGAAGAGGATCTGGCCGCCGAAGCGTTTGGAGAGTTGGGCGATCGTCAGCACGGCAAAAGGGTTTAGCGAGGCAACAGCAAAGGAGCAACTAGCACGGGAGCAAGCTGGGTAGTTTTTAGTTTTGAGTGTTTAGTTTCGAGTTAAATGATGTCGAGGCGCAGAGCGCCTCTCCTTCAACGCAAAACTGAGAACTAAAAACTCAAAACTCGGCGAACGGATTGATGATCGTCGGCGGGCCTTCACCGAGCGCCGACAGGAAGAATTCGGCGCGCTGGCGCTCGGACTCGGCCGCACCTTGAGCGCAGTAGTGGCCCTCGCGCGCGCTGCGGTCGGAGAGCACCGTACAGCCCGGGGTCGGGTCGATGCCCTCGATGCCGACCGGCACGTACTGGAAGAACGCCGCTGTCGTGTCCATATCGATATTCGCCCGTACGGGACCCGCGACGCTCTCGAGAAACGGCACCACCCGCTGGACTGGCTGCAGATGCGGGATCGGGCCGAGCGCCCAAGCGAGCGACTCGGTCGCGTGGTTCGGCACCAAGCTGTCGTCGAGTCCTTCGACCAGGAGAACGCTCGGCTTGCGCAGCGAACCCGCGACTTCGAACGGCTGGCGGTACAGGAAACGGGCGTGATTGTGCTGGTCCTGAACGTCGTAGATCGTCTGGAACAGCGACAGCCCGACCCAGATGTCGGCCGGCGTCATGTTGCGAAAGACGGCGCCGAGCTGAACCAGAAAGGCCTCGGCCTGTTGGTGGATGAGAACTTCCGCGAGGCGGGCGCCGCCGACCATCACCGCCGCCGCCTTGATCTCGGGCGTATAGGGCAGCAACCCCGGCGCGTAATTGCCGCCTTGGCTGATACCGACGTAGGTGAGCGGCGCGTCGACATCGAGATCGGGTACGCCATCGGGCGCACCGAGCGGCAGCACGTCGATACTGCCCAGCGACGACAGCATACGCACGAAGGCGATCTGCTCGCCGTTGAGCTGGACCCAGAAGTCCGGCAGCCGGCGGCTGCTGAGCAGTGAGAAGAAGATCGCCGACACCTGCTCGGTAATCGCCTGGACCGTGTCGGTGATTCCCGCGCTGACTTCGCGATTGAGGTTGTCGGTGAAGCCGATCACGGCAAAACCGGCGGGGCCGAGGTAGTCACGCGCTTCGCTCGGCACCTCGCTTTCAGCGCTGCCCGGATTACCGTGCTGGTACATGGTGAGCGGTGCGAGCCCATCGTTGGCTGCGGCTGGTAGCGCGAGGATGAAGCCCACTTCGTTGGTGCCCCGCTGCACCGGCTCACCCGCCTCGTCGCGCGCGAAGTAGAGCCCGGTGCGCCACTCCGGCGCCTGCCACATACCGCGCACGATCGCTGCGACCCCGGGGTTCGAACTCGGGGTCACGCTGTCGATCGTGAACGACGGCGGCGGGTTCGCGAGCACCTGCTGCTTGATCGCGAGCAAATCGCTGGGGATATCGTCCGTCGTCCGCACGGTGAAACGGACCGCGAGAACGACATCGTCGGCGCGCAGAGTTTCGTTCGCGCGGGCGACGCCGATGACCTCGTCGGCCAATGCGCGTACCCGCGTCACCGCCTCGGGCTCGCCGTCGACCGGCGCGGCAAGCGCAGCGGCGAAGAACGGCGACGGTGCCAGCGGTCGCCCCGACAATGTCGTCACGCGATTGGTGATGATGAATCCGTAGCGGCCGCCAGGGGTGAGTGGGATCGACGGAAAGACGAGAATGGCGTGCGAGCGGACGCCGCTTACGCTGAGGTCGTCGCGAATGTCGGCACGAAAGGGAATCCGTTGTCCGAACGAAGGGCTGCCGGCCGTGAGATCGAGCAGGGCGGCGTTGGCCATGGGATCGAGCGACTGCGCAGGCGTGTGCGGGAACGTCGTCGGGTCCGGTGCCTCGGCGACTTCCGCGACGAGATGTGCGATCGGACTGAAGCCATCGAGTTCCCGGGTATCGTTGGTCAGCACGCGGAAGATGCCCTGTACGTCACTCGGCCCGGACGGGATGGGGATGGCGACGCGCACGCCGTTGGGCTTGCTGCTGTCGTCGACGAGAAAGAAGTCGTCCGGGTACGGGTGTGTCGAGCGACCAACGATTCGATCGTAGACGACGGGAGCGTCGCCGGCGACCGGGCTGGTGCGAAAGACGAGCGCCGCGGTGCTCGCAGCGGTCTGCCAAAGCAGCAGGCACGGAGCGTCAGCCGCGAGCAGGCCAGCCGGATCGACGAGCAACTGTCGTGGGCCGACCGGATGCACGCTCGTGGCGACGGCTTCCCCGTTACACGACAGGCGGAAGTTGGGAAGCGTCTCGACGTCGATATCATCGACGAAGTCGAGCTGGAGCTGCGCGCTACGGGCGACGTTGTCCGCGCCAGAGGTTGGTTCGGAGGAGGCCAGTTCGACCTCCGCGCCTCCCACCAGCGGACAACCGAGGAGCGCATTGCCGACGGCGACGAGCAACTCATCGACCGTGATCGCACCATCTCCATCGAGATCGGCTGGCATGCATAGGGAAGACGGCTCGCCGAGCGCGACGCGGACGGCGGCGAGGATGTCATCGACGGTCACGGCGCCGCTGCCATCGCAATCGCCGCCGCATCCGCTGGGGGCGGTACCGGCGGCGGCTGGGGTGACGTATAGCGCAAGAAGCGCTACAAGGGGCAGCAATGCGGCGCGGATCATGCCCGGCGCATAGCACAAGGCACGAGCGCGAGAGAACCCGTGTGGAGATCGGATTGGAAGAGGCGCCTTCTCGAGCATCGCGAGGAAGCCGACAAGGGGCCGATGTGGAAGCGGGTGCTGCGCATCGGCGCGGGCGTCGTCTTTCTGGTGCTCGGGATTGCCGGGTTCTTTCTGCCAATCCTGCCGGGAATCCTCTTCACCTTCATCGGCCTGACGCTGCTGAGTCGCGAGAACCGGCACGCGCGGGCGCTGCTATACCGGCTGCGCGGGCGCGTGGAGATTCCAGCAGAATCCAACGCCGCCTCAGAGCCAATCGATCGCGGTGGGAACGGCGACCAACCCACCACGACCGGAGACGGCGAGGAGGAACGGGGGCAAGCGGACAGCGGCTTCAAATAGAGGGTCTTGTCCAAAGCTTCGCCAGGGGCTCCAGTCTGGCTGGCGAGAGCCGCCGCCCCTCGGGGCTGCTTGTTTCAGGCTCCAGCCAGGCTGGAGCCTGGCGTTCCCGGGAAGACGCCAAATAAAAAAGGGGGCGGAACCTTTGCGGTCCCGTCCCCCTTCTTCCGATGCGCGTCCGGCCTGGTTCTAGTCGGACATGCGGCTCAGGCGGTACAGCGTGAAGTAGTCGTCCTCGTAGTCGAGTTCGATGAACTGCGAGCTGTAGCGACCGGCGAGGCAGGCGCGGTTGGTCTTGTCGTTGACGCCGACGACCATGTTCGGCGTGACGACGGACAGATCGCCCTTGTCGTTGTTGGAGAAATGGTACGCGCACATGGCGTTGTAGAAGTACTCGCCGGCGCGGTTGTGCACCAGCTTCCACCAGATGCGGTACATGTCTTTGTCCATGTACATGATGACCTTACCGAAGTTGTAGTACGGGTCTTCGGACTGGCCTTCGAGGATCCACACCGGGCGCGGCACCATCTTGAGGTTCTCGACGACGAGCCACGGAGCGCCCTTGGCCCCCGGCGTCTCATAGGCGCCCTTGAAGTAGGGGATTTCGACCTCGGCGCGGTGGTCATTGATCCACTTCTGCTTGAGTGGCTCGGGCGAAAGGACCGGCGCGAGAACCTTACCCTCGCCGATGAGCTTCCACTTGTAGTACTCGACCTTGCCGCCGTAGCAGTTCAAGTCGTCGGCAAAGATGTCCAGGCCGGCGACGGGATCGGAGCGCGTCGCCGCGTTGACGCGGCGGACACGGCGCGTCGACGGCACGAAGAACCAAGCCTTGTCTTGCGAGGTCCAGTCGTTGATTCGCTTGGTCAGACCGCCGACGCCGTCGACGTCCTGCGGCTCGAGCACGCTCGACATCGCGACCGAACGCAGACCTTCGGGGTTGTCGATTGGGCCGGCGGAGCGGCCGAGGTAGGAGTTGAGGTGGAGCCATGTCTTGATGCGCTTGAACTCGCCGGTGCTGTCGATCCCGTTGAGCGTGAAGGTCGCTCCCTGACCGTTGCCCATCTGGTTGGCGGACTCGAAGTTCCAGGCCATCTTGCAGGCGGCTTGGGGGTCTTTCGGATCGATGTTCGGGAAGGGGAAGCCGAAGTAGAAATCGGGAATCTTCCCGGTGGCCTTGTCTTTCAGGCCGCAGGTGGCGGGATCGAGATCGAACTTGCCCTCGTTCGCCTGGCTCGCAGCCCAGAACTTCTCGGAATAGAGCTGCTTGAACTTGTCCGGATCGACCGGGACGACATTGAAGGTGTACTCACCATTCTTGACGCGGTTCAGCGCGACTTCGGGGAGTAGCTCTTGAGCGAGTTGGAAGTTGTTCGCATCGAGGGTCCAGGGCTTCTGGTCCTCTTGGGCGCCAGCGGGGCCGCCGGTCAGCAGCGCCGCGGTGATCCAGAGTGAGAGGATCCAGCGCGGTTGGATCGCGAGTGAGCGCATCGAGAATTCCTCCTTAGCCTTCGGCATTCGGGTTTGGCTGGTCTTCATTCTACAGATTCGGCAACCTGTTTCTACACTAAGGTTGCGGCTGCGGCTTGACTCCGAGGCGCGCTGCGAGTTCCGGATTGAAATGCCGCGGCCGGCGGTTTGTGAAGAAGCTCGGCCGCAGGACCTTGACGAAGGCCGGAACGACGACGAGCCCGCCGAAGGTGTTGAACAGCATGAGGGCCGCGAGCAGAAAGCCCATCTCGGCCTGGAACTTGAGTTCGGAGAACCACCAGAACACGGTCCCGGCCATCATCGTGGTGGCGGTGAAGATGATCGCCTTGCCGGTGGTTGCGGTCGCGTAGTCGACCGCGACGTCGAGGTCGCCGAGTTCGTCGTAGGTGTCGACCATGCGGCTGAAGTGGTAGATGCCGTAGTCGACGCCGACGCCCGCGCCGGCAGCGGCGACAGGCAACGAGTTGACGTTGAGGTCGATGCTCAACCACACCATCAGCGCCTCGGCCGCAAGTTGGGACAAGACGACGGGGATCATCAGGATCAACGAGCAGTAGAACGTGCCGTACGTCAGGTACAGGCACCAGTAGACGATCCCGAAGATCATCACCAGGCTGACCCAGTACGATCCTTCGACCGCCTCGTTGACGGCGGCGAGAATGCCGAACAGGCCGCCCGCGTAGCGGAAGCGCACCTCTTCGCCCTCGTGCTCGTCGCCGAACTCCTTGGCACGGTCGATCGCGCTCATGATGACGTCGTGCGAGTAGTCGCGGAACAACGTCATCACCGAGCCGTAACGACCGCTCGAATCCATGAACCGGTCGAGGTCGCCCGCCGCCGCCGCATTCTCGAAGAAGTAGAACAACTCGGCGATGTCGCGCGGGTTGACCGGCACGATGCCCCACTTCGGGTCGCCGTCGCGGTAGAGGCTGGCGAGCACCTTGACGATCTCGAGCACAGTGATCGAGCCGCCGGCGCCCTTGGCGTTCTCCATGTGGTCGGCGAGTTCCTCCATGACATTGAGGGCGCCGGCCTCCTTGATGCCGTTCGGACGCATCGTGTCGACGACGACGATGAGTTGCGAGGCACCGAGGAACTTATCGTTCAACTTCTCGTAAGCGACGTTGTACGGGTGATTGGCGAACAGCAGGGCCGCGCCGGGGGTCATGTCGCCGACCTTGAGGGTGAAGCCCCATATCGGCAACAAGAGGTACATCGCCACCGTCAAGACGATCACCGCGTGACGGCGCCATCCTTCGCTCGCCTGGATGACGATATCGGTGATCCAGGGGTAGATGCGCTCCGAGAAAGCCAACCAGTACCACGCGAACAACGGCGCCCAGATGATGAGCCCCACGATCGCGGACAGGAATCCGGCGAAGTAGTGGAGGGCGATGATCGCCACCGTACCCCCGGCGAAGATCGCGGTACCGACGCCGATCGACACCGGCGGATTCGGGTTCTTGTGCGGCGCCTCGGGCGGCGGGTTGATGTAGGCGAGGATGATGGGATGCAGCGTGACGACGCTGATGAAGATCGAAACCACCCAGAAACTGGCGAAGATCGCGATCTTCTGGATCAGCGGAATCGGCGCAACGGCGACGATCAGCAGGCCGATACCGTCGGTAACGATGGACGCGATCGCGGGAGCGAAAAGGTGGGAGTAAGACGCGATGATCGCCTGGTTCTTGTCGCGTAGGCGATGGTACTCCTCGTGGTAGCGATCCATCGACTGCACCGAGTGGCTCAGCGCGCGCGCCGTGAGGAAGATCGGAATGACGAGCACCAGCGGGTCGAGGTTGAAGCCGAGTAAAGCGGCGATACCCAGACCCCAGATACTCGACAGAACCCCGGAGAAGATCGGCACCCAGATTCCGGTCCAAGTGCGGAAATAGGAATAGAGCAGGAACGATAGCGCGATCACCGTCGCCCCGAACACGTAGTACAGGTCGCTCGCGTACTGCAGGACCGAGGTGTACAGCCACGGGAAGCCAGTGATGTAGATTGTATGCCGGTCGTCCTGTTCCTCGGCGACGAGGGCGTCCATGCGGTCGCTCAGGTAACGGAAATCGAGCGCTTCCTCCCAGAAACCCGTATGGACCACAGCGGCAGTATCGTCGTGTGAGACGAACACCCCGCGCACCCCGCGATTGCTGTAGACGGAGAACCGCACCCGATCCGCGTCGGCCTGGGTCTGCGGCACCGTCGGATAGAAGATCTCGCGGATCGAGATCGTCCCTTCTGCGGCGCTGAAGCTGCGCACCTTGGGGTGGGCAATCGACAGGATCTGGGTCGGCACTACCCCCTTGGTCTCGACCATGTACTTGGTGATGCGGTCGAGCTTTTGCAGGGTTTCGGGGTTGTAGATGTCGCCATCCTTCACCTCGAGGATGACGCTCATGATGTTCGCGCTGCCGAACATCCGCCGGAACTCGTTGTAGAACCGGATGTACTCGTGCTGCCGTGGGTAGAAATCGAAGAAGTCGGTGTGCAGACGGATACTGCTCAGGTGGTAGCCGAAGAAAGCGGTCAACAGGCTGACCACGATGATCGTGCTGCGCTTGTACTTCAAAAGGAAACGGAGGTAGGCCTCAATCCATCTCTGCGGGATCATCTGATTACTCCTGCCTTCCCCCTACAGTTGCTGCTTGCTCGCCGTGAACTTCGCGCCGTCCAGCGAAAGGACCATCCCGGTGCTGCCGACGATGAAGCCCTTGCCGTTCGGCAGCAAGCTGATTTCGCGGAACCAATACGAGCCCATCTGCGGCGGAACCTCGACGAGCTTCCACGTCCCGCCCGCATCAGCCGTCGTCAGCAAGAAACCACTGTTGCCCACCGCCCAGCCCAAATTGCCACGGATCTCCAAGTCGTAGAGCGCGAGCGAGAACCCCGGTGGCGTCGCCACCTTCTCCTGCACCCACGTCGCCCCACCATCGTTCGTCGCGAGCATCACCGCTTCCATGCCGACCGCCCAGCCGCGCTGGCTATCGGCGAGAAACACACCGAACAGCGTCGTGGCCACCGGACTCGGCTGCTGCTGGAACGTCAGACCGCGGTCCTTCGAGGTGAGGATGACGCCGAACTCGCCGACGACCGTGACGATGTCCGGGGTGCCCCACGACGCCGCGTAGAGCACGATGTCGCCCGGCTCGATGATGCCGAAGTACTCTTCGGGCAACTGTGTATCAACGGGCACCGGAATCTTGGCCCACGTGGCGCCGCCGTCTTCCGTTCGCACGATCGTACCGAAGTCGCCCACCGCGATGCCCACCTTGGCGTCGACGAAGGAGACCGACAGAAGTTGCCGATCGGTGCCCGATTCATGCATCGACCAGGTCTTGCCGGCGTCCTGCGTGCGGGCGATCTCGCCGACTTGGCCGGCGATCACGGCGTTGCTTTCGTCGAGGCAATGGACGGACACGAAGGGTCGCTTGGTCCCCGCGTTTTGGACCTCCCACGTCTTGGCGCCATCGGTCGTGTAGAAGATGCGGCCGAGGTCACCGACCGCCCAACCGACCCGCTCGTTGACGAAGCAGGTCGAATACAAGTTCTGCCGCACCATGTCGCTAGAGACGATCTCGCCGGCCCACGCAGGGCCGGCGAGACACAAGGAAAAGATGGCGGCGGCACCGAGAGCGCGGCCGCGCCGCACCCGCCCTCCGATCAGACTTTCGTGCACAGTGACTCCAATTTTTGGTCGGCCATCTCCGGGATCAGATCACGTATTCCAAACGGAACTGGATCGTATCGCGATCGCGCACCAAGCTCACGCCGCTACCACCCTTCAGGCGCCCAGCGCTGAGGATGGAGTAGTCGATCCCGAAGCGGAACGGATCCTGGATGAACTGGATGGCCGGAACGAACACGGTCGCGCCGCCCCAGTCGTAGAAGAACGTGAAGCTCGGCACGACAGTGCCGCTGCGGTAGCTCGTGGTGATCAGCAGCGTGTGCAGGAACGTGTTGGTCGGCTGGCGGATCAAGACCGGCTCGACGGCGCCGAGTGTGTTCACCGGGGCACCGGCCGCGTACACATCGTACTCCGTTACCGGCAGCACCTCTCCGTCGTCGACCAAGCGGCCGTCGATCGAACGGCGCGGCGCCGCTCCGAGCAACCGCTGGTAGAAGAATTGGGTCGAAATGAAGAAGCTCTGGTGCGGGTTCAACCAGCGGATGAACTGGTTCGAATCCCAGCCGATGACCGTCTTCATCGAATCGCCCAGGCGACGGCCGCCAGTCAGCTTGCAGGTGGCGACTTGCTCGGGCGTGCCGGTGCCCTGGGAAACGCGCTGGCAGGCCTGGCTGAGAGCGGTCGGGCTGACCGCTTCGAAGTCACCCGTCGTCGGATTCTGGTTGTAGAAATGGTAGATGAACGGGTCGAGCTGCGCCTGGGTGAAGCGTGCCTCGTCGTGGAAGTAGGCGAACTCCGCACGCAGGATCGAGTACAGGTCCGGCAGCGCAAAGGTCATCGTGGCGCCGGTGATCTGCGTCAGCGGCACGCGTTGCACCGCCTTCACCGAGTAACGCGGCAGGCCGCCTTCGTCGAGGAACGCAAATCGCTCCCATGTCTCCGGCGAACCCGACAGGTTCGGGGCGATGTTCGGGAACAGCGGCCGGATGAACGTCTGCACCGCCGGAATGTCCATGTACGTGTAGTAGTGCGCGAGGCTGAACGTACCGTCGCCGATGTTGAACACGAAACGACCACCGCCGCGCATGTCACTGAAGTTGCGATCGGGCGTCTCGCGCACCGACAAGGTGCTGGCGCCGGGGACGCCCGTGTTCGGCAGCGCCCACGGGCTTCCGGCCGCGGTGCCGGGCTGGTTGCTGGCCTTGTCGTCGACGGCTCCGTAGACCTCGAAGTAGGTGTCGTACATCGGACCGAACGTGCCCGTGCGGTACGTCATGCGGAGCATGTCGAGCGGCACACGACGCTCGTCGAGCGGAACCAGGAAGCCGCCGAAACTCGAGTCGATCGGGTTGATGTTGTCGAGCAGACGAAACGCGTCCGTCTCACCCCACGAGAGAACCTGGCGACCGAAGCGGAACCAGAGGTTCGAGCCGATGTCGGCTTCGATGTAGGCCTGGAACAGGCGCTCGCGGTGTACCCCGAGTTTGCGCAGGCGCTGCCGCAGACGCGGCACGTCCACGTTGAGCGGCCCGAAGAGATCCGCGTTGCTCGTCGCCGGATTGTTCGTCAGGCAGCCGGTGCGATTCGCTCCTTGGCACTCGACCCACTGCTCGGCGGTGCGAAACTCGGAAGGACCCCAATCGTAAAGGCCGTCGCCCTCCGCACGGAACGTCAACCCGTAGCGCAAATTGCGCACCCGGAATGGCAACTGGTTGAGGAGCGTCAGCGGGCCGAAGCCCTCTTTCTGCAAGCGCCTGAGATCGTGCTTCCACTCGACCTCGAGGAAGAAACGATTCTGCCGCAGATGCCCCGCCGACGAATACGGGAAGGTGCGCGAAACTCGCGTGACCCCAGGGCCTCCGCCCGCAGCGTTGTCGGTGCCCTCGATCACCGGCAAGCCGAACTCGGTCGCCGAGTCAGTATCTTCGGTTCCTACGCGGGCATTGACATACGTCCGCAAGCCCATCGTAATCTCGCCATCTTCGTCGAGGTTCGCGGCATGTCCGCGACTGCCGACCAAAGCTATGGACGCGGCGATTAAGCATGTGAACCCCCAAACCCTCAGCCCTCTTCGCGCCATCGGGACCCTCCTCTCGCGTGCTTGTTCGCCCACTGATTCAGTACGGTCGTGCTGGATGATGTTCGGGTCCATACGTGAGCTAGACTTCCATTGTCAAGCTTTTCCAAGAGATCTACCCCGCTTCCGACTTCGCGTCGGAAACTGCGTCTGGACGCTACTTTGCGCCCTCTTCGTCTGTCCGGCGTACGCGTTGGCTGACGGCTTCTCCCAAGATCGGCTGGGTTCCGTCGTCGCCTTCGCCGCCGCCGGTGCTTCGGGTCTCGTCGGCTCCACCATCGCCGACCTGATCGCCTTGCGCTGCGACCGGACACACGAGCAGTGCCGCACCGTCCCGCTGCAGGTCGATGAACGCGACGCTGGCTACCGCTGGATCCTCGACGCAGGGCCGGCGCCGGTGAGCGACGACCCTCCGGGTGTTCTCGACGACAATGACGTCCTGTTCTTTCGCGCCGCCGATGCCGGCGACCAGGTGTCCAGCGCGCTTCTGCCGCCGCATCGGCGCGCCGCCCGCCTCGAGATCAGCGACCCGCACGACCAGCGCACCGCCTACCTCTACCTGCTCGAGGCCGTCGCCCCGACCGGCACCCACGCGCCGCCGCTGGTCGACTACGACCCCGTCACCGACCGCCTGCGCGGGCGCAACGTGGCGCTCGGCTTCACCGCCGGCGTCCCACAGTACCTCGCCATCGGTGACAGCACCGGCTCCGGCGCCAATATCCTCGATCGCATCAAGGTCCGCGCCAGCGCGTATCTTCTGTGGGGACTCCTGCGTTTCGCGCGCAGCGAGGCCGACTTGACCACCGAGGTCGTCGGCTGGCGCCACGGACCATTGCGGATCACGCGCCAGCAGGAGCAACGCGTCCGCCTCGGCTGGGGCATCCGCTCGCCGCAGTTTTACTCCTACACCTTCTTCTACCCGGACTCCGTCGAGTTGCCCGTGTCGCTGCGGCTCGCCCATCGGCCCGCCGTGCTCTTTGGCGACATCCGCGTGGATGTACTCCTCGACTTCGTCGATCTGCGCGGCTGGCAACTGCTGCTTCCTGGAGAGCTGCCGCGCACGATCGGCATCGACGCCGCCGAGCGCAGCGCCGCGAGCGACGGCGACTGGTTCGCGCTGCGCAGCCCAGAAGTGACGCTGCTGCAAATTTTGGATGTGGGCCCGTCGCTCGCGAGCACCCGGCGGCGCTTGCTCTACCGCGAGAGCAGCGTGGCGAACCCGCCGGAGGCGCACGCCGGAGAGCTGCCTGCGGTGGGCTTCCGCATCGACCAGTGGCAGCACGTCGACGCCGGCGCCCACCACCTGTTGGCGCGCTGCTTCGCCCTGGCGCCCGACGCGGACGTCGAGCGCTTCGTCGCAGCGTTGCGCGAGCCGCTGGTGGTGCGGGCCTCAGCGTTGCCGAACCCTGAACCCGACTCCTTCAGCGTCGCTCCTGGCGCGCCAGAAACGCGACGACAGCCGCGGTAAATGCGTCGTTGCGGTCACCGGCAACCATATGGCCGGCGTCGGACACGTCGACGAACTCTGCGTGCGGCGCGTGCGCGAGAAACTCCGCCGCACCGGCCTCACTGACGACGTCGCTCATCCGACCGCGCACCAACAGGGTCGGCACGCGCAGGTTCTCCGCCGCCCGCAGCAGCCGGTCGGGCTGCTGCGACGGTGTCGGCCGCCGCGTGCCGTCGACGAAGCGCGGATCCCAATGCCAGCGGTAACGGCCATCTTCGTGTTGCCGCAGGTTCTTGCTGAGTCCGGTCAGATCGCGCGGCCGCTCGCGGTGCGGCAGGTAGGACGCGATTGCGTCGGCGGCCTCATCGAGCGTCGCGAAGCCGTCGAGTCCGCCGCGCATGAAGGCCATGATGCGTTCGACACCGTCCGGCTCGAGCCGCGGCGCGCAGTCGACGAGGACGACCGCCGACAAGCTACACGCCCCCTCGCCGGCAGCGACGAGCGCGGTCAGTCCGCCGAGTGAAGCGCCGACGACCGCCGTCGGGCGGCCAAGGCTTGCGACCACCGCTTCGAGATCGGCGACATAAGCATCGATCGTATAGTTCCCGTCCGCAGCCCAATCGCTGTCGCCATGGCCGCGCATATCGAGCGAAATCGCACGCCATCCGGCCGCCGCCAGGGTTTCGCCGGTACCACCCCAGGCGTGCCGGGTCTGACCGCCGCCGTGCAGCAGCACCACCGGCGCCGCCGCCGGGTCGCCCCAGACGTCGGCGATCAACCGTCCGCCGTTGGCGCCGACGAATGTCTCGCGCAGCGCACCAGCAAGCGCGGCGCGCACGCGGCTCTTCTCTTGCTCTTGGGTTTCCAGGCTCATCGCAGTGCACTCCTTGGTGGCAGGCTTCCCCGCTGTTGGCAACCGGGGGCGCGAATCCGCTGGCGCGAATCCAGCATTCGCCGCGGCGCGCCGGGTCGGGGAGATTTGGTGTTGGCATAGGGTGCGCGAGCGGGCTACTACTCCTTATTCAGAGCGTCGTAGGTCGCTCACCCCATGAAACGATTCCCCCATACGTCGCTGACCGTCCCGCTGTGCGCCGCCGCTGCCGTCCTGCTGGTCGGCGCGAACGTAGCGGCTTTCACCCTCGACCTTGCTGCCGTCTCGACGCAGGACACGGGTTTGTTGCGGCTGCACGGCTCTACCGGCGATGGCGCCTTCGGCGTGCCCGTAGCGGGAGGAGTCGACTTCGACGGCGACGGCCACGCCGACGTCGCCATGGCGTCGATGCTCGCCAGCCCGAACGGCGTCAACCGCGCGGGAACCGTCTATCTCCTCTTCGGCACGGGCACGATTGCGGGAACCTTCGACACCGCGACGTCCGCGGCGAATGTCCTGCGCCTGCACGGCACCGTCGAAAAGGAGACCGCGGGCAGTGAGATCTGGAGCGACGACGTCGATGGCGACGGATTGGGCGACCTCCTGATCGCCCGCCAGAACTTCGGCCCCAGCCTCGCGCGCACCGGCGCAGGGGCGCTCAGCATCGTCTTCGGTAGCGCCGCATTGCGCGCCCACGCCGCTGCCCTGACCGCGATCGACCTCGACGCGCCACCGACGGACGTCACCGTGCTCACCATCGTCGGCGCCCAGGCGCTCGGCCGCTTCGGCATCTGGATGCGCACCGGCGATGTCGATGGCGACGGTACGGCGGACATCGTCGTCGGCGCGGACCAGGAGGACTACGACGCCGCGCAGCACGCCGGCGCTGTCTATGTGGTTCGCGGCGGCGCCTACCTCGCCACCGGCGGCAGCGTCGACTTGGGCCTACCGGGCACGAACCTGCTCACCGGACATCTCGCGCGGATCACGCCGCCCGCGGGTTCGGCGGAGTACCACCTCGGCGCGACGTGCCTGATCGCGGACCTCGACGGCAACGGCCGCGGCGAAGTCCTCGCTGCCGCGGCGCTGAACCGCGCGGGCGCAACCCTCGTACCCCTCGGCGGCAGCGCCGGCGGCACCCACGCGATCGGCGGCGCCGGGCGCGGCACGGTTTTCATCGCCTGGGACGACAACTTCCCGACCGGCCCATGGGACGCAACGACCTCGTTTCGCATCGACGCTTCGCCCGGCGCACGCACGGTGGTGCATGGCGCGCCGGGCAACCAGTCCTTCGGCGAGGAACTCATCGGTGGCCTGGACTTCGACGGCGATGGCCTGGCCGATCTTTTCGTTGGCGACATCGTCGGCGATCTCAGCCCCGGCAACACCCGCTTTGCTTCAGGCGCGGGCACGGTCTTCTACGATGCAGCCGGCCTGCGCGGCCGGACCATCGAAATGGACGCGCAGCCTGCCGACGTTCTCACCTCGACATTCCTCGGCGCGGCCACCGGCGACATCGCGGCCGACACCGCAGCACACGGCGACTTCGACGGTGACGGCCGCGCAGATCTGATGTTCAGTGCCCCCCATCATTCTCCTCTGGGCCGCAACCACGCCGGTGCGCTCTACGTCTTTTTCGGCCAGCAGGGCGGCTGGCCCGCGGTCATCGACCTGCGCGATCCGCTCGCCCCCCAAGGACTCCGGGCCGCAACCGTATTCGGCGCGGTGGGCACGAACGGCAGCGACAGCGGCGATACTCTGGCCTATAGCGCCGCCGCCGGCGACATCGACGGCGACGGGCGCACCGATCTCATCACCAACGAAATGGAAGCCAACGGACTGGCTCCCGGCACCGTCGACGACGGCAATCTCATCGTCGTCAGCGGAGCCCTGCTCGCCGGCCTGCCGCCGAATGCGCTCTGTCCGCCGGTGCCGCGCGCGATGTGCAGGACCACGATGGCGCGTCGTTCGGTCATGAGCTACCGCACGGGTGCGACCCCGAGCCGGACGCGCCTCGACTGGCGCTGGAATCGCGGCGCCGCTACCACCCTCGAGGAGCTCGGCGCGCCCATTAGCGGGGACACGACTTATAGCCTTTGCGTCTACGACTCCGCGCATCCCACGCAGCCGATCCTGGCGATGCGCCTTCCGAACGCGACGGAATGCGTCACGAGCGATTGTTGGCGGCTCGCCGGGAAGACCGGGTTTCGCTTCCGCCAGCGCGACGGACTCGTCGACGAACTCGAGCGCGCGAAGTTGCGCTCCGGGGCGGCCGGGCGCGCATCCGTCGCCCTGCGTGCGAGCGGTGCCGGCGCGACTTTGCCCGTCGCCCCCACGCTCCCGGTCACCGTCCAACTCGTGCGCAACGATGAAGCATCGGTGTGCTGGGCGACCGAGTTCCTCGAAGCAGTCCGCAATCAGCCGGGCCGCTTCGTCGCGCGCGGCCCCTGATTCCTCCGCCCCGAACACTTGCACCCGCCACCGCAATTGCTCTACACGAACCCACCGAAGGGGTCCTGCCGACATTGCAGCATGGGGGTCCAGAATTTGATGCTAGTGACCTTATGACCGAGGAAAATCGTTCGAGATGAGTCAAATTTTTGTGCGTGTATGGCGAAGCGACCCAACGGGGAGCGGGGCGCTGGAAATATGGGCCGGGGCACCGCCCCGCTAGACCTTGTCCAGAGCCGCGTCGCGACTCTGGACGCAAGGGTGCGCACAGCAGTGTGGGCCTTGACGATCGGCATCGGCGCCGATCTCATGATCCGTCACGGCAGCTGGCCGGGTCGCGATCTGGTGCAATGTCTGACGATTGCTGGCCTCGTCGCAATTCTCGCCGCGCAGCGCCTCGCCCGCGGCCGCATCGCGCCGGAATTCTATTGTTGGGCCGCCGTCGCCGCTCTCAACGCGGGCGGGATCTACCTCGCGGAATTCGACCAACCGCAGCACTACCAGGCCTTCGTTTCGCTGACCGTGGCGATGAGCGCTGCCGCGCTGATCCCGTGGGGGCTGCGCGGCCAAGCCGGCTTGGCCCTCATCCTCGCGAGCACCGACCTGTGGCGTCTCCTCGCCTCGGCTCCGGAGCAAGCCGAGGTGCGCGAGTTCGCCATACTCTTATTCGTGCTCACCCTCTCTCTCTATGCCGCACGCGAACTCGAGCGCACCCGGGCCGCGGTGCAGCGCGGGCACCGCGAACGCGAACGGCAGCTCGAGCGCCACCGTGCCTTCATGCGCCAAGTACTCGACATCAATCCGCACCTCGTCTTCGCGAAGGATCGGCACGGCCGCTTCACCCTCGCCAACCAGGCCGTTGCCGAAATCTACGGCACGAGCGTCGAAGGGTTGATCGGCAAAACCGACGCCGACTTCAATCCGAACGCCACCGAGGTCGATCGCTTTCGGTCCGACGACCTCGAGGTCATCGAGAAGCACATCGAAAAGCGGATTCCCGGCGAACCGATCACGGATGCCCAAAAGCGGCAGCGCTGGCTGCGCACGATCAAACGCCCGTTGCCGGGCGAAGACGGAGAAACGCTGGTACTCGGCGTCGCAACCGACATCACCGATCAGCGCCTCGCCCAGCAACGCCTCGAGGAAGAGGCGCACGTATCGACTGCACTCGCGCAAATCGGCCGCGATATCATGTCGTCCTTCAACCTGCCGGCGTTGCTCGACCACCTCTGTGCCCTCAGCGTGCGGGCGCTCGGCGGCAGCGTCGCCCAACTCTGGACGTTCGACTACGAGCGCGGCTACTTCGTCGCGCGCGGCCAGTGCGGCGTCGGCGCCGAGGACTGGGACGCGATTCGCCGCCTGCGGCTCCCATCCAGCGACCTTGCCGAACTCGTCAAGCTCATCACCCAGCACGATGTGGTGGTGCTGTCGCGCGAACAAACGACAGAGATGGTCAGCGAGCGCCTCGCGTGGAGTGACGATTTCGAAACGGTCGTGGTGATGACAATCCGCAGCGACAGCCTCGTGCTCGGCACCCTGGCCGTCAGCTACCGGCCGGGCCAGGATCTGGCCGCGGGCGCTCCGCGCATTGCCCGCGGCATCGCCCAGCTGGCTTCCCTCGCGATGCAGAACTACCAGCTCGTCGACGAACTCGGGCGCGCCAACCAACTCAAGTCCGAGTTCGTTGCGACCATGTCGCACGAACTCCGCACGCCACTGAACGTCATCATCGGCTACGGTGACCTACTCCTCGACGGTGCGATGGGCCCGATCAGCGACGAGCAGACCGACGCGCTGCAGCGCATGCAGAGCAACGCTTGGGAGTTGCTGGACTTGATCAACGCAACCCTCGACCTGAGCCGCCTCGAGGCCGGGCACCTGCAATTGGACATCGCGCCGACGAACCTCCCGGACATGCTCGCAGAGTTCGCCCTGAGCGCGCACGACCGCGTCAAGCCGGGCGTCCGCTTCGAGTGGAGCGCCGCCCCGAGCCTACCCATGCTGCTCACCGATCCGAGCAAGCTCAAGGTCATTCTCAAGAATCTCGTCTCCAACGCCATCAAGTTCACCGACAGCGGCGAGATTCGCGTCCACGTCGAGCCGGGCGCCGAGGGGCGAAGCGTGGTTTTGACGGTGAGTGACACCGGAATCGGCATCACTCCGGAGCAACAGAAGATCATCTTCGAGCCGTTCCGGCAGGCGGACGGCTCGATCAGCCGGAAGTTCGGCGGCGTTGGACTCGGCCTCCACATCGTCCAGCGAATGTCCGATCTGCTCGGTGCCAAGGTGCATGTCACCAGCCAGTTCGGCCGTGGTTCGACCTTCTCCGTGCAAATCCCTTGCGATGCCCAGCCGCTTGGATTCGTGAACGACGACCGCGGGTCGATGTGATCTTTCTCGGGCTCAGCGAAGACCGTTACGAAAGCGGTGTCTGCGTGAGCGACGGCAACGGCGTGCTGTTCGCCGCCAACGAGGAACGCTATACGCGCCGCAAAAACCAGGGAGGCTTCCCCGCACAGGCCCTCGACGCCGCCCTGCGCGCGACCGGCGTATCCGCCGGCGACGTCGAACAGATTTGCTGCGCGGGGATCATGACCCCGCCGCTGCCACTGCGCGCCTTTCCAGGAATGCACGAGTGGCTGTTCGGCACCGATCGCAGCGGCGCGACCCCATGGCGCGATCGCCTCGTCGAGTTCGCAGCGCTGCGCACACCGCTCGCGCACACGGGGGATGCGTCGCTGTTGCGGCGCGTCGTCCGGCCGCTCCTCGCGCCGGCCGTGCGCCGTGCCCTGCCCCGCCCATTGCGGCGCGTACCGATCGCCTTCGCCGAACACCATCACGCGCACGCGGCGGCGGCCTGGAACCTATCCGGTTTTCCCGCAGCGCTGGCGCTCACCGCGGATAGCATGGGCGACGGGCTGTCCGCGACGGTAAGCGACTGCAGCGCCGGTCGCATCGAGCGCCTTTGGGAGGCGCCTGCCCGCGATTCACTCGGCCGCTTCTACGAGATCGTCACCGAGGCTCTCGGGTTCCTGCCGTCTCGCCACGAAGGCAAGGTCACCGGTCTCGCTGCGCAGGGAGACGCGAACGCCGTTGCTGTCGCGTCCCCGTTCGCACGGCACGGAGGGCGGCTCGAGTACCGCGGCGCCGACGGCAGCGCCGGCGTCGCCTGGATTCGCGAGCGGCTGCTGCGACACAATCGCCGCGAGGATGTCTGCGCCTGGGCACAGCGGATATTGGAAGAGAACCTGGTCGCGATTGCCCGCGACTGGCTCGAGCGCACCGGGCGGACCCGGCTCGTCGTTGCCGGGGGCGTGTTCGCCAACGTCAAGCTGAACCAGCGCCTCCATGCACTCGCGCAAGTCGACGAGCTGTTCGTGTGTCCGAATATGGGCGACGGTGGGCTCGCACTCGGGGCGATCTGCGTCGCTGGCGGACTCGCACACCGACAGATCGAATCCGTCTTCTGGGGCGACGAGTTTGCGGCGGCGGAGATGCGCGCGGCGCTCGCCGCGGCGAACCTCGGCTTCAGCGCTGCGCCCGACATCGACGAACGGATCGCTGGGCGGATCGCGAGCGGCGGCGTGGTCGGCGTGTTCCGCGGCCGCATGGAGTGGGGTCCGCGCGCGCTCGGCAATCGCTCGATCCTCGCTTCTGCGTCCGCTCCCGACATGACCGCGCGCCTCAACCGCATGCTCGAGCGCAGCGACTTCATGCCATTCGCACCCGCGATCCTGGCCGAAGACGCGGATCTATATCTCCGCAACGTCGCGCCGGCGCGCGCCGCGGCGCGGTTCATGACTTGCTGCTTCGACGCGACCGAGCGTCTCGGACGCGAACACCCGGCGGTGGTCCACGTCGACGGCACGGTGCGGGCGCAGTTGGTGGACGCGGCGACGAACCCGGCGTTGTATCGAATACTGGCGGCGCTCAAGCGCCAGACCGGCTCGGGCGTAGTGTTGAACACGAGCTTCAACCGCCACGAGGAACCGATCGTGCGTACGCCGCGCGAGGCGGTAGCAACCTACCTCGCCGCCGAACTCGACGCGCTCGCGCTGGGCGGGCTGTGGTGCGACCGCGCCTGAGACATTCGCGGGATCGCCAGAATCGCTCTTCCAGCGTGGATTCCGGCTGCGGCGAGGGTGGTGAGATCGGTCGCGGGACGGTACTTCAACGGCTTGGTGAATGAGTGCCTCGCGTTGGCAACGCCGACCAATGCAGGGCAGCGTCAGCTCGCTTCCGCTTCGACACTCCACGTGACGTGTGCCTCACTGAGCGGCGTATACGAGCAGAATGCCCCCGTGCGGATGGAGCGCGCGAGAACGGCAGCGAGATCGGGCTCGCCGCGCTCGACTTGTTGGATCGCAGCGCGAATCGCCTTGGTGACGGCGGCGCGGGCGCGCTCGGCGGCGCCGGTGCTGCGACGATCCCGGCCCCCCAAGCCAAACGCCTTGCCTAGATCTTGGCCGATCCGCTCGATCTCCTTGCGTGCCTGCTCGGCCCGGCCGATGTCGTTGTTGGCCTCCGCCTCCTGAAGTTCCGCACGGAGGTCGTCGACGCGCCCGCGCAACTCGCGCTTCGCCCGCGAATCGAGTACCGCTTCGGGGCGCCAGCGTCGACACTGTTGCCCGCACCCGCCGTCGCCAGATCCAACACATGGAACTCCACGCCCGGCGATGCGAGCAAGCGCGCCAGGTAGTCGATGCCCCGGCGAGCCTTCAAAATCGATGTCCGCCCCAAGTACGTGAGCAGCCAAACTTCGCCTTGCCGGTGCAGACAGGCAGGCCGTTCGGGCGCGCCGCCGCGCTCCGCCGTGGTGCCGGCGAAAGCCGTCGCGCGCGCCGCATTGCCGATCGCCGTCAAGCCGAGCGCAGCGGCAATCTCCGCCGCCTCGCGCCGCGCGGCCAGCGCCGCGTCCGGGTCCGCCGACGGCTCCATCTCCAGAGCTTGGGCGCGCGCCACCAGCGCGCGCGCAACGTACGGCACCGCGCCGATCGCACGCGCCGCCGCCAAGCCCGCGTCGAGATGCGCGAGGGCGGCCGCCCGCAATCCCTGTCGGACCGCGAGAATGCCGAGGTAATACGACACCGGCCCGAAGTAGGAGAAAGATGCAGCAACGACGTGGCGGCCGGCGTACGGCTCGAGTGCGCGGTAGATCACCGCTGCTTGCTGCGCCGACCCGACAAGCGCAGTAGCGCCGGCCAAACCGGCAGCACCGAGCATCCAGGTGTTGTCGCGCCGCAAGCACGACAACGGCTCGTCGACGAGTGCGTCCACCTCCGCCCTGGCCGCTTCCTCGGCGCCCGTCTCCGCATAGAGATAGGCGAGGTTGGTGCGCCACGCGCCCACCGTCACCGATTGGTTGGCGAAGCTGCGCAGTCCATCGGCGAGTTCTCCTTGGCGTCCCTGCTCGCGGCGGACGAGAAACAACAATACCAGCGCAGCCATCTGGCCGTTTGGGCTCAAGTTATCGTGCGCGAGCACCGCTGCCGCCGCACGCTCCGCTTCAGCGAGGCGGCCCTCGAGAATCAGCATCTGGCTCTGCAGCGCGGGAACCAGCCAAAGATCGCGCGGCTGATGCAGTTCGCGAACGGCACGCAGCAACGTCTCACGGCATGCACCCACCTCCGCCAACGCGCCCGCCTGCACAGCTTCGCTCAGCTTCCAGACGTAGGCGTGCACGGCGAGTTCGCCATGCCCGCCGGTCAATTCGAGAATCTCGTCGATGATCGCGCACCGCTCCGCCGTTTGATCCGGGTTGGCGCAGCGCAATCGGGCAGGGAGCGTGTAGGCCAGGGTGGAGACGTCGCCCGTGCTGCGAGCGAGGGCCACGGCTTCGCCGGTGAGCGTGTCGGTGTCCACCGGCGTCGGTGCGAAGTGGAGTTCGGTCGCTAGCCGCGCCATCACCCGCGCTCGCAAGCCGGCTTCAGCGGGTGCGAGTCCGGCGAGAGCTTCGCGCAAAATGTCGACGAGAGCGCTGTCGTAGCGGCCGTATTGCGCCCATGTCGCGCCGACCCCACACAGGCCGATGGCGGCTCTTGCGAGTTGTACCGGCAAGCCGACCTGGCGCGCGAGAGCCGCGGCTTGCTGGTAGGCTGCGACCGACTCCGGCACCTGCGCCGCGCGGTTCGTCGCTTCGCCGCGCCGCAGGAGTAGCTCACACCGACGCTCCAAGTCGGGCGTCGGTGCGAGTTCGAGCATGTGCAAGGCACGCGAGAATTGGCTTCCCGCCTCCTCGAAGGCGAGCGCCTGCATCGCTTGCTCCCCGGCGCGCTCGGCATACTCCAGAGCCTTGTCCTCGTAGCCGTGTACAGCCGCCGGAAAGTAGTGATGCGCGATCTCGGTGACGCGCGCGTCGAGCGCGCCGGCGGCAGCTCGCTACGGAGCGCCTCGTGGACGAGTGCATGCGCGAACCGCAGACGACCGGGGCGGTCGGCGACGGTGCGGACGAGGTCGCAATCGAGCGCCGGACGCAATTGCTCGAGCAGGGTGGCGCGCGGCAGCTCGAGGACGGCTTCGAGGACGGCGAGATCGAATTCGCGGCCGACGACGGCGCCTGCAGCGACCAGTTGCACCACATCGGGAGAGAGCCGCTGCAGCCGCTGCTTGATCGTCGCCAGAACCCCTTGGGGAAGTGGCCACTCGGAAGCCGGCAGCGCACCACCACGCGCTTCGAGGAGGCGCACGGTCTCGTCGAGGAAAAACGGGTTGCCGTCCGTGATCGTATGCAGGCGCGACGTCCACGCCGCGGAAAGCGGGCGCACGTTTGCGTTGGCGACGAACCGGGCGACCTCTTCGGGGGTGAAGCCGGTGAGCGCGATCGGCCGAGCGCGCCGCACGAGGCTGCCGACGATCTCGCCGGCGCCGGGTGTTTCGCGCAGGTCGACGTCGCGGTAGGTACCCACCGCGACGATGGGAATCTCAGCGATCTCGTACGAGAGGAACTCGAGCAACCTCAAGGAGGGCAGGTCGGCCCAGTGCAGGTCGTCGAGAACGAGCAGCAGCGGTTGCGCGCGCGGCGCGGCTCAGCATGGCAGTGAGCGCCAGAAACAGCCGGAAGCGCGCCGATTGTGAGTCGAGCGTCACCTGCCGCTGCCTGGCGTGCAAGTGCGCGTTGAGTTCGGGCACGAGCAGGGCGAGCGGCATGATGTCGGCATCGAGTTCGGCCGCGACACGTGCGGGCCCGACATCCAACGCGTAGCCGCGCAGCACTTGGATCCACGGCCAGAACGGCGGGCGACCCTCCATTTGGTGACACCGGCCCCAGAGCACGCGCGCGGCGTCGGCGCGCGCGATCGCTTCCGTCTCCTCGGCGAGTCGGGTCTTGCCGATCCCCGGCTCGCCCGAAAGCAAAACGAGTTGGCCGCGTCCGTTCCGCGCCGCAGCCCATGCGTCGCGGATCTCGCCCAGTTGCTGGTCGCGACCGACGAGCATCGTGCGGAATGTCGTTGGAACACCCATCGCTGCGGTATCCATCTACTGCGGTTGTCGGGCAATGGGAACCGGCCGGAGACGACGTCAACCCAAGGGCGACAATTGGGTCGGCGCGCCTAACGGCACAATGGAAGCTCCCGGCACGTGCGTCGACAAGCGCCGGACCAGCGGATCCCCGATCCGAATGCAATTCCCCGTTCGCCCCGGGCCTGTCGACGGGCCTGTCCTGAGCCTGTCGAAGGGTACTCCTGCTCGAGCGACGGGCTGCTAGCGTGCCGTCGGGATCGCCTGCGCCGCGCTTGCGCGCGCTTGGAACTCCTCGTCGGCAATCGCTTCGATGGCGAGAATCTCCTCGACCACGAGGCGGGTATCGCGCCGGCCCACCAGAACGCCGTGGTCGTCGAACGGCGCGAGATGACCGCGCACCCGCAGGCGCGCCGCAACGAACGAACCCCGGCCGCCGCGCTCAACCATCAGACTCCGGATCCGTTCCCAATCCGCGCCTTCGGCCTCGAGCCACCACGGACCGCGGCCGTCATCGCTATAGAAATCGCTCTGCTCGAAGCCCTGGCGATAGCCCCCGGAATACTCGGCGGTGACGGGAGCCGATGCCTTGCGCCAGGCCAAGCAACCGCTGAATTTCAAGTAGACCATTCGCGCCCGCTTGCCCTGGAGCAGGTCGCCCAAGCCGAAATCGTCGATCACGACGACGCCGCGCCCTGGTTCGGTCGCAGCGGGCCCCGGCGCTGCCGGCCCGAAGACGAAGGCGCGGCGGTGCTGCGGCGCGTTGACGCCACCCTCGTTGCGTCCCGTGTTGGCGGCGTTGCGGAAATGCCAACCGGCGATGTTGCGCGGATTGGTGTCAATGAGCCGGAGGGGCGGGGTGATCTGGGACAGGTCGACGCCGTCGGCCGTGCGCACCTCGATGGTCCAGCCATCGGCGGTGGGCTGCAGTTTGAAGGTGAGATCACCGGCAAAACTCTTGGTGAAGTTCTCTCCGGCACCGATCTCGCCCGCGAACGTCATGATCTCGTAGCTTGGATCGGCAGCACACGGGTCTTGGCCGCGCATCGCCTGCGATGTGCCCGACAACACCGCCAAAACCGCAGTAATGTGGCTCATTCTCATGGGTGGATCTCCTTCGCGCCGTCTCCGGATCTTCCAGCCTATCGCCTGCGGATGGCGACGCAACCTGCAGACCAGCGTCCTCGACGTCGCGACTGGACCTGCGGCTGAAGCGAACGTTAGGATGAAGCCGTCATGCACACCAATTCGACGCAATCTCGGTATCTGGCGCACTGCCTGGCTTGGGCCGCGGCCCTACACTGCGTGGCGCACGCCAGCCCGGGCCTGGCCGCACCCGCCTGCGCGCCTGCGCCCGGGTCGCAGTCGGTCCCGTTTCAGGGACAGGTGCAAGCGGGCCAACGGCTCGAGCTGCCGACAGGCGCATACAAGCTGATCGTCGAGCCGAACGAATTCGGCTGGCGAATTCGGGTGGCGACCACCGACGGCGCGACGCTGCCGGTAGTCGCGCCGCCCACCGGCACCCCGCAGCCGCAGCCAGGCCTGCTCGGCTTCCTCTATCGCAACCACGACAACACCGGGCCGAGCCCGCTTGCTCAAGCCGGAACGCCGATTTCCATGCGGCTCTGGTTCGGTGCCCGCGCCACCGATCCGAGTGTCAATCCGGAACTCATCGTGCCAGCACACCCCAACCCCCTACACCAAGGCGAAGTCGCCTTCGAACTCCTCGACTACGGCCTCGCCGACCTCGAACCCGGCCAACGGGCGCGCATGGTGTACGCCTTGTTCGAGGGGTGTCTCTCCTGGCCGGCCGCGGATGAGACGGGCGGAGGGGTTGGCCTCGAATTCCTTCCCGAGGAGATCGAGACCTTCGGCAGGTGTGGCCTGGACTTGGAGCGTTACGCGCTGTCGGCCCTGTTCCCGCCACGCGTCTTGAGCGTCGACATCGATGGCGACGGAGCACACGATCACATCGCCGCGGTGACCCGTGGAGAGCGACGGGGATTGGCGATCTGTCGGGCAGGCACCTACCTCACGCTGTTGGGCTTTGGGGCGGTAGGTCCCGATCTTGGATTCGAACCGGGATTCCTGCCAGCATTGGAGGCGTGGCGCGTGGTTCCCGCAGGGGTGACGAGCCTGGGCTACACGGGCGAGCCGCCGTGGCCCGCTGCCGCTGGCGACATCGTGTTGCTGGAGCGGATCGAGAAGGCGACGGTGTTGCTCTTCATGAAGCAGGGAAAGTTGGCCGCGCTACAACTCCATCGCTACGTCGAGCCCTGAGACCTCCCCGGGTGCGGCGGATGCGCGGAACAGCGAGGGCTGTTGCGATCCGGTTGGACTCCCCTGCCCCTTCCTTGCAAGAAGGCTGGGAACCGATTTGGACGGGAGCGCTTTGATGCAAACACGTACTCTGCTCGATGGGCTGCGATTCCCCGAAGGACCGCGCTGGCATGCCGGCCGCCTTTGGTTCTCGGACATCCATGACGAACGCGTCGTCGCCGTCGATCTCGACGGCAACGCCGAGACCATCGTCGCCGTGCCAGGCCAGCCCTCGGGACTCGGCTGGCGACCCGACGGCACCATGCTCGTCGTGTCGATGGTCGACCGCCGCCTGCTACGGCTCGCTTCCGAGGGACTCGTCGAGGTCGCCGACCTCTCCGCCCACGCCACCTTTCACTGTAACGACATGATCGTCGACGCCGAAGGCCGCGCCTACGTTGGCAACTTCGGTTGGGACATCTTCGCCGCCGACGGCGGCACGCCCCGCGACGCCGACCTGCTGCTCGTCGACCCCGACGGTCGCGTCCGCATCGCCGCCGAGAATCTCACCTTCCCAAACGGGACGGTAATCACGCCCGACGGCAGCACCCTGATCATCGGCGAAACATTCGCTGCGCGGCTCACCGCCTTCGCCATCGCCGCCGACGGCTCGCTCTCGAACCGACGCCTGTGGGCGCAGCTCGACGGCGCCGTTCCCGACGGCATCTGCCTCGACGCCGACGGTGCGATCTGGGTCGCCTCGCCGATCAGTGGCGCCGTGCTGCGCGTGCGCGAGGGCGGTGAAGTCACCGATCGCATCCCGGTCGCGACCGAAGCCTTCGCCTGCATGCTCGGCGGCCCGGAGCGCAAGCATCTGTTCGTCTGCACCGCGGCCGACTCCAACCCGACGAAGTGCCGCTCCGAGCGCAGCGGCCGGATCGAAGTGGTGGAGGTGAAGATCCCGGGCGCCGGCCTCCCATGATGCCGCCCGTAGCTCTAGCCCCCGCCCTATGATCCGCCTGGTCATTCTCATCGCCGCCGTCGGCGCCATCGCCCTGCTGCTCGTCCCGCGGTGGCGGCCCACTGCGCGCCGCTGGATGGGACCTGCGATCGTCATCACCCTCGCCCTGCTTTACCTGCGTTCGCCGATCGACCTCATCCCTGACGTCGGCCCGGTCGGCTTCCTCGATGACCTCGTAGTGCTCCTCGCCAGCCTGTGGTGGGTGCGCCAGCGCCAGCGCGATGGCGCGGCACGCATCGGCCGCGAGAACCGTGCGCGCACCGCGACCGACCGTCCCGTCGCCAGGTCTGACCACGAGCCCTGGGACCCCTATCGAATCCTCGAAATCGAGCCAGGTGCGACGGAGGAAGAAATCACTCGCGCCTACCGGACACAGATGAAGCGCTATCACCCCGACCGGGTGGAAGGGCTCGGCGATGAGTTGCGCGAATTGGCCCACAGCAAGACTCGCGAAATCCAGCGCGCCTACGACGAGTTGCGCAGCCACTGAGAGACGCGTTGACGAATACCCCGAGATCTTCTCAGTCTGCCGCAGCGATCGACGCCGCCATCGCCAAGACCAAGCCGGCGCGAACCGTCCATGCCACGGTGCGGATCCAGTTCGTCGCCACCGATTGACGATGCAAGACCATGAAGGACGAGCCGCGCGCGGCGACTCCCTCACCTCGGGCCCCGGACGAATTGGCCCGGGCTTGCGCGCCTGCATTGGTTCTGTGGACCGTTGTGCCTCGCCGTGCGACGCTGGCGCCGCGAACGGGCGATCGGCGATCGATCTCCGGGCGAGGCGGCACGAATTTGAGGAAGGCTCCAAAATCCGAACTCGCTCCCGGCCCTGGGGATCCGTGCGCCTGCGGCAGCGGCGTGCGCTTTCGGAAGTGCTGCGGCTCCACCGCGACCGATCGCCCGCCCCCGCGTGGGGTTCGGATCGTACCGGGATTCTTGGACCCCGAAACCTGCCGGGCGTGGATCGCCCATCTCCGCCGCCAGCCGCGTCTGCCGCTCGGCACCGTCGACGCACCGGACGGTGGCGTCAGGCACTTCGAGACCACCCACGATGCGGACCGCATAACCGATATCGTCAAGGCCGGCAGCCTCCGCCGCGATATCCTTCGGCATATCAAAAAGGCTTACCAGGATGTGATCGCGCCGGCCTGCGGCCGGAAATTCGCCTGGTTCGAGGACCCGCAGGTCCTGCGCTACCAACCGGGTGGCTGGTATCGCGCCCACGCCGACTCGGAACTCCTCATGCCCGACGGCAAGACCTGGGTCAGGGGCATCGACCGCGATACGAGCCTGCTGCTGTACCTGAATGACGACTTCGAGGGCGGCGACCTGTCCTTCGTCTTTTTCGATTACACCCATCGTCCCGTCGCCGGCGACCTGGTGTTCTTCCCTTCGGACCATCGCTACGCCCACCAGGCTCAGCCGGTCGGACGTGGCCTGCGCTGGGCGGTGGTGAGTTGGGCAGCCTTCACGGGAGCGCCGCGCGTGCGCAAGAACCCGCCGCCAGCGAGCATCATGCTCGCGTAGATCATCGATCATTTCATTCTGTGGGATCGCTGACCTCGATTTCGCTGCGGGGATGATAGCTGAACGCGCCCTGGGGAGCGTGCAGCCAGCGCGCGATTCTCCCTCTGCGACAAGGGATGCTTCTTTGTTGGCAGGATGAACTGGATTTACAGGATGGACTCCATTTTCGCCCCATCGAAGAGCTTCAGGGCACCGCCCCGGTAGTCGCTGCGTTTTCTCTCTCGACCTGGTTCAGGGGTTTTGCACGTTCCGGACGGAAGAACTGCGGCTGGATGAAGTGCGACACTCCGCCCGGTGGAAGCCAAGCCATTGCGCAGTACGAGCCATCCTCGCGCGGCGCGCAGCGCAAGCGAAACGGATACTCACCTTTTGCCAATTCCACCGTGACCTGCGGATGATCCGGATCGAGTTCAACCGCACTGCCGATCGTTACCTTCGCATCCGAGGTGTAGGCGAAGAGCCCGAATATATAATGACCGCCGACGGGAACTCGCAGGAAGCCATCCCACTCGACCGTCGCGAATCGACTCCCGTCCGCCGTGAGATTGCCGTGTCGAAGTGGCCAATCCTCGATTCGCTCGACAAGCAACTCCTCGTCGTTCCCGTCTGCAAAATATCGTGCGCGAAGACCGGATCCGTCTGCCGGGAGGGGCTCGCACTGCGCCGGCTCAGCGTGACCGTCCCCGCCCACCGTAACGGCAAGAACCGGTGATCCATGGCCCGGACGAGCGTAGCCTTCGACGACAGCACCGGGAAAGCAGCGGAAAATCGGCTCAACAGCAGCTTCGAAGCCCGGAGTGAGAACGAAGGATGAAGTGTCTTCGCCGCGGATCTCCGGCCGCTCGAGCGTATCGGCGAGACTCGCGACGTCGCGCAGGAGTCGGTCGCCAGCGACAAAGCGCACGACGGGCGACCGAACGGAATCGAGTCCCAAGCCTACGATGTAGTACGTTCCCTTGGGGTTCGATGCGCCGACGAAGCGGGCGACGCTCGAAACCGGGTCGGTGCGCCGACGCTCTGCCCACTTCTGGAGCGCAGGCACGGAACCTGCCAGCACGGAGGCCGCAACGACTGCGGTTGCGACGAAGAGTGTACGGTCTTCCCGTCTCCGGGCGTCATTGAGCAGCAGCCGCGCCAACATCCGGCAAGCGAGCGCGGCGCTGATCGCAAGCGCCGGCAGCAGAGGCGCCGCCCGCCAGGCGCCCGCGGGCTCGTCGGTGAGAAGCTGTCCACCGACCAGGGTCACGGCCACGAAGTAGAGGACGAGCCCGTGCCCTGCGTCCCGCCAGCGCCACACCGCGACCAAGAGCCCCAGCCCGCTCAGAACGAGAAACACCGGGTCGAGAAGGGGCGTCGCAGCGAAGTCGTTCGGCGCCAGCTTGCCGGTCGGCAACGCGTAGATCGAGAAGGCGGTCGCCAACCGCTGTCCGAACGCGTGGATGGCGTCCGCGCCGCTCCAACCCGGTTCGGAGACGATCTGCACGGCGCCGCTCGTTCCAGCGCTGACTTCGATGTAGCGGCGCAAGATCCACTTCGCGCCTGCGCTGCGCAGGTGAGGTAGGGCGAACAGGAGCGCGCCTAGCGTCGCAAGGCCGAGCGACGACACGATTTGTCGAGCGGCCCATGGCCGCGTGAGGCCGCGGTGAAGGACCCAAAGAACGAACAGCGGCACGGCGACTCGGGCCGTCGGATACGCGAGTAGGGTCGCGCCGAGGAGCAAGCCACCCAGATACTGGAGATGCAGGTTGCGCCTATCGGCTCCGGCGACCAGACAGTAGAGAGCGCTCGGAACGAGGGCGGCCCCTTGCATGAACGAGTAGCCGAGGCGCGAGTACGAGATGTGCCAGTGAGATGTGGCGAGGAACGTCAGCGCCAGCAACGCAACGCGACGTCCAAAAAGGTGAGCCGCAAGACCGTACGTTGCGACCATCGCCGTGTGGGTTTCGGTCGTGCCTTGCGGCTTCCGTGCAGACGGGTCATCCGGATCATCCGGTTCATCCGGTTCTTGGGACAACATGTCAGGTTTCCTCGTTCTCGGCGCCGGGCAAGGCCGGGCCCGCGGCCAAGCCGCCTACGATGCGGCGCATTCGCCGGCTGAGTCCACTCGCGCCGCGCGTGAGAATGTCACGGGGCGACGAGCGCCCGAGTGAGGTCGCCTCGATGCGGGACGCGACGACCGTCCCGTCCCGCAGTTGGAGCGACGATGCCGTCGCCCCGCGGCGCCGGGAGACGACTCGCTGCAGTTCGGTGCCCACGAAATGCAGTCGTCCGGCATCGTGGTCGAGACCGAAGCCGGGAACGCTGCCGGCGCGGAGCGCAGCGAAATAGGCGACGCGGCGCTCGCGCGAGGTGTCGTAGTGCGCGCAGATGCTCTGCGGCAGGAGCCCCAGCCCGGTGAATTCCTCGATCGGCGACTCATCGTCGACGGACGAGAAGAGGGAGGCGCCCATGAACCGGGCGAACCAGCAAGCGGCGCCCGCGCTCGTTCCCTGGCTGGTCATCGGCTTCGTGTTGACGACTTTGGAAGGGCTGGGTGCTTTGGCTTCGCGGCTCTTCTCGCAGCGTTTGGGAGACGAGTTGCGAGCCCGTGTCACGGTGGATGTCCTCGCCAGGGCGGCGCAGCGCGATCTGGCCTACTTCGAGGACCCGAGATCGCAGGACGAGCTGTCGCGTATCCGCACGGACCCGGCGGAGCAGATCTCCTCGTTCGTCGTCGACGTGCTGAGCGCCGCGGGCAATGCGATGCAGGTGGCGTCGCTGCTGGCGGTGCTGGCCTTCATCGAGCCGTTGATCCTGGTGCTCGCGGGTGTAGCCGCGTTGCCCTACTTGTTCTTCCAGTCGGCTCTCGCTGCACGGCAGTATTCGCTCGAGTTCGCGCGCGCGACGAAGCGGCGCTGGGGCCAGTATTTCGTGTCGACCCTGACGGAGCCTGCGCGGGTCGGCGAGGTGAAGATTCTCGGGCTCGGACCGACGTTGATCGGGAAGTTTCGGGAGTTGATGGCCGAGTTCCGCGACCAGGATCGGAAACTCTACGGCCAGAGCTTCCTCGGCGGTTCGGCGTTCGTCGCCGTCACCACGGCGGCGATCTATCTGCTTTTTCTGCGGGTTGCGTATCTCGTGATCGAAGGCCGATTGACGTTGGGCGACCTTGCCATTTCGGCCGGCGCTGCCACGCGTCTGCGCAACGCACTCGAGGCGCTGATCGAAACGGTCGGCGCGTTGTTCGGACGCGCGCTGCGGCTACGCGATATCCAGGCGTTTCTCGCTGCGCCGCCGCCGGCCGTCGAACGTGCGGCAACCCTTGGCGAGCGGAGCGCTCCTGCGATCGTGTTCGAGGACGTCAGTTTCACGTATCCCGGATCGACGGAGCCTGCGCTGCAGCATCTTTCGTTCGCCATCCGGACCGGCGAGACCGTGGCGGTCTTCGGCCGCAACGGCGCCGGCAAGAGCACCCTGGTGAAGCTCCTCGCCGGGCTCTACGAGCCGTCGGCGGGGCGCATCCTGTTTGCGGGGGTCGACCTGCGATCGGTGCCGCGCGACGAGTTCTTCGATCGGCTCGCCTTCGTCTTCCAGGATTCCGCCCGCTTCGAGGCGAGCGCGGCCGACAACATCGCCTACGCGGATTGGCGAAGATTGCGCGACGACAAGCCGCGCGTCGAAGCGATCGCACGCGCGGCCGGGGTCGAGGCGATGATCCGGGCGCTGCCGAACACCTACGACACGCAGCTTGGTCGGTCCTTTGGTCAGGTCGAACTCTCCGGCGGCCAATGGCAACAGATCGCGGTGGCGCGCGCGATCGCGCGTGCGGGGTCGCTGTTGGTCCTGGACGAGCCAACCGCGAATTTCGACGCCCACGCGGAGCACGAGCTGTTCTCGCGTCTCCGCGCGCAAGCGCAACGCGAGGAGCGAACCACGGTGATCGTCTCCCACCGTCCGTCGACGGTGCGACTTGCGGAACGCATCCTGGTCCTCGACGGGAGCCGCCTCGTGGAGACGGGTACCCACACGGAGCTGATGGCCACCGGCGGCGCGTACGCTCAGCTGTGCGAGTTGGCAGTGTTGCGCTGAGGGCGCGCGCGGCAGATTGCTGGGTGGAATCGCAAGGTGGCGCGGCGGTTTGTGCCGAGGTTTGGTGCGCTGCTCGCTCGCCCTCTCGCCTGCGAACGTCCCATGATCTCAGCCATGCTCCATTGGCACATCCCGCGCAGCAACACTTTGTCCACGCGCGTTCTTTGTGGTTGAATCCGGGGTTCCCAATTCCCGAGACCGAAGAACGGAGCCATGGCGAATCTCACCCATAAGGAATTCGAACGAGCGATCCAGTTGCTGGCCGATGCGCAGGGCTTAGACCGATTGCGCGACAAGTTCTTCCGCTTGCGCGGCCTCGTCACCCGCCGCGGCTTCAAGTCGGCCGATGTCCTCGCCAATCAGCTCTACAACCTCTCGTCCGGCCTGCGCCGCGAGGTGCCCGCGAGCATCGCCTTCCAGGCGATCTGGGGCGATCACCTCGGCACCACGCTCGGCGAGGGCGCCGACGAAAAATTCGAGAAGCTCGCCGAAGCAGTCAATGTCTGCCTCGACCCCGACGAACAGATCATCGCCGACAAGCACACCGATCTCGAACAGGCACTCGCCGTCTACGAAACCGCTCTCGCTGCAGGCGTTGGCGCCGAGATGGCCCGGCTCGACATGATCATGAAGGCGGTGGCCGCCGTCGCGGAGATTCTCCGTGCGGCGCCGCAACCGGCACCGGTCGCAGCACCGACCGAGGAGCCGGTCTCGAGCTGAACGTCCCGAGGCGCCGCCCGAGGTGCCGCGCCCGCCTGTCGCATGGACAACGCGAAACCACTCGCGCATCTGCTCGCAGGGCTGCCGCACCGCGTGCTCTCCGGCAGTCTGGACATTCCGATTGCCAACGTCACCACCGACTCGCGCCTCGCGCACAGCGGCGACGTCTTCGTCTGCCTGCCGGGCTACCGCACGGAAGGTGGCGAGCACCGCGCCGACCGGCATGCGTTCATCGCCACCGCGGTCGCCAACGGCGCGAGCGCGGTCGTCGTCCAGCGGCCGGTGTCGGCCCCTGCCGGCACCACCGTCGTTCTCGTCGACGACTGCTGGCTGGCAGCGGCCCGCATGGCCTGCGAGCGCTACGGCCATCCGTCGCGCGCCCTGCAGATGGTCGGGATCACCGGCACCAGCGGCAAGACGTCGACCTCCTACTTCGTCGAATCGGTTCTCTCGGCGACCGGCACCAACACGGCTCGTTTCGGCACCATCGACTACAGCTTCGCGGGCTTCAGCCTTCCCGCCGTGCAGACCACCCCCGAAGCCGATGAACTACAGCGGCTCCTCCGACAGGCTATCGATCGCGGCATGCAGGCCTGCGTCATGGAAGTGTCCTCGCACGCGCTCGAGCTGGAGCGCGTCGCCGGCGTCGCCTTCGATGCCGCCGTCTTCACCAACCTGAGCCAGGACCACCTCAACTTTCATCCCGACATGAACGCTTACCTCCGGGCGAAGGGTCGGCTGTTTCAGGAACTCGAAAGCGGCGGCAAGCGCGCGACGGCCATCGTCAACGCGGACGATCCGCACAGCGCCCACATCGTCCGCGTCAACCGCGGCGCGCTACTCACCTTCGGACTCTCGGCCAACGCCACCGTGCGCGCGCTGGACGTCGGCACCGACCTGGACGGAACGCGCTTCCGGTTCGTTTCGCCGCAGGGGAGCGGCATGGTCGCGATGCGCCACATCGGCGAGTACCAGGTGCACAACGCTCTTGCCGCGATCGCAGTGGGCATTGCTTTGGGTATCGATATCGCGACGATCATCGCAGGCATCGAGGCGACCCCGGAGGTTCCGGGACGTTTCGAATTGATCGACGCTGGCCAGAACTTCCGCGTTGCCGTAGACTATGCGCACAAACCCGACGCTCTGGAGCGACTCCTCAGCGGCGCACGCGCCCTCGATCCGGCGCGCGTCATCGTCGTATTCGGCTGCGGCGGCGACCGCGATCGCGGCAAACGCGCGGTGATGGGACGCCTGGCAGCAGAGCTGAGCGACATCGCCATCGTCACGTCGGACAATCCCCGCACGGAAGACGCCGACGCCATCATCGCCGACATCGTCGCGGGTTGCAGCGGCATTCCGGGCACGGAGATCCAGATCGAGCCGGACCGGGCGCGCGCGATCCGCCTCGCCATCGACCTGGCGGAACCGGGCGACCTGGTGTTGATCGCCGGCAAGGGGCACGAAACGTATCAATTGACCGGCACGCGCCGTATCGCGTTCGACGACCGCGAGCATGCGCGCAGCGCCCTTCGCGAGCGCTTGCAGCGCCCTTCCAGCCAAATCTAGCGGGGGCGCGGCCCCAGCGAAATTTTCACAGGCCGCTCCCCCGCCTGCGGCCCAAAGCCTTCCACCCTCCGTAGCTGGGCCGCGCGCTCATCGCAGCCATCTGCCGAAGCGTTCCCAACGCGGCAGCCAATTGCCCTGCGCGCGCGACCAATAGATGAAGGTGGCGCGGCCTTTGACGTCGGCCTCGTTGGCGAACCCCCAGAACCGGCTGTCATGGCTGTGGTCGCGGTTGTCCCCCATCATGAAGAGCTTGCCTTTGGGGATCTTCACCGGGCCGAAGTCGTCGCGGTTCGGAATCGAACTGTAGCGATTGTCCGCGAAATAGGCTTCAGCGTCGGCGAGCCGCTCGCCGTTGACGAAGACCTTCTTGCCGCGGATCTCGAGGGTGTCGCCACCGATGGCGACGACGCGCTTGATCAGATCGATCCGCGATCCGCCCTGGGGATTCTCCTGTGGGGAGAGAAAGACGATGATTTCGTTGCGGTCGACCGAATCCCAGTGCGCGAGTTCGTAACCGACGAACGGAACCTTGAAGCCGTACGCGAGCTTGTTGACGAAGAGGTGGTCGCCGATCTGGATCGTCGGCAACATCGAACCGGACGGAACCCAGAACGCCTCCACAACCGACGAACGCACGACCAACGCGACCAGGATCGCCAGCCCCAGGGACTCGACGTTCTGGCGCAGTCGGGATTTCTCCACCGTTTGCGTCGAAGTTCCCCGTCCGCCTCTTCCGGGCGAACTACCTCCTGCGAGACTGTCCTGGGTCGCCATCAACCGCCGATCTTGAAGAGCGGCGCGACCGGCGTCAAGCTGGTCGCGCCGCGCGCGAATCTTCGGCGACGCTCACAGCCGCAGGACGGCGGCGAGTTGCGCCGGTGCGAAGCGGATGCCGATGAGGAATTGACCGAACAGACCGTAGAGCGCACTGGCGGGGTCGTAGCGCAACTCGTAGACGATGTCGCGGAAGGCCCGCATGTCCTTGGAAAACAGCGTCACGCCCCATTCCCAATCGTCGAGACCCGTCGCCGTCGTGATCAGCTGCGTGATCCGGCTGGCGAAACGGCGTCCCGCGTTGCCGTGCGCGATCATCAGCTGCTTGCGCTCCGCGAACGACAGCCGATACCAGTTGTCCTTGTCGCGCCGCGACTTCGCCATCGGATAGAAGCAAAGAAGTGGGTAGTCGTCGGGCAGCTTGGGGTGAACCCGCGAGTCCGAGTACATCTTGGTTCGCTTGCGCATCGCCTCGATGCGCTGGCCGAACTCGGGCTGCGCCGGGTCCAGCTTCTCCTCCTCGATCAGCATCTTCGCCCAGTCGAGCTCGTCGGTGATGTACTCGCTTGCTTCGGTCATCGAGAGAAATGAGTAGGTCGGCTCGAGACACGCCCCAAGCGCCGTCGCCGCGATCTCCTGGGTGAGTTGCTGCACCCGCCAGAGGTCGGCGTGCACCGCGAGAAAGCCGAAGTCGAACTTCGTCACCCCCGCCATCGGCACGAACTGCAAGCCGTCCTCGCCGGCGCACGACCCGAGCCAGCCCGAAAGCTCCTCGACGGCGGCTTGGCGCTCCGTCGCAGCGAACGAGCGCCACCGCGCCCGGTCGAGCCGGTAGAAGACGTGGATGACCGCCCAGCCTGCTGTCGGCTGCAGCCCTTCGAGTTTCTCACTCACTTTTCTCGCATCCCTTTCCGGCAAATACGACAATTACGTCGCCCCACCGCTTTGTTTCGTCAGGATCTTCGTGTTTGATCGGTTCAGCCTGTCCGTTCTCCTAGGTAGTGCAGCAGGCAGGCACGCGCAACCGAGCAAGATGACGACACCCCTGCGAATCCAAATCGACACCCTCGCCTATGGCGCCCACGGAGTCGGCAGGCTCGACGGCAAGGCGACCTTCGTGCGCGGGGTGATTCCCGGCGAGCAGGTGGAAATCGTCGTCCGCGAGGATCACGGGCGCTACGCGTACGCGGATCTCATCGCCGTACTCGAGCCCGCCGCCGAGCGCCGCCATCCGCCGTGCCCCTACCTGCCGCGCTGCGGTGGCTGTCCCTGGCAGCACATGGAGTACGAGGCCCAACTCGCTGCGAAGCAACGCAACCTCCGCGAAACCCTGGCTCGTATCGGCCACTGGCGCGACGCTCCGGTCAAGCCGATCGTGGCCTCGGCGAGCGAGTTTCAGTACCGCAGCCGTCTGAGCCTGCGCATCCACGAACGCCGCCTCGGCTTCTACGCCGCCGGCTCGCACGAGCTCGTCGAGATCGACCACTGCCTGCTGGCTACCGACGCCATCAACGACGCCCTCGTCGCGGCCGCGGAACTCGTCCGGCTCGTTCCCGACGACGCCCGTCGCGTCGAAGTCCTGACCTGCGAGCGGACGGCGGCGATCGTGCTCGTGGCGGAGGTCGAAGGCAGCCGAAATCCCGCCACCAGTGCGCTGATCGACGCGTGGCTGCCGCAGCAAGCCGTTGCCGGCGTGGTGCTCCACGGCCGCCGCTGGCGCCAGGCATGGGGCCGGCAATCGGTCTCCGTATACCCCGAACCCGATCTCGAACTGACCGCGACTGCCGGCTCCTTCACCCAGGTCAATCCCAGCGCCAACCGCGAACTGGTCCGGCACGTGCTCGAACTCGGCGAGTTCAGTCCCCAGGATCATGTCCTCGACCTCTATGCTGGGATCGGCAACCTGAGCTTGCCGATCCCAGCATAGAGGCAACGCGTCGTCGCGGTCGAGCAGAACGCGCTCGCCGCCGGCGATGCTCGCGTCAACGCACGCGCGGCCAAACTCGCGAACGTCGAGGTTCACACTGCAACCACGCGCTCTGCCCTGCGAGCCCTGAGCGCGCAACGGGCGCGCTTCGACGTCGTCGTTCTCGATCCGCCGCGGAGCGGCGCGGCCGAGGCGATCGACGCCGTGTTGACCCTGGCGCCGGAGCGCATCGTCTACGTTTCATGCAATCCCGCGACTCTGGCGCGCGACCTCGCCAAGCTCCTGCCGTCGTTCGCATTCGACGTCATTCAGCCGGTCGACCTCTTCCCGCAGACGTACCATCTGGAGACGGTCGCCCGCGGCCGACGCCGCTAGCGCACCGCAGTAAAGCTGCTGCGCCTTGCTCCCCGAATGGGCCTGTGGCATCAATCGCACATCTCCGATCGGAGTCGTCGCAATGCCCAAGGCAACCCCCACAAAGTCCCAAAAGCGTAACATCACGATCATCCCCGGCCGTGGCGTCGGGCAGACGATCAACTATCTCATCGAAGACCGCGACCAACTGGACTGGCTCGTCGCCGTGGGCCGCAACAAAGATGGCGAGATCTATTTCTACGACACCGGCGGCGACATCATCGAGGATCTCGGCGCGCTGGAGTACTTGAAACAGCGGGTCATTCTCTCGCACCTCGGAGAAGAACCCGAGTGATCCCGCGTGGCGCGGGCCGAACGCACCGGCGCCGCCCCCACATCATGCTCCTACGCCCACTCCTGATCTGCCTGCTCGTGCTCGTCTCGGCGGGCGCGTCGCTCGGCGCACAAGGCGAGAACGGCGCGGTCGCGGCCGAACACGTTCTCGCCTCGCGCGTCGGCGTCGACGTCCTCGCCAAAGGCGGCAACGCGGTCGACGCCGCGGTTGCGGCTTCGTTCGCCACCTGCGTCGTCAACCCCTCCTCCTGCGGCATCGGCGGCGGCGGCTTCATGGTGATCTTCCTCGCAGCAGACAAGCGCGCCATAGCCCTGGATTACCGCGAAACCGCTCCGGCCGCGGCTACGCGCGACATGTTCGTCCGTGACGGCAACGCCGTCAGCGAGCTCAGTCGCCGCGGCGGTCTCGCCGTCGGCGTCCCAGGCGAGGTCCGCGGCTTGACGACCGCGCTGGCGAAATTCGGCACGCTCTCGCTGGCGGAAGCGCTCGCGCCGGCGATCCACCTCGCCAAGGCCGGTTTCCCAGCCGGGTCGCATCTCGCCGACGTCGTTGCCGCCAACCAGGCCGAGATTGCCGCGCAGCCATTACTCGCGCGCAACCTGCTGCGCGGCGACGGATCGCCAAAGCGCGAAGGCGACGAGGTCACGTTTCCCGAACTCGGGCGGACCTTGGAGGCAATCGCCGCCGCCGGCCCTGCCGCGTTCTACGCCGGCGCGGTGGCACAGAAGATCGTCGACAGCGTGCGCGCGGCGGGCGGCAGCATCACGCTCGAGGACCTCGCCAGTTACGAACCCCGCCTGCTCGAGCCTGCGAGCATCGATTTTGCGGGCTATCGCCTGATCACCATGCCGCCGCCGAGTTCCGCCGGCGTCGCTCTCGAAGTGGTCGGCATGATCGCGGAAGACGACCTCGCCAAACTCGGCCGCGATTCGGTCGAGTACACCCACCTGCTCGCCGAGGCGCTGAAACACGGCTTCGCTGACCGCGCGCGCCACTACGGCGACCCGCTCGACACCCCCTCCCCGCTCGCGGAACTTCTCGCTCCCGCGAATCTCCGCAGCCTGCGCGCCCGCATCAAGCCGACCGAGGTCCTGGCGCACGACGCATACGGGTCGGATCGCGGCAGCCGCGTGTCCCAGCCAGACGATCACGGCACCTCGCACATTTCAGTCATGGATCGCCACGGCAACGCCGTCGCGTGCACGACGACCATCAATACCGCGTTCGGATCGATGGTCGTCGCCGGCGACACCGGCATCATCTTGAACAACGAGATGGACGACTTCTCGGCGCAGCCAGGCGTACCGAACGTGTACGGTCTCATCGGCGCCGAGGCCAACGCGATTGCGCCGGGCAAGCGCCCGCTCAGCAGCATGAGCCCGACCATCGCCATCCGTGATGGCGCAGCCGTTCTCGCCGTCGGCGCTTCCGGTGGGCCACTGATCATCACCAGCACCCTGCAGACGCTGCTCAACGCGCTGGTCTTCGGCCTGGACACCGAGCAGGCGGTCGCCGCGCCGCGGATCCACCACCAGTGGACCCCTGCGGTGCTCGCGGTAGAAGCCGGGATCGACAAGCAGCTGCAGCGCGCGCTGCGCCAACGCGGGCATACAGTGAAGGAAGTCCGCACGATGGCCGCCGTCCAACTCGTCCAGCGCACCGCGCAAGGCTTCTTCGGGGCGTCGGACCCGCGCAAGGGCGGGCAGGCGGCCGCATGGTGAAGGCGATCGCGGAGTCGCGGTGGCTCAAGCTCGGACTCAGTTTTCTCCTCGTCGGCTTGCTGGTCCACTATACCGACACCGCGGCACTATGGGCCAACTTACGCGCCGCCGAGCCGGTTTGGATCGGGGCAGCGCTGCTGTCGATTCTCGCGAGCCACACGGTATGCGTCGAACGCTGGCGCCAGCTGGCGCGTCCGCTCGGCTTCACCCAGCCCTGGAGCTACTTCTTCGGCGCCTACTTCACCGGCATGTTCATGAACCTGTTCGCTCCCAGCACCGTCGCGGGCGATCTCGGGCGCACGCTCTTTCTCGCCAGTAGCGGCCAACGCAAGTCCCTCGCCCTGACCAGCGTCGTCGCCGAGCGTGGCGCCGGGTTCGTGGTTCTGGTGTCGATCGGCGCGCTCGCCGTCATCTTTCAACCAGTTTACGAGGTGCCCTTTGCCGCGCGCGTCTTCGCCTGGGTCGTCATGCCCGCATTCTTGCTCGGCTGGTATGTGGGTCCGCGCGTCCTGGTCCGGCTGTTCGGACGTATCGAGCGCGTACGTCAGCTCCTCGAGCAAGACCTCGCGCCCTACTGGGACAATTACGCGCTGATCCTGCGGACGATCGCGATCTCGATCGCCTTTCACGCCCTGCAGATCTACGCGTATGTGTTCGTCGCCCGCGCGCTCGGATTGCAGGTGCCGGCGGGCTTTTTCTTCATCCTCGGGCCGGTCATCAACATTCTCGGGATGCTACCCATCACCTTCAGCGGCGTCGGCATCCGCGAGGCGGGGATGCTGTTCTTTCTCTCCCAGGTGGGCGTCCCGAGCGACCGTGCAATCGCCGTCGGGCTCATCGTCAGCGGCCTGACGCTGGTCAACGGACTGATCGGCGGCTTGGTCTACGTCACCTGGCAAAGCCGCGTGAAGGCCCGCGCCTGACGCTGACGCGCGCTCACGCGAAGCGCACGACGCTGCGGATGCTCTCGCCCGCGTGCATCAAGTCGAAGGCGCGATTGATCTCCGCAAGCGGCATCTCGTGGGTCACGTAGGCGTCGAGCTCGAGTCTGCCGTTCATGTACCAATCGACGTAACGGGGCAGTTGCGTGCGACCGCGGGTGCCACCGAACGCCGTGCCGCGCCACGAGCGCCCGGTGACCAGCAGAAATGGACGGGCGTGGATTTCTTCACCCGCCCCTGCCACGCCGATGACGATCGACTGCCCCCATCCCTTGTGCGTCGACATGAGTGCGGCGCCCATCACCTCGACGTTACCGATGCACTCGAACGAGTAATCGACGCCGCCGCCCGTCATCTCGACGATCGCCTCCGCGACGTCGCCCACGTCGCTCGGGTTCACGCAGTCCGTCGCGCCGAACTGACGTGCCAGCGGGAACTTCGTCGGATTGGTATCGACCCCGATGATTCGCTCCGCACCCGCGAGTACGGCGCCTTGGATCACCGACAAGCCGACGCCGCCCAGCCCGAAAACAGCGACCGACGCACCCGCTTCGACCTTTGCTGTATTGAGGACCGCACCCATTCCCGTCGTCACGCCGCAAGCCAGCAGACACACCTTTTCCAGCGGTGCATCCTTACGGACCCTGGCGAGCGCAATCTCCGGAACGACGGCGTACTCGGCGAACGTCGAACAGCCCATGTAGTGGTGGAGCACCTTGCCGCGCGCGGTGAGGCGGCTGGTGCCGTCTGGCATCAAGCCCCTACCCTGCGTCGCCAGGATCGCACTGCAGAGATGGGTTTTGCCGCTGGTGCAGAACCTACAGTTGCGGCACTCGGGAATGTAGAGGGGAATGACGTGGTCCCCGGGCGCGAGCGTACTCACCCCCGCGCCGATCTCCTCGACGATACCCGCCCCTTCGTGCCCGAGCACGCTCGGAAACAGACCCGACGGATCGCGACCGCTCATCGTATAGGCATCGGTATGGCAGACACCGGTTGCCACCATGCGCACCAGGCACTCCCCCGACTGGGGTCCGCCGATGTCGATCTCCTCGACCTCGAGTGGCTTGCCGGGCTCCCAAGATATCGCCGCTTTTGCCTTCACTGCTTTCCTCCACCACCTGGGTATCGATCAACTGCCACGGCGCTTGCGCGCGACTCGCAGGACGGCCCGGAGGAACGCTTCGGACTGTGCCGGGTCGATCGGATCGTAGCCGATTCGCGCGCGGAGCGCTGCCACACTGCCGCGCAGTATCTCGTCGAGCGCACCGCTTTCACCAGCCTGCACGCGGCGCAACGTCTCGCGCGCCAATTGCACCTCGAGCGGCCCGATGCGCGCGCTCTGCGCATGATCGAAGCCGAACACGTCGTCACCGGGCTGCAAGTCGTCGTCGACACCTGCAGCCACCGGCGGTCGGTCGAGGCGGACCACGATCGTACCCGCCGCGAGGTCGCCGAGACGCTTGTTACGCGACGAAAGCAGCATCGCGCACAGCCCGACGAGATACGTGGTCGCCAGGATGTCGATGAACCGAAGCAGGTTGCGCGCAAGCGCGTGGGGCAACCCGACCGCCATTCCCGAATCGGTGACGACACGCAGCCCTACCAGCATCTTTCCGGGCGAACGTCCGCCGGCGAGCGTTTCGAAGAACACGAAGTACGCGGTCTCGGCGATCAGTTGCACGAGGAGCAACACCGACACGAGCATCAACATCATGCCCTGCATCGCTTCGACGATCTCCTCGGGGTCGCTGAGATTGACGAGCCAGGTCTGGTCCAGGCGCTCGACCGCCAACTGCAAGAGCAAGAGCGGATTGACCACGATGAACAGTACCGCCATCGCCATCGTCGCGATGCAGACGACGTCGACTGCGTACGCGAGCATCCGGCTCGTCGGCCCCGCGATCGGTAGTTCGAGGACGACTTGTTCCGGCGAATGCACGCCTTGACGCGATCCGCGCGCAGTGGTCTGCTCGAAGGGTGAATCGGCTGGTTTGCTGAGGCTCATTGCCTGCCACCGAGACTGCCCACGCAACCGCGAGATCGCCTGAAGTGGCCCAGACACGATCCATCGACGAACCCGAATCCGTGGCGGTGAAACTGCGGCGCGAGCGCCTGCGCCGCGAAGCGGCAGCGCTGCAACAATTCGAAGCCCTGCTCGATCGCTCCGAACGGCGCCGCAGCGAAACGCTCGGCTTCGACGATCTTCGCGAGGTCGGCCGCCTGTACCGAGCCCACGCCACCCAGCTTGCACGCAAGCGCGAGCAGGACGACGACCCGGAAGCGATCCGCCATCTCAACGCGCTCTGCGTGCGCGCCTATACCTTGCTGTACGCGGGCCCGAGCAAGGCGACGACTTGGCGCCACGCCTCGGCAGAGGACATCTCGCACTTGCTGAGCCGATGTTGGCCGGCGCTCGCCGCCGCCTTCGTGCTGTTGTTCGTCGGCTTGCTGATCGGCGCTGCTGTCGTGCGCCAAGACCCCGCGTCGATCCACGCCTTCATTCCCCCAAGCCTCGGCTACGATGCCGAGATCATCGATCGACTAGCAACTTCTGCCGCCGCACGCGAGGAATTCCTGCTGCGCGTCGAAACCTCGACTACCGCGAGGGCGACCTTCGGCTCCGCACTTTTCGCCCACAACACCCGCGTCGGCATGCTTTCGTTCGCAGCCGGCGTTCTCGGCGGAATCCCGACGGCGCTGCTGCAACTCTACAACGGCATCACGATTGGAGCGTTCACCTCGGTGTTCCTGGCCGACCCCATGCCACTGACCTACCTGGCGTGGATCCTGCCGCACGCGGTTCCCGAGCTCACAGCCATCTGCCTGTGCGCCGCGGCAGGCTTGCTGCTCGGAGTTGCCGTGATCGCCCCGGGCCGTCAGGGACGGGCCGAGGCGCTGCGCGCCGCACTCGCGCCAACCCTGTTCCTGGTCGGCTTGTCGGTCCCCCTTTTCCTCGCCGCGGCGATCATCGAGAGCTTCGTGCGCGAATCGCAGCTGGGGACTGCCGCCCGCCTGAGCGTGGCGTTCGTCGGCATGGCCATCCTCGCGATCGCGGTAATCGCCACCCGGCGCACGGCCAAGCGGCAGGGTCCGTCGACGCTATGGCTGGATCATCATAGTGCGGGATGACACCCGCAACCCAATCTCAAGACCTGAGCTACGCTCATTGGAAGTCTCGCCAACGCGGCAAGACTTCCGACGAGCGTAGTTCAGCGTTCGGCCCCGTAGCGGATCTCCAGATAACGGTGGAGCAGTCGCGCATTGATCTGTTGCGGCGGTACATCGAGCGTGTCGACACCCGCCCGTCGCAAGCGGCCGACGATCTTCTCGCGCTCGTCCATCAGGTCCGCTAGCACGATGCGCCGATAGATTCCCATGCCATCATCGGCACTCGGGTCAATCGGGTCGAGCGCAGCGAAGGCCGGGTCGCGCAAGCCGGCGAGGACCACCCGATGGCGCTTCGCAATCAATGCCAACGAGGCGATCAACGACTCTTCGTCGGCAGCACCGAAGTCGCTCAAGACGACGATCAACGCCCTCTGCCCCAACTGATCGATCAGCATGCGCGCGAGTGTTCGGTAGCTCGGCTCCACCAGTTTCACCTGTAACGGCTGCAGCAGTTCGACGAACTGTCCGAGGTCGGCGCGATGGCGGCGGGGACCCATGCGCGTGTGCACCGATGCGTCGAACGCCAGCATCCCCACGCGATCCTGCGAGCCCAACGCTCCGCAGGCGAGAGCCAGTGCCGCATCGATCGCGTGGTCGAGTTTGGTCTGCGCGCCGATCGCACCGCCCATCAAGCGGCTCGTGTCGATCACGATCCACACCGTATGGTTGCGCTCGTGCCGGTCGAGCCGCACGACGGGCCGCCCCCGCCGCGCACTCGCGCCCCAAACGATGCGGCGCGTGTCGTCGCCGGGCACATAGTCGCGCATCGACTCCAGTTCGCTGCCCTGCCCGCGACGCGGCGCCGCCCGTACGCCCAACTGGGCGAACCAACGTCGCACGTCGAACGGTTGCGCGCGGACGAAGCGTGCGGTGTCCGGAAACGCTCGAATGACATCTCCCCCACCGGTTTCGCGGCGCTCCAGCAGGCCCCGGGGCGATCGGCGTAGCGCTACGAGCGGGCCGAGCACATGGTTACCGCGCGCTGCTGGGACGATCTCGTAGGGCAGAGATCGGGTCGCGCCGGCTGGGATTTCGACTTCCGCGAAAGCCGGGTCGCCGGCGCGCAATTGGGCGGCGACCTCGTCAACGATCTCGACGACCGCCGGCGTGGATCCGGGATTCGTCACCACGACCTCGACCTGCGCCGACCGACCGACGAAGACCCGCCCAGGAAAGCGCCGCGAGAGGCGCAGCGGCGGCATGCGGCGCAGTTGAAAGTACTCCCAGGTCATGGCTGCGCCGAGCGCAACGAACAGCGAGACGACGACCGGAAGCAACGGCGGTAGGACGACCGCCGCAGGCGAAACGAGCACGGCAGCAAGGGTGAACCGCAACAGGTCGGAGCTGGGACCGATCATCGCAACAAGGTTGCAGGGAACCTCAACGAGGGACGGTCACGCCCTGTAGGGTGTGCCGTAGGGCCTCGTCCACGGTCATCCCCTCGACCTCGGCGCCGGCATCGAGCTGCACGCGATGGCGCAATACCGGGAGGAACATGTCCTGCACGTCCTCCGGCAGAACGAAGTCACGCCCCTCGAGCGCAGCGTTCGCCTTCGCCGCGCGCAGCAGCATGACGCCGGCGCGCGGCGAGGCGCCGAGGGTGAAATGCAGATCGGCGCGCGAGGTGCGCACCAACGAGGCCACGTAGGATAGAATCTCTCGTCGCACGACGATTCGATTGACGAGCTGGCGGGCGTGTACGAGCCCGAGCGCGTCGAGCACCGGCGCGACACGCTCGGAGCGCACGCCGCCTCCATGGTGCAATTCCAGAATCGCCAACTCCTCTTCGGCCGTCGGATAGTCGAGCACCAGCTTGAACAGGAAGCGATCGAGTTCGGCCTCGGGAAGAGGATAGGTCCCCTCCTGCTCGACGGGGTTCTGGGTTGCGAAGACACAGAAGTGCTCCCCGAGCGGGTGGGTCTCGCCATCGACGGTCGCGGCTGCTTCCTGCATCGCCTCCAACAATGCCGCTTGCGTCTTGGCCGAAGCGCGGTTGATCTCGTCGGCGAGCAGGATGTCGGTGAACAGCGGTCCAGGTCGGAAGCGCACGTCACCGGTGGCGGGGTTGACCACGGGGGTGCCGACGATGTCGCTCGGCATCAGATCCGGGGTGAATTGCACTCGGCCAAAACGCAGTTGCACAGCCCGTGCGAGGGTCCGCACGAAGAGCGTCTTGGCAAGGCCGGGGACGCCTTCGATCAAGGCATGCCCCGACAACAACAAGGTGAGGAACCCGAGCCGAATCGCGGCATGTTGGCCGACCACGACAGTAGCGATCTCCACCCGCATCCGTTCGAAGGCGTCCTTCACCGGTGCCAAGTCCAACGGCTGATGCTCCATCATCTCGTCACCTCCCATAGCAGCCCATCGAGGACTCGCGCTCCGCGTCGCACGTCACCGCCACGCCGTGCGACGCCGCCGCCGACGAACAGCTGCATCGCTTCTTCCGTAACCCGTCCCGTCGCCCGCACTCTGCTGGCGAGCACCGGCAGCGGCACGCCGGGCGGCAGCCCGAAGTGCCGGCGCAGACGCGCCGCAGTCACATCACAATACGCGGCCAGGGCCCGATCGTGATCGCGATTCGCCGCCAGTAACCCCGCCAGCGAGTCGACGTAGGCGGTCAGAACCGGCACCCCCGTCTCCCGCCCCCGCGAGCGTCGTTCGGGCAACAAACGACTACGCCAGATGTAGAGAAATGCCAGCAGCGCCAAGCTGGCGAAAACGATACCGGCCGGCGACGCCGCGAGGTAGGTGGCCGCGTTGTCGTGGAGGCGAAAGCCATGCGAGTGCTCGTCGAACACCGGCGCGCCATAGGCGCGCGCGAGGTCGAGCGCAAACACTGCATTGTCCAACTGATCCAACCACTGATTCCGCAGGAAGCGCGCATCGGCGACGACCACGAGCCGTCCGCTTCCGAGCGGTTGTTCGAGCACGAAGGGAACGTCTCCCAATCGCGCTACGACGATCCAGCCGCCCGCATCGGCGAAACTGAGCGCATCTTCCGGCGCGAGCCTGCGCACGCGCGGGACCAACGGGCCGGAGACGAGTGGCAGTCCATCTGCCGCGCACATCCCGTCGTCACTGCGGCGCGGCAAGTCCAGGCCAGCCACGGAATGACAGCTCCCAAGATCCGGCGCGGGGAGCGCAACCACTGCGGTTCCGCCCGCGTGCACCCAATCGAGCAGCGACCACGAGTCCGGCCCCATGGTCTCGCTGTCCGTGCAGATGACGGGTGCGGCGATCCACCAAAGGGGCGCGACGGTATCGAGTTCGGTCGCTGGCCGCAGATTGCGGCTCACCGCCAAGCCCAGCTCGCTGAGCAACTCGTACACGCCCGCGAAGGCCGCCGGAGTCCGACCGTACGAGGTCCGCGTCAGCGCCTTGTCGTCGCGGCTCGCGAGTACCATCGCGAGCAGGAGGCAGATCAACGCGGCACCTGCCGCCCAGCGCGAACCTCGACTCATTGGCGTGCCGAACGGAGATCGCGCAGGAGAGTCAGCCAGTCATCGTACAACGTCGCGCTGGCGGCAGCGTCGCGAAACCAGGCTGTCTCGAGGCGGCCGATCAAATCGATCAAGCGGTCGCGCGTCCCGACGTCGATCGGCGCCGCGTGGAGGCGCTCGCGCAGGATGCGATTGGGTTCGGATCGACCGAGGCGCAGGCGATCGCTCCGCATTAGGACATCGAGCACCGCTATCTGCAGGCTGCGGGCCGCATCGAGATAGCGCCCCATGCGGTGCAGCCGCTCGGCTTCCTCGATCCAGCCGGGAACGACGGCGTGCGTAGCAGTTTCCGGGCGCACGCGGGAAGCGTTCAACGCGGCACGAATCGACCAGAGCACGTGGGTCAGCAAGATCGCGGCAACGAGAATCAGTCCCAACTCGATCGTCCAATAAAGCACCGGCTGGCGAAATGGCAGATCGAGGAACCAATCGACGAAAGCGCGAACCGATGCGGTTACTGTCAACAACGAGCCGTCGTCCCCGAGAGGGCGCCACGCGGCATACTCGGAGCGCTGGAGAATCTCCGCAGCGAGTTCGCGGACTCGATCGTCGTCGATCGATTCGATCATCCGCTCGTTCCCCGCGCCGCAACCACAGTGGCGAGTTGCTGGAGATCATAGGACTCCTTGCGGCAACGCAAGTCGAGGTAGAGCAGTACGCTCACGGCGATGGAGTAGGCCAATCCGGCGGCATGTACGAACGCCGAGGCCACGTAGCCGACTACCGGAAGCGTCGCCAGAGCCATCTGGATCGTCGCCGGCAGCACCAAGGCAAAGGCAGTGGATACTGCGATCAACCCGAATCCGCGCAACAAGTGACCTCGCATGAGCTCGCGGCTGCGGCGCATGGCCGCGACGCCGAAGGCGCCTTCGACCACCATCACCTGGCCGATGACGAGAAATCCCAGCGCCAGCCAGACCCCCGGCACCACCAAGATCAGGCCGAGGAGTACCGCAAGCCAGCAAAGCATGCTCGTCCCGACCAGCGGCATGTAGATGCGCCAGCCAACGCGGAGCGCCGCGGCGATGCCGGCGACCCTACCGTGGTAGTGTTCGAACACGGTATGCGTGATCGCCGCGCTGGCGATCGGCCAGGTGACGGCCACGATCAGCACCGATAGGACGGTGTGCAATCCGAGCGCCGGCAAGAATGCCTCAAACGGTCCAGGTGCTCCGATCGACATCATCCCCGACTGGGGCAGGAGCGCGATCGCCAGCAATCCGGACGGCAGGTAAACGACCGCGCCAAGCGCGAGCAGCGCAGTGAAACGCTCACTCAAGACCCGAAAGGCGCCGTCGAGAATCTCCCCGAACGACCTCTGGCGAATCTCGCCGCTCATGCAGGCAGCTGTGGACCGAACATACGCGAGTTAGAACCGAAACCGCAGCTACGCGTCAACGCAAAACTCGAGCAGTTCGCGGGGATTGTGCAGCAAGGCGCGTGTTTGTCGGAGACACGGTGCAGTTAGCGCTTGAGAAACAGATTCCAAGGTGGTCTCGTCGGATTCGCACGAAGCTGCCACCCGGACAGTCGATATGGAGAATCTGCACGCCGAAGCGGTGAATCGCTGGACGAATGACATTCGCAACATCGAGATCGAACCGGCTCAACGGCTGATGTTGGCGGTGCTTCAGGACGCGATCCTGACCCTGATCGACCCACCCCTGAGCAAGGCGCCCGCGAACTACCGCCTCATTCAGGAAACCGAAAGCTGGCTGCGCAGCAACGACCAAGTTCATCCTTTCGCATTCCTCTCGGTCTGCGACGCGCTCAGCCTCGACCCCCAGTACCTCCGCTGCGCGATCGTCCAGTGGCGGGGGGCGAAAGTGAATTGAGGCGCACGGGCGCAGCGGTATGAGCGACTGGAGCTGCGGTGCCGTCAGGCTGCTAGCCCGTTCGTGCTGAGATTGTCGAAGCACAGACTCCTGGTTCCAACAGCCCTTCGACGGGCTCAGGGCGAACGGAGCTAGGTCGAACAACGTCCGGAGCCCGCGGCCGACGCGCTAGCTGGGGTCCGCGAGCGCGACCCGTTGCCTTAGCCGGCGAAAGCGGCGACTCTCGGCGCAGGTCAACCGGAGGAAGCCATGCCGAGCAATACGCAGATCGTTCTCGTCGAGCGGCCGAACGGGCCGCTGCGCGAAGCGCACTTCCAAGTTCGTAGCGGCGACGTGCCGTGCCCCATCGACGGCCAGGTGCTCGTCCGCAACGTATTGCTGTCGCTCGACGCGGCCAACCGTGCCTGGATGCAGGGGGCAACATACAAGGACGCCGTCAACCCAGGCGACGTCATGCACGGCTACGCCATCGGCGAGGTCGTCGAATCGAAGTCTCCCGCCTTCGCAACCGGCGACATCGTCGGCGCCGAACTCGGCTGGCAGCAGTACGCCGCCCTGCCGGCAAAGTCGCTGGTGCGCTGCCTTCCGCATCGACCCCTCTCCCACCTCCTGTCGATCCTCGGCATCGCCGGCAAGACCGCCTACCATGGCCTGCTCAACGTCGCCGGCATCCGCACCGGGGAGACGCTCGTCGTGTCGGCCGCCGCAGGTTCCGTCGGCTCCCTCGTTGGCCAGATCGGCAAGATCAAGGGCGCGAAAGTGATCGGTATCGCCGGCGGGCCGGAGAAATGCGCCTGGGTCGTCGCCGAACTCGGGTTCGATGCGTGCATCGACTACAAGGCAGGGGACGTCAGCCAAGGCTTGCGCAAGAACTGCCCCGACGGCATCGACGTCTACTTCGACAACGTCGGCGGACCGGTTCTTCAGGCCGCCCTGTTCGCAATGAAGCTGCACGGCCGCATCGCCTGCTGCGGCGCCGTCTCGCAGTACGACACCGGCGACTTCTCCAGCCCGCTCGGGATCCCCGGACTGCTCGTCGTCAAGCGTATCCGCATGGAGGGCTTCATCGTCATGGACTTCGCGGAGCGCGACGCCGACGCCGAGCGCGACCTCGCCGCGTGGAGCGCGGACGGCAAGATCAAAGTCGTGGAGGACATCCTCGAGGGAATCGAAAGCGCCCCCCGCGGCCTGATCGGCCTGCTGGCCGGCGAGAACCGCGGCAAGCGCATGGTACGCATTGCTCCGGATCCGGCGTGAAGCCACGGCCGACTCGAGATCGCGCTACGCCCACTCGTGCCGTTGCAAGGGACGACGGGAGGCTCGAGCCTTCCATGATCACCGCGTCGGTGTCGACCGAACTTCAGCAACCGGCGGCGATCGCAGCGACGAGTCGCGTCAGGCGCTGCCCGACCAACTCGAGCGGGAGGTCGCCGAGGCCAACGACTCCCAACGCGCGCTCGGCGGCAACGTTCGTTGCCACATCGTCGAGAATCACGCGCGCAGCAGCGAAAGGAACGCCCGCTTGTGCGCACTCGCGCGCTACAGCGGCACTCTCCATTTCCACCGCGAGCGCTCCGGTCTCGCGTCCGGCGTGCAACTTGGCGTCGTTCGATAGCAACGGATGATCCAAGGAAAGGATCGCGCCGGCCTGCGTCGGCAAAGCCGCCGCCGCCGTCGTTAGTTTCTGCACCCACCGCCTATCGCATTCGTAACGTGCCGTCCCGGTCAGCACGACGTCGGCGACGACGACTTCGCCGGCTGGCAGCGAAGGTTGCAGACCTCCGGCACAGCCGAGTAGGAGCGCCGCGGTAGGCAACCGTTGCGCGAGCCACATGCGCGTCGCGTTTCCCGCCGACTCCTGCCCCATGCCGGTCTGCACCACATGGAAAACCACGCCGCCTGCCCCGCTCGTCCATGCCGGCACGCTGATGCCCTCGACTCGATTCGCATCGGGGAGCGCGCGCAGCACTGCCTTGCGCTCCCATGGCAGCGCGACAAACAGCACCGGCGCGGTCATCGCTGCTCGCCGCGTCGCATCTCAACGCGAACCCAGCACGCACGCGCTCGCCAGCGTCGACAAGTCGCGCACCCGACGGCCGGTCTCGATCCATGGCCCCATGCCGTTGGTGCAGTACCCGATCGAGATCCCGGTTTCCGGATCGCCCCACGCAATTTGCCCACCCGCGCCGCCATGCCCGAATGCGCGCGCCGACGTCGCCGTTCCGAAACCGCGAAACTTCGCCTTGCCATCGTCGCCAGCAACCACCACGCCGAACGCGCGATTCACCGGCACCCGCATCACCGGGTCGATATGCCGCTCCGTAGTGAGAACCCGCGTGGCACGCTCGATCGTCTCGGCCTTCAGAATCCTTCTCCCGCTTGCCGTCACGCCGCCGTTCACCAGGGGTTGGTACAACAACGCCAACTCGCCGGCGCCAGCGATCGCGCCGCCTCCCGGCACGCCCACGCGGCGGGCGGTGGGCTCGTTGAAGACCAGCAGCGCATCCGGGGGAACTCCGTCCCATCCACCCGGCGGTACGACCGGAGGCACGGTCTGGACGACCTTGGCCACCCGCGGATCGAATCGCGGCGGTGCGCCGAGCAGGAACTCGTCGAGTCCAAGCGGATCGAGAACTCGCTCGCGGACGAACTGCTGGTACGGCTTGCCGCTGCGCCGGTCGATGATCTCCGCGAGCACCCAGTGCGCCGACGTCGCATGGTATTCGAACCGGCTGTCGGGCTCCCAATTGAGCCGCCAGCGCGCCATCGCCGCGATCCGCTTGTCGCGATCGTCCCAGATGTCGGGGTTCATCGGCGCCGACGGAAAGCCGCAGGTGTGCGTCGCAACCTGCCGCACCGTCACCATCTCTTTTCCGCTGCCGCCGAACCCCGGAATGATGTCGACGACGCGCTCATCGAGCCGCAGCAGATCCTCTTCGAGAAGCACCCACAACGCAGCAGCGATGGCGCCCTTGGTCGCGGAGTACACGCAGTAGAGAGTCTCTTCCGACGCGCGGCGGAACACTCCACCCTGCTCCGCCGCACCGAACGTCGCGACGCCCGCGATTCGCCCTGCGCGCGCTACCGCGATCTGGGCACTGGGCAGGCGCTGCTGCTCGACGTCTTCGCGGGCGCGTTCGAAGAGCCGCTCTAGGCGCTCTGCGTCGACGCCGACGGACTCCGGCGAGTGCGCGATCTGATCGGGATGGAGCATGATCGACTCATGCGGCGAACGCGCCGCGCGCCCGCCTCAGAGCCAGCCGAGCTCGAGCTTTGCCGCTTCGGACATCATCTGCGGTCCCCACGGTGGATCGAACACGACTTCGACGTCAGCCTCGACAACGCCGGGCAGCGCCTCGATGCGTTGCTTCGCGTCGTCGGCGATGACGGGACCCATGCCGCAACCCGGCGCCGTGAGCGTCATCTTGACACCGACCTTGAAGGTGCCGTCTTCCTGCGCCTCGATCGCCATGCCGTAGACAAGCCCGAGTTCGACGACGTTGACCGGGATCTCCGGGTCGTAGACGTTGCGGAGCGCATCCCAAACCTGGCCTTCCGCCAAGGGGCCAGCCGCTGCTGGCGCCACGTCGTCGTGCGTGGACGCTACCGCCTTGCCAATCGCGTCTGCATCGGCGCCGGCCAAACGGAACAATCCTCCGAGGGTCGGCAGTTCGAGAGTGTAGGTCTCGCCGAGCGACTGGGTGATGATCGCCGGCGTTCCCGCCGCGATGGTGACCTTCTCGCCGTACGGAACCTGGATCACATCCACATCGCGGGTGATCGTCGTTTCTTCTCGTTTCATTGCGTCGTCTCCCGCCTCATTCGGTCGAGATCTTCTCGACTTCCCCTTTGATCGCGGCTTCCAGCGTATGCCATGCCAGCGTTGCGCACTTGACGCGACTCGGGAACTCGCTGACGCCGGCGAACACCGCGAGCTTGCCGAGATCCTCGGCGGCAGCACCGTTCTCGCCAGTGGTGACGAGTTTGTGGAACGTCGCGAAGAGTGCGTGCACTTCCTCCACCGGCTTGCCCTTGATGGCCTCGGTCATCACCGATGCCGACGCGGTCGAGATCGCGCAGCCGCTGCCCTCGAAGGCGACGTCCCTGACCACGCCGGTATCCACATCCACGTACAGCGTCAGGCGATCGCCGCAGAGCGGATTGAAGCCTTCCACGGCGCGGCCCGCGTCCAACTTGTGGAAGTTGCGCGGACGCTTGCTGTGGTCGACGATGATCTCTTGGTAGAGGTCGCGCAGGTCCGAGTTCACCGAAACACCTCGATCGCTTCTTGCAGGGCGTTGGCCAAGGCATCCACCTCTGCCTTGGTGTTGTAGAAAGAGAAGGACGCGCGCGCGGTGGCCGGGACGCGGAAGAACTGCATGACCGGCTGGGCGCAGTGATGGCCGACGCGCACCGCCACGCCGAAGCGGTCGAGGATCGTGCCGATGTCGTGCGAGTGGATGCCGTCTACCACGAACGAGACGACGGCCACCTTCTCGGCGGCGGTGCCGATCAGCCGCACGCCGTCGATCGAGCCGATCTTCTCCGTCGCATACGCGAGCAACTCGTCCTCGTAGGCCGCCGCTGCTTCGATCCCGATCGCCTCTACGTAGTCGATCGCGGCACCGAGTCCGACGGCGCCCGTGATGTTCGGAGTCCCCGCTTCGAAGCGGTGCGGGATGTCCTTGTAGAAGCTCTTCTCGAAGGTCACCGCCGCGATCATCTCGCCGCCGCCCTGGTAGGGCGCCGTCCGCTGCAGGATCTCCGCCTTGCCGTAGAGCGCGCCGATGCCGCTCGGCCCGTAGAGCTTGTGGCCCGAAAAGGCGTAGAAATCGCAATCGAGATCCTGGACGTCTACGGGAATGTGCGGCACGGCCTGGGCGCCGTCGAGCAACACCGGCACGCCGTGAGCGTGGGCGATGCGGACGATCTCGCGCGCGGGATTGACCGTTCCCAGTGCATTGGAGACATGCACGACGGCAACCAGGCGGGTACGCGAATGGATCATGCGCTCGAGCTCATCCACCAGCAACTCGCCGCGATCGTTCATCGGCAACACGCGCAAGGTGGCGCCGCGCTCCTGGCAGAGCATCTGCCACGGAACGATGTTCGAGTGGTGCTCCATCGCCGAGACGATGATCTCGTCGCCGAATTGGACGTGACTCCTGCCGTAGCCGTGGGCAACCAGGTTGATCGCCTCGGTCGTGCCGCGAACGAAGATGATCTCGCGGGTATGGCGCGCGTGGAGAAAGTGCCGCACCTTCTCGCGCGCCGCCTCGAAGGCATCGGTCGCGCGCTGGCTCAGGGCGTGAACGCCGCGATGGACGTTGGAATAGTCCTCGGCGTCGAAGCGCGCGACGGCATCGATCACCTGCCGCGGCTTCTGCGCCGATGCGGCGTTGTCGAGGTAGACGAGCGGATGACCGTGGACCTTGGACGCGAGAATCGGAAAGTCGCGGCGTACCCGCTCGACGTCGAAGCTGGCGCTCGAGCCAGAGTCGTCGGCAACTTCGCTTACGCGTGCCGCGCCCATCACCATCCGTTCGCTCATGCCGCCGCCCGCACGGACGCCTCCGCAAAGCGGGCGCCGAGGGTTCGCTCGAGATCGATGCGCAACGGCTCGATCGCGATCCGGTCGAGCATCTCGTTGGCGAACGCGTAAACCAGAATCTCGCGCGCTCGCTGCGCGTCGATCCCGCGCGAGCGCAAGTAGAACAACGCCGTGGCGTCGAGCCGACCGACCGTGGCGCCGTGACTGCACTTCACGTCGTCGGCAAAGATCTCGAGCTGGGGCTTCGTATCGACCGTCGCCGAATCGGAGAGCAGCAGGTTCTTGTTCATCTGCTGGGCGTTGCTCTTCTGCGCGTCCTGCCGCACGAAGACCTTGCCGTTGAACACGCCCGTCGCGGCATCGTCGAGAACTCCCTTGTAGAGTTCACGACTGGAAGCATGCGGGGAGCGGTGATCGATGATCGTATGGTGGTCGACATGCTGCTGGTTGCGTCCGATGTAGAGTCCATCGAGATCGCACTCCGCCCCCTCGCCATCGAGGAGCGTCGAAATATCGGTGCGCGCCAGCGCCGCGCCGAGCGAAATCGAGCACGAGCGGAAGCGGCTCGACGGCGCCTGGTGCGCCCAGATGCTCGCAAGGTGAAAGGCTGCCGCACCTTCTTCTTGGGTCTTCACATGACGCAGCGACGCATTCGGCCCGACGATCGCCTCGGTCACGACATTCGTGAGGTAGGGTTGGCTATCGTCGCCGATGTAGCGTTCGACGACCGTCGCACTCGCACCGGCCTCGAGCACCACCAGGATTCGCGGGTGAGCGACGACGGGGCGGTTCGCAGCCGCGAAGAAGACGAGTTCGACGGGCGCGTCGAGGGCGACGTTTCGTGGCACGTAGACGACCGCACCCTGCTCGAGATGGGCGGTGTTGAGTGCCGCGAGCGGCTGCTCGTTCAGTGCGATGCGGCTGCCGAGATGGGCGCGAACGAGGTCCGGCACTTGTGCGAGGCCGTCGCGCAAGCTCATCACCAATGCTTCGCTCGCGGTGCCGTCCGTCACCGATTGCTCTGCGGCATACCGACCGTTTACGAACACGAGGCGCCGGCCACCGAGGGAGATCGTGTTGCCCGGGATCGCGCTGCTGCCATTCGCGTGCAGCTTCGACTCGAAGGCGATGCGGGTGAGCGGGGCGAGGTTGGTATACTTCCAATCCTCATCGCGAGTCGTCGGCAGCCCGCGCGCGGCGAAGGCGTCGCAGCCAGCCCGACGCAGATCGGCGAACCACGCCGGCACGTCTTCGTTGGCAGCTTCGGCTCCCGCGAGCCACGGATCGATCGTGTTCATCGGATCACGCCCGTCTCAGACGACCGCCGCTGCCTCGAACTCGGCGTAGCCGTGCGCTTCGAGTTCCAGGGCAATGTCCTTGCCGCCGCTGCGCGCGATGTGTCCATCGACGAGGACGTGCACGTAGTCCGGCACGAGATAATCGAGCAATCTTTGGTAGTGGGTGACCGCCAACACGGCGCGATCGGGACGGCGCAGGGCGTTGACACCGGCGGCGACGATGCGCAGCGCGTCGATGTCGAGGCCCGAGTCTGTCTCGTCGAGGATCGCCAGGGTCGGCTCGAGCACGGCCATCTGGAGGATCTCGTTGCGCTTCTTCTCGCCGCCCGAGAATCCCTCGTTGACCGAACGTTTCATGAACACCTCGTCCATATCGACGAGGCGCAGCTTCTCGCGCACGAGCTTGAGGAAGTCGATCGCGTCGACCAACTCCTCACCGCGGTGCTTGCGCTGGGCATTGAGTGCGGTGCGGAGAAAGTAACTGTTGCCGACGCCGGGGATTTCGACGGGATATTGAAAGGCGAGAAAGATCCCCTCGCAGGCACGCACCTCGGGAGTCATCGCGAGGAGGTTCTGCCCCTTGAACAGCACCTCGCCGTCGGTCACCTCGTAGCCATCGCGACCACAGAGGACATGCGCCAACGTGCTCTTGCCCGAACCATTCGGACCCATGATCGCGTGGACCTCGCCGCCGCGAATGGTGAGATCGATCCCCTTGAGAATCGGCGTTCCACCGACGCTCGCGTGCAGATCCCTGATTTCGAGTAGAACGTCCCCTGCCATCTTCGTCATCCTGTTCCGGTGCGTCGCGGCTCAGCCGACGCTTCCTTCCAAACTAACACCGAGCAGCTTCTGCGCTTCGACGGCGAATTCCATCGGCAACTCGCGGAAGACTTCCTTGCAGAAGCCGTTGACGATCATCGACACGGCATCCTCCGCGGAGATGCCGCGCTGCTGACAATAGAAGAGCTGGTCGTCGCCGATCTTCGAGGTCGTCGCCTCGTGCTCGATCTGGGCGCTGCTGTTGCGCACTTCCATGTAGGGGAAGGTGTGCGCGCCGCAGCGGTCGCCGATCAGTAGCGAGTCGCACTGGGTGAAGTTACGCGCGTTCTCTGCGCCCTTCATGATCTTGACCAGGCCGCGGTAGCTGTTCTGGCCGCGTCCGGCGGAGATCCCCTTGGAGAGGATCGTGCTCCGCGTGTTCTTGCCGATGTGGATCATCTTCGTGCCGGTATCGGCCTGCTGCATGTTGTTGGTCAGGGCGACGGAGTAGAACTCGCCCACGGAATTGTCGCCCTTGAGGATGCAGCTCGGGTACTTCCAGGTCACCGCCGAGCCGGTTTCGACCTGGGTCCAGGAGATCTTCGAATTGACCCCGGCGCAGGTGCCGCGCTTGGTGACGAAGTTGTAGATCCCGCCGCGCCCCTCTTTGTCGCCCGGATACCAGTTCTGCACGGTCGAATACTTGATCTGCGCGTTGTCGAGCGCCACCAGTTCGACCACTGCCGCATGGAGCTGATTCTCGTCGCGCATCGGCGCCGTGCAGCCTTCGAGGTAGCTGACGTAGCTGCCCTCGTCGGCGACGATCAACGTACGTTCGAACTGGCCCGTGTTGGCGGCGTTGATGCGGAAGTACGTCGACAGCTCCATCGGGCTGCGGACGCCCTTGGGGATGTAGCAGAAGGAGCCGTCGCTGAAGACGGCGGAGTTGAGCGCCGCGAAGTAGTTGTCGGTGTAGGGCACGACCGTACCGAGGTAGCGGCGGACGAGTTCGGGATGTTCGCGCACGGCCTCGGAGAACGAGCAGAAGATGATGCCCTTCTCGGCGAGCTTGCTCTTGAAGGTCGTCGCCACCGACACGCTGTCGAAAACCGCGTCGACGGCGACGCCCGCCAGCATCTCCTGTTCCCGCAACGGGATGCCGAGCTTCTCGTAGGTACGCAGCAGCTCCGGATCGACGTCTTCGAGGCTCTGCGGGCCTGCCTTCAACTTCGGGGACGAGTAGTAGCTGATGGCTTGGTAGTCGATGGGGGCGTAGTTGACATTCTGCCAATGGGGCTCGCGCATGGTGCACCAGTGACGGTAGGCACGTAGGCGCCATTCCAACAGGAATTCCGGCTCGTCCTTCTTGGCAGAAATCAGCCGGACGACATCTTCGTTCAAACCAGGCGGCACAGATTCGTGCTCGATCGTGGTGACGAAGCCGTGCTCGTAGGTCCGATTGACGAATTCGTCGATTTTCGTTGCAGTCGACATTGCCATTTCTCACCTCACCCTGTCGTCGCCGTCTTGCCGAGGGCGGCGCGCCCAGCTGGCAGCCGGCCAGACGCCTGTGGCGGCAGCGCACCGATCGCTTCGAGACTGATCCCTTCGAGAGCGTCGCGGATCGCGCCGTTGATCTTCTTCCAATGACCCGGCAAGGGGCAGAGCGCTTCGTATTCGCAATCGCTGACCGCGTCGCCGCTGCACATGGTCAGGCTCACCGGGCCCTCGAGCGCTTCAACGATGCGAGCGATCGAGATCGTATCGGGGGCCGCAGCCAAAGCGTAGCCCCCCTTGGCGCCGCGGTGCGACGCGAGCAACCCAGCCTTCGACAGCAGGCCGAGGAGCTTGCTGACCGTTGGCAGTGGTAGTTGCAGCTCCAGCGCGAGTTCCGCGGCGCTCTGGGCGCGCGCGGGGGTTCTCGCCATGTGGCTGAGGAGGACGATTCCGTAGTCGGTGAGGCGGCTGATGCGAACCATGATCAATTCATACCGATATGGTCCGATTTCTAGCACGCGTCCAGCGACGCAACAACACGAGTCGCGTGAAAATCTCTAATTGGCGCCGTTAGGCGATGCTGTCGATAGCGGGTTGGGGCGACGCGGGGCCGCATGTCCCCTCGCCGCCGCGAACGACGGCGAGGGGCGCGGGTTGTAAGGGTAGGATTTCAGGCGCTGCGGGTGAGCGCGGCGTCCTTGAAAGCGGTGGGGTTGCGGGCCAGGTCGAGGTGCACGACGTTTCCGGCCGGGCGTCGCGCCAGCGCTTTTTCTCGGAGCGCCAGCAGCCCGTGGCGCATGTACTCGGGCTCGAGGCTCAGCACGTCGCAGACGTTTTCGAAGGCGAACGGCCAGTCGCGGTCGGTGTCGGTGATCCACTCCTCGGCATCGAGGTAGAGTTGGCGGCTGCGGCGGTCGCTCGAGAACATGTGTTTGATGAAACAGTCGACGGCGTCTTCGAGAATGGCGATGACCAGGCGGCGTTCGGGCTCCTGAATGCTCTTGCGCCGGAGGGCGGCGTAGTACTGAGACGGCAGAACCGTGTCGGGTTGCAGGAGGTGGGTGTAGGCTTCGCTTGCAGCGTACTCGGACATGCTTCGCTCCAGGTCTCTATTGAATGGGGCGGTTAGACGGGGGCATCCAGGCCGTATTCACCGACAGCCAGAAATCCTCGCCGGGCGCCTCGAGCATACCGGGCGCACCAATGAGAATCAGGGCCTCTCGTCTACACGAGCGTGGAAGAATCGCGAGCGAGACGCCACCTGGGGCGTTGCCCCAGGCTTCCATGCTGCTGCCCCGTTGGGGCTGAAAAGCATGAGAACCGTAGGCCTTCAGCCCCATAGGGGCGGGGCCGGACCATAGCCGCGGGCAACGCCCGCGGTCGAGCATAAACATGGCCTTGTCGAGGCCATCTTGCCTGGGCACGTTGTCGCCAACATCGCACAGGCGAAGATCTCGGAACTGAAGAACCGTCTCAGCTACTATCTCGGCCGCGTTCGCCAGGGCGAATCGATCCTCGTGATCGATCGCGATCGAGTCATCGCACGCATCGATCCCGCCGGTCGCTCCTCTACCGGGTCGACCGATGACGCAGGGTGGCTCGACGATCTCGAGAGCCGAGGAGTCGTTCGCCGTGGTGCTCGGCTGCCGCGGGGATGGCTCGCAAAGCGTCCGCAACTGAAGGCCGACCTGGTTCGAGCACTGCTCGACGAACGGGAAGACGGACGATGAGATTCTGGGACAGCTCCGCGCTGGTGCCACTTCTCGTGGCGCAGCCGAGTTCGCCGCAGGCCGATGAGTAGTTGACGGAGGAAAGTAAGCTGGCGGTCTGGATGCTGACTCCCGTCGAGCTTGCGTCGGCCCTCATGCGTCTTCTGCGCGAGGGGTCCATCGCTGAAGCCGAAGCGCACCGAGCGGAAACCCGCATCGAGGAGTTGCTGGCAGCGTGTCATGTCGTTGTCGACGTCGAAGCCGTCAAGCTGCAAGCGCGAAGTGTACTGCGCGTGCACGCGCTGCGCGCCGCCGATGCGATGCAACTCGGAGCGGCATGTGAGTGGGCGGCCGGTCGCCCCACCGGGCGCGTGTTGCACACCTTCGATGCGAGACTGGGCAGCGCCGCTCGCCGCGAGGGCTTTCTGGTCATCCCAGAACCGTAGAGACGGATCGCCCGCATGAGCTGGGGAAAGCGTCGTAACGCCCAGTATCGGCTCGTGCCCCGAGCACTCGCTTCGAGTCCGCTTTTCGCCGTTTGCCGCGTTCTCGCTGCCGGTTTCCCCTGCCCCGCGTCATCATCCAGGTGGTCGCACCTTATCACCACGAGATTTCGCCGACTCGTGGCGGACGTGGTGACGGGCAAGCTGGACGTGCGCGCCGCAGCATCCGCGATCAGCCCTTCCCGACCGCTGATTGGTCTACGCACGCGTGACGAATGGAAACGAGCCACTGAGGGATGTGCTCGACAGGAAGGGTAGGTCTGCGGTTCTCTACTCACACAATTCAGCCGGCCCGGACTCTCTCGATTCCGCTCATGCCGTCGCCACTCGCGTCGCGTTCGTGCTGAGCTCGTCGAAGCGAAGCACGGACTCCTGACTCCAGCAGCCCTTCGACAGGCTCAGGGCGAACGGAGAGCGGGAAACTCGTGCAGCACGGGCCGCCTACCCCGAGCGCAGGGCGGGACCATGCCTCATCCGTTCGTCGCGCCGGCAGGATCCGTGCTCCCGCCCCAAACCTCTCCGTCGTTCCCGCGCACGCGGGAACCCAACCCCGCCACCTCCAGCACCGACCCACGCAGTCCAGGGCGAACGGAGGATGGCGTTGCTCAGGGCGAACGAGGGATGGGGTTGCTCTGGGCCAACGGAGGATGGCGTTGCGACTTCGCCACCTCGGGCCGCTGCTCGGCTCGTGTCCCGTTCGTGCTGAGCTTGTCGAAGTCCACCGTCCCTCTGCAGGGACTACCGAGACACCTGTATGATTTTCGGGTGTTCACGGATGGGGTTGTGCGTAGTCAAGCGGACGATTCGGCGACGTTACGACCACCCGAAGGCGCCAGGGCAAGCTCAGATGCTGAACGACGAGCCGCAGCCGCACGTCTTCTTGGCGTTGGGGTTGCGCAGCTTGAAGCCGGCGTCGAGCAGGCTGTCGCTGAAGTCGAGTTCCGTGCCGTTGAGATAGAGGAAGCTCTTGCGATCGACGATCACCCGGGCCTCTTCGTCGCCGAAGACCTTGTCGCCGGAGCGTTCGGTATCGAGGTCCATTTTGTACTGCAATCCCGAACAACCACCGCCGACGACCTTGACGCGCAGGCCGGACGCCGCCGGTTCGCTCGCGGCGACGAGATCGCGGATTTTCACTGCAGCCGTTTCTGAAACCGTGATTGCCATTGCCTCTTCCTCGATAGGCCTGCCCCGTGCAGGCGCTGCTGCTCGAACCTACCCGCTTCGCTCCGCTTGCGCCAGTCGACGCGTCGCCGTCAGGCCGCGCAGTCGGGTGACCTCGGCGCAGACGCGCTCGGCCGCGAAGTCGATCTCGGCCTCGGTATTGAAGCGACCGACGCCGAACCGCAGCGAACCGTGGGCGAGTCGGTCGTGGACCCCGATCGCGCGCAGGACATACGACGGCTCCAGGGTTGCCGACGTACAAGCCGACCCGGACGATACCGCGATCTCGCGCAGCGACAGCAGCAAAGACTCGCCGTCGACACCGGCGAAACCGAGATTGAGGTTGCCAGGGTGACGCTGTTCGGGGTGCCCGTGGTGGACGACGTCGTCGAGACCGGCGAGCAGCGCTGCGTGAAGGCGGTCGCGCAGTGCGGCGATGCGCCGCGCCTCGGCATCGCGGCTTTCTCGAGCGATTTCGCAGGCACGGCCGAGGCCGACGATGCCCGGCACGTTGAGGGTTCCCGAGCGCATTCCGCGTTCGTGACCGCCACCGTGGATCTCCGGTTCCACCCGCACACGCGGCCCACGCATGCGGACGAACAGCGCGCCGCAGCCCTTTGGGCCGTAGATCTTGTGGGCCGAAAGCGAGAGCAGGTCGATATTCATCGCATCGACATCGACGGGCAGCACGCCCACCGCCTGGGTCGCGTCGACATGCAGGAGCACGCCGTGTTCGCGGGTGATGCGGCCGACCTCGGCGATCGGGTGAATCGTGCCGATCTCGTTGTTGGCGAACATCAACGACACCAGCGCCGTCGACTCGGTGAGCGCGCTGCGGATGGCGTCGGGATCGACCTCGCCGCGCGGCGAGACGCGCAGATAGGTCACCGCGGCGCGCCCCTGGCGTTCGAGGGCCCTGCAGGTGTCGAGCACCGCCTTGTGTTCGGTGGCCGCGGTGACGATGTGGCGGCGCTCGGCGCCGAGACGGGCGAGCACGCCCTTGATGGCGAGGTTGTCCGACTCGGTCGCGCCGCTCGTGAAGAGGATCTCCTTGGGCTGTGCTCCGATCAGCCCGGCGACTTGACGGCGCGCTTGATCGACGGCGTCTTCCGCCTCCACGCCGAAAGCGTGGGTGCGGCTGGCGGCATTGCCGAACTTCTCGGAGAAATACGGCAGCATCGCCTCGAGCACGCGTGGGTCGACCGCAGTCGTCGCGTGGTTGTCGAGATAGATCGTTCGGCTCATCGAGCTACCGTCTCCCGATTCCCCGCACGCGCCGACGGCGCACGCCGGCCGCTCCCGCTTGTCCGGAGGACATCGCGCAGGAAGCGTCCGGTATGGGATGCAGCAACGGCAGCGACTTCTTCGGGGGTTCCTGCAGCGACGATCGTGCCGCCGCCGTCGCCGCCCTCGGGGCCGAGGTCGATAACGTGGTCCGCCGTCTTGATGACATCGAGGTTGTGTTCGATGACGACGACCGTGTTGCCGGCGTCGACCAGCCGCAGCAGCACGATGAGCAAGCGGCGAATGTCGTCGAAGTGCAACCCGGTGGTCGGCTCGTCGAGGATGTACAAGGTCTTGCCGGTCGCGCGGCGGCTGAGTTCCTTGGCGAGCTTGACGCGCTGCGCCTCGCCGCCCGACAGCGTCGTCGCCGCCTGGCCGAGGTGGATGTACTCCAAGCCGACGTCGCGCAGGGTGGTCAGCTTGTTGCGGATCGGCGGCACGCTACTGAGAAAATCCAACGCTTCGACGACGGTCATGTCGAGGACCTCGGCGATGTTCTTGCCCTTGTAGCGCACCTCGAGGGTCTCGCGGTTGTAGCGGCGCCCGCGGCAGACCTCGCAGGTCACGTAGACGTCGGGCAAAAAGTGCATCTCGATCTTGATCAGGCCGTCGCCGGCGCAGGCTTCGCAGCGACCGCCCTTCACGTTGAACGAGAAGCGGCCCGGGCCATAGCCGCGAACGCGGGACTCGGGGAGCTGCGCGAACAAGTCACGGATATGGGTGAAGAGTCCGGAGTACGTCGCCGGATTCGAGCGCGGCGTGCGGCCGATCGGCGCCTGGTCGATGTCGATGACCTTGTCGAGTAGCTGCCATCCATTGATGGACGTGTGGGCTCCCGGGCGCTCCTTGCTGTTGTAGAAGCGCTGCGCGAGCGCCCGGTAGAGGGTATCGATGACGAGCGAGCTCTTGCCTGATCCGGACACCCCGGTGAAGCAAGTGAAGGTTCCGAGGGGAATGTCGACATCGACGCCGCGCAGGTTGTGTTGGCGTGCGCCACGGATCGCAAGGCTCCGGCCGCTCCCGGCGCGGCGCGGCGCCGGGACCGGGATCTGCGCGGCTCCGGACAGGTATTGGCCGGTCAGCGAGGCGCCATTGCGTTCGATCTCGGCCGGGGTACCGCAGGCGACGACGCGCCCGCCGTTGGCGCCCGCGCCAGGGCCCATGTCGATCACGTAGTCGGCGGCGAGAATCGCATCACGGTCGTGTTCGACGACTAACACCGTGTTGCCGAGATCGCGCAGGCGCACGAGGGTGGCAAGCAGACGTTCGTTGTCGCGCTGGTGCAGGCCGATCGACGGCTCGTCGAGGATGTAGAGGACGCCGACGAGGCTGGAGCCGATCTGCGTCGCCAAGCGGATGCGCTGGGCCTCGCCGCCGGAAAGCGATGCGGCGGCGCGGTCGAGCGCCAGGTAGTCGAGACCAACGTTACTGAGAAACCCGAGGCGCTCGACGATCTCCTTGAGGATGCGTGCGCCGATGGCGGCCTGCTGCTCGCCGAGACGCAGTCCCGAAAAGTACGCCAGCGCCTCTTTGATCGACTTCGCCGTGACCTCGGGGAGGGTGAGCCCATTGAGGCGTACGGCGAGCGCTTCGCGTTTGAGACGCGCGCCGTTGCATTCCTTGCAGACGCGAGCGCTCATGAAACGCTCGAGTTCCTCGCGCACCCACTCCGAATCGGTCTCGCGGTAGCGCCGCTCGAGGCGCGGCAGGACGCCGTCATACGCCCGGGTGAATTCGTACTTGCCGCGGCCGGTGCCGTGGACGAAGCGAACCTCTTCGGGACTTCCGTACACGAGTGCCTGAGTGAGCCGCGCCGGCAGCTTCTCGAAGGGCGTCTCCAAGTCGCCGCCGAAGTGTGCGACCAGGGCTGCCAGCAGTTCTTGCTTGTTATGACCACCGCTGCGCCGTTCCCAAGGCGCGATGGCACCTTGGGCCAAGCTGCGCGAATGGTCGGGCACGACCAGATCGGGATCGAAGTAATTCGTCGTGCCGAGCCCGCTACATGCGGCGCAGGCACCGTAGGGGCTATTGAACGAGAACATGCGTGGCGTGATCTCGGAGTACGAGATTCCGCATTCGACACATGCGAACCGCTGGCTGACGACGATCTCCTCCGCCACTTCGGAGCCGGCGCCGAGGATCTCGATCTTCGCGACATCCGCACCCTGCCCGAACGCCACGCCGAGCGAATCGGCGAGGCGCTTCTCGACACCTTCGCGCACGACGAGGCGATCGACCAAGACCTCGATCGTGTGCGTAAGCTTCTTGTCGAGTTGGATGTCCTCGGAGAGATCACGCAAGACGCCGTCGACGCGAACGCGGACGAAGCCGCCCTTGCGCAGTTCCTGCAATTCCTTGCGATACTCGCCCTTCCTGCCGCGCACGATCGGCGCGAGCACGTGGAGACGCGTCTTCTCCGGCAGACGCATGACCCGATCGACGATCTGCTCGATGGTCTGCGGCGTGATCGCGCGCCCGCACTCGTAGCAAAACGGATCGCCGACGCGTGCGAACAGCAAGCGCAGGTAGTCGTAGATTTCGGTGACGGTGCCGACCGTCGAGCGGGGGTTCTTGCTCGTCGTCTTCTGTTCGATCGAGATCGCCGGCGACAACCCCTCGATCGAGTCGACGTCGGGCTTGCTCATCTGCTCGAGGAACTGACGGGCGTAGGCCGACAGCGATTCGACGTAGCGGCGCTGGCCCTCGGCGTAGATCGTGTCGAACGCCAGCGACGACTTGCCCGATCCCGACAGCCCGGTGATCACCACGAGCTTGTCGCGGGGAATCTCCACGGAGACGTTTTGCAGGTTGTGCTCGCGCGCACCGGTGATGACGATGTTCTGTGCCATACGTAGAAAAAGCGAAAGTGTCCCGGCGCGCCGCAGTAGTCAAGCGCCATGGGTCTGGGCGGCGTGTCTCAGTTGCCCCGGCTTCCACCTGGGGCGTTGCCCCAGGCTTCCATACTGCCGCCCCGTTGGGGCTGAAAAGCATGAGAACCGTAGGCCTTCAGCGCCATACGAGGGGGGCAGGGCAACGCCCGCGACGGAGCTGCCTGGCGCTTCGAGGCGCCCCTCCGGGGCTCCTCAGCGCGAACGGAATCGCTCGGTTTTCCGTTCGGCTTGAGGAGGCGCGTAGCGTCGCCTCGAAGGCCAGGGGACTTTTTCAACGGACTGGTGGCCGAATCAAACTGAGACGCGACCCGTCTGCGCGTCCACCCATTCATCCATGCGCAGCCACTCGCGATCGAGCCAACTCTCCCGCGCGGTGTGACCTGCGGGAATATCGCCAGCAGACACGCGCCGGAAGCGGATCCTGATCTCGCGTCCGATCATCGTGCCGTGCCACAGATCTTGGAGGCTATGGACACCGTCGAAACCGACATGGGCGAGAAAGACGACGTCGACGTCCGGACGCTCTTCGATCAGCCCCAGCGGGCCACCGTAGCGCGGCGGCAGCAACTGGCGCAGCCCGGCGACGCGTTCATGCCGCGCCGGATCCGCAGCCGCAATTCGCTCGAGCGCGTGCGCGCGCTTCGCGGGCGTCGCGCGGGTTCCTTCGGGATAGATGAGCACCCCGTCGCGACTTCCGAGGTCGCGTGCGAGGCCGCGAATGGCCGCGATCTCCTTCGCGGAATCGCCGCTGCCACGCTGGATGAATACGTTCGGGATGCGCTGGCCAACGACATCGAGGCACGGATCCCAGAGAAGTTCGCGCTTCATCACGTAGCGCAGACGATAGGCCGAATCCGGCGCGACGAAGTTCGCAGCCAACAACGTGTCGACGCTGCTGGCATGGCGCACGAACAGGAGAATCGGACCGGAGACCAACGCCTCCTCGCCCTCGACCACAGCGCGCATGCCGTAGATCCACATGGCCCCGCGCAACAAGTTGCCTGCCCAGAACTGCTGCAGCCGGTAGTTCGCCGCGACGAACCGGGCTTCCGCTCCAACTCTCCCCCAGCGTAGCCAGGCCACCGCCGCAGCCACTAAACCGAGCACCTCACAGGCCAGATAAAGGCCGACTGCGGCCAGTGCGCGCGTGAGCGCGAACCGGCGGCGCAGGGTGGAGTCGACGATCACAGCCGCCGGCAACAACAGCGGCGACGATACGATGAACGCGCTCGCGAATGCGGCAAGCACCAGGATTGAGATGACTCGTCTCTGCCAACGCTCGCGCGTCGACTCTGTGTCGTTCGACATGAACGAGAATTAGCCGAGTTGCATCACGAGGCAAGCGCTCACTGGCATAACCAGGCGACTCTCTGGTAGGCCTGCGCACGAACAATTGCTCATGAAGGACGTCGTAGCTCGAACCAGCCGAGGGGATTTGCTGGGATCCACCGACGGCACGATCGCCGCCTTTCGCGGCGTCCCGTTCGCCCAACCGCCAGTTGGCGCGGGACGCTTTCAGGCGCCGCAGCTGGCGCGGGACGCTTTCAGGCGCCGCAGCCGGCCCTTCGCTGGGACGGACTGCGGCCGGCGAAACACTTCGCGCCGGCCGCGCCACAATGCGCCGACGATCCGATGCCGTTGCCGAATACAATCAGTGATTGGTCTGAGGATTGCCTCTACCTCAACATCTGGACGCCCGGAGTCGACGACGCCAAGCGACCGGTGATGGTCTGGTTCCACGGCGGCGGGTTCGTGCGCGGTTCGGCTACCCGACCGACGTACGATCGTGCGACGCTCGCACGGCGCGGCGATGTCGTGTTCGTCACCATCGGGTATCGACTGGGGGCTCTCGGCTTCCTCTATCACGAGGCTTTGCAGAGCCCGGCAAATCTGGGGCTGCGCGATCAGATCTGCGCGCTGGAGTGGGTCGCGGCGGAGATCGCCGCCTTTGGTGGCGATCCTGGCAACGTCACCGCCTTCGGCCACTCTGCCGGCGCGAGCAGCATCGCTACGCTCCTTGCGGTACCCTCGGCGCGCGGGCTTTTCCGGCGCGCGATCCTGCAGAGCGGCGCGCCGACCGCACTCGAACCGCACGAAGCAACGCAGGTCGCCGAGACTTTCTTCGCGCAGCTGGCCGTTGCGCAGCCCACTACGCAGCGCCTGCAGGAACTCGCCGTGGGCGACATCCTCGCCGCACAACGTGCGAGTTGGAACGCGCCCGGACGGCGACCGCTCGGGTGGCCGTTTCTACCTGTCATCGATGGCGACTTTCTCCCTGTACATCCGCTCGCGGGAACAGTCCGTCCGCCCATTGAGGTCGATCTTCTCGTCGGCACCGCGCGCGACGAGATGAGGCCGTACGCGCTGATCGAACCAAGCGCGGGCGAAATGAACGAAGATGCTTTGCATGCGCGCTGCGCCGAGCTGTTCGACGATGTCCCGGCGGATGCACTACTGGCAATGGTTCGCGCATATCGCCGGGAACTCACGAGGCGAGGCAGCGGCGCGAATCCTGCCGACATCTGGTTCGCCCTTGTGGCCGACCATTATTTCCGCGGCCCACTGACCCGTCTCGCTGGGCGCCACACGGCGAACGGTGGCAACGCTCATTCGTATCTCTTCACTTGGGCGTCGCCGCTACTGGAAGGTGTGTTGGGTGCGTTTCACGAACTCGAGTTGCCTTTCGTGATGGGGTACCTCGACGATCCGTTTGCCGCCGCGCTCGTCGGCGACCGCCCGGAACGCTGGGCACTTGCTGAAGACATACAGGACGCGTGGGTTTCCTTTGCGCGCTGCGGCGTGCCGCAGGCGCAGCGACTTCCCGAATGGCAGCGCTACGAACCCCGCCGCCAAGCGACTATGGTCCTCGACGGCTCGTCGCGATTAGAGGAATGCCGGCTGGACGTCGCGCTGCAGGCATTGCTGCGCGTGACGACAGCGGCGTGCTGATGATTCAGTGTCGCCGAATCACCCGCGCCGCGCTCCACGCTGCTGCCGCACCTTCGGGAACACTCGACGGCAGCGCGCGTGCAAACTCGGCGAAGTAGGGTGACGGGATGCTGAGGATCGAGGCGACTTCCGCCGGCGAGACGGCAATGTGCGCCGCAGCGATCGTGCCCGTCGGGTTGCGATAGAACGCCTCACGAAATTTGTCGTCACGGATCAAATGCTGAACCAGGTCTTCGATCGTATCATCCATGGTTTGAAGTCCTCCGTGTTGGCGTCGCCCTACCCTGGGAAGCAACCAGCGAGCCATCGCATGCATCTCCTGGTCACCACCTGGAATCCGCGGGTTTTCGTGCCAATGGACGCGCGATATGGCACCTGCACCGGCATGTCCCCTGCCACTGCGCAGGCTGCGTGCAGCCGCCGTTGGCTGCGTTCAGCCAGCGGCGGACGAATCGAACTTGACTTCCCGCGCCGCGCACGCCCACGATCAGGGTAAGGACAATGAGAGTTAACGAACCGTTATACATTCCGCAACGCATGGCGATCACGCGATCCGTGCTTGCGCTCGCGGCCGTGCTCTACCTCGCCACGAGCGCCGGCGCCGCTTCATGGACGACAGCGGGGCCAGAGGGAGCCTCCGTGCGCGCTCTCGCGGTAGCGCCTTCGGACGGAAACGTCATCTACATCTCCACCCGCGATGCCGCCGTATTCAAGTCTATTGACGCCGGGACGACATGGCAGCGAGCCGACACGGGCCTGCCCGAATTCAACGTCACTTCCTTGGCCATCGATCCGACCGACGCGAACCGCGTCGTCGCGGCTACCGTTGGTCTCTACCGGACCGAGGACGGCGGTGCGACCTGGATGCTGGTGCCACCGAGCGCGGGCCAACTCGTGATCAATGTCGCGATCGACCCACACGAATCGGCGACGATCTATGCAACGACGCAATCGGAGTTGTTCCGCAGCATCGACGGCGGCATATCCTTCGCATCAGCGAGTGCCGGTCTGGACAACAGTCGGATCAATGTGCTGCGCGTCGACACCACGACACCGGGCCGGCTCTACGTCGGCACCGCCAACGGCGTTTTTCGCAGCGACGATGGGGCCGGAAGTTGGTCGCTCGCGAGCAACGGCCTCCCCACCGATGACATCCTCAGCATCGACATCACCCCCGGGACATCCGCGATTCTCTACGCAGGCTCCAACAGCAACGGCGTCTTCAGGAGCACGAATGGCGGCGAAAGCTGGGAACCGGCGCGCACGGGGCTCGCTGACTTGAACATCCGTGCGCTCAGCGTCCGCCCCGCCAACCCCCATGAGATCCTTGCCGGCACCGAGACGGGGGTGTTCTTCTCGGAAGACAGCGGCAATTCGTGGCTTCGCGCACCGGTGCATGTCGTTCGCATTCAGTCGGTGACTTGGACGCCCGACGGCCAGCGGGTCTACATCGCCTCGGATGGAGCGGGTGTTTTCAATTATCCCGCCGGAGCGGAGCTTCTCGTCCCTGCAAATGCGGGAATCATCCGCACCACCATCCAAATCGTGCGAATCGATCCGCAGCGTCCATCACGGCTGTTCGCCGGAACCACGGGCGGGCTGTTCGTCAGCAACGACTCCGGCGCAACGTGGAGATTGAGCGGTGCGGGGATGACGCATTTCGACATCGCCGCGCTCGCATTCGACCCACAGGCGCCGTCGCGAATGCTCGCGGGCTCGATCAACGGCGGCGCCTTCGGCAGCGGCGACAGTGGCGAGACATGGTCCGTTGTCGACGAATTCGCGTTTCCACGGGTATCCGCAATCGTCCCGGACGGCGTCGACACCGGGCTTTGGTATGGCGCAACCGCGGGCGGAGGCGTTTACGTCAGCCGCGACGACGGCTTGACGTGGGACCGCAGCAATGCCGGAATCACCGATCTTTTCGCCAAAGATGTCGTCGTCGATCCGACGGTTGCCGGCAACGCTTACCTCGCGACGGCAACCGACGTGTACTTCACGGCCGACGGCGCCTTGACCTGGGAACGCCGCGACGGCGGCCTGCCGGAAAGCGGCATCAACCGCCTCGCCGTAATCGAACAGACCCCAACGACGGTACTCGCAGCGACCGACTCCGGCCTCTATCGCAGCGCAGACCGTGCGCAGACCTGGACCCGCATCGAATCCGGGCTCCCTCCCGCCGCGCGATTCGCGTCGGTTACAGCCAGCACCGCGGCCACGGGCGCGGTTTACCTGGGCAGCGCAAACGGCGAGGTCTTCCGCAGCACCGATTCCGGGCTGACTTGGCTCGCGCTCGGGACCGACCTACCGAGCGTAGCGGTCACCACGCTCGCCGCGCACCCTACCCGGGTAACGGGACTTTTTGCCGGCACGCGAGCCCGTGGAGTCTATGTGGCAAACCAGAATTGTGGCGACGCCATCATCGATGTCGGCGAGACCTGCGACGACGGCAACGTCGCCGATGGCGACGACTGCCCGGCAACCTGCGGCGTGCCAAACCCCTGCGCGGGCGACTGCGACGGCAACGGCAGTGTGACGGTCGACGAGATCGTCCGTGGCGTCTCGATCGCGCTCGGCAACACCGCCGCCAGCGAATGCGCCGCGATGGATCGCGACTCCAGCGGAAGCGTTACCGTCGACGAGATCATTACCGCGTTGGTCCACGCACTCAACGGCTGTCCCACGTGAGAACCGGCAGAACAACCGCTCGAATCGACGCTTCGCGCGAAATCCCTTGCCGCGGCACCCGACTCGGTGCACGCTCTCAATGTTTCCAGCATTCGCCCGTTGGCGTCGTATGGTCAGGCAGCGGCGCGCGCTGCGCTGAAGTCGCCCACGACGCGCGCCGCGCTGCCCATACGGCGCTCTAAGTGCTCATTGTAACGACTCTTTCGCGAGAGTAAGGTCAGATGAAGATTTTGGGAGTAGCGATGAAGATTTGGATCACCCCGACGCGGCGTGCCGCGGCCGCAGTGCTGTTCGCGCTATCCGCGGCCTCACCGGCCCTCGCGCAAGACTCTTGCACCGGCGAAGGCGCCGACAGCACCTGGGAGCTCATTCAACAGGCCGTGTTCGAGGCAGGCTCGTGCACCAACCAAATCTGCCACGGTTCGATTGCAGCCGGAGGACTCGATCTCCGGCCGGAGGTCGCCTACGCCAATCTGGTCGACGTCGCGTCCGCGACCGTGAACGATATTCGCCTGGTGTTCCCGGGTGAGAAGGACCGCAGCCTCCTGTGGCTGAACCTCGCCGCCAAGACGCTACCGGATCTATGGCGGGCACCGCTTCGCGCGATGCCCCTCGACCCCGTGCCCGCACTCACGGAAGATCAACTCGAGTTGATCCGTCTCTGGATCGAAAGTGGCGCGCCGGAGACCGGTACAGTACCCGGTACGGAAGACTTCGACCCCTGCCTGCCCCCCGCAGTTCCCGTTCCCGTCAAGCCGCTCCCGCCGCCGGCACCCGAAGATGGCTTCCAGATCCGCATGCCCATCCGGCCGCTGCCGCCGCAGAGCGAGAGCGAGGTCTGTTACGCGACCTACTACGACGTGACCGATCAGGTGCCCGAGCAGTTCCGCGGCCCCGATGGAACGACGGTACGCTTCAAGCGCAACTCGATCCGCCAGGACAACTCGAGCCACCACCTCATCGTCAACCTCTACGAGGGGACTGCACCCTTGAGCGACCCCGACTGGGGTCAGTGGAAGTGCCTTGGCGGAGAACGCGCTGGCGCGAGTTGCGATCCGATGAACCTCGGCGAATGCGGCGAAGACGGCGGCTGCGCCTCGCCGATCGTTCAGGGCGTCGCCTGCATCGGCTACGGCCCGCCAGACGCCGGCACCGGGCTGATGAACTCCGGCCTCTCGGGGCTTCAGGAGTCCGCCGGCACCTTTGATTTCGCTCCAGGCGTGTACCGGGAGATGCCGCTCGAGGGAATCATCATGTGGAACTCCCATGCCTTCAACCTGAGCGAACATCCGAGCAAGGTCGAGGCCTGGCTCAACTTCGAATTCGCCCCGCCCGACGAGCAGGAGACCCCGGCTCTGGCGATCTTCAACGCAGAGGAGATCTTCAAGGCGAACGTGCCGCCGTTCGAAACCCGTGAGCCGTGCCATATCCAGACGATGCCGCCGCGCGCGCAGTTGTTCGAACTGACCTCGCACACGCACCAGCGCGGCAAACGCTGGCGGACGTTCCAAGGCGCCTTCCGTTGTGAAGACGGCCCGAATCGTGGCGAAGCGTGTTCACCACTCGGCTACGACTTCGCCAGCCCTGACGCCTGCGGTGGCGCCCGCTGCGTATCGAAGGTTCGGGTCCGCGCCGGCGACTGCGACCTCAATGGAGCCGTCACCGTCGACGAGGTGATCACCAGCGTCAACATCGCCCTCGGTACCGCCGGCGTCGATGGCTGCTACGACACGGACCGCGACTTCAGCGAAACGGTCTCCGTCGACGAGATCATCAATGCCCTCAACGCAGCGCTCCAGGGCGTTCCGCCACCAGCGGAGCGCGATGCCGACGAAAGCCTGCTCTACGTCAGTTTCCAATACGACGACCCCGTCTACCTCCGGTACGACCCGCCGATGGCCTTCCCCGGCCCCGGCTCGACACGGGACGAGCGCTCGATGACGTTCTGCGCGCTCTACGACAATGGCTTCACCGATCCTACGACGGTGAAGCGCAAGTCGACCTCTCCGCCGACTCCGGTCAACTTCCCCGGCATCGGCGGCCCATGCGCCGACCCGAGCCACTGCGCCGAGGGCAAGGTGGGCGAGGGATGCACCGGCCGCACGGCGCGCGCACGCGATACGTCCTGCGATAGCGAAACTGGAGCCGGCGACGGTATGTGCGACGCATGCACGTTGACCGGCGGCGTCACGACCGAAGACGAGATGCTGCTCCTCCTCGGCCAGTACTTCGTGCGCTGATCGACCCGAAAAGCGGCAGGAAGGACGCGCCGACGCGTCCTTCCTGCCGCTGCGCTTTCCACGCCAATCCTATTGCAAGAGCCCCCACATCGTCGCCCGCGCGGCCTGCGTCGAAAGCGGCGTCCGGTAGATCGGCAACTGCGCCAATCCCACCAATAGCAAGACGACGAACACCACGACCGCCGCGCGACGCGGCGGAGCAACCCAACGCAGCACGAGTCCCGCAACCAGATAAGCGATCGCCGCCTGCAGCAGCGCTTGTACCCCCAAGAGCGCCGCGATCAGCCCAGCAACGAACTCGCCCTCAGCGATCCAGACGCTTGCGGTTGCGCCGCTCAAGACGGCCAGCCGCGACGCCGGTACCCATCCAACATCCGTGAGCACATACGGCAGCGGCAGCAACGCCACGAGCGCGATCCAAAGGACATAACGCGCCATCGGCTCAACGCTCCGTTCCGGTGTACCAAATGGGCGATGTCCAGGCGCGTTCCTGGATCGTCCGCGGGAAGCGCGTGTCGCAACACGGGGCGAACCCAGCAGGAATCGTCCCCGGCAGCGAGCAATCGACTCCTGCCGACGCGCAAGCCACCGCGCTCCACCGGCAAACCGGATTCTCCAGAACTCGAACGTAGTAGAATGCGCTCGCCCGTGGGTCGAAATCAGGATCGCGCCAAACCGCGCACAGGCGATCGAATCCATCGCCCTGCGACCTGCACGTGCCGGCTTCCACCGTAGCCGTGCCGTCAGCATCACCGGCGATGTCGTAAACTCGCTCGAAAGTCTGCCCGCCCCGAGCCCAGCCTTTGACGATCTGCAGCCGCTGGAGTTGCGTCCCGGAACGCTCCCGGGTCCCCGGGTCGCGCAGTGCCGAAACGACGAACGCAGGCGCGGCCGAGGCGCCTGGCGCGGCCGGGAGGTCGCCCCCCATCGGCACCCCGTCGCGGTACCCCGCCGCCGCCAGGTCCGACCGGTCGCACAAGTCTGCCGCGAAATTCCAGCCGCCGAAGAATCTCACCACCATGCGCGGTCCGCTGGTGCCGTAGACCTCGCGACGCCGCAGCGCGGCGAACAACGCATCGCGCGAATTCTCTTCGGCCCAGATCACCGCGAGACCGCCGGGATTGAACTCGATATCGTCGAGCAGCCCGGCCGGAAGTTCCCCGGGGGCCGCCATTCCGGCGCCGCCATGACCGGGGTGTGCGTCTTCGCGCACGTATCCAGCGGCGCCGAGGTGCGTGTCGGTACTCGCAATGATGCCGAGTTTGTATGGGTTGGCGCCCACCGCTTGCTCGATGAGCAAGCCCTCGCGCAAAGCGTTGCGGACGAAGTTCATTCGACCGGGCTGTTCGGCAAGGAAGCTGACGAACTTCGCCTGAAAATTGTGGTACGGGAGCTTCTCGAAACCGCAGAGTTCGTCGGCAGACTCGGGCCCGAGGCGACACTCGGACTCCCCCTTGTGCTGCATGATCTCGACGAGCGGCTCCGCCGCCGCGCGCGCCGCCGCCTGCTCCGCACTCGACCATGCGCCCTTCGCATCGGCCGCGACAAACATGATTCCGCCGCTGATGTTGCTGTTGTGCGGTATGCTCAGCGCATCGCAGCCGTCGCGGCCGTCATGGCAGACTTCGCGCAAGCGCCGCCAAAGACCCTCCGGTCGCGGCTCGTCGAGGTAGCTGATCGGCAACTCCGGCACCCGGTCATTACGGAAGATCACGTTGCGGTGGATGTTGTTCGTGCCCGGACCACCCGTCCACTCGTAACCGACGAAGGAGGTGAAGCTGCATGCCGGCGTGCGGTCGTAGGCCGCCTCCGCCGCTTCCCTGGTCGCCTGCCAGGGCGTGCGCGCCGCCGCCAGGCAATCCTGCCCGTCCTCGCCACAAAAACTGAACCGTTGCGGTGACTCGGCGCGCGTGGACCGGCTGTTCATCACGAAGAACGCCAGCCGCGGCCACCAGCGATAGAGCCGACACACCGCAGAGTCGTAGCCCACACTCTTCGGATCGCGGCAGATCTCCAGCTCACCGAAGAGTTCGGCGTGGTCGGTCACCGCCATGAAGTCGAGCGGCCGATCGAGTTGCAGCCGGCGCAGGGGCGTGCCGCGGGAGTCGTAGGGTTGAATGCCGAGCGGTTCGCCTACGGCGAAACGGTACGCGTCGGCGGGGAGATTGCGGGTCCCTTGCGTGCTGGCATCGAGCGAGAACGCCGTATGCACGTGGAGATCGCCGAAGTAGGGGCTGCGCAGTGGATCGTGTTCCGCGCATGGCGCCCGCTGCTCGGTGCGCTCGAAGGCGCGAACGGGCGCCACGTCGACGCATGCGAATGCGACGGTCAACACCGTCAGGAGCCGGAGCCAGAACACGCTTCTACCTCTAGCTGGTTGAACTACGCCGGTGCAAAGGCGAGGATCGGCCAGCCAACGGTTTACCACCATGATCGTCCGACTCGATGCCGTCACCAAACAGTTCGCCAGCCGCCGCGTCGTCGACGCGGTTGATTTGCAGGTTCCCGCAGGGAGCTGCTTTGGGCTCCTCGGCCCGAACGGTGCCGGCAAGACGACGAGTCTGCGCATGATCTACGGGGTCACCCGGCCGACTGCGGGGACGGTTCACGTCTTCGGCCTCGATATCGCGCATGAGGCACGCGCCGCACGGGCGCGCATGGGCGTGACCCTGCAAAACAACGTATTCATCGAAGCCCTTTCCCCCGAGGACAACCTGCGCGTCTTCGGTCGCTACCACCTGATGCGCGAGCCCGAATTATCGCGCCGTGCCGAAGAACTCATCGACTTCCTCGAATTGCGCTCCCACGCCCGCGTCCCGGTACGTTTCCTCTCGGGCGGCTTCCAGCGTCGGCTGGCAATCGCGCTGTCGTTGATGAACCGCCCGGAACTGCTGATCCTGGACGAGCCGACGACGGGACTGGATCCCGCCGTCAGGCTTGCCCTGTGGGGCAGGATCCGAGATCTCCGCCAGAGCGGCACGACCATCCTGCTGACGACTCACTACATGGACGAGGCACAGCGGCTTTGCGACCGAATTGCAATCATGGCTGACGGGCGCATCGTCGACCAGGGATCGCCCGCCGAACTCATCGAGCGGCACGTACAGCCGCTCGCCGTCGAACTCGATTGCAGCATCGCGGAGGAGGTCGAACTGCTCCGCAGCATCGCTTCGGCGAAGCGGTTGCGCTCCGGCAATCGACTGCTCGTCTACGTCGCCGACTCCGAAGCATTGATCACGCGCATCGGGCAAGGGGACGAAGCGCACGCCCGCAACCTCGTCGTCCGCCCGTCGAACCTGGAGGACGTATTCCTGGCGCTCACCGGGACGACCTTGGAGTGACGATGCCCGCTTCCCTGCCTCACGCGCTTGCCGTCTGGCACCGCAATGCGGCGATGTACCGGCGCACATGGATGTGGAACATCCTGCCGAACTTCTTCGAGCCGGTGCTCTATCTCGTCTCGATCGGCATCGGCGTCGGCGCGTACATCACCGAGATGCGCGGCATGTCGTACGTGGCGTTCATCGCGCCCGGGTTGCTCTGCGTTGCCGCGATGAATGGCGCCAGCTTCGAGGTCACATACAACATCTTTGTCCGCATGAACTTCGAGAAGGCGTACGACGCGATGCTGACCACACCGATCGAGCCCGACGACATTCTGCTCGGCGAGGTCCTTTGGGCGGTGACGCGGGCCAGCATCTACGGCGGCTGCTTCTTCGTCGTTCTTGCCGTCGCCGGACTCGCGCCCTTCCCGTCCGCCATCGTCGCTGCCGTCTCGATACCGCTGACCGGGCTGCTGTTCGCCGCGATCGGCGTGTCGTTCTCGTTGCGCGTGCCCGCGATCGACCAGTTCAGCTTCTACTTCACCCTTTTCCTGACGCCCCTGTTTCTCTTCTCCGACATCTTCTTTCCGCTCGAGGAGCGCCTCTCGGGCGGCTGGCTCTGGGTTGCCGAGGCGCTGCCACTGCTGCATCCGGTGCGCATTGCACGCGCGGCATTCCTCGGCGAGTTCTCCATCGTCCTATTGTGGGACCTGGCCTATATCCTCATGGTGTCCGCGCTCCTGCTGGGCACGGCACGCACGGCGATCCGCGCACGGTTGACCAGCTGAGTCGAATCGCGGCCCAATCCCGAAGCGAGAGACCCTGATGGATATCTATGCAACCGACATCGATGCGATTCACGCCGCTGCCGTCCGCATTGCCGGAAGTGCGCACCGAACACCCGTCTCCACCTGTGCCACCCTCGACGCGCTCGCCGGCCGCCAGCTGTTCTTCAAGTGTGAGCACCTGCAAAAGGTCGGCGCGTTCAAGTTCCGCGGCGCGACCAACGCCGTGGCACGCCTCACCGACACACAGGCACGTAACGGCGTCGTCACCCACAGCTCGGGCAACCACGCACAGGCACTCGCACTCGCGGCGCGCTTGCGCGGCATCGCGGCGCACATCGTCATGCCGCGCCACGCGCCCGCGGTGAAACGTCAGGCCGTGCACGACTACGGCGCGCGCATCTACCCGTGCGAGCCGACGCTAGTGGCGCGCGAGTCGATGGCGGCCGAGGTGGCTGCCGCAACCGGTACGACCTTCATCCATCCCTACGACAATGCCGACGTCATCGCCGGCCAGGGCACCGCGGCACTCGAGCTCCTGGAGCAGGTTCCAGAACTCGACGCGATCATCGCACCGGTCGGCGGCGGTGGCTTGCTGGCGGGAACCTGCATCGCGGCCAGGAGCCTGACTCCGTCACTGCGCCTCTTCGGCGCCGAGCCCGCTGGCGCAGACGATGCCGCGCGTTCGCTCGCCTGCGGGGTGCGACTACCGCAGAACGACCCGCGAACGATTGCCGACGGACTGCTCACGGGACTTGGAGAGCTGACCTGGCCGATCGTGCGCGACCATGTCGATGCGGTAATCACGGTGACCGATGTGCAGATCGTTGCCGCGATGCGTGTGCTCTGGGAGCGCGCCAAGCTGCTCGTCGAACCGAGCGCAGCGGTGCCTGTAGCCGCGATGCTTTCCCCGCAAATGGTGGGCAGCGCCGGACTCGAGCGAGTCGGCGTGATCCTGAGCGGCGGCAACGTCGACGTCGGTCGCTTACCGTTCTGAGAGCGGCAGCCACACGCGAAACGTGGCGCCGCGTCCGAGTTCGCTCTCGACCGCAATCGAACCGCCGAGCATCTCGACCAACCGGCGGGCGATGTGGAGCCCGAGCCCGGCGCCACCAAAGCGCGGGCTAATCGTTTCATCGGCTTGAGCGAACGGCTCGAAGATCACCGCTCGAGCCTCCGGTGCAATACCGATGCCCTCGTCTTCGACGCTGATCTCGACGCCATCCGCTACCACCTGTGCGGCGACCCTGACGGCGCTGCCCGCCGAGAATTTGACTGCGTTCGAGATCAGATTCTTCACGATGACTTTGAGCTTGACCGCATCGGTATCGAGAACGGGCAATACTGCGGGAATCATCCACGCGAATCTCGGTGCGCTGCCGGGCCAGGCCTCGGCAGCCTCGATCCGTAGGGTTTCGAACAGGATATGAAAATCGACCGGCGCGCGTTGGATGTCGACGCGACCGGCTTCGATCCGACTGAGGTCGAGGGTTGCGTTGATCAGCTCGAGAAGCTGGCGGGAGTGGACCTGCAACCGCTCCAGAGTGTCTCTCTGTTCCTGTGTCAGTGGCCCGAACTCTTCGCCGAGCAATAGTTCGTGGTAGCCGAGGAGAACGTTGAGCGGAGTGCGCAGCTCGTGCGACATCGAGGCGACGAAATCCGACTTGACCCGGCTCGCTTTCTCGAGTTCGTCGAACAGACGCGCATTTGCGAGACCGAGTGAGGCGACTCCGCCGATACCTCGCAGGATACGCACCTGGCGAGGCGAAAACGGCTCGCGTCGGCCGCGGAAGCCGACGTCGATGAGGCCGAGCGGTTTTGCGTCCTCCTGCAGCTGCACGAACATCGCCAACGTGATTCCGTAGGGTTGCTGGAAGCCACAGGGAAGCACCGGCCTCTCGAAATGCGGTCCGCTTTGAAAGAATCCGTGGGCCTCGAGCTCAGGCCAGATGTCAGGAACGGCTGAATGGGGCACCCGCAGAATCCGGATCGCCTCCCACATCTCGGGCGTTTCGCCAAAGCCGGCCGCAAAGTAGTGGACTTCGTTACGCTCGTCGTAGAGTAGGACATGGGCGAAATCGGCTTCGAGAAGTCGCGCCGTTTCCTCGACGAGATGGTCGAGCAGTCCCGGCCTGTTCAGCGCCCCCACGACGACGCTCGCAACCCGCGCCAGCGCTTGCGCGACCTCCGTGTCCTCTTGCCGTTCCGCGAGCAACTTGCGCAGCCTCGCCTCTGAATCGTGCAACCGTGCGGCCTGATCGAAAACTTCGCGGCGCGCTCGGTCGAGCGCGCGCGCCCCCGCCAGCGATAGAAAACCTGCCAATGCCGGGCCAATCAGCTGGTGCACTGCCAGCGATTCGTCGTAGAGGTTCACCCGCAACGCGGTGAACACCCCGTATCCAGCCAACGCCGCGCTCACCGAAATCGCCTGGTACCGCACACTCCACGGCACGATGAGCGCAACGCCGAGCATTTTCAGCGAAAGCATCAGCACCGTGCCCGAGATCGTGGTCGTGGCGGCGATGACTCGAGATGCCACGACCAAAGTGAAGGCGATGTCGAGCAGCAGAAAGCCACGCTCTTGCTGCTGCGGGGTGCCGTAGCGCGTCAAGGCACCGGCGCTGGCGAGCAGCACGAATTCGGTCCCGTAGTAGATGAGAGCGCCGGCCTGCGCGCCCTCGACCGCGACATCCACGATGAAGTAGGCAACGAGAACACCCGCCGCAATGGCCACCAGCTGGGCAACTGCGGCAGACATCAGCCGCCGGCGATGATCGCCATAGGCATCGCTCAACGCGGCGTCGCGCATCGCGCCACCTTCCCGAAATTGAATTGGCTCATTCGAAACGCCCGTGCCTCCCCGCACCGCGCGTGAAGCGCGCCGCGCCGGATCGCGTTTCGCCGGATTGGATCACCTCGAGACCCTTGCGGGTCTCCATCTCCAGAGCCGGCTCGAGATCGAGTTCCCACTGCCGGTACGACGCCAACCGGTCGCTACGCAGGCAGGACTGCGGGAAGAGCGCCATCTGTTGGGCGAGTTCGACCGCAGCAGCGAGCGCTCTACCCGACGGAACCAAGCGATTGATCAGCCCCATGCTCAACGCCTCTTCACCGCCAACCGCGCGCCCTGTCAGGATCAGATCGAGTGCATGGCTGTGACCGATCAATCGCGGCAGCCGCACCGTGCCACCGTCGACGAGCGGCACGCCCCAGCGCCGGCAATAGACGCCGAAGATGGCGTCCTCGGCCGCAATCCGTAGGTCGCACCAGATCGCCAACTCGAGGCCACCCGCGACCGCGTGCCCCTCGACGGCAGCGAGTACGGGTTTTGCCAACAGCATCCGCGTCGGCCCCATCGGACCGTCGCCGCGCACCTCCACGCGATTGCCCCGCGCGTCCGCAATCGCTTTGAGATCGGCGCCGGCGCAAAAGGTCCCGCCGGCCCCAGTGAGAATGGCAACCGAAGCGTCCGCGTCGTCCGCGAAACGTCGGAACGCCCCAGCCAATGCAATTGCTGTCGGACCGTCGACCGCGTTGCGAACCTCCGGTCGATCGATCGTCACAATGACCACCGCTCCATCACGTTCGTAGCGAACGGTACTCATCGCCTCGCCTCCTACACGTCTCGTCGGACCCCGAGCGCCGCGGTAAAGCCGCGCACCTGCCAACGACCGTGGCACGAACGCGTGCGACGGAAAAGCGAGGCGCTTGGCGCCGACGTCAGTGCGTCTCGATATCGAACGAATCGGTCACGAAGACGATGTCGGCCCCGGCCTCCGCCAGGCGGTCGATCGTTCCGACGGAGAGCGGCGAGGAGCTGAGAAAGACGAGTGCTGCCAACTGCACGCGCCCATAAGCCACTGGCACCAAGACCGGAGTCGCGACGGTCGTCTCGCCATCGAGAGTCGTCGCTGGGCCGACCTCCCAGAGTCCGATCGTCTCTCCGGTCCGTTCGACCCCACGCAAAGCCACCTGCACGTTGGCTCCGGCCGGCAGTCCCCCCGTCATGAAAACAACCTGCACGGCACAGGCAGTCGCGTCGCTGACAAGCACTTGGCAGCGCGACGCTCCACCAGAAATCCCCGTAGACAAGGAAACATCTCGGAGTGGCAGTCCAGGCTGATCGAGCGGCGCTGGCAACGCCAGCGCATCGGTGTCGCTGGGGCAGATCGGCAGTCCGTCGGCGTCGACGCAGCGGCCCTCGGCGAGAGCCTGCAAAATCAGGCGGTCTTCGGCGAGGGGCGTGATGTCGAATCCGCTCGAACCGCTCCCGCCGGCACAGCCGACGAACGCGACGCAAAGGGCAATACCGTGCCAGGCACGAGTGAAGCGGCAGATCTTCTGGATAATGCAGCTCATCATCATCTCTTCAAAGGGGAGTGGCGTTGACGAGGACGTTGAGGAAGCGCGTCGTCGCTGTTTCATCGCTCGCGAACTCCTCGGCAAGCCCGCGTACGGCCGCGTCGAGACGGCGCTGGAACTCGGGGAGGCGCTCTACGTCGATGTGCAGATAGTGGTTGCGCAAGTACGTGCCGGTGTCGGCCTCGGTCAACGCCAGCTTGTCGATCAATCCCTTGACGAAGAGGGCGCAGAACTCGAGTGCCAGAGCCTGCCGCTCTTCCGGATCGCGGGCGACATAGTGGCGCTGCTGACGACGCACTTTGCGGCCGTCCACTTCGACGAGCCCGCGCTCGCGCAGCAATTGCTCAACCTGCTTGGCGACCGGCTCGCTCAACGGCTCGCGCTGCGATCGCCGGTCGTCGCCCTCACGGAAGTGCTTGCGCCACTGCGCCAACGACACCCAACTCGCGTCGTCGGGCAACGCCGCGATCGCCTGGCTGACGCGCACCGCGAGGTTGGCATCGTCGATGCCACCGACGGCGCGCGGCGCCTTCAACACCCGCTTCAACTCGCGCCCGAAGGCGTAGATCATCCGGTCGCGCCAAAGCAGGGCGAGCAACTCGTGCGCGTCCTGGCCGCAGATCGCCGCGAGGCGCCGCACCACCGCTTCACTCGGGAAACGCTTGCCCTTCTCGATGTAGCCGAGCATGACCGGATCGATGCTCTTGCCGAGCACCTCTTCAGCAAACCGCCGCAGGGTAAAGTCACGCCCCATGAGGACGCGGGTTTCGTAAAACGCGTCCTTGATGCCACGTAGCGCTTTCGGTGCGGTCGCCATTCTCCGCAGCATTCTGCCAAAATGAAATTTGATTGACAAGAAAACAATAATTGTTCAGCATCGACCTCAGGAGGATCGGCTCATGATAATTTCCGCCAGAATCGCCAGGCTCGCACTCACCGCCCTCGTCGCCGTCTCGTTCGCCTCCGGTTGCGACGATTCCAACGGTTCGACTGCGCCGCTGCCTCCGGCGACGGCGAGTCCCACGACGGTCCTCACCAACACCGCCGCGCCCGCCGCAACCGCCACACCCATCCCGTCCGGTACCCCGGCGCCCACCTCGACCGCGACACAGCCTCGAGCCGCCACAGTCGCCGTCCTCGCGGTGCTCAGCGACGGCGTCGCCAGCACGGGTGAAGACGCCCTCAGCACGCCGCCGTCGACATGGATGGCCCAAGCCGACAGTGCCACGTTCGCTCGCGCCTTTTCGCACGCAGACTGGACCCTCCAGGGCGTCGAGGGGCGCAACGGCACCACCGGGGCGGACGGCAGCTTCACCATTTCGAACCTTGCGCCCGGCGCCTACATCCTCGATCTCCACAAGACTCTCAACGGCAATTTGGTCTCGGTGACCGTTCCTCTAACCGTCGGCGACGACGGCGGCGCCGACGTTCTCATCCAGATCGACCTGGGACGCGTGCGCTCCGCGGCAACCTACACTGCGGCCGGCAAGCAGGTACGGGACGTCGCCGGCCCTGATGCCTCGCGTGTCGTCATCGAGAATGGACAGGTGGTCACCATCCGCGATCCGTCGGGCGAGTTCGTCGACCCCGACGGCGACGGACGCTTCGCGACCCTCGGCTGCACGAATGCGCTCTGGTTGTGCGCGGGATTCGACGACCCCTGCGGTGATGGCCGGCGTTGCCAGTGCACGGCCAGCTGTCCCCTGTGTGAAGATTGCGGCCCACCGGTCTGCACACCGCCGCTGCCCTTCAACCCGTACCGCTGCGCCGAGGATGGCGGCTGTGCCCAACCGGGCGACGTGTGCACTTGTGTATCGAGCTGCCCGGACTGCGACGACTGCGCTCTATCCGTCTGCGTGCCGGCGTGTGAGCCGGCGGCAATCGTCGCCGTCCGCATCGAGGGCGCCGCGCAGGTAGTCGCCGGCAGGCGCACCACGCTGCGCGCACTCGCCGAGCTCGACAACGGCAACGAGATCGACGTCACCTACCTCGCACAATGGGCGTCTTCCGACACGGCTGTCGCTTCGGTCGACTCCTGGGGCAATATCGTCGGCCTTGCAGTCGGCGCGACAGCCATCACGGCTACCTTCAACGAGATTCCCTCTGCCCCCCATGCGATCGCCGTGGTCGAACGCGCAGGCGTGAGCAATCTCGAGATCCACATCCAGGACTGCGTTGCTCCCTACGGCAGGCCGGTCAGTGAAGTGCCTACCATGGCTCCCGCAATGACCGTCGACGCCTTTCCCTACCCGGTTTGCCGGGAAGTCGTCCGCGTGGGCCGGCAGGTGCAACTCATCGCCTTCGCCTCCTTTGCGGACGGCACCTTCGATGTCGTCACCGACCAGGTCGCGTGGGCTGTCGAGCCAACGAGTGTTGCGCGGATCGACAGCGCCGCGTTCGTAGGCATTTCCGTGGGCACCGCACAGGTGAGCGCCGCCCTCGGCGGCGTATCGAGCAACGATCTATCGATCCGCGTCGTCGACCAGGCCACCGTCGTCCAACTTTCGATTCATCCCGAGTACGGATTCCAGCCGCCCATCTTCCTGCCGTTCTTTGCCGACGACCCGACACTCGCAGCACCGCCTGCGGACTGTTTCGACTGCTTCCTCAGAATGACTCTGCTGATCGGCGACTCGCTGCGCTTCCGCGCCACGGCTCGCTACGATACCGGCGACTGGGAAGAAGTTACCGAGCAGGTGACCTGGTCGTCGAGCGATGGCGTCGTAGCGCCGATCGACGCAGCAGGGGAACTCAGCGCGAACGCCGTCGGCACGAGCACCGTGAGCGCGAGTCTCGGCGAGGTCGCCAGCAACGACGTCGTCGTGGACGTCGTCGCCGAGGCGACGCTGAGCGATCTCTCGGTTTATCCCGAAGGCCAGGACCGCACCATCGGCAAGGGCGGCGAAGCCTACTTCCGCGCTCAGGCGTACTACGATGTCGGCTTCGGCCGCGACGTCACGGATGAGGTGACCTGGCACAGCAGCGACCCCGACGTTGGCAGCTTTGCCGCTCCGGGTGTCTTCACCGGCCATTCGGCGGGCGCTGTGCAGGTTTGGGCGAGCCTCGTAGGCGGCGAAAGCAACCGCTTGCCAATGTCGGTCTTCGAGACCAGCGACATCTCCTACTGCGACCCCGACAACATCAATCGCGGCACCTGGTCGGACGCGTTCAACCGGGTGATCCTCGAGTCGAATTGCGACCAGTACACCCCGCCGGACGTGGTCGAGTTGCGCTTCACCGTAACCGAGCGCGAGCGACCGATCGGAATCTTTGATCCCTGCCTCGACCTCTACGTCTACCAGGGAAGCCGCAAAATCCGGACGATCCGCGAGCAGGGCTGCGGCGAGCCGTTTCTCGCGCCCGGGGCACCAGGGCGCGACGAACAAGCGCCGCGGTTTCAACTCAAGGCGTTCTGGGACCTCAAGGACGACGCGGGTAATCTCGTTCCTCCGGGTGTCTACACCGTCCACGGGCGCTTCTACCTCTACTTCGACCCGGTCGTGAGTCTCCAGATCGGCGTCACTGCTCCCGACGGCCTCATCCCGTGCACCACCAACGACTGCGGCAACGGTTGCGGTTACGTCCGCACCTGCGGAGACAGCGGCCCGCCGCTGGCGTGCCCGGCAGTCTGCATGCAAATTTGCGAGTGCCCGATCGGCTGGGGCATTACCGACGCCGGCGGCTGCGAACGCTGCGAGAACGACTGTTGTCGGCCGGGCGAGGTCTGTCCGGACACACTGCGAACCTGCGAGCCTGCATGCTGCGCCGCGGGCGAAGATTGTGACATGGGCTTGCCGCCCTGCACGGTGCAATGTTGCCCGCCCAATGCACGCTGCACGGCCGACATCCCACCGTGCGAGACGGGTCCGAACTGTTGTCCTCCAGGGCAAGCGTGTGCCGACCTACTGCCCTGCGAGAGCGATTGTTGCCCAACGGGCGCATTGTGCGCACCGGGGTGGGTCGCCTGCGACGAAGTGCCGCCACCGTGTGTCGTAACCGGCTGCAGCGGGCAGGTGTGCGCGGCCAGCCACGTCGCGACGACATGCGAATTCCTACCTGAGTTCGCGTGCTACCAGCATGCAGACTGCGGGCTCCAGGCGAACGGTAGCTGCGGCTGGACCCCATCAGGCGAATTGCAGCGCTGCCTCGCTGAAGCACGCGCCACTTGAGTGCCCCCGGTCGTCGACCCTCCCCCATCCCGCCGACCGGATTCCGG
>Ga0163153_10000212_pt1 | contig 103315 bp, 86 predicted proteins | sample OliLakLV19MP6IB1_FD_148629 | JGI IMG/M metagenome (GOLD analysis project Ga0163153, IMG submission 148629) | Freshwater microbial mat bacterial communities from Lake Vanda, McMurdo Dry Valleys, Antarctica - Oligotrophic Lake LV.19.MP6.IB-1 | ecosystem: Environmental > Aquatic > Freshwater >...
GCCCCGCCCCGGGCAACGGGATCCCTTGGTTATTCCCAGGATCCTGAGGATCCGGACCGTACAACTGAACCCCAGTGAGCAGTCGCGCCCACTGATCGGAAGGATCGTCTTCAGGGGGCGCATCGTGATCGTACGTCATCTCATAGCGCCGAACGAATGGGTCGGATCCAGGCGCGTGGACGATGACCTCTCGCAAGATCTGCTTGACCCGACTGAGTTCTCCCCCCAATCCGTTCGACCAACCGAGCTCCGGTGCGAGGCTGTCAGCCTCCCATTCAAACTCGACGACGAACGGTGCCTGCGCAATCCCTTGCGATGCATTTGCACCATACTCGATTCGATGCGGATGGAGGATATTCGTATCTACGCTAGCGCCCGGACCATACTCGACATGTTTCCTGTAGCTGATCGAGAGCGTGTTCCCATTTCGATCGGTGACCGTCGTGAGTCCCCATGATGCCGTGTACCAGCACGGTGCCAACCAGCCTTGCGGCGACGGCCCGAAGAGGACGTCATCGACGGACGATCCCGTCCTTGCGGCGGGCTGCTCTCCGAAGAGGTACTTTATTCCGCTGAGATCCGTTACCTCCCACGAATTCGTCGCCGTGAAGTAGAGAATCCGCACCGGCGCTTCGTTGACCATTGGCGCGCAGGTGCGGGTCCCACCACTACTGGAATCCAACGTACACTCGATCGCCGCACCAGGTAGAGCAATGACGAAATCGTTGCGGTAAGTCGGGTCCGTGCACGAGAGCACGCCGTGCTTCGAAGACCGCTGAACCTTGCCGAGCGGAAGGTCCCAGCCATAGCCGTAGGGGCTGTGCTTCACGCCGGAATTGTACGTGAGCGCAAGTTGAGGAGTGATCCCCTTGCGCCCGGGCGGGATGTCGATTGGAATGCTCGTGCTCGCACTGCCCGTGAATAGATTGGCTTCCGGTGCCTGTGCGAGGCCAGAGAATGCGGGAGCTGCCCCTCCCGTAGGCGCTCCTTCCTGGGCCAATGCGGTCGATACGACGAACGGGAGCAAGATCGCTCCCAGGACCTGAGTTCTCCACGATGAAGCCTTCATCGCAGATTTCGCTGTCGCGGCACAGTCGCGTGCTCGCTGTACAACTCCGCGACCGCCGCTGAGAGACTCGGCGGATCGCTCATTGGCATTGCGTCCCGCGAGTGTCGCTTGCGCGCGAGGAACTCTTTGACGGTTCCACTCCGCCGCGCGTCGCGCTGTTGAACGCGCAGCTTCATCGAATTCTGCCGCTCGACGCGGGTCAATGCCGAGACACGGGCGTTGCTTCGGTCTTCAGCTTCGACGGGTGCCGTTCCCGCGAGCGAGGTGAGTGACCGCCATGTGGCGCCCGGATTCGCCACAGCGAATGCGCCCAGCATTCCCAAGGCGATCAGGAGTGCCGTCTTCTCCATCCCCGTTGAACCACGGGCATTGAATCGGCTTTTGAGGCCACGCGCACGCCGCTTGTCGTCTTTCAATTTTCGCGTTCCAGACATTTATCACTCCGTACGTTTATCGAGTCCTTGCGGCACACTTAGCGACTGGTCGCTTGTTGTGTCAACAAGTATTTGCACTGCGTACGCGAGAATATGTCAGGACGGAGATCACCAGCGCTGATGTGATCGCCTCGATTGTGCATTCCATGGTGCCGCTTTAGGAACGCCTCCGCTGGCCGGCACGCCGCGCGGGGCGAAGATCGGTGTTCGCGAGGCCAATCGCTGCGAGAATAAAGGCTAGGGCAACCCACGGGAGATCACCGATCCGCGAGTAGAGCGTCTGCCGCGAACCCGGAACGATATCCACCACGAGACTCGCGGTCGCCATCCAATCGACGGACGCAACAATTGCACCGTTCGGGTCGATCACAGCGCTAATTCCGGAGCCCGAAGCGCGAATGAACCAACGATTCCGTTCGACCGCCCGCAATCGCACGGCGTTCAGATGTTGCGCAGCCGCGGCCTCGTCGAACCAAGCGTCGTCGCTCAAGTTCACGAGAATCGCAGCGCCGCTGTTTATCGAATCCTTAAAGAAGCCAGCGCGAGAGGCCTCGTAGCAGATCGACATTCCAAGCCGTATACCCGCCGTCCCCCCGGGCTCGCCGCTAGGAAGAGTCAAGAAGGCATCCGAATCTCCAGCAATGAATTCGCCCGTGGTTTTCCAGTCCGGCAGCAACCATGATGGCACCGGAACGAACTCACCAAATGGAAGCAGCCCTCGCTTGCGGTACAGTTGCCACGACGGCGGCCACAGGCGTGCCTGCGGATGGTTCCGCGGTTTCGGATCGAACAGGAACGCAACGTTGAATTCGCCGTTTGCAGTATTCTCGGTTGCACCGAGCAGAATCGGCACGGACAGCGAACGCGCGAATTCCTCAACTCTGCGTCGCCAGTAGGGTTCATCGAGAACTGCGGCGCGCAATGCCGTTTCGGGCCAGATGATGAGATCCACCTGATCATGGTCGCGTTGGAGACGGCGCGTTGCGGCCTCATAGGCGTTCCACGCTTCCTCATTCGCTTCACCCACGTCCGCTCGCCCCGCTGAGCTTCCCGCCTGAACGATGCCGACACGAATCACCGCACCGTCTGTGGTCTGGCCCTGTGGGTGAATCAATCCGTAAACGAGCATACCACCCGGGACGGCGGCAGCCATAAAGGCCAGATTCCGTCGGGACCGGCTCCCACGCGCGACTCGGTCTCGTACAACTCCCGTCGCCATAGCCAATTCGGCGACAATCGCGTTCGTGAAGATCAAGAGTAGGCCCACGCCGTACTGGCCGCCGATGTCCGCCACTTGGCGCACATACGGCGCGGGCGCAATCGCGTCAGCTACGCGCCACGAGATGATACCGGGCCAGAGCCACTCGATGAGAACCCAGGCGCCAGCATACGATGCCGCGCGCATCAATGCCGAGCGAGAGGAAATTGCTGCAACAAGCGCTCCGAAGGCGGCAAAGGGAAGGGACTGCCATAGGACGAAAACCGCAAAACTTGGTACCGCCGCTGCGACGGATATCTCTTGAAGACGGGCGACTGCACCGACCACCCAATTGAACGAGAGCGCGCATGCGACACTCCCGCTGATCAATCCGAAAAGGAATCCTGTGGTGACGCGTTGGTCGCGGCAGGTCGCTATGAGTGGTGCGACGGCGATGAACGCGAGCGGCCAAAATGCCAACGGTGCAAACGTCGCAGCAAGTAAGCCTCCCGCAATTGCAGCAGCCGCAATGCTGCGCAGTCCGCGAATGCGCCGTTGGCGAACCGCTTGCCGCTGCGAGAGAACACGGGGCACCAGTTTTCGACTCATCCCGGCTTCACCCGTGGCGCTTCGGTGGTCGTAGCAACTATGGACCGATCAGCCTCGTGGCGCCGCCGTCCCAATTCCAATCGCCGACTTCTCCGGTACGATCCGTGTACGTACCCTTCATCGATTCGCCGATTACCGTGCCGCTGAATCTGGCAACGTGATTGCCGTCGTCGTCGGTGATGAGGCCCGCCACCGAGCTTCCCGCCACATGGCCCTCGATTCTTCCGCGTGCAAAAAGTGGTGAATCGGCAACAGAGATGGTGCCGCGCAGTGATCCGTCCCTACTCCGATCAACGTCGAGATTCCACTTTTGTGACGATCGCTTCGACTCGCCTCGAGCCGTCCACCCGCCGCTGCCAGCGACAGAGCGCTCCGTGGCGGAATCTGCGTACGAAGTCACGTCTTCCGTTGCTATTGCTGACGCCGAAGGCAGCACAAGCGCTGCGATTCCAACCCAAAGCTTCAACTGCATGATACAGAATCCTTCCGGGTGCGGAGCCGCAAGATTGCGGCGATTCCATTGAGTGACAGATACGCAGTGCTTGTCAACACTGATCTAAGAAGCAAGAGTCTAGTTTCAACAGCAACTGCTCAGCGTCGTTGTCTGAAAGTCGGACTTACGACAACGGTTACAGCTACGACTGCATAATGTGATCTTCTCCGATTCGACAACTTACCGCCAGTCCTCCTTGATCAGGTCTGCGCCCTTCTCGCCGATCATGATCGACGGGGCCATCGTGTTGCCGCCCGGGATCACCGGCATGATCGAGCTGTCGACGACACGCAGACCTTCGATTCCATGCACGCGCAATCGGGCGTCGACCACGGCGTCCTCGCCCGCACCCATCCGGCAGGTACCGACGGGGTGGTAGTTGGTTCCAACCTGGGCGCGGATCACTGCAGCCCAGTCCTCGTCGGTGCGGCAATGTGCGGTGAGGAGATCCGCCTTGATACGGTCGCGAAATGTCGGCGTCTGGAAGATCTGCGCGACACGCCTCACTCCAGCCACGTGCGCGGCCAGATCTTCGGGATCCTCGTAATAGCGGAAGTCGACGAGCGGCGCGTCTGCGAACTTCGTTGATGCGAGTTTCACGGTGCCGCGACTATTCGGGCGCAGCAGGAGCACGTGTGGCGAAATACCGTGCTTCGGCACGATCCGCCGCCCGTGGTCGAGGGCGACGGCGATCACGAACTCGTACTGGATCTCCGGCCGCGGCGAGTCCGGAGCAAGCCGTAGAAAGCCGTTGAACTCGGCGAAGCAGGTCGCACCCATGCCGCGCCGCTCGCGGCGATAGCGCTGCACCGACTTCAAGAACTGCATTGCCCCGGTCGGCGAGATGCCGAGCAGATTCGGATCGCCAGGGATGTGGTAGGCCAGAATGAAGTCGAGGTGATCCATCAGATTGCCGCCGACGCCGGGCAGGTGGTGGACGATGGGGATGCCGTGCCGGCCGAGGTCGCGACCGTCGCCGACTCCCGATAGCAGCAGCAGCTTCGGCGAGAGGATGCCGCCACAGGCGACGATCACTTCGCGGCGACAGCGCACGACGCGTCTCGAGCCGTTGGCGATCACCTCGACGCCGACGGCACGCCTTCCCTCGAAGAGAACGCGCGTGCATTCCGTCTCGGTGAAGACACTCAGGTTCGGCCGGATGCCGAGGATCGGCCGAATGTAGGCCTTGTTGACACCAAAGCGCTCGCCGCGCTTCATCATCACTTGCGAGGTGTTGTAGCCCTCTTGGCGCGCGCCGTTGAAGTCCGAGTTGAAACGTTCGCCCGCCTCGGCGCACGCTTGCATGAAAAGCTGGTTGTAGGGGTTGTCGGTGCGCAGATCCTCGACCCAGCACGGGCCGTCGTTGCCATGATACTCGTCGCCATACGCCTGGTTGTTCTCCGCCTTGCGGAAGTACGGCAAGACATCCGCGTAGCTCCAGCCCGGATTGCCGAGTGCCGCCCAGTCATCGTAGTCGCCGCGGTGGCCGCGCATATAGATCAGCGTGTTGATCGCCGACCCGCCGCCGAGACCACGCCCGAGCGGGTGGAAGTCGCGGCGGCCGCCGAGTCCGGGCTGTGGCGTGGTGGAGAACGCCCAGTTGCTGGCATTCCTTCGCGGGACGAGTGCTACCGTACCGAGAGCGGATACGTCGCCGAGGAGCCCGCGCCGGTCGGGCCCCGCTTCGAACAAGGCGACGTTGACCCCCGCATCCTCGGTCAAGCGGTTCGCCGTGACGCAGCCGCCAGGGCCGCCGCCGACGATGATGAAGTCGAATTCCGTCATGCTGCTGCTTCGCCGCAGCTTCTCTACCGGGCTCGAACCCCGTGTCCCCGTCGGTGGCTAGGGAGCCCCGGCGAAACCGCTCAGGCCGGGGTCGAGTTCGACGCCGAGGCTGTTCAGAACCATCGACACCAGATTGTACTGGCCGACCGTGAAGACGACGTCGATCATCTGCTCCTCGGAATAGCTCGCACGCAGCGTCGCCCACGTCGCGTCGCCGATGCACGCGTCGCGGTGCAACTCGTCAGCCGCGCAGACGAGTGCGCGGTCGTGCCGCGACCACTCCGGAGCCTCGGGGCCGACCTGAACCTGCGCGATCTCGGCGTCGGTCACCCCGAGCAGCTTGGCGATCAAGACGTGCTGCGCCCACTCGTACTCGGCGCGGCACAGCCAGCCGATACGCAAGATGAGCAGCTCACGTTCGCGCGCACCGAGCGTCGACTTCGCGAGGATGTGGTTGGCGAATACCATCCACCGCTTGAGCAGCTTCGGGTGTCGGGCGAGCGTGGTGAAGATGTTGAACACCCGGTCGCCGCTGAGCGCGCGCGTCTGGTCGAAGACCTCGCGCATCTCGTCGGTCCATTCGCCCTCGGGCACCGGTTCGATTCGGGCTCTACTCGGTCGCATACGGATTCTCCAAACAGACGCACTCAGGCGCGGGCGAGGATCTCGAGGGCGCGTGCATGCAGCGTTGGATTGGCGGCGGCGACCACGAGCCCGCCGCCTTCGGCACGTCCGCCCTGCCAATCGGTCATCACTCCGCCGGCGCCTTCGACGATCGGGATCACCGGAACGACGTCGTATGCCTGCAAACAGCCTTCGACGACCAGGCCGATTTGGCCGAGAGCAAGCAGGCAGTAGGAGTAGCAGTCGCCGCCGAAGCGCAACATGCGACACCGACGCGCGAGTTCGGCGAACGCCTCGCTGTTGCGCCCCGCGCCGATCGTGTCGGGATGGGTACAGTAGAGAATCGCATCCCCCAGCTCGTTCGTAGCGCGCGAGTAAGCTGGGATCTCGACGCCGGCGCGCCGCATCCAGGCGGATCCACCGGTGCCGGCGAACGTTTCGCCGAGGTACGGGATGTGCACGACGCCGCCGAGCGCGCGAGTACCGTCGTCGAGGCCGATCATGACACCCCACAGCGGATTCCCGCTGACGAAGGCGCGGGTACCGTCGATCGGATCGATGACCCAACGCAGCGGGCCGGTGCCGCCCCCCCCGCCGCTCTCTTCGCCGAGGATTCGATGCGTGGGAAAGCGGTGCTCGAGCTCGGCGCGCAGAAACTCTTCGACATCCTGGTCGGCGCGCGTCACCGGATCAAAGGCACCGGCATCGGCCTTATTCGCCACCTCGAGTGGCGTACGGAACCAGCGCAGCGCGATCTTCCCTGCCTCCTCGGCAAGTTCGACGGCCGTCGCGATTTGAGCCTGCAACTCGATGGGGTTCATCACGGAGGTTGTCTTTGCAGATTCCCGTTCTCCAGGGCAACCCGAATGGCCTCACGCGTTACTCGATCGGCGCACGGTGCGGTAAGAGCAAAGAAAGGAAGGCGCTATGAGCCACGAATTGCCGCGGAGTTGTCACAAGAGCGGCGCGCCTCTAATCTTGCTCCCATGGCCCACGACCGCTCGCGCGTCCGCACTCGCCCACCGCGAGGCGACCGCGGTACCCCGCACTGCACCACCGACGCCGACGACATCGAGCCATTCCTGCACGACGAAGCGAGCTTCCCGGGCGCGCACACGCCAAAGGTCTGCTTCCCGAGAAACGAGGCCGAGATCGCCGGCCTACTGCACTCCGAGCGCCACGTTCTATGCGTCGGAGCGCAGTCGTCGCTGACCGGCGGCGCAACACCATGCGGCGAGACGGTGCTCTCCAGCGCGCGGCTGGCGCGAACCTTCGAGCTGCGCGCCGATCGGGTCGTCGTCGGCCCCGGGCTGCTGCTGCGCACGATGATCGACAAATTGGCCGCACAGGGACGCTACTACCCGCCCGTGCCGACCTACGACGGGGCGACGATTGGTGGAACGGTCGCGACGAACGCGGCCGGCGCAGCGACCTTCAAGCACGGCACTACCCGCGACTGGGTCGAACGACTCGTCGTGGTCCTGGCGTGTGGCGAGGTTCTCGAACTGCACCGCGGCGAAGTAACGGCCGACGAGCGCGGCGGCTTCGACATCGTGTTGCTCGACGATTCGCAGATCCGCGTCGAGCGCCCGAACATCGAAATGCCCGACGTCCCGAAGATTTCGTCGGGCTACTACTCGCGCCCGGGGATGGACCTGATCGACTTGTTCATCGGCTCGGAGGGCACGCTCGGAGTCGTCGCCGAGATCGAGTTGCGCCTGATCGACAAGCCCGCGCCGTTCGTCGCGATCCTGCCACTACCTTCGGAAGCCGCGATGATCGCTCTCGTCGGCGATCTGCGCGATGAGACGCTCCGCGCGCGCAACACGGGTGATCCCGGCGGGCTCGACGTCGCCGCGATCGAGTACATGGACGCTGCGAGCCTCGCACTCCTCGAGCAGGACCGGGCGGCGACGCGCTACAGCGTAGCGGTGAACACCACCGAGAAGGCGATGTTGCTGCTGCAACTCGAGCTCCCGGGCGGCACGACCGACACCGACGTGATCTTGGACCTGCAGAACTCGCGCGATCCGAACCGGGATTCGCCACTGCTGCGGCTCTACCGCGTGCTCGATCGACACCGCTTGGTCGGGGAAACCGTGCCGACGCTGCCCGGCGAGCCGGCGCGGCAGAACTCGTTGTTCGCACTGCGCGAGGCCGTACCTGCCGGCGTCAACGAGCGCATCCGCCGAGCGCAGAGATCGCTCGGCCCGGAAATCACCAAGGCCGCCGCCGACGTCATCGTGCCGTTCAGGCGCCTGGGCGAGGCCATGCGCACCTACCGCGAAATCGCCGCACGGCAGCGCATCCAATGTCTGATCTGGGGGCACGTTTCCGACGGCAACGTGCACCCCAACCTGATTCCTCGTACGGTCGACGAGGCGAACCGCGCACCGATCGCCCTGCTGGAAATGGGCCGCGCGGCAATCGCGCTCGGTGGCGCGCCGATGGCGGAGCACGGGATCGGCCGCAACCAGATCAAGCAACACCTGCTGCGGGACTTGTACGGATCCGCCGGGGTCGCATCGATGCGCGCGGTCAAGCGAGCGCTCGACCCTCGCAACGTACTCGCGCCGGGAATCATCTTCTCCCGCTGAAGCCGGCGCTCAGATCGTCAGGCCGCCGTCGATGGAAACGATCGAGCCGGTCATGTAGCGACCTTCGTCGGAGGCGACGAACGCGACCAATGCGGCGATCTCGGCCGGCTCGCTCATGCCGAGCGGGGTACGGAGCTTGGCGAGCCGCCGGGGGTCGGCGTCCGCCGGAAGCGAGCGGAACGAGGACTGCATCGGCGTCGCAATACCTCCGGGCGCGACCGCGTTCACGCGGATGCCGCGGTCGAGGTACTCGTCCGCAAGCGCGCGGGTCAGCTGGATGACGCCGCCCTTCGACGAGCAGTAGGCCGCACTATATGGCTGACCCATCAGCCCCGCATTGGAGGCGATGTTGACGATGCTGCCGCCACCGTCGAGCATGTGACGCAGGGTCGCCTGGCACACCAAGAATGTCCCGGTGAGGTTGACGGCGATGATCCGCGCCCAATCCTCGTAAGGCATCTCGTGGCTGTTGGCGAAGCGACCGATTCCGGCGCAGTTGACCAGTACCGTCGGGCGACCGAGATCATTCGCCGCACTGTCGACGGCGGCGCGCGCCGATAGCGGGTCGGCGACGTCGCAAGTGAACGCGGCCGCGCGGCCACCGGCGGTGCCGATTTCGTCGGCCGTTGCCTGGCCGGCGGGCGCCGACACGTCGAGACACGCCAACGTAGCACCCTCCGCTGCCAGTCGCGTCGCGACCGCTTTGCCGAGCCCAGAGCCTGCGCCCGTGACGATTGCCGTACTACCTTTGAATCGCTCCATGGCGCTGCTCACTAGCCCGACGCGGCGGAGCTGACAACTGTCACCGAACACTACCGCGCGGCTCAAACCGTCAGGCGAAAGGTGCTGCCCTCGTCACCGGTGTCGAACTCGACGCTGCCACCGCGGGTTTCGGCGACGGCTTGGACGATCGCCAGGCCGAGACCGGTCCCGCCAGTATCGCGCTCGGTGGTGAAGAAGCGCTCGAAGATGCGCGTCCGGTTCCCCTCACTGATGCCTGGACCATGGTCGCGCACGGTCACGACCAGACGCCCTGCGGCACCGCGCACGGCGACCTCGACCGGCGCGTCGCCGCCGTGACGCAGAGCATTCTCGATCAGATTGCGCACTGCCGCATCGAGGTGATCCGGGTTCATCAGTATGTGGGCCGGCGCAGCCGCGAGATCAACGCGAACGCGGGATCCGTAGGCGTGTTGGAGTTCACGAAACAGCCCCGGGATGTCGATCTCTTCGGCATACTCGGGAGCGCTCTGAATGCGGGCGAGTTCGAGCAGCCGGTTGACGAGGCGCTCCATCCGCTTGGTCGCTGAGTCGATGTTGGTGAGGAAGCGGTGGCGCTGCGCTGCGGACATTTCCCCACCGCCGTCGGCGAGGAGTTCGACCGCGCCGCGAATGCTGGTGATCGGGCTCTTCAGTTCGTGGCTCACCGCAGTCGCGAAGTTGGCGATGTACTCAGCCCGATCCGTCAACAACTCCGTCATACGGTTGACCGCGGCGCCGAGCACGCCGAGTTCCGACGGCGCCAGACGCGGCGTCGGAATCGCCTGCAGGGGCTCGCCACGAGCGACGGCTTGTGCAGCGGAGGTGACCGCGCGCACCGGCCGTGAGATTGCCCACGTGAGAAACCACGTCACTGCGAGCATCAGCGAGACGCAGATTGCCGCGGCGAAAAACACGGTCCATCGGTGCTCGAGTACCGCCTCCAGCGGACCGCCCGCGCGCTGGGTCGCGTGCACGACGCCGACGAGTCCCGCGCCGAGAAAGACCGGCAGTGCGGTGGACACCCGGACCGACCCGGTGCGCCCGAGATCCGAGGGGGTGAACGACTGCGGCAAAGCACGCTCACGAGCGCGCGCCGTGTAATGTCCAGCGAGCGCTTCCTGCACCTCGGGCAGGTGGTCGAAGCAACTCCCCACCGGCCCGAAGACGGTCGCCACCGCGCAGCCGCGATCGTCGAGCACGACCATCTCTGTCGCACCGCGCGAGCGCACCCCGTGCAACAGCGAGGCAACCCGCGCCGCGGTGCGCCACTCGGGTGAATCGCGTGGAGTTACGACACGACTACCGACCGTGGCGGCGGGAAGTATCTCGTAGCGCCCGACGAGCACCGGCTCGATGGCGCCGCGCTCGCCCGGCGCAGGTGGCGGCGAGGCGACCCCGGTCTCGCGCCGCAGTTCCTGAAGCCACGCCTCGGCGACGAGCGCCGACTCGGCGATCAGGCGCTCTTCGGTGACGCGCACGAGGTGACGGTCCCAGAGACGAAGGAACTGGAAGCCGAACAGCGGCACCAAGATCAGGAAGGCATTGGCGATCAGCAGCCAATACTTGATGCTAAGCGCGCGCTTCATTCTCGCCAAGGCGGTAACCGACGCCGTAGACCGTCTCGACGACGTCGACGCCGATCTCATTGAACTTCTTGCGTAGCCGGCGGATGTGGCTGTCGACGGTCCGCTCGGTGATCGCATGCCCGAATCCCCAGGCGCGGTCGACGAGCTCGGCGCGGGTATACACGCGGTCGTGTCCGCCCATGAGAGCCTCGAGCAGCGCGAACTCGGTGACGCTCAGGGTGATCTCGCGGTCCTTCCAAAAGCAGCGGTAGCGCTGTGGGTCGAGCGACAGATCGCCGCGCTTGAGCGGTGGCCGCGCTGCTTGGGCCGGCGCGGGCGCGGCGCCGGTTCGCCGCAGGATGGCCTTGATACGCGCGACCAGTTCGCGCGGACTGAACGGTTTGGTGATGTAGTCGTCGGCGCCGATCTCGAGCCCGAGGACGCGATCGAGTTCGTCGTCACGACTGCTGAGGAAAAGGATCGGAACGTCGCTGGACGCGCGGACGGCGCGACAAACGTCGAGCCCGTCTTTCTCCGGCATGACGATGTCGAGCACGAGGATATCGATGCCGTCAGCCGCGAAAGCGGCGAGCGCCTCGGCACCGTCGGCGCACTCGACGACACGATGGCCTGCGTTCTCGAGCGCGAAGCGCACGACCTCGCGGATGTGTCCGTCGTCGTCGGCGACGAGAATGGTGGCCACAGGAATACTCCTTTCGGCGCGACTATAGCGACCATGGGGCGCGGAGCGAAGTCGGAGATTGCACCGGTTTTGCACATTGTTGCGACGAGTTTTCCCTTGCCACTTCCCTGGGGATCGAGCCGACGAAGGTGGTATGCTTCGCACCTAAAGGAGACCGCCGATGGACCGCTCTCGTACCCGCCGCGCACGCGACACGCAGACCGCCGCCCCGGCGGAAAACTCCATGCCTATCGATTCGGCGTCCGTAGCGCCCTTGTTGCCCAGTATCACCGGGCCGGCACAGCTCGCGCGTCTGGGGGCGCACGAATTGGCGCGGCTGGCGACGGAGATTCGCTCCTTCTTGATCGACTCGGTCGGTCGCACCGGCGGCCATCTCGGCGCCGGGCTCGGGGTCGTCGAGCTGACGATCGCGCTGCATGCTGAGTTCGACTTCAATGATCGCGACAAGCTCGTTTGGGACGTCGGCCACCAGGCATACCCGCACAAGCTCTTGACCGGCCGCGCTGCGGGCTTTGCGTCATTACGCCAGTGGGGCGGCATGTCGGGGTTTCCGGACCCGCAGGAATCGCCCTACGACACGGTGAAAACGGGACACGGCGGGACGAGCATCTCGACGGCGATGGGGTTCGCCCTGAGCTGGGAGCGCGCCGGTGGCGATGTCCGCCGGCACGCCGTGGCGGTGATCGGCGACGGCTCGCTGCAGGAGGGAAGTGCCTACGAAGCGCTCAACCATGCCGGCACCTTCGAACGTCTGCCGCTGATCGTCGTACTCAACGACAATGGCGTATCGATCAGTCCGAGCGTCGGTGCGCTAGCGAAGGCACTTGCACCATTGCGCGCCGGCACTTCGCCCGCCGACGCCGCACGGCTCCGCGCGTTCTTCGAGGAACTCGGCTTCTCATACTTCGGGCCGCTCGACGGCCACGACATCGAGCGCTTGCGACTGACGTTCCAGACGTTGCGTCACTGGCCTCGGCCGGCCTTGGTTCACGTCGTCACTCGCAAGGGAAAAGGCTACTGCGACGAGGTTCCGGAGCGCACCGGCTATCACGCGCTCGGCGGCAGCGGGCCGAAGCCCGTGGTTGCGAAGGAGTACCCGGAACAGGGCGGCGACACCTTCTCGAAGATCTTCGCCGACCACGTCGCCGTCATGGCCGAGCGCGACGAGCGCGTCCATGTAATCACGGCGGCGATGCTCGAAGGCACGGGGCTGGTGCCGTTTCACGAGCGTTTCCCGGAGCGCTGCCACGACGCGGGCATGGCCGAGCAGCATGCGGTCGGCCTCGCGGCGGGCATGGCGCTCGCCGGCGATAAACCGATCTGCGCGATCTACTCGACGTTTCTGCAGCGTGCGTACGACCAGGTCTTCCAGGAGGTCGCGCTGCAGAAGGCGAAGGTTCTCTTCTGCATGGATCGGGGCGGACTCGTCGGCTCGGACGGGGCGACGCACAATGGCGTCTACGACATCGCTTATCTGCGCTGCATGCCGAACTTCGCATTGATGGCGCCGCGCGACGGCGGCGAGTTGGTGCAGATGATGGAGATGGCGGACGGCTGGGATGGGCCGGTCGCGATCCGCTTTCCGCGTGGCGCCGGCGCGGCGTCGGGGCAGCAGCTTCCGCACTGCCCGTTCAGCTTCGGCGAGGCGGAAGAGTTGGCCGACGGCGATGCCGGCGTTCTGCTCGCCTACGGCACGATGGCCTACACCGCACTCGAGGTACGTCGGCGGATCGAGGCGGAGACCGGCAAGCGACTCGCGGTGGTCAACGCGCGCTTCGCCAAGCCGTTGGACGAGCGCTTGATTGGGGCGCATTGGCGCGACCAGCCGTTCGTGATCACGCTCGAAGACCACGCCGCGATCGGCGGCTTCGGCGCTGCGGTGGCGGAACTCGGCGCAAGCGGCCGGCTCGGCGCGCTCGACACCACTCGACTGATGCTCCTCGGCATCCCGGATCGTTTCGTCGACCATGGCGAGCGCAGCGAGCAACTCGCCAGTATCGGCCTCGACGTCGACGGAATCGTCGCGGCCATCGTGAGCAAGTGGTAGCGCGCGCCTGAACGCTGAAACGCAAGAAGCCCGCCGACGACTCGGCGGGCTTCTTGCGTTTCAGCCTGCGACGGGGCGCGTCGAGCACTCAGAGGGCGAAGGACTCGAAGAAGGTTCGGGTCATGTAATCGCTCATCGTGAAGAAGATGAAGATCGCAAGGAAGGCGATGCCGCCGACGACGGACAGCGCGACGAGACCGCTGCTGTAGCGGACGTGCATGAAGTACAACACGACGAGGGACGCCTTGGTGAAAGCGATCGCCATGGCGACCACGTCGCTCATCGCGCCGAGGTCGATGAAGGCGACGACGACGGTGATGGCGGTGAGCACCAGCAGCGCCGTGAAGATGACGAAGTAGATCCTCAAGGGAACAACGTGATGCTGCGACATGGGCGTCTCTCTGTAGCGAGGGTTCCTAGACCGAGGGTCTCAGTGCCGGCCGATCAGATAGAGCAGCGGGAACAGGAAGATCCAGATGATGTCGACGAAGTGCCAGTACAGCCCGAACAACTCGACCGGGGTGTAGTAGGCGCTGTGGTAGGTCCCGCGCTGTGCCTGGAAGATCAGGACGATGATGATCGCCGCGCCGATGATCATGTGCACGGCGTGGAGTCCGGTCATCGCGAAGTACAGCGAGAAGAACAGCTCCATGTTCGGCGGCCCGTCGAAGCTCAGTCCCGGGACGTGATGCTCGTGGAACTTGTGCGAGTACTCGATCGCCTTGATGCCCAAGAACGTGGAGCCGAGGCCGAGCGTCGCGACGAGGAAGAACACGAGGTTGTTCTTCTTGCTCGTCTGCGCCGCGTGCACCGCCAGCGCCATGGTCAAGCTGCTGCCGATGAGGACAGCGGTATTGATGGTGCCGAGGGTGATGTCCAGGTGGTGGCTACCGTCGTGGAAGGCCTGCGGATAGGTAAACCGGTAGACGATGTACGTCACGAACAGACCACCGAAGAACAGGATCTCCTGGGCGATGAACGCCCACATGCCGAGCGTGGCAGCATCCTTCTGCTGCTCGGCCGAGTCGAACTGGTGCTGGTGCGCAACAGCTGCGTGTGCGTCAGACAACGTGAGCCTCCCTTGCCCCGTATTCGTAGGCGTCTTCGTCGACGAAGGGCGTGGATTCGAAGTTCTCGGTCGGGGGCGGCGAGGCCGTCTGCCACTCCAGGCCCGTGGCGCGCCACGGGTTGGGGCCGGCGTCCTTGCCGTACTTCAGCGACCAGAGCAGGTAGAACGCCGGCAACAGGTAGCCGAGGGCGAGGATCGAAGCGCCGGCGGTCGAGAGAACGTTGAGGACCTGGAACTCGTCCGGGTAGGCGTGGTAGCGCCGCGGCATGCCGAGGTAGCCGACCACGAACTGCGGGAAGAACGTCAGGTTGAAGCCGATGAACACGAGTGCCGCGGCGATGCGTGCGGGCCCCTCCGGGTACATCTTGCCGAACATCTTCGGCCACCAGAAGTGCAGTCCGCCCTGGTAGCCCATGATCGCGCCGCCCACCATGATGTAGTGGAAGTGGGCGACCACGAAATACGTGTCATGGACGTGGACATCAAGGCCCAGGCTCGACAGGAACAGGCCGGTCAGACCGCCGATGGTGAACAGGCCGATGAAGCCCATCGCGTAGAGCATCGGCGCCTCGAACGAGATCGAACCCTTGTAGAGGGTCGCGGTCCAGTTGAACACCTTCACGGCCGACGGAATCGCGACCGAGAAGCTGAGAACCGAGAACACCAGGGCGGCGTAGACCGATTGGCCGGAGACGAACATGTGGTGTCCCCAGACCAGGAAGCCGAAGATGGCGATGGCGAGGCTCGAGATGGCGACGAAGCCGTAGCCGAAGATCCGTTTGCGCGAGAAGCAGGCGATGACCTCGCTGGTGACACCCATGGCCGGCAGAATCATGATGTATACGGCCGGGTGCGAATAGAACCAGAACAGATGCTGGAAGAGGATCGGATCGCCGCCGAGGGCCGGGTCGAAGATACCGATGCCGAGGCCGCGCTCGAGGGCGACCAGCAGGATGGTGATGGCGATCACCGGCGTGCCGAGGATCATGATCAGGCTGGTCGCGTAGTGCGCCCAGATGAACAGCGGCAGCCTGAACCAGGTTAGCCCTGGCGCGCGCATGGTGTGGATCGTGACGATGAAGTTCAGTCCGGTCAGGATCGAGGAAAAGCCGGTGATGAAGATGCCGAGCGCCATCGGAATGACGTTGGTGTTCGACGACGCCGAGCTGTACGGGGTGTAGAAGGTCCAGCCTGTGTCGACACCGCCGGCGAGCATCGCATACATCGAGAAGGCCGCACCGAAGACGTAGATGTACCAGCTCGCCAGGTTGATGCGCGGGAATGCCAGGTCGCGGGCGCCGATCATCATCGGCACGAGGAAGTTACCGAGCACGGCCGGGATCGACGGGATCAGGAAGAAGAAGACCATCACCACGCCGTGCATGGTGAAGAGCTTGTTGTAGGTGTCCGCGCCGACGAAATCGCCCTGCGGGGTCAGCAGTTCGACGCGGATGCCCACGGCGAACAGGCTGCCGAGCAGGAACATCACGGTAATCGAGATCAAGTAGAGGATCGCGATCCGCTTGTGGTCCTTGGTCAACAGCCACGAGGTGACCCCGTAGCCGTTGTTCAGGTAGTTGGTTCCGGCAGCTGCGGCTTCCATGTTCAAGACTCCTCACCCGCGGTCGTGGCGTCGTCTTGCGCTGGCGCGTTCACGGCCTCCCCCTCGGCCGGCTGGCCGAGCGACTTGATGTACTGAATGAGCTGCATGAGCTCCTGCTCCGAAATCTGTCCTTGGTACGTCGGCATGACCGGCTGGAAGCCCTCGACGACGTGCTTGAGGGGAGTGAGAATCGATTCGCGCAGGTAGGCCTCGTCCGCCACCTTCGTCGACCCATCGACGAACTTGCGCTCCTTGCCGAAGACGCCGGCGAGGTTCGGGCCGAGGGAGCCGGGCGCCGCCATGTGGCACGCGAGGCAGCCCTTCTGCAGGAATACGCCTTCGCCGGCCTTCGCCATCCCCTCGGGTGCTGCGCCGGCGGCGCCGCTCGTCGCGCCTGCGGCCGCGCCGGCCGGCGGAACCGAGAGTGCGACGGGCGCGATGTCGGAGCCGGTCAGCCACTCCTCGTAGGCGGCGGGTGCCATGGCGATGACTTGGCCGATCATCTTGGAATGCTCGGTGCCGCAGTACTCCGCGCAAAACAGGTGATACGAGCCGGGCTTGGTCGCTTCGAACCAGAGTTCGGTGTAGCGGCCGGGGACGGCGTCCTTCTTCACGCGGAACGCGGGGACGTAGAAGCTGTGGATCACGTCTTCCGAGGTGATGGTCAGCTTGACGGGCTTGCCGATCGGCACGTGGAGTTGGTTGATCTCGCGCCGGCCCTCCATGTGCTGGATCTTCCACATCCACTGCTTGCCGACGACGAAGATCTCCATCGCGTTGTCGGGCGGCCGGGCGATGTCGAGGTAGACCTTGGCGCCCCACGCGAACATGACGAGGGCGATGCCCAGCGGGATGACCGACCACAGGAGTTCGAGCGCGAGCGAGCCGTGAATGTCGGCGCCTACATCGTTCTCCGAGCGCCGCCGATATTTGACCGCGAAGATGATCACCAGCGCGGCGATCAGCACCGTGAAGAAGAGACTGACGGCGATGAGGAAGAAGTACAGGAGGTCGACGTCGGCGGCCAGGGTGGAGGCCTGCTCTGGAAACAGTGGGAACTTAGAACTCATTGGCTTTGATCCGATTCCATCGCGCCGGCGATCGACGGTTTGGCGCCGAGCGCGTAGCTCCCGGCGACGGTCGGTTGACCGGACTCCTCTCGTTTCACTGTTCCCCGCGGCCCCGATCCGCCATCGCGCCGCCGCATCACTACAATCAGAATGGCGAGCGCGATCACCGTGATGGCGCCGCCGAGGCGGATGATGTTCATGACGATCGGCGTATAGGCGCCGGTGTTGGGATCGTAGCGGTAGCAGAACAGCAGGAACTGATCGACCGCCGTGCCGATTTTGCCGCTCGCCGCCTCGACGATGCCGAGGCGCAGGTCGCGCGGCGGGTATTCGACCCCGTAGAAGTAGCGCGAGACCTTGCCCTCGGGCGTCAGCACGACGATCGCCGCCGCGTGGGCGAATTCATCGATCTCGGGATCGTAGCGAAAGCCGAAGCCGACGGCCTCGGCGAGGCGGTTGATCGACTCGGCCTCACCCGTCAGGAAGTGCCAGCCCGACTCGGCCCCGACCCGGCGGTAGCGTTCGAGGTAGCTCTGCTTCTTCGCGGCGGCGAGCGCGGGCCCCTCTTCGGGATCGAAGCTGACGGTGACGATGTCGAACTCGTCGCCGACGCTCATCGAGATTGTCTTTAGGGCGCTGGTCAACCCGTTGAGAACCAGCGTGCAGAGCATCGGACATTCGTAGTACACGAGCGACAGGATCACCGGCTTGCCGCGCAAGAAGCTGGCGAGAGGCTTCTCCTGTCCCTGCTCGTCGCGGAAGACGATGTCGCGCGGCACCTGCGCATCGAGCCGCTGGCTGATCTCGACCTCACGGAGGATCTCCGGCCGGCTGCCGGCTGCGAGACCGGCCGCCTCGTCGTCGGCGTGGGCGCCGGCGCCGGTGACGAGCACCAGGAGCGCGGCCATGTGAATCGTACGACGCATCCGTCCTACTTCGCCGCGGCCCGCGACGGCAGACCGCGCTCGGCGGTCAGTTCGAGAGCCCGGGAGACGGGAATGCGGACGACCCCGGCCGGCTTGTCGATCCACGCATATCCTTCGATGATCTCGCGTTCCGCCGCACGCAACTCTTCGAGATCGCGCAACGGGTGCGTCTGCAACCGCGGCTCGGGCGCCGCTTCGCGGCGCGCCTCGAGGCGCACGGCGCTGATCGGCCCCTGAGCCTCGATGTTCTTCTGGGTCAGGAATTGGAGCAGCCACCACATCGTCACGAAGGACAGCAGCACCATTGCCAGAAGGAGGAAACTCGTCAGCACGACCGGCGGGAAAGAGACGTCGCGCTCTTCGTGGCCGCTGCCGTGTTCTGCCGGGTGTGCCGATTCGCTCATGCCAGCTCCGGATCGTGCACCGGCAACAAGGGCCGCCGCTGCAACTGCCATACGAAAGTCGCCAACCAGATGCCGCCGACGCCGAGGAACGCCGCCAGATCCTGCCAGTGGGGCGCCAAGTCCTTCGGACTGAACGCTGGGGTGATCATCCAGTAGGTGTCGACGAAGCGCACCAGCAGGACGAAGACCGCCAGGATCGCGAGCTTGCGCGCGTTCTGCTTGAGACGGCGCGACAGCAACGACGCGAACGGCAGGGCGAAGTGAAAGAGCATGATGGCGACGGCGAAGTACTGCCAGCCGCCCTCGAGGCGATTGAGGTACCAGGGGATCTCTTCGGGCAGGTTACCGGCCCAGATGATCAGGAACTGCGAGAAGGCGAAGTACGCCCACAGCATCACGAAGGCGAGCAGCAGCTTGCCGAGGTCATGGAAGCAGGTGATGCCAATGACGTTCGCGACCGGCGCGCGATCGACGAGACGCGCCGAGATCGCGATCGCAAACGCCATCGCGCTGAGCACCTGGCCGCCGGCGAACAGCACCCCGTACATGGTCGAGAACCAATGCGGCTCGAGCGACATGGCCCAATCCACCGACGCGAACGTGATCGTCAGCGCGTACAGCAGAATGCCGCCGCGGCTCAGCATGAGAGTGCGGCGCCCGAGCGACGGCGTATGCCCACGGACGTCCTGCTCCTTGGACCAGCGACTCAACAGAAACGTCAGCGTCAGCCAGATAGCGAAGTAGATCGCCGCACGGACGATGAAGAACTGCTCGTTGAGGTAAGCGCTCTTGTGCTGCAGAATTTCGTCCGTAGCGACGACATCCGCGTGCGACCACTCGAAGAGATCGTGGATTCCGAAGACGATCGGCACGAACAGCAGTGCCAGCAGCGGCAAGGTGCGCGTACCCGCCTCGAGCGTGCGCCGGATACGCACGCCCCACGGTCCGCCGGTGACGTGTTGGATCATCAGAATCAGCAGCGAGCCGAGCGCGATACCGATGAAATACAGGTAAGCCACGAGGTACGACCGGTAGAACTGGGTAGGCGTCGCCATCGCGCCGTAGGCGAGCAGCGCCAGGGCGATCACGCCGATGACCAGCCCCAGGCGTCCGACGCGCCGTAACGGGTGGTCCGCGGCCAGGATGTAGTCGGCCGGATTGGCTACAGCCTCAGGCATCGCTTAATCCTCGAAATTCCCACGCTCGGACGCGGGAACGTCGGCGAGCGAAGCATGTTGACTCAACTGAAGTGCACGGACGTAGGCGGCGATCGCCCAACGGTCGGCGACAGGCACCTGGTGCGCGTACGATGGCATGACGACGAAGCCGTTGGTCATCACATTGACGAAGTAGCCCGGCGGCAGCGCCCGGACGCGGTCGCTGTGAAACGACTGCGGCTGCTTGTAGCCACGCTGGACGATCATGCCGCGTCCGTAGCCGGCCTGGTCGTGGCAGGGGGCGCAGTAGACGTTGTAGCGCTCCTGGCCGCGGTCGAGTACGGCGCGATCGACGGGCATCGGGAACTCGGCGACGAATTCCGCGCCGTCGAGTCCAGTTTCGTAGCCGACGTCCTCCTTGAGATGGCCGCGCGCCACGGTGCCTTCGACGGGTCCGCGCATTGCCCGGGCGTCACCGAAAAAGGTCGTCCCCTCGTAGGCCTCGTACTTCGGCTGATCGTGCATGTCCTGCCGACAGCCGCCGAGGACGACCAACGCGCAGGCGCTCGCGAGGAGCGCCCACCATCGCCTATTCGCTCTAGTCTTCAACGTCGGATACCTGCTGCGGCTGGAGGCGGGAGAGAAACCCGCGCGTCTTTTCATGGTCGAACTTCGGATCAGTTGCCTCGATACAGAGAAAGAAGCCGTCCGAACTGGCGCGCTCGAAGTTCGGCGCATTGAACACTGGATGGTAGGGCATCGGCAGGCCGTTGAGGACGATCATGCCGATCACCGCCGACAACGCGCCGAAGAGGATGATGCACTCGAAGGTGACCGGCACGAACATCGGCCAGCTGTGGAACGGCTTGCCGCCGACGTTGAGCGGGTAGGCGATCACGGTCGTCCAGTACTGAAGGCCGTAGCCGAATATTCCGCCGCAGATTCCGCCGATGAGGACGATCAGCGGCAGCTTGTTGCGGTGCAGGCCGAGGGCCTCGCAAACCTCCTCGATCGGATAGGGGCTGTAGGCATCGAGGTGCGTGTAGCCCTCGTCATGCGCCGCCTGCGAGGCGGTGATGAGTTCCTGCGGGGTATTGAACTCGGCGATCAGGCCGTGCAAGCGCGCGGACATCACTCATGCTCCTTGAGCTTCGCTTCGGGGACCATGCTACGCATCTCGAAGATCGAGATCATCGGCAGGAAGCGGATGAACAGGAAGAGCAGGGTCGCGAACAACCCGAGGCTGCCGATGAAGGTCGTGTAGTCCCAGAACGTCGGGATATACATGCCCCAAGACGACGGCATGAAGTCGCGGTGCAGGCTGGTCACAATGATCACGAAGCGCTCGAGCCACATGCCGATGTTCACCGACATCGCGACCATGAACACGAGGATTGTGTTCACGCGCACTCGCTGAAACCAGAGGGCCTGGGCGACGATGACGTTGAAGAAGATCAGCGACCAATACAGGGGCGAGTACGGTCCGAAGAAACGCGTATCGAGCATCCCCAGTTCGAAAATGCTGCCGCTGTACCAGGCCATGAACGCTTCGACCGCGTAGCCGTAGGCGACGAAGAGGCCGGTCCATAGCATCACCTGCGCCATCAGGTCGATGTGGCGCATGGTGATGAAGTCTTGCATCGAATAGATTCGCCGCAGCGGGATGGCAATGGTCAACACCATTGCGAACCCGGCGTAAATGGCTCCGGCGACGAAGTACGGCGGGAACACGGTCGCGTGCCAGCCGGGGATGATCCCGATGGCGAAGTCGAAGCTGACGACCGTGTGCACGGACAGCACCAAGGGGGTCGAGAGCCCGGCGAGCAGCAGGTACGCCGTTTCGTAGCGGTGCCAGTGACGCGCCGAGCCGCGCCAGCCCATCGCGAACAATCCGTAGATCTTCTGTTGCACCTTCGACTTGGCGCGGTCGCGCAGCGTCGCGAGGTCGGGAATCAGCCCGACGTACCAGAAGAGCAGCGACACCAGCAAGTAGGTCGAAATGGCGAAGACGTCCCAGACCAGCGGACTGCGGAAGTTCGGCCACATCTGCATGGTGTTCGGGTACGGCAGCAACCAGTACGCGACCCAAGGCCGGCCGGCGTGGATGATCGGGAAGATTCCGGCGCAGGCGAGCGCGAACAGGGTCATCGCCTCGGCGAAGCGGTTGATCGAGGTGCGCCATTCCTGCCGGAACAACAGCAAGATGGCCGAGATCAATGTACCGGCGTGACCGATACCGATCCACCAGACCAGGTTGATGATCGCGAAGCCCCAGCCCACCGGCACGTTGATGCCCCAGATGCCGACGCCCTCCGCGAAGAGGTAGCCGATCGAGATCAGGAGCAACTGCAACAGGCTAAAGGCGATCGCGAAGCCGATCCACCATGCGGTCGGTTGGGTCCCGCTCAAGACCACGTCGGCGATCTTCCCGGTGACACTCGCGAACGAGTGGCCGGGCGCTATGATCGGCGTGTTCTCCGGGCTCGTCGTATTCGATGTCGTTTCCGCCATGTCCTCAGCTCGGTTTGCTCCTCAGAGCCTCATCCAACCTCATGCAACCTCATGCCTGGTCGATCTTCGGGTTCGGATTCTTCAGGGCTGCCAGGTAGCTCGTGCGCGGCCGCGTATTGACCGCGTCGAGGATCGTGTAGTTCTTGTCGTCCTGCTTGAGCTGCGTCACCCGGCTGTTCGCGTCGTTGATGTCGCCGAAGACGATCGCTTCCGCGGGGCACACCTGTTGGCAAGCGGTCAGGATCTCGCCGTCGCGGATCTGGCGCTGCTCGCGCTTGGCCTGGATGCGCGTGTAGTTGATGCGCTGCACGCAGTAGGTGCACTTCTCCATGACGCCGCGGCTGCGCACGGTGACGTCTGGGTTGCGCTGCAGTTTGACCTGCTCCGTGTTCCAATCCGCGTAGAGTTTGAAGTTGAAGCGGCGCACTTTGTAGGGACAGTTGTTCGAACAGTAACGCGTGCCGACACAGCGGTTGTACACCATGTCGTTCAAGCCCTCGTCGCTGTGTACGGTGGCGTTCGTCGGACACACCGCCTCGCACGGCGCGTTCTCACAATGCATGCAGGGAACCGGCTGGTGGTAGACGGCCGGGTTGTCGAGACTGCCCTCGAAGTAGCGGTCGACGCGGATCCAGTGCATCTCGCGGCCGACCGAAACCTCGTACTTACCGACGACCGGGATGTTGTTCTCGGCCTGGCACGCGATCGTGCAGGCGTTGCAGCCCGTGCACGCGTTGAGGTCGATCGTCATACCCCAGGAGTAGCCGTTGTACTCGTAGTCCTGGTACATCGACATCTTCTCGATGTGCTGCCCCTCATGGACGAAGTGCGGGTGCTTCTCGTACTCGGCTAGCGTGCCGACGCGCACCAACTCGCGACCTTCCATGCTGTGATGGTCCTGCGTCGATGCGAGATCGCTGCGGCCGCCGGTCTTGCGCAGCTCGACGCTGGTGCCCGACCACGGCGCCGACGAGGTGCGCAGTGCGTACGCGTCGAAGCCGCAGCCGTTGGCGAGTTCCCCGCCGCGCCGTCGGCCGTAGCCGAGGTGCAATGCAACGACGCCGTCCGCTTGCCCGGGAACGATCCAGACCGGCGCTTCGAGCGCCAGGTCCCCGGTGCGCAGCTCGATCACTTCTTCGTTCTCCAGGCCGAGGCGGCCGGCGAGCGCCGGGCTGACGAGCGCGGCGTTGTCCCACGTCAGCTTCGTCATCGGCTTGGGTAGTTCTTGCAACCAGCCGTTGTTGGCGAAGCGGCCGTCGTACGCCGCGGGATCGGGCCGGAACAATACTTCGACCGTGCCTGCCGTGCTCGCGACGCCCGGGTCGCCCTCGGCGGGAACCGGCGCAGCGGCTCGATCGGCGGGTCGGGTTGCCATCGGCTGGCGACCCATTTCGCTGTGGTGGGCGCGCCAATCGGAGCGCAAGGACACCTGCTGCGGTCCGAATTCGGTATCGCCGATGACACCGTCGTGCAGCCAGCGGCGCCACTGGCGCTCGAAGGCCTCACCGTCGGCTCCTGTCTCGGCTTTCCAGGTGTCACGCACGCGCTCGTAGCCGGAACGCGTCGCATCATCATGGAACAGGCCGAGCACCTCGTGGATCGACTTGCCCTCGTAGAGCGGAGCGATCAACGGCTGGATGATCGACGCCGTGCCGTCAAAGGACCGGGTGTCGCTCCACTCCTCGAGAAAGTGCGCCTCGGGCACGTGCCAATGGCACTGCTCGGAAGTTTCGTCGTCGTGGCTACCGAGATGGATGCGTAGCCCGACCTTCCCGAGGTGTTCAGCGAAGCGCAGGTCGACAGGCGCGTCATAGACGGGATTGCCGCCGAGCACGAAGAGCGCTTCGACCTTACCCGCTTCCATGTCTGCGGTTAGGTCGCGCAACGACTCGCCATGGACGACCGCATCCTCTTCGACGGTGCGCGTGTAGAGGACCGACGCGCCGATGTTGCCGAGCGCGTAGTTGATCCGGTGCGCGAAGGCATGGACGACGGGCGACTGAAATTCGCCGGGAACGACGAGCGATTTGCCTTTGTGGGCCTGGAGGTCGGCGACGACGGCGGCGACCCACGACGCATGGGCGGCGACGCCGCTGGGCTCCGGCGCATCGAGTCCGAGCGCCTTGGCAATCGCGAAGGTGAGCGATTCGATCTCGGCGGATCCGAGCGGCAGGCGATGGTCAGCCATGCCGCCGGTGAGCGACGGCGTCGATTCGACGACGTAGAGCCGGTTCATCCGCGCGCCGCCCTTCTCGACCTTGCGCCGGCGGGTGAAGTCGCGGGTGTGGCGCACGGCACCGGGTCCCGTGGTCAGAAAGTCGGCGTCGAGCGAGAGGACGACGTCGGCCTTGTCGAAGCGATAGCGGCTATCGACGAGGCTGCCGAAAGCGTACTGCGAACCGGTGCGCGCGCCGTCCCGATTGACTGCCTCGTAGCGGTGCCACTTCGCCTTGGGCAGGGTCGTGAGGATTTCGCGGATCTGCCGGGCAGCGGTCGGCGAGGTGAGCGCGCCGCTGAGGAAGCGGACGCCTTCGCCCTGCTTGTCCTGCAGGCGCGCAACCAGCGCGGTGACCTCGGCGGCGAGCACGCTCCAGGGGCGAATTTCGCCGCCGCGGGTGATAGCGCGGGTGCGATCGGGATCGTAGAGGCCGAGCACCGCCGCCTGCGCGAACACATCGGTCGCGCCGAGGCTCGCCGGATGCATCGGGTTGCCTTCGATCTTGGTGGGCCGGCCGGCATGGTTCTCGACGAGCAGGCCAATGGCGCTGCCGGCGAACGGCATGGCGGTCGCGAAATAGAGGGGCTCGCCCGGGACGACGTTTTCGGGCTGCTTGACGTAGGGGACGATCTTTTCTTCGGGCTGCCGGGTGCAGGCACTGAGCCCGGCGAGTGCCATCGAGGCGCTCATCAGCTTGATGAACTGGCGGCGGTCCACCGCCTCGAGCAGGCTGTTGGCCGCCTGCGGGAACTCGGCGTGGAGGAACTTGGCGAAGCGCTCGGTGCCGGCGAGTTCGTCGAGGCTGCGCCAGAACTGCTTGCCGCTCGGCTGGCGCAAGCGTTCGCGGATGTCGTCGAGGTCGATCGTGCGCGTGTCGTTCGAAGATGCTTCCATTGCGTTACCGTCGTCCAGGCTATGAGAATCCGCTACGTGCCGTCTCGGCAGAGCCTCAGCGGTGGCAGATCGAGCAGTTATCGAGCTGCTCGACCTTTACATCGTAGGCCTTGACCAGCTCGCGCCCGATCTCTGCCTGGTTGGCCGGCGGCTCCCAAGCCATGTTGAAGACTTCGGCACGCGGCCGGATCTGGTTCTCGGGAGCCCGGTGGCAATCCAGGCACCAGCCCATGGTGAGCGGCGCGTCTTGCCAGGTCAGGTTCATCTGATCCACACGGCCGTGGCAGCTCTGGCAGCCGATGCCCTTGCTGACGTGGATGCTGTGGTTGAAATAGACGAAGTCCGGCAAGTCGTTGACGCGGATCCACTCGATCGACTTGCCACTCGCGTAGCTCGCGCGCACCGGCTCGAGGTACGGGGCTTCGAGCCAGATCTGCTTGTGGCAGTTCATGCACACCTGCGTCGCCGGAATGCCGGCCGACGCCGCTTTCTCGACCGAGGTGTGGCAGTAGCGGCAGTCGATACCGAGTTCGCCAGCGTGATGCTTGTGGCTGAACTGGACAGGCTGCTGCCACGCGACACCCGCCTTGGTTACCAGGCTCGTATGGCCCACGAGATAAACGACACCGCCGAGCAGGGCGGCGACCAGGCCTCCGCCCACGATGCTCAAACGGGCGAGCGTGTTCGTGCTTCGGTGGAAGATCTGCGCCATGAGGTCCCGTTATTTACTCCCCGTCCGTACCAGCACAAGAAGAAGTGCAACTAAATCGACTAAACGCCTCGACAAGGTGCGCTTATTCTCTGCACCGAGGCATCTCATGCCCCATCTCTCGCCCGAATCCCTACAGCTGAATGGCTCGTGCCCGAATGCGGCTGTAACGGCCGCGCGTAGATCTACTGAAACCACACGCAAATGCAACCACTCCTTCGGCCGCGCCGACTGCGGCGTGGCTGCCCGGGTTCTAACCCCCGAACACCGACTGCTGGACGATCGTCTCCTCGCGCCCCGCGCCGACCGAAATGATCTGGGCCGGAGCGCCGCTGAGTTCCTCGATGCGACGGATGTAGCGGTGCGTGTTCTCCGGCAGTTCGTCGAGCGAACGCGCCTGCGTCAGTGGCTCCTGCCAACCCGGCAGTTCCTCGTACACGGGCACCACGTCCCGCAGCACCCCGAGTGACGCCGGGAAGTCATCGATCCGCCGTCCCCGATGCTCGTAGGCAACGCAGACGCGGATCGGATCGATCCCAGTGAGCACATCGAGCTTCGTCAGCGCGAGCCCGTCCATACCATTCAGCCGCACCGCGTTGCGCACGACCACGGCGTCGAACCAGCCACAGCGGCGTGGCCTTCCGGTCGTCGCGCCGAACTCGTCTCCGTCCTTGCGCAACCGTTCGCCGAGTTCGTCGTGCAGCTCGGTCGGAAACGGCCCTGCGCCGACGCGCGTGGTGTACGCCTTGGCGATCCCGACCACGCCGGCGATCTGCTTCGGCGCAACGCCGGAACCGGTACACACCGCCCCCACCGTCGTGTTCGACGATGTCACGTATGGATAGGTGCCATGATCAACGTCGAGCATCGTCCCCTGGCCGCCTTCGAACAGCACCCGGCGCGAAGCCGCGAGCTGTTCGCTCAGATAGACTGCGGTGTCGGTGACATAGGGCGCGAACCGCTCGGCGTGCTTCCGGTACTCGGCGAGCGTATGCTCGAGGTCGAGCGCGTCGGCCCCCAGGATCGCACGCAGATATGCATTCTTCTCGCGCAAGGTGGCGGCGAGCGTCGACTCCAGAACCTCGGGCTCGAGCAGGTCGGCGAAGCGAATGCCGACGCGCGCCATCTTGTCCTCGTATGTCGGGCCGATGCCGCGCCCGGTGGTGCCGATCCGGCCCTCACCCCGCAGCCGCTCGCGCGCGAGGTCGATGGCCTTGTGGTGCGGCAAGATGACGTGGGCGCGATCACTGATCTTGAGCCGGCTGTCGTCGCGCAGGTAGCCGCGCGCCCGCAGCGCATCGATTTCCTGGCCGAGCACGGCCGGGTCGACGACGACGCCGTTGCCGATGACACACACTTTCCCCTCGTGCAGCACGCCCGAGGGGACCAGATGGAGGACGGTTTTCTGTCCTTCGACGACCAGCGTATGGCCGGCGTTGTTACCACCCTGGTAGCGGGCGATGACATCCGAATCCGCGGCGAGGATGTCGACGATCTTGCCCTTACCCTCATCGCCCCACTGGGCGCCTACGACGACGAATGCAGGCATCAGAGTCGAATCAGTTCAGCCGATACGATGTTCGGCAGGGTCCGGAGTTGCGTCATGACGGCGTCGGGGATCGCAGCGTCGACATGGATGAGCGAAACCGCGTTGCCGCCGATCTCGTCGCGGCCGAGTTCGAGGCGGGCGATATTGACCGCGGCGCCGCCCAGCAGCGCGCCGACGGCGCCGACGACGCCGGGCACGTCGCGGTTATGGAGCATCAGGATGTAGCCCTCTGGCTGTGAATCGACGAAGAAGTTGTTGATCCGCACCAGACGGAGAATGTCCTGCCCGAAGATGGCGCCGCTGACGACGTCGCCGCCGCGATCGGTGGTGACGCGAACGGTGACGTGGTTGGAGAACGTCTTCGAGTTCGAGGTCGACGACTCGACCAACTTGATGCCGCGCTCGCGCGCGATGGTGGGAGCGTTGACGTAGTTCACGCTCGACGCAACCACATGGCGGAGCAGCCCGTGCAGGACAGCGACGGTGAGCGGTTTGGTGTCGAGTGTGGCGACCTCGCCGGCGTACTCGATCGCGACTTCGCGCGGCGCCCCGTCGAGCAGCTGTCCCTGGAGGCTGCCGAGCTTCTCGCAGAGGCTCAGGTAGGGACGCAGCGCCTTGCGCTGCTCGGGGCTGATCGATGGCACGTTGACGGCGTCCTGGACGACATCGTGCTCGAGAAAGTCGACGATTTGCTGGGCAATGGCGATGGCGACATTGAGTTGCGCCTCGCCGGTAGCAGCGCCGAGGTGGGGGGTGCAGATGACCTGCTCCATGCCGATGAGCGGATGATCCGCGGGCGGCGGTTCCTTCTCGAAGACGTCGAGAGCGGCGCCGGCGACACGGCCGCTGGCGATGGCCGCTGCCAACGCGGCCTCGTCGACGATGCCGCCGCGGGCGCAGTTCACCAGCCGCACGCCCTTCTTCATCTTGGCGAAAGCGGCCGCGCCGACGAGGCCGCGGGTCTCGGCCATCAACGGCACGTGGATGGTGATGAAATCGGCGCGCGCGTACAGCTCGTCGAGACTGACGAGTTCGACCCCTTGCTTGGCGGCGATCTCGGCGGTGATGAACGGGTCGTAGACGACGACGTTCATTTTGAGGCCGAGCCCGCGCTCGGCGACGAGCCTGCCGATATTGCCCAGGCCGATCACGCCGAGGGTCTTTTTGAACACTTCGGAACCGACGAACCTGCCCTTCTCCCACAGTCCCGCCTTCATCGAGGCGGTCGCCTGGGGGATCGAGCGTGCGAGCGACAGCATCATGCTGATCGCGTGCTCGGCGGTGGTGACATTGTTGCCCGACGGCGTGTTCATCACCACGATGCCGCGCGCCGTCGCGGCAGCCATGTCGATGTTGTCGACGCCGATCCCAGCGCGGCCGATCACCCGCAGGTTCGTGGCCGCGGCGATCACCTCGGCGGTCACGGTCGAGCCGCTGCGCACGATCAGGCCATGGAACTGCGGGATCTTGCGAACGAACTCGTCGGGCGGGAGCCCAGCGGCGACCTCGACCTCGATGCCACGTGCGGCGCGAAGGATCTCCAGGCCCTCAGGGGCCAACTTGTCTGCGACTAGGACTTTATACATGCTTTCACTCCGGCAGCGCTTCCATCAGAACGTCCTGAGCGGCGGCGACGCCGCGTCCGAGTTGAACGTCGTGACCAAAGCGCTTCAGTGCCATTTCGAATGCGGCGATTGCGGTGATGGTGTCGAACGCGCCCATATAGCCCATGTGGCCGACACGCACGATCTTACCCTTGAGGTGGTCTTGCCCACCGGCGAACGTCACTCCCATCGCGTCGCGCAGGTAGGCGACGAGTTTGCCGCCGGCGACCGTTTCGGGGACGTAGATGCCGGTGAGGCCCGGGCTCGGTGCGTCCGGAGCGACGAGTCGCAGCCCGAGAGCGCGCGCGGCCGCGCGGGTGGCGCGGGCCATACGTTCGTGGCGCGCGAAGACGCGGTCCCAGCCTTCCTCCTGCATCATCGTCAGCGCCTCGCGCAGCCCGACAACCAGGGCGATTGGCGGGGTCCAGGCGGTGGTGTCCTTGGCGAGTGCAGCACGTTCCCTGGCGAGATCGAAGTAGAAGCGCGGAACCTTCGCGGTTTTGGTGCGCTCCCAGGCGCGTGCACTGAGGGCGATGGCGGCGAGGCCCGGAGGCAGCATGAGTGCCTTCTGCGAGCCGGTGAGCAGCACATCGATGCCCCATCGGTCCATCGGAATCGCCGTGACCCCGACGGCCGTGATGCCGTCGACGACGAGGAGCACATCGCGCGCGCGGGTGAGCGCGGCAATCTCCTCGATCGGGTGGACGGCACTGGTGGAGGTTTCGCTTGCTTGCACGAAGACGCCGCGGATCGCCGGGTTGTCGTCGAGCGCGCGGCGCACGGCGGCGGCGCGCACGGCTTGGCCCCACTCGACTTGGATCTCGACGTTGGCAACCCCGAACGTGGTCGCGAGCTTGCCCCAACGCGCGCCGAACTTGCCGGCGTTGATGGTGAGAACCTGCTCGCCCGGGGAGAAGAGATTGGTGAGCGAACTCTCCATCGCGCCGGTGCCCGACGCGGCGAGCATGAGCACGTCCTGGCTCGTCTGGAAGAGATCCCGGAGGAGCGCCTTGGCGTCGGCGAAGACCCGGCTGAATTGCGGCGTACGGTGGTGGATGATCGGCTGCGCCATTGCCAGTGCGACGCGAGTCGGCACGGGCGTGGGACCAGGCGCGAGGAGGTAGTTCTTGATCAAGGTCGTACTCAGCTCGTTTGGCAAAAAAAACCTGGACCTCTGCAATCAGAGGCCCAGGCGGTCGACCACTTAGGTCAGCACTTCCTCGTGGTTGAACCCACGCTCTCGCCAGTCGTGCAGACCCTAATCAACGATGTCGGCTCGCAATTAACAAGGGGGTTGGGGGGAGTCAACCACGACGTCGCGACGCTCGTCGAAGAACCCCCGCGCAGCCCGTTGAAAATCCGGACGTGCTTCGAGACGCGCCTACCGGCGCTCCTCAGCACGAGCGGTTTTTCCTATGCAAACTAGGCCTTTCCGTTCGCCCTGAGGAGGCGCGAAGCGCCGTCTCGAAGCCTGCCCTGAGTTGCGTCGAAGGGGGCGTTCCACTTTTTCAACGGGCTGCTCTAGCGGACCGCGGAGACGAGGTTGATGAACTCCTGGCGGGTCTCCTGGTGGGTGCGGAAGACGCCGAGCATGGCGCTCGTCGTCACCCTCGAGTTCTGCTTTTCGACGCCGCGCATGCGCATGCACAGATGTTCACCGCGCAGCACGACACCGACCCCGAGCGGGTCGAGTTGCTCCATCAGGGTATTGGCGATCTGGGTCGTCATGCGCTCCTGGACCTGGAGTCGGCGCGAGAAGACCTCGACGAGCCGCGCCATCTTGCTGAGGCCGACGATGTGACGATTGGGGATGTAGGCGATGTGCGCGGTGCCGGAAAAGGGCAAAAGGTGATGCTCGCACAGGGAATAGAAGTCGATGTCCTTGCAGACGATCATCTCGGAGTAGTCCTCGACGAACAGTGCTCCGTTGATGATTTCCTTCGGATTCTCGGCGTAGCCCTTGGTCAGGTAGCGAATCGCGCGGGCGAAGCGATCGGGGGTCTTGGCGAGTCCCTCGCGCTGGGCGTCTTCGCCTATCGCCGCGAGCAGCGCTTCGATGAGAGGCTCGATCGGGTCGTTTGCCATGCGGCGGATTGTGGGGAGAAAGCGGCGCGCAAGCAAGCGCGGCCGGCGACGAACGTCAGCGCCCGCTGCGCTTCTCGACCGCCTTGACCCGCTGGTACTTGCGGTAGTCGTAGCCGGTCGCCATCGCCATCAGCATCGGTTCCATGCCGCCTTCCTGCTCGCGCCGCAGGATGCGCAGGCGATCGTAGAAATCCTGGAATTCCTTATTGATCCGTTCACGGTTGTCGGGCGCAGCGTGAAAGAAATCGCGCAACCGCGTGACGGCGAAACGGAACGCGGAAAAACGCAGCTCGTTCGGGAACGCGTCCCACTCCGCGAGCGACAATGTGCGCAACCCCTCATAGCCGGCGATCAGCGCCTCGAACCGCTTGAGCACATAGCGGTTGTCCTCGAAGCAGAGGAAGTTCACGCCGTTGGCGAGATCGAAGATGAACTTGCCGCGCGACGCAGCCTCGAACTCGAGCACGGCCGCGACCTTTTCGCCCTTGAAGCGCAGGCGCTCCGGGTAGAGGTCGCCGTGAATGATTCCCTTGGGCAGCTTCCCCTCGAGGTAGTGCTTCAGGTAGTCGAGTTCCTCGTCGAGGGTGCGGATGATGCGCTTGAAATACTGGGGCAGTTGGTCGCGAGCTTCGAGATAGATGTCAGTGACGCGGTCGAGCGCGAAGCGGCTGTCGACACCCTTCTTGTAAGCTTTACCGGCGAGATGGAGGTCGGCGAGCGCGCGCCCGACGCTCTCGAGTTGGCCCAGAGTGACGTCGTCGGGGTCGACGTACTTGCCGTCGATCTGCCGGTAGACGATGAGGAAGGCGTCGGCGGCCTCGCGATAGTGCCGACCGCGGCGGTCGGCGAGCGGTCCGACACAGGGGAAGCCGTGCTTGCGCAGGAACAACAGGAGGTCGAGCTCGCGCTTGATCTCCATTTCGCTCTTCCCCGAGTCGAAACGGGCGACGAACTTGCCTTTTGCGGTTTCCAGGAGAATTTCGACGAGGTCTTCGGTTTCCGACAGCTCACGGATGTTGTTGAGCTTGGGCAGACCATAGTCGTCCGCGAGCTCATTGAACTCCTTTTTCGAGATCTTCCCCGACGCTGTTCTACTCACCGGTATCGTCATTATTCATGCCGCCGACATGTTCTCTCCTGATGTCGAACGTGCCGCTTTATAACAGAATCTTCTCGGCAGTACATCCCCTAAGTTGCAAAAATGTCAATAACCATCGGCGATTACGGGGATTGGGCATGGGATTCGCAGGTGCATCGCCGTTTCGCCTTGCGCAAAGATCAGGCAACCGCGGCGGGCGGGCGTATCCCCGCAATTATAAAGGTGAACTTGTAGGGCACAGCGCATCCGTCAGACCGGCCGCAGGGTCGACCGCTCGCCCGCAGCCAATCGGCGAGATACAGAACGACGTTTCTGGCCGGGGATCTCGTCGCTACTCTCCCGCGACTCGCCCTGCCAAAATTGCGACACTCCCCGGCTTTCGCCGCCGGCGACGCCGCCGCTGCCTGCAGCAACGGCGCACGCGCTGCGCCGCTTGCCGGACCAGGCAGGTTGGCGTACAAGCGAAAGCTCTCGACCTACGGGACAAGAAGGTAGATGGACGACCCAGCAAGTCATTACCGAATCAGCACCTGATCCCGACGCGCGCCGTGCCCTCTCCGCGCCCCGTCGCGGATCGATGGAGGCTTACCATGACGCGTGCTCGAAGCGCCGGCGATCGCTGGCGTGAGTTCCCCTCTCCCCAATCATCTTCTCCTGGCTGCACGCCGCCCGAGGTCCAGCCGTGAGCTCGGCGGACGCGCACGAGCGCCTGACCGCCGCCGAGTTGCACGAAGCGTGGCCCGCGCTGTCTCCCGAAGAGCGGGTCGAAGGCTTCTCCGTGCTCGCTCGCGAGGACGCCGAGGACTGCTTTCTCGCCCTCAGCACCCTCGATCAGGCGCAATTGCTGCTCGGTCTTCCCGAGCGCGAGCACCGGCTGTGGCTGCGCTTGCTCGCGCCCGACGACGTCGCCGACGTCCTCCAACTCGTCACCCTCGAAGAGCGCGCCCACCTCCTGCGACTCCTCGACGATTCGACCCGCCACGAGGTCTCCGCCCTCCTCGCCTACGCCGACGACGACGCCGGCGGTCTGATGAGCCCGCGCTTCGCCCGCCTGCGCCCCGAGATGACCGCCGACGAAGCGATTCTCTATCTCCGGCACCAGGCGCGGCAGCGCCTCGAAACCATCTATTACGTGTACGTGTTGGACCACGACCAGCGGCTGCGCGGCGTCGTTTCCTTTCGCGAGCTCTTCGCTGCACCGGCTGCCAAACGCGTCGAAGAGATCATGCAGCCGCGCGAACGCATCGTCGCCGTCCCCGAAGACATGGACCAGGAGGCAGTCGCTCGGCTGTTCTCGCAGCACGACATGCTCGCCCTCCCCGTGGTGGACGCCGCCGACCGCATCCGCGGTATCGTCACCATCGACGACATCGTCGACGTCGTTCAAGAAGAAGCGACCGAAGACGCCCAGAAGTTCGGCGGCATGGAGGCGCTCGACGCCCCCTACCTGCAGACCGGGTTCTTGCCGATGATCCGCAAGCGCGGCGGGTGGCTCGCGCTGCTGTTCTTCGGCCAGATGCTGACCGCGAGCGCCATGGTTCGTTTCGAGGACGACGTCGCCCGCGCCGTCGTCCTCGCGATCTTCCTGCCGCTGATCATTTCGAGCGGCGGCAACTCCGGCTCGCAGGCCGCCACCCTGATCGTCCGCGCCATGGCGCTCGGCGAGGTGAAGCTGCGCGACTGGTGGCGGATCATCCGCCGCGAGCTGCTGGCCGGCGTGACCCTGGGCACGATCCTCGCGCTCCTCGGCGTCGCGCGCATCTTCGCCTGGGAAGGCATGTTCGGCTCCTATGGCGAACACTATCTCCTCGTTGCCACGACGATGGGACTGAGCGTGATCGGCGTCGTCACGGTCGGCACCGTCTCCGGGTCGATGCTGCCGTTCGCGCTCCGCCGGATCGGCCTCGACCCGGCGACCGCATCGGCGCCCTTCGTCGCCACCGTGGTCGACGTCTCCGGACTCATCATCTACTTCGAGATCGCGCGCTTCGTCCTGCGCGGCACGATCCTGTGAGCGACGGGCGGCCGGAGATCTATTGAATGCCCAGCATCTTGTGGGTCTGGGGCAGTACCCGCACCTTGCGGCAGTGGCTCCGCGCGCGACTGTAGAATGCGGTTAGCTCCGACGACGTGATGTCGACACCGCCTCCGGGGCGGCTCACCGGCTGCAAAAACATCTGCGCCCCAGGCGCGGCCCCGGCCACCAACGCCGCCGCCCGCTCCACCTCGGCGAGGGCCGTTCCCGAGTCCACCAGCAGCTTCACGTAGACATCCCCCTGCGCGGCAATCGCCAGAAAGCGGGCGTGCTCGTCCCAGAACGCGCGCTCACCGGTGTTCGACGGCGGCTTGATGTCCATACTGACGACATCGATCCACTCGATGACTTGGCCGAGTTGACTCGGCAGGACGCCGTTGGTCTCCAGCAGCACCGGGACGGGCAACCGCGCGGCGCCCAGCACCTCGGCGAGAAACGCGGATTGCACCAGGGGCTCGCCGCCGGTGAACGAGATGGCATCGATGGTCGGATCGCACGCCAGCGCGGCGCCGATCAGGGCGCGCAGCGCCGCGCTGGACATCGGATTGTCGCGCCACTCGCTCGGATCCGCCCCGTGATCGACACGGCAGCGCGGCGTGCGCTCGAGGCTGTCGGGGGTATCGCAGTAGCGACAACGTATGTTGCAGCCCGCAAGTCGCACGAAGAGGTGCCGTTCGCCCACGCAGGCACCTTCTCCCTGAAAAGAGGTGAAAATTTCGGCTACGTAGCCTTGCCGCTCGGGCACGCTCATCGCAGCGTCTCCACCGCTTCGGGATGCAGGGCAATCTTGATGTCGATCACGTTGGTGCCGGTCGGCCCCGGACGAAACGAATCGCCCAGGGCTGCGAAGAATGTGTACGAATCGTTTTGCGCCAGAGCGCCGGACAAATCCAGTCCGGCGCCATGCGCCCGCGCCGCGGTCGTGCCGTCGACGAACGCGCCGGCAGCGTCGGTCGGACCGTCGATCCCGTCGGTTCCCGCGCTCAAGACGAGCCAACCGCTTCCCTGCAGCGGTTCGGCGAGGGCGAGGGCGAACTCCTGGTTGCGGCCGCCGCGACCGCCGCCACGGACGACGACCGTCGTCTCGCCGCCGGCGACGATGCAGCGCCGGCGCCCGGCCGACGCGCGCAAACGGGCAGCGAATTCGGCAGCCGCAACCGTCGTATCGCCGCTGATCGGGGTGCAGACCTCTACCTCCCACCCCAACCGCCGTGCAGCCGCTGCTGCCGCATCGACCGCCAAAGCATTGTCGCCGATGATCTCGCTCACTGCCTTCTGCGCCTCGGGCGTCGCGGGATCGACGGAATCTTGGATCTCGCCGCGAACGCCCGCAGCCAACATCTCGAACACCGCCCGTGGCACGGTCGCGTCCAGTCCGTAGCGCGCCAATACCGCCTGCGCGTCGGCAAACGTCGTGGGATCCGCAACGCTGGGGCCGGATCCGATGGTAGCAACGTCGTTGTCCACCACATCGGAGAGAATGAACGTGACAACGGCAGCGGGTGCCGCACGCAGCAAGCCACCGCCCTTCACGGCGGAGAGGTGCTTGCGCACGGTATTGAGTTCGGTGATGTCCGCCCCGCAGGCGAGAAGTTGGCGAGTCGTCTCGACTTTGTCGGCGAGACACAAGGGTGAGCGGGGCTGCACGAGCAGGCTCGATGCACCGCCGCCCAGCAAGACCAGGAGGCCGTTGTGGGCTGCGCGAGCGCAGGCGACGAGGGCAGCGGTGGCACGCAGGCCGCGTTCATCCGGCAGGGGGTGCCCGGCGGCGAAAACCCGCACCCCCGGCACCGAGCGCTCGCAGCCGTCGGCGGTGACGACGACGCCGCGCAACGCGTCTTCACCAAGCGCCGCCTGACAGCCGGCAGCCATCGCTGCGGCAGGCTTGCCTGCGCCGACGATCGTGAGGGGAAGCGGCCAGCGCCGGCTCGCACCGCCGGCTCGGACGAGGGCATCGTTGCCCGCGCGTACGACGCGGGTACCGACGAGCCGCGCCGGGTCCGCAGCGGCAACGGCTGCTGCAAACAGATCACCGCCCAGGGAACGGGCAAGATCGAACGCCGGGACCGATGACACGGTTCGTCGCCGCCGCCGGGCGAGGCCGATCGCCCGCGCCTCAGTTGTTCTCTTCTTCGACCTCGGTCGTACCCAGCTTGCGATAGCTGCGCTCGTCGTCATAGCGCCGCATCGAACGCGCTTCGCGCTCGTGTTCTGCCTGACAATTCACGCACATACGGGTGAACGGCAGAGCGACCAGGCGGCCCTCCGCGATCTCCGCATCGCAGCTTTCGCAAACGCCGTAGGTGCCCTGGCCGACGCGGTCGATCGCCTCTTGGATGGCCTTTACCTTCTCGCGCTCGCGATCGGTGAGGATGAAGTTGATCTCGCGGTCACGTTCCTCGCTGGCGAGATCGTACGCATCCATCCCCTCTTCTTTGCGCGCCTCACGTCCCTGGCGGAGATCTTCGTTCATCTCCTGCAGGACCTTACGGCGCATTTCCTGAAGCTTCTGATGCTGGCTCTTTAAGAAAGTTTTGCGCATAAGGCGAAGGCTTTTAGAAGCAAAGTTGCGCTCTGTCAATTGCAACGCTGCATTCGATTTCATGCCTGGTAGTGGCGGACGATTGCCTCGAAGTCCGCCAATTGCCCGCTCCGCCAAGGCTCTCCCATGCCCAGTTCCCGCGCCATCAGCGCTGCGACTTCGGGCGCCATGCGCCGGGCAGCGGCCGCGTTGAGCTGCGTCGCCCGGGTGCGGCGCGACAGGACGTCGTCGACCGTTCGCGCCATTTCGTGACGCACCGCCCAGACGACGAGCGCGCGGGTGTACGGCAACTCGTCGTCGAGTCGGGCGGCCAGCGCCGGCTCGGCGTGGATCAGGTCGTCGATGCGCGCGACGTCGGTGCCGTAGTATGAATGCTCGCCGAACTCGTCGGCGTTGCGGTGGAAGCCGTGGATCTTGAGCTGGCGGGTGATACACGGGCGCTCTTCGAGCCGCGCCAGGGTCGCCGCATGGTTGACGCAGTCCTCGGCCATGTGGCGGTAGGTCGTCCACTTGCCGCCAGTGATCGTCAACAGACCCGAGCCGGAAATGTGAATGGTGTGATCGCGCGACAGCGCCGCCGTGTTCTTGTCCTCGGTGGCACGCACCAGCGGGCGGATGCCGGCGAAGACGCTCTTGATGTCGGCACGGGTCGGATCCTTCGCCAGATAGCGGCCGGCGGTATCGAGGATGAACTGGATCTCGTGCTCCATCGGCACGGGCTCGAGCGACGCCGCCGCGACGGGGGTGTCGGTGGTGCCCAGCAGCGTATGGCCGTGCCAGGGAATCGCGAACATCACCCGCTTGTCGGGCGTGCGCGGCACCATGATCGCGGTGTCACCCGGAAGAAACGAGCCGTCGAGAACGATATGCACGCCTTGGCTCGGCGAAATCATCGGGCTCGCGCCGGGATCGTCGAGGTGGCGCACCTCGTCGCTGAACGGACCCGTCGCATTGATGACGCAGCGGGCATGGATCGCGACCTCGCGACCCGTCTCGACGTCGACGATGGTCGCGCCGTTGACGAACCCTTCTGCATCCTTGAGTAGACTCGTCGCGCGCATGTAGTTCACCAGCGTCGCGCCCTGCTCGACGGCGGTCTGCGCGAGATTGATCAGCAGCCGAGCGTCATCGAACTGGCCATCGTAGTACTGGACGCCGCCGCGCAGTCCCTCGGTCGTCAACGTCGGAATCGCTTCCAGTGTGACCGCGCGCGACAGCCGCCGCGAGCGGCCGAAGCCATAGCGGCCCGACAGCAGATCGTAGACCCGCATGCCGATCCCGTAGAACGGCCCTTCCCACCAGTCGTAGTTGGGCACGATGAAGCGCAGGTCGTGCACCAGGTGCGGGGCGTTGTCGCGCAGGATGCCCCGTTCCTTGAGCGCCTCCATCACCAGGCTGACATTGCCCTGCTGCAGGTAGCGCACGCCGCCATGGATCAGCTTGGTGCTGCGGCTCGAAGTTCCCTTGCCGAAGTCGCTCTGCTCGACCAGCAGCACCTTATAGCCGCGCGAGGCGGCATCGACCGCAGTGCCGACGCCGGTCGCGCCGCCGCCGATCACCAACAGGTCCCAGAGACTGCCGCCGGCGCCGATGCGCCGGATCATGTCGTCGCGAAGCATGTGTCCCGCTATCCCAAAGGCGCAATCGCACTCAAGGCCCGGCGACGATCGCCTTCGCCCAAAAGTCAGACATCGCGTGCCGTGGCCCCTCGCAAACATGCACGGCGACGCGTCGCGAAGCCGCCGGGCAGTGCTTGCACGCGACGACCTCCGTCGTCCGCACGGTGCGAAACCAAGGCTGGAGTTCCTCGGGGCGAAAGCCGATGACGATGACCGTCGAACCGGCGCGATCTCCAGGACCCCAGAGCCGGTAGTTGCCGTCACCGCTGATCGCCCGCGGCAAGCGATAGCGTTCGCCGAGCCGATCCACCGCGGCAGCGTCCCAACGCGAGCGCGCCCACACCACCGTATGCACGCGCTCGTCGCGATCCACGGTGTCGAAAGCGCGGCGCGCCGCGGCGACCCGCTGCTCCCAGCCGAACATCTGCGCCAGCGGTTCCGGCAACCCAGCCGGCGCCGGCGCCGACACCGGCCACCGCACGAACACGGCTGCTCGGCTTGCGTAGGCGGGGACCGACTCCGGCGCCAGAATCGGCAAGACGAGCGGCGCACTGACAACCCCTGCGACGAGGACCGCAGCGACGCTCGCCGGTCGCAACCACACCAACGCCCGGCCTCGCGACAAGGCTTCGACCAGCATCGCCCCTGCAACGAAAAGGACAGGGGTTAGCGGCAGCAACGCGCGCGGCTCCCAATTCCAATGCACCGCCGCGGCAACGACGGGAATCAATCCGATTCCCAGCGCCCGGGCGTCGCCGAGACGCGGCGCGAGCAAAAGCGCCAACGCGCCGCCAATCCAAAGCGGCGCGGTCGCCACTTGCAGCGCCGCAACCATTGCCAGGAACTGCGCCAACGGATCGCCGGGCGCGCCGCTGGTCAGCGCCGTGACAATGGGCCAATCGTGCCGCACCTGCCACATGCACGCAGGCGCCAGCATGAGCACGACGACGACGGCGCTCAACCAGGATCTTCGCCGCGGCGCGTCGCCGACGAGCACCAGCGCGACCGGCACGCCGGCGGCGTAGACCGCCATTTCGGGCGCAGCCAAAATGCCCGCGCCAACCAGTAAGCCGACCACCGTCGCCGATGAACCCGTCGCGCCCGACTCGCGCCCGACCAGAACGTAGGCGAATAGGGTCCACAGCAGCGGTGCGTAGGCAGCGGCGCCGAGCACGCCGTGTGCCGCCAGGAAGGCAGGGCTGAAAGCCACGCAAAGCCCTGCCAATAGCTGGGCGAACCGGCCCGCGCCGAGACGGCCCGCCAGCAAGCCGGTCACGAGAACCAACGCCCCACCCGCCAGCGCCGGCCCGATGCGAATCGCGACCAGCGCGCTGCCGCCGACGATCCGCGCCGCGAGCGCGAGATAGGCAATCAGCGGCGGCTGGTCGAGGTAGCCCCAGTCGAGGCGTTCGCTACAGGCGAGGACGTACAGCTCGGCGGCGCTGTAACCGTAGCGCTCTGCAAGCAGCAGGTGCAGCGCCACTTTGAGAAGTGCCAGCGCGACGAGCGGCCACATCAGTGGCGAATCTCTACCGGAACGACCTTACGGCCCCACTGCAGGGCGCGACGGTGCGAGTTGTAATAGATGTCGAGCCGGCGCGGCCCCTTGATCGCCCCGCCACGGTCCTCGACGACGCCGTACCCGTAGCCGGGAATGTAGAGGCGGGTGCCGAAGCGGTAGTAGCGCGTATCGGCGGCGACGGTGCCGTCGCGCGCCAGCCACAGCCAGGGAAAGACCAACCGCACCGGCAGCATCCACGGCCGCGTCAGCGTGTCGACGGAGACGAGTCCCGGCTGCGGCTCGCGCGGCTTGGTGCCGCTCGCGGTGCGCCCCGAGTGGCGCCGCCCACGGTCCGGGCCTTTGCTGATGTACTTGTTCCAGAAATCGAGCTTGAGGTACGTCCAGCTACCACGTTCCCACTCGGTGCACTTCTGGCACGAGCAGTATGCGGTCACTTCGATCTTACGAACGGACTTCGTGGCGCAGCCGCTGCCTGCCGCGGCAACCAACAGCAAGGCCGCGAGCGCCAGTAGCATCCGCACGAAGGTCCGGCTTCCGCGCCATCTCCTCATCCCCGCATCCACGCGCGCATTGTGAGACGATGAAGCCGCGCTGGCAAGCCGCAAGGGCGACGGAGCGAACTTCACTCGGGTCCCCCCACGCCCTCGCCGCGCCCTGTCGTTCCCGCGCTCGTCTTCGCCGCTCCCGCCACATCCTCCGCCGCTCCCGCCACTTCCTCCGTCGCTCCCGCGCTTTCCTCCGTCATTCGCGTACTTTCCTCCGTCGTCCCCGCGCTTTCCTCCGTCGTTCCCGCGCACGCGGGAACCCAGCCCCGCCACCTCCACCACTGCCCTCCGCAGCCGACACCATCGTTTGGCCCGCCGCTGCCGCGAGGGCGCAGAGCAGCCGACAGCTGCATTCCATAGCCGGCTCGGCTAGCATCTCCGATCGTGGAGTTCCGCAAGCACATTCATCGGCTGACGTGCGGCGTCATCGTCGCGATTCTCTTCGCCCCATCCCTGGCTCTCGGCGCGATTCCGGCGACGCCCCTGATGACCGTCTACCAATTCAACGGAGCGCTGACCGTGCCCTACTACCGGGCGGACCGCTTCGCGCGCGAAGGTCCGAAGACGCCCGCCGGTAGCCTCACCCAGGGAACTTCGGTCATTCCCTGCCTCGTCGTCCGCGCCGGCAAGCCACTCACCGACGGCAGCGGCACCCCGTTCGTCGGCTTCACGGTCGTCGTCGATGCGAACCGTGCCACGCCCGACTCGACCGCAGCCTTCGCCGAGGTGTTCGCCCAGCGCAAGGCGACGACCGTCGCCGATCACCGCTGCAGCGATGACGCCGAGTTCGTGATCGACGTCCGCAAACTGTATTCCCTCGGCAAGCCCCCGAGCTTCGACCCACCGCGCGGCGCCCCGGCGCCTGTACGAGGCGGCGGGATCGACGCGATCGTCCGCGCGTTTCACGACTCGGAAGAATGCGCGGATGCCAACCGCCGCCTGATCGGGCGGCGCGACGCGCTCCAACGCGCCTGGAGCCGCTTCAGCGCCACGAGCGCAGATCGCTGGCCGGCGGACAGTTTGGCGCGCGCGCGGCAGCTCGACTTCGTGATGCGCACCGCCTTGTACGAAGGCCATCTCGGCCGCGGCTGCAGCTCCTACGGCGCATGCGAGCGCAATGCGATCGCGGTATCGATCCGCAACCGCGCCCTCGAGCGCTGCCTGCGGGGCCAGGGCTGCAGCACACCGGGCGATTTCGAGGGCGTCGCCGCGAAGGTCTCGCAGTACAACATCTGGGACGAATTCCTGACCCAGACCAGCGGCCTGACCTCGTGTTTCCTGCGCCCCGATCTCGCCGGCCACGAGTTCTACGGACGGTTGCAGGCGATGTACGCGCAGAGTTCGGGCGACGTGGCGCGGATTCTCTTCGGCGGAGAAGGCGACCTGCGCCGTCTCTTTCCCGGCACCGATCTCGCCGACGTAACCCGCTTGCACCACTACTACCACCCGCCGGCGATGGGGAAGTGTTTTCCGCCCAGCGAACGCCTCGAATACATTTCCGGCGCCGTAGCCCGCCGCGACGAAGCATTCGCATTGATCGCGAACACGCGGATCCGCGTCGGCGCGAAACGCGGCGCTGGCTACTTGTTTCAGCAGGCGGTGATCGAAGAGCGAGACGAACGCGATATCGTTCGCGGCGTTGAAGCCTATCCAGGCTTCGTCATCGACGGCCGCAAGGTAGCGCTCGCCGCGCCGTCGCGCTGCACGCCCTACGGCACGCCGCGAGGCTGCAAATTCGAGCAGGTAGGCCGCCACCGGCGCACGCCGAGTTGGCTGGCTTCGGGCCAACCGTTGCAGCTCAACTGCCGCGTCCGCGCCGGCGACGCCGCCTGCCAAGGCGAGGCGCTCGAGACCACGACCAAGCTGGGCGGCGTCTGCGACACCCAGATGCAGCCGGTGGCGGGGGTGCCGTAGGGAAGGGCCAACGGCCAAGAGGGCACCTGCCGCACGATCGACGGCGAGGAGGATCGCGGGTATCGCGGAGACGCGACCTGGACCGCACGACCGCTCGGCATCGCTGCTTCCCAACCCGTCCCACTCGGGCCTTGCACCTTGGCCCCTGGCCCTCGCTCCTCTATGTCCCCTTCCGATCGACCCACTTCGTCAACCCGGGCGGCCGTTGGTGATCCATGCGCTGCAGCAATTCTTCGCCGTCGGTCGCGACGAGCAGCAGATTGCGGTGCTCGGGCCGGACGAAGCGGTGCGCGACCTGGCTGTCCAGGAAGCTGAGCAACGGGTCGAAGAAGCCACCGACATTGAGGAGTCCGTAGGGTTTCTCGTGCAGGCCGAGCTGGCCCCAGGTCCATGCCTCGAACAGCTCTTCGAGCGTGCCGATGCCGCCGGGGAGCGCGACGAAGCCGTCGCAGAGTTCGGCCATGAGCGCCTTGCGCTCGTGCATCGACGCAACGACGCACAATTCGCTGAGTCCGAAGTGCGCGACTTCCTTGTCGACGAGCGCTTGGGGAATCACTCCGACGACACGGCCACCGGCCGCGAGCGCGGCGTCCGCGAGCACCCCCATCAAGCCGACGCAGCCGCCACCGTACACCAGCGTACGGCCGCTCGCCGCGAGCGTAGCGCCGAACGCCGCCGCCGCGGCTGCGAAGCGCGGATCATCGCCAAAACTGGAACCGCAATAGACACAGACCGATTGCAATGAAGACCTCCCAGCGCGGCCCGCACACTCGCGCGTCGATACCGGTCATGATCCCCGCGGCCGCGTAGCGACGGCCGCGCATCACGGCAGTGCGCAGCCGGTGTGGCCGGCGAGATCTTCGGCGCCGAGGCCTCCGATGCGCTTGGTGCCGTCGGCGAAGATCCACGTCGGAAACGACGAGACGCCGGCAGCTTCGCACGCCTTGCGCATGTTCTTCGAGTCGCCCGGGGCGTAGCACTGCACGACCTTCAGCCGATTGGCATAGCCGCGAAACATGTTGCGTTGGTTGACGCAGTTGCCGCACCAATGGGCGTCGTAGAGCACCGCGCCGCTGCGCTTGATGCATTCGGCGAAGCTGCCGAAGCCCGCCGCTGCCGGCGCCGGCAGCGCGGCGAGCAGCAAGGCGAGCAGCATACAGTGGCGGACGAGCACGGTCATCCGTTGCGGTGCAGTGCGGCGTGATCGGTTCATCCGCAGGGTCTCCCTTCCATCGACCGCCCATCCCTACCCTGCATTGGCGCCGGGGTCGAGTTCGGCGTCGCCGGTGCGATCGGCATCCACGCTGCAACCGAGGCAGCGTTGATGACGCCAGGCTGGCGCCTGGCGTTCCCGGGGATCCGGCGCCGCTCTCAGGAATGCGCCTCGCCGCCGATGAATTGGTAGACGGTGGTGATGATGGACTTCACGAACTCTTCGTAGGCGGCCCACTCCTCGTCCGTCGTCGGCGGATTGGCGACGTAGGCGTCCAAGCGGCGGACCCAACCCGTGAGCAGGCTGATGGCGATCGGATCGTCGAATCCGATCGACGCGGGATCGGTCAGCTCGACGTGGCGCGTGATCTGCGCCGGTTTCTCGATGCTGACGACATCGATTTCGTCGCTTGCTGTGTGGTACTCGGGCGGTGAGCCGGAGCCGAAGAAGATGATGGGCACGTTGCGCAGCCGGAACGGCAGGTGATCGCTGCGTCCGCCGGTATTACTACCGACGAAGGACGACGGACTGCGATCGCTGTGTCAACCGATGAAGCGAACGACCGCAGCAAGCACCGCAGCCGATTCCGCGGCCGAAAGTCTTCCCGCGCGCCGCAGGATTCGCGCTGGTTCGATGCAAGCAATCTTGACCGGGCGGACCACCGATGGCGCCGACAGCCCGGCGCGCCGCAGGTCGGATATCGCCAAGTCGTGTCGCATCGTCGGGTTGTTCGCGCTGGTGATCATCGCCACCCAGACAAACCCCGCGGACGCGACCTCGCGGTTGGAAACGACAAGTGCCGGGCGCCTCTTCTCGGCGAGCCGATCGCTGTAGGGAAACGGCACGACGACGACGTCTCCTGGCCGATATACGCCGATCCCCGTCCTAGAGGTCGGCATACGCCGCGTCGTCTGCTTCGCTCGCCCACTCCGTGAACGTCGCGAACGGATCATCGTCCTCGCGCATCACTTCCTTCTCGAGGCGAACGCCGTCGTCGTCGATCACGTAGCGCAAGCGATCGCCCGGGCCGACGCGTAGTCGTTCGCGCACCTCGCGGGGCAGCACCGTTTGACTCTTGATCGACAGTTTCGAGTGGACCGTCTTGAGATTGCTCGCCGCCATGAGTACCTCCCGGTAAGGCACCTTACCGTCTTACTCGCGGTGCCTCAATGCCTTTCCCGCGACGATTCGACACCAGCACCAGCCTGAATCCTCACCCCGAGAAGGTCGGGCTAGAGCCAGGCGTTCTGGCCGCGCGCGCTTGCCGCTGGTACGGCGCAAGCCAACGGCGCCGGCGCCGCTCTCAGGAATGCGCCTCGCCGCCGATGAATTGGTAGACGGTGGTGATGATGGACTTCACGAACTCTTCGTAGGCGGCCCACTCCTCGTCCGTCGTCGGCGGATTGGCGACGTAAGCGTTCAGGCGCCGGACCCAACCCGTGAGCAGACTGACGGCGATCGGGTCGTCGAATCCGATCGCCGCGGGATCGGCCAGCACGACGTCGCCCATGGCCAAGAGCGCACGAGCGTCGTCGAGCTGCGGCACCGGGTCGGCGACGAAGCCGGGGCGCGCGTCGTCGTTGGCGACGTCGGCGGTCATCAGCGCGACGTGGCGGGTGATCTGCGCCAGCTTCTCGATGCTGACGACGTCGATCTCGTCGCTTGGCGTGTGGTACTCGGGCGGTGAGCCGGAGCCGAAGAAGACGATGGGTACGTTGCGGAGCCGGAACGGCAGGTGATCGCTGCGTCCGCCGGTGTCGCTACCGACGAAGAACGACGACACCGGCCACTGCGTGAAGCCGGTCTCCGCGTTGACGGCATTGACCCGTTCGCGCAGGCCGGTGGCGTACTCGGTGCCGATCGCGAAGGAGTCCTCGACACCGGCGATGATATAACCGCCGACGTTGTCGACCGAGTACATGGCAGCGACCTGGTCGAGGGGCACGAGCGGATCGGTGTCGGCGAAGTAACGACTACCGAGGAGGCCGTCTTCCTCGGCGTCCCAGAAGGCGACCAGGATCGAGCGCCTGGTTCCGAGTTCGCTCTGCGCCAGGGCTTTGGCGACAGCGAGGGTGGCGACGACGCCGGCGGCGTTGTCGGCCGCGCCGTTGCAGATCATATCGCCTGGCGCCCTGAGGCTCGCCCGGCACTGGCTGCCCTGGGCGCCCACCACGCCGAGATGATCGTAGTGGCCGCTGACGATGACGTATTCCTGCGCCAGCGCGGCATCTCTGCCGGGGATGCGGCCGACCAGGTTGATTCCCCGGTCGAAGGCCTGCTCGAAGCCATCGGTCCCCATCGGTTCGAGGCCGCTGGCGATCATCTGCTCGATGATCCACTGGCGAGCCCTGGCGCCCCCGGGGGTGAGGTTGTCGCGGCCTTCCATCGCGTCGGCGGCGAGCACGGCAAGGTCCGACTCCAGCAAGGCGCTATCGATACCTGCGGCGGCGGTGCGCGCCGACGCCCGCCAGGCCTCCGCCGTGGGCGGCGTCGAGGACCCTGCCGAACCGTTCGAGGAGTCGCACGACGAGGCGAGGCCGAGGAGCGACAGGCCGAATACGAGGATCAATGGGTTCATGAGCCGAACCTGTACCGCAGCCGCGGAACGAATACACGCGACTTCCGCGATGCAGTGACCGAGCGTCCCCTCATGGGGACGTCGTAGCTATTGTAACGATTGCGGCCGTATGCACACGGCGCTCCGACCGTCGCACTGCACCGCGCTGCGATCACCCGACAGACTGCTCCGCGACGAGCACCGCACCACCGCGTTTCCCGTTGATGAGAAGCGATTCGTGCGTGCGCGCCGCTTCATCGACCAGGCGAACCGAGTTGGCGCGCGCAGCCGATGCCGTAAGCTTCTACATGGCCAAACCGTAAGTGAATTCGTACGTTGCAAAAAGGCTAATCAGGCCGCACACCATGTCAGCCAGCGCAACGACTCCATCGGCAAGCCGCCAACCTCGCTTACCGCTCGATCCCGAATTTCCCGAGGTAACGCTCGATCCCTTCGGCGTCGTCCTCCGCCGGACTCCACGGGGCCCAGACGTTCACCTCGTCGCGCCGAAACGGGCCCGTCATCGTCTCGTAGAAGACGAGCTGCGGCGTGCGGCAGACGGGCATGTGCCAGACGTTGGGCCCGAGGCGCAGCGTGAACGGCTTACCGCTGCCACGGGCCGCCAACTCGACGGTCTCCGTCACGTTTCCCGCCGCGTCGAACAAAAACACCGTGAGCGCGCCGTCGAGGATCACACACGTCGATGCCGCGTGGTGGTAGTGCGGGCGCGAGTAGTTCTCGCGACAGTGCACCACCAGCATCTCCTGCACCTGCTCCTCTTCGGACTCGTGCAGACAGAGACGAAACCGCCGATGCGGTGCCGTCAACGCGCGCTCTTTGAGATGGGCGATCATCTCCTCGTCGACCGTGAGCACGGCGTCGGTGTTGAACAGGGCTTGGTTCGACTCGCGCATGTTCGTCCTCACGCCAGCCCGAGGGCAGCACCAGTTGCTTGCAGGGCGGCTACCGTCTGCTCGAGATTCTCGGTGCTCTGGTCCGGGCCGCTCGGCAGCGTCAGCCCGGCGTTCGCGAACTTCGTCGCCTGGGGGAAGTCGCCCCCCGCGTGCAGATGCTGCGACTCGGCGAGGCAAGGGTGAAATGCCTTGGCCTCGACGCCACGCTCGCGCAGGCCGGCGATCACCTCGTCGCGCCGCGGGCAAAGCGCCTCGGACCACAACGGCAGCTCGCCCGCGTCGACCCGCACATCCAACAACTCGACCCAAGGCGTAGCGGCGAGACGCTGGCGATAGAACTCGTAGACCCGGCCCACGCCGGCGACCTTCTGTTCGAGTCGCGCCAACTGTGCCAGGCCAAGCGCGGCCTGCAGGTCGGTGAGGCGGAAGTTGCAGCCGATGCCGTCGAAGACGTTGTCCGCAATCGCATGCACGCCGTGGTTGCGCAGCCGCACCAGGCGGTCGTGCAGGCCCGGATCGCGCGTCGCGACGAAGCCGCCCTCGCCCGTCGTCACCAGCTTGGTCATCCCGAGCGAAAACGCCGCCACGTCGCCCTGGGCTCCGAGCAAGCCGTCGGGGCCGCGCGACTGGAACGCCTGGGCGCAGTCCTCGATCACCCGCGCGCCGACCCTAACCGCGACGCGACGCACGGCCGCTACGTCGGCGGCGCGACCGTTTACGTGAACGACGACGACAGCTTTCGTACGTTCCGTCACTGCTGCAGCGAGCGCATCGACATCGACCAGCGGCCGGTCGGAACGTACGTCGACGAGGCGCACCCGCGCACCGAGAAGTAGCGCCGCATGTGCCGGCGCGATGAAGGTCAGTGCCGGCACCACCACCTCGTCGCCGGGGCCGACGCCGCACGCGAGCATCGCCAGCAGCAGCGCGACGCTGCCGCTGGTGGTCGCGACGGCGTAGGGCAAACCGAGGCTAGCGCCGAGCGCGCCCTCGAAGTCGCGGCAGACCGGGCCGTTGTGAACGTGGCGCTCACGGATGGCACGGCTGACCGCCTCGATCTCCGCATCGCCGAGGTCGGTCTTCCACCACGGGACGCGCGCTCCATGCAGATCAGCGGGCATGCGTCTTCTCCACCGACGGCAGGCCGACGACGTAGATGTCCCAGACGATGCGAAAGAAGAAGCCGGCGACACCGAGAACGTTGCTGAGGCGAAAGGCCTTGGAGTGCCCGGCCTCGCGTTTGAAATCGTCGTCGACGCCGACCTGGACGTAGGAGCAGCCGGACTTGATCATCTTGATCAGCGCCTCGGCCTGGTAGGCGTAGGAGCTGGTGCGGATCGGCACCCGGCGCGCGCTTTCCGTCTCGCAGAGAACGAGGTGGGTGTACTGCCGCAGGTCGAGGCCGAAAACGAGATTGAGTACGTTGCGAAAGGCGCCCGAGATTGCCCGTCGCAGCCACGTCCGCTCGTGCTGGTTGGCGGCATAGGGGACGACCAGATCCGCCTCGCCGCAATGCATGAAGATGCGGTCGAGCGCTTCGCGGGGCGTCGCGCCCTTGCCGTCGACCCACATGAAGTAGTGCATGCGGGCACGCTCGAGACCGCGGCGCAGGACCCCACCGATGCTCTGCGGCGTCGCGTGGTGGAACGTCCGGACGCCGTCGATCTCAGCGGCAAGACGGTCGGCGATCGCGCCGGTGCGGTCGGTACTGCCATCGTCGTAGATGAGCAGTTCGAACGCGTCGAACCACTCGCGCAGGGCCGCAACGGTCGTGCGCACCGAGCCCTCCAGTTCGTCCTCTTCGTTGAGAGCTGGAATGACGACGGTGATCGACCGGGGCGCGGCGGGTGTCTGTGGGCTGGGCGTTTGCGTGGGTCGTTGCCTCCGTGGCGCGATACGGCTCGCTGGGGGTTAGTAGCCAAGGCTCCGGCCTTTTGCCAGCACGCCTCGCTTCCGCTTTCGGTCGTCGCCCGAGACAGGCTAGACTTCCGTCCCGATCATGAGTTTCGCCGAAAAGATTCGTCGGTTGCGTGATTTGCCGGACACTCTCGCGCCCCAGCGCCGCGCCGGCAAGCGCGTCGTCCACTGCCACGGGGTCTTCGACCTGCTGCACGTCGGACACATCCGCCACTTGCGCCGCGCGCGCGAGGAGGGCGAAGTGCTGGTCGTCACCCTCACCCCGGACCATCTCGTCAATAAAGGCCCGAGCCGACCCGCCTTCCCCGCGGACCTGCGGCTCGAGGCCCTGGCCGCGCTCGACTGCGTCGACTTCGTCGCCGTCAACGAGTGGCCGACGGCGGTCGAGACGATCGCCTTGTTGCGACCGGACGTCTACGTCAAGGGCGGTGAGTACCGCGACGAGGACCGCGACGTGACCGGCGGCATCCGCCACGAGCGCGAGGCGGTCGAGGCCGTGGGCGGGCGGTTGGTGTTCACCGACGAGCTGACGTTTAGTTCGTCGCATTTGATCAACACGCACATGTCCGCGTTTCCCGAGGAGACGCGGACGTATCTCGCCGAGTTCGGCGCGCGCTACAGCGCCGACGACGTGCTGGCGCGCCTCGACGCCGCACGCGATCTCAAGGTGCTCGTCGTCGGCGAGACCATCATCGACGAGTACCAATACTGCGCGGCGATCGGGAAATCGTCGAAGGCGCCGGCGCTGGTGGCACGCACCGAGGCGCTCGAGCGTTTCGCCGGTGGCATCCTCGCGGTCGCCAACAACATCGCTGACTTCTGCAACGACGTGACCGTGCTCACCCAACTCGGCGCGCGGTCGAGCCAGGAGGCTTTCGTGCGCGAGCAACTCGACTCGCGGATCAAACCGGTGTTTCTCGAGCGGCGCGACTCTCCCACCATCGTCAAGCGCCGCTTCATCGAGTCGTACTTCTTCACGCCGATGTTCGAACTCTACGAGATCAACGACGAGTCGCTGCATCCCGACGACGACGCCCGTCTGTGCGATGCGTTGCTGACCCACTGCCGGCAAGCCGATCTCGTCCTGGTGGTGGACTACGGGCACAGCATGCTCTCCGCGAATGCGGTCGACGTGCTGTGCAGCGAAGCGAAGTTCCTGGCGATGAATGCCCAGGCCAACGCCGGCAACCGCGGCTACCACCGGATTTCGAAGTATCCGCGCGCCGACTACATCTGCGCTGCCGAGCACGAGTTGTACCTCGAAGCGCGCGACTGGCGCGGCGACTTGCACCCGATTCTGGTCGACGTCGCCGAGCGCCTATCGTGCCAGCGTGTCGTGGTCACCTGTGGCAAGCGTGGCGCCCTCGGCTACGATGCCGAGGCGGGTTTCGTCGAAATTCCGGCGCTCGCCGCGAAGGTCGTCGATCGGGTCGGCGCCGGCGACGCCTTTCTCGCGGCCACGGCGCCGCTGGTCGCAACCGGCGCGCCGTTCGACCTGGTCGGCTTCGTCGGCAACGTCGCCGGCGCCGAGGCCGTTGCCACCGTCGGTCATCGTCGCTACTTACAACGCGAATCGTTCGCCAAACACATCCAAGTTCTGCTGCGTTGAGAATCGCCCGCTGAGGCCCAACTCCATGCCCGCAAATGCTCCGACGAATCGTCCCGCAACCGCCTACTTCGAGGCCGTCGCCCGCCTACTGGCCGCGATGGAGGTCACCGACGCCAACGGCGGCGGGATCGAGGTAGACATCGCGACCGACGACGTTGCGCAGACGATCCGGCGCGTACGCGCCGCCGCCAAGAAGATCATTCTCATCGGTAACGGCGGCAGCGCGTCGATCGCCGGGCACATGGAGATGGACCTCTGTAATCGGGTCGGCGTGCGCGCCCACGTCTTCAACGATCCGCCCGTGCTCACCGCGTTGGCCAACGACCACGGCTACGAGTCTGCGTTCGAGCGCATGGTGCGGCTGTGGGCCGAGCCCGGCGACTGCGTCGTGGCGATCAGCAGCTCGGGGCAGTCCGAGAATATCCTGCGCGGCGTCGGCGCCGCGCGCGAGCGCGCCTGCGAGGTCGTCACATTCTCCGGCTTCAAGCCCGACAATCCCCTACGCGCGCGCGGCGACCGCAACTTCTACGTCCCGTCGTGCGACTATGGCGAGGTCGAAGTCGCCCACCATACGCTAGGTCATTACCTGACCGACCATGCGGCGGCAGGTGAGCGGACGCGCCCATGAGCGCTTCCCACGCCTTGCCACGCGTGCTGGTCACCGGCGGCGCCGGCTACGTCGGTGCCGTGCTCGTGCCGCATCTGCTGCGCGCGGGTTACGCCGTGCGTGTGCTCGACACCTATGTCTACGGCGAGGCGCCCCTCGCTGCGGTGCGCTCGCATGCGCAACTCGAAGAAGTACACGGCGACCTGCGCGACGACGACGCGGTGCGGCGCAGCCTCGCGGGCTGCGATGCGGTCATCCATCTGGCGTGCATCTCGAACGACCCGAGTTGCGAACTCGACCCGGAGCTGAGCCGCAGCGTCAACTACGACTGCTTTGAGCCGCTGCTCCGGCAGTGTGTCGCGGCTGGCGTCCGCCGCTTCGTGTTCGCCTCGAGTTCCAGTCTCTACGGCGTCACCGACGCGCCGCAGGTCACCGAGGAGCACCCGCGTCATCCGCTGACGCTGTACAACACGTTCAAGGGCATGTGCGAGGATGTCCTGTGGCGCTACCAGGCAACCGGCTTCACGACCGTCTCGGTGCGGCCGGCGACGATCTGCGGCCGCTCGCCGCGCCAGCGCCTCGACCTCACGGTCAACATCCTGACCGCGCACGCCGTCGAGCGCGGCGTCATCACCGTCTTCGGCGGCAGCCAACAGCGGCCGAACCTGCACATGGCCGACATCGTCGATCTGTACCAGCGGATGCTCGAATTGCCGGACGCCGACATCGCCGGCGAGGCCTTCAATGCCGGCTACCAGAACGACACCGTCGCCCGGATCGCAGCGATCGTGAAGCAGGTCGTCGAGCGGGAAATGCCCGAGCGCGGCCCGATCCGCGTCGAGACGACCGAGTCGAATGATCCACGCTCCTACCGCATCAATACCGACAAGATCCGCACCCGTCTCGGCTTCGTGCCGCAGCACACGATCGAGGACGCCGTCCGCGACCTGATCGCCGCCTTTCGCGCCGGTGAGTTGCCGGGCGCCCTCGACGATCCGATCTACAACAACGTCAAGCAAATGAAGGCGGTACAGCTACGCTGAAGCCGAGATCCGCGATGCTGCATTCTGCAAACACCGGCGCGGACATCGCCCGCGACGTCCGCGGCGCCGACGGCTTTTCGCTAGCCCTGAGGTTGTCGCCGACAGAGCTCGCGCGCGTGCATGCGCTCGTCGAAGCGCAGTGGCTCGAAGTCGTGGGCCAGCACGTGCCCGACGCGCTCGGCGACTGCGCCGCGCGCGGGATCGCGCGTTACCACGAACTCGCCGGGCGCGTGCCGCACGGATCGATTTGGCCGAAGGCGGCGCGCATCCTGCCGCGCGAAGCGGCCGCGGAGATTCGCGCGATGGTCTTCATGGACGCTCTCGCCGAGGCGTTCGGGCCGTTCGTGATCTCCGACGAAGACGGGGTCGGATGGCAAGAGATCTACTGGCGTCTGGTGCGTCCGAACGAGCCGGGCGATATGGGTCCATTGCACGCGGACTGCTGGTTCTGGAATCTCGGCCACGGCACGACGCCGGTCGACGCCGAACGCGTGAAGGTCTGGATGGCGCTCGTGACGGAGCCCGGCCGCAGTGGCCTGCGGGTCGTGCCCGGATCGCATCGGCGCGACTGGCGCTACCATGGGGAATTGCGCCACGGGATGCTCAAGCCGCAGATCGATGAGGACGAGGAGACGCTCGGTGCCGAACTGGTGCACACCGAACCCGGCGACGCGGTCGTCTTCCACGACAAGCTCCTGCACGGCGGTGCGCCCAACCGCGGCACACTGACGCGCGTCAGCCTCGAGTTCACGATGTTCGTCGCCGCGGCGCGAAACTGATGGCGCAGACGGAAACCTTAGATCTAGCGCGGATCGCGCAGAGCCTGCGCCGGCGGATCGTGACGATGTCGCACCGCGGACGGACGCCGCACCTCGGCTCGTCATTGTCGTGCACCGACATCCTCGCCGTCGCCTACTTCGCTTCGCTGCGGCTCGACCCGGCCAACCCGAGCGACCCCGCGCGCGATCGGTTCATTCTCAGCAAGGGCCACGCGGCGCCTGCGCTCTATGCGGCGTTGGCGGAGCGCGGCTTCTTCCCGCTCGCCGATCTCGACCGTTTCAACGCCGACGGCGGTGTGCTCGCCGAGCACCCGCCGCCGAACATCGTCCCCGGCGTCGAAGCCGCTACCGGCTCGCTCGGGCACGGTCTGCCGATCGGCGTCGGCATGGCGCTGGCGGGGCGACTACAGCAGCGCGACTTCCGCGTATTCGTCGTGCTCAGCGACGGCGAGTGCAACGAGGGTTCGGTATGGGAGGCGGCGATGTTCGCCGCCGGACAGCGGCTCGACCGGATCATCGCCATCGTCGACTACAACCGCTGGCAGGCGACAGGACGCAGCGAGGAGATCATGGCGCTCGCGCCACTGGCGAAGAAGTGGGAAGCCTTCGGCTGGACCGCGCACGACGTCGACGGCCACGATCACGGCGCCTTGCGCGAGTTGTTGCGGCGGGTACCGGACGGCTCGGGCAGGCCGGTCGCGGTGATCGCCCATACGGTGAAGGGCAAGGGCGTATCGTTCATGGAGGACGACAACAACTGGCACTACCGCATCCCAAACGAAGTCGAGTACGCCGCGGCGATCGCGGAGTTGTCGGCCTGAGCGATGCGCAACGCCTTTGCCCAGGAGATGGTGCTCGCCGCCGAACGCGACCCGCGGGTCGTGCTGCTCTCCGGCGACATCGGCAACCGGCTCTTCGATCCGTTCAAAGCCGCATACCCGGAGCGCTTTTTCAATTGCGGCGTCGCCGAAGCGAATATGATGGGCATGGCGGCGGGCATGGCCATGTCGGGCTTGCGGCCGGTGGTCTATACGATCGTGCCATTCGTGACGACGCGCTGTCTCGAGCAGATCCGCGTCGACGTCTGCTACAACGCCCAGCCGGTGACGATCGTCGGCGTCGGCGGGGGGCTCAGCTACGCATCGCTCGGCGGCACCCATCACGCTTGCGAAGATATCGGCTTCCTGCGCCTGCTCCCGGGCATGGCGGTGGTATGCCCGGGAGCAGGCGCAGGAGTGCGAGCGGGCTTGCGGGCCGCCCTCGCGCATCCCGGTCCGGTCTATCTACGCCTCGGCAAGAAGGGCGAGCAGCTCGTGCACACGACGGAGCCGGAGTTGCAGATCGGCCGTTCGCTCACGATCCGCAGCGGCACCGACGTCGCCCTGCTTGCCGTCGGCCATATCCTGCCATTGGCGCTGGCGACGGCGGACCTCCTCGAAGGCCGCGGCCTATCGACGCGGGTCGAGAGCTTTCACAGCGTCAAGCCGCTCGACGAGCAATGCCTGGCGGAAGTTTTCGCCAACTACGCGACGGTTGCGACGATCGAGGAGCATAGCCTGATCGGCGGCGCGGGCGGTGCAGTCGCCGAGTGGCTCGCGGCGCATCCCGGCCAGCGCGCTACGCTGCGCGCGTTCGGCCTCGCCGACCGCTTTTTCCACGAGTCGGGTTCGCTCGCGCATGCACGCCGCAGTCTCGGTCTCGAGCCCGAAGTGATCGCGGCGACGATCGCCGGAGTTTGAGAAGCATGCGTGGTGGTTGGACGGTTGTGGCGATGGTTCTCGGCGGCATGGCAGCCGGGTTGCTCGCCTTGGAGACGGGACTGCGGGCGTGGTCGCTCTATGACCCGGGGTTCGGCAGTCGTACCGAGGCCCTCGCCGAGTCGCCGATCACAGATTGGGTCAGCCACCCGTTCCTGCCCTACATCGCGCGTCCTAACTCGTCATGGACGCGCTCGGAGGGCGACTACCAAACGCAGGTGACGATCAATTCATGGGGGTTTCGCGCCCACGAATTTCCCACCACGAAGAGCCCGGCCGACTACTTCGTGGTCTGCCTGGGCGAGTCGACCACATGGGGGCAGATCGCACCGTCCAACGCACAAACATGGCCGGAGCTACTCGAAGCCAAGCTCCAGAGAATTATCCCCGAGAAACGGGTGCAGGTCTTCAACCTGGGGCTGTCGGGCGCAACGAGCACGGTGAGCGTCGCCAGCTTGGCGACCATCGCCATCCATCTGCAGCCCGACCTCGTCATCGCCTACCACGGATTCAATGAATGGGGAGCGGCGCGAGCGCTGAATTTCCGCACCGACCATGCGCACTTCTACAACGACCTCGTGGCGGAGTCGGCTTGGTTGGGATTTCGCCAGGATTTGCCCGACTGGGCACGATCCTCGTTCGCGCTCGTGCGCATCGCTGCGATGCTCGATACGGTGCTGCAGGTCAAAAGCTTCCTCGACGAGACAACACGCGAGGTCGAGGGATTCGAGCGCGACAGCGAGGTTGCGGTCGCGCGACTGGTCGCCAACCTGCGCACGCTGGACTCGATCGCACGCGGACACGGCGCGAAGGCATTGTTCTCGACCTTCCAATACTTCACCCCGGCGGTGCCGCCCTACCCCGTCAACGAGCTACTGCGGCGAATGCTCCCGGAGGCGAACCTCGAGTTCGCGGACATCGACGCCGCAATTCCCGACGGCCAGCGGCACTTGCAGATCGACGACTGTCTTTTCACCGACGCGGGTCGCAAGTTGGTCGCCCAGGCATTCTTCGATCGCATCGTCGCGCTCGGCCTGCTGAACTAGGGAATGAGGGGACTCGCTCGCATGCGCCGCTGGTTCATCTTCACCGCGCTCATTGTCGCCGGCAGCGTTACCGCGCTGGTGGGACTCGAAGCGGTTCTGCGGCTGCCCGCGGTGTTCAATCCCGGGATCGAGGCGGAGTTCGTGGAGGCAGCGAAGCGCCGCGACCTCGACTGGGTCGCCCATCCGTTTCTGCCCTACGTCGGCAATCCCGGACGGCGATTCGATATCCACTGGACCGACCCTGAGGGGCGCACCACCTACATCGTCGACGTGCAACTCAACTCACGTGGTTTTCGCACTCACGAGTTTCCCGACCGCAAGATGGATGACGACCTCGTCGTCGTCTGCCTCGGCGGTTCGACGGTGTGGGGAGCCGTCGCGCCAACGAACGCTGAAACCTGGCCGGAATTGCTCGAAGCCAAGCTGCAGGAAGCACACCCGACGCGGAACGTTCGCGTATACAACCTCGGCATGTCAGGAGGAAGCACGGCGGTAAGTGTCGTCAACCTCGCGATCATTGGTGTTCCCCTGCAACCGGACCTGGTGATCGCATACGGGGGTATCAACGATACCGGACCCGTCGCGATGCACGATTACAAAACCGATCAATCTCACTACTTCGTCGACTTTGTTCCCGAGTCGAACTGGCTGGGCTTTCACTATGAGCTTCCCGGCTGGCTGCGCTCGTCGCGAGTTGCGGTGTACGCAGCCACGTGGCTCGATTCGATCGGTGGCGCGAACAGCCTGATGGAGCGAGTCACGCGAGAGTCCGACCCCAACGATCATGCGCCGCCCGAGGTCGCCATCGAGCGAACCTTCGCGAATCTCCTGACGATCCACTCCATCGCCGACGGGCACGGGGCGCGGGCGCTGTTCTCGACGTTCCAGTTCTTCGATCCGTCGGTGCTGCCCTACCCCCTGAACGATGGTCTGCGCCGCGCTTTTGCCGCAAACGGAATGGACTATGTCGACATCGATGCACGCATTCCCGACGGCGACCGCAGCCTGCAGGTGGATGAGTGCCACTTCACCGATGCCGGGCGTGAGATCGTCGCCGACTCGTTCTTTCGGCACATCATGGAGCATCGGCTACTCGCGTCGGAAGACGGCGGGTGAGGGGCGGGGACGATGCATCTCGGAGTCGATCTCGACAACACCATCGTCGCCTACGACCAGCTCTTCTATGAGTTGGCGATCGAGAAGAAGGTGGTGCCGGCGACGCTGCCCGCAACCAAGCTCGCGGTACGCGGGCACCTGCGCGCGGCCGGCCAGGAGAACGTCTGGACCGAGTTGCAGGGCGATGCGTATGGCGTCCGCATGGCCAGCGCCCGCCCCTACCCGGGGTGCCTCGCGGTACTGCGTCGCATCGTCGCCGTCGGCATCGAAGTGTCCATCGTCAGCCACCGCACACGCGCACCCTACCGCGGTACGGCCTGCGATCTGCACCAAGCCGCCGCCCGGTGGCTCGAAGAGCAGGGGATCGTTGCCGCACGCGGTGTCGGCCTCCCTCCCGACCGGGTCTACTTCGAGTTGAGCAAGGAGGCAAAATGTCGCCGGATCCGCGCGCTCCGCTGCACCCACTTCATCGACGACCTGCCTGAGATCCTCGCGCACCCGGACTTCCCGGAGACCGCGGTGCGCATCCTCTTCGATCCGGACGACGCCCATCCTGCCGACGCCACGGTGGTGCGCGTCGGCACGTGGCATGAGATTGACGCACTGCTGCGAATTCCCGGTGAAGACGCATGAACGACCCGCACGTCGCGACGATTGCCACCGGGCTGATGCAAGCGATCGGACGGGGTACGATCGACTCGGTCGAGCGCCTGCGCGGTGGCGGCAACAACCGCGTCTACCGTGTCACTGCTGCCGACGCGCACTTTCTCCTCAAGCTCTACCACTACGACCCGGACGACAGCCGTGACCGCACGGCCGCGGAGTTCGAGTTCAGCAGGTTCGCGTGGCGCGGCGGCATTCGTTCGATCCCCGAGCCACTCGCCGTCGACCACACGTTCCATGCCGCGCTGTTCGCCTACGTCGACGGCAGTGCTCCGCGCGCCGACGCGATCGACTTGGCGGACATCGACCAGGCACTCGCGCTGTTCGCCGCGCTCAATGGCCTGCGCGACGCGCCCGCAAGCACGGCCCTGCGCTTCGCCGCCGAAGCCTGCTTCTCTGCCGCCGATCATCTCGACGTCGTCGCCGCGCGGGTGCGCCGGCTGGAGCGGATCGCAATCGACGGCGAAATCGACCGCGCAGCGGGGAAATTCGTTACCGAAGAATTGGCGCCGACGTGGCAGCACCTCGCCGAGCACCGCCGCGCGGCACTTCTCGAGTTGCCGGCCGGCGAGCGCACCTTGCGTCCCGAGCAACGTTGCCTCTCCCCCTCGGACTTCGGCTTCCACAACGCACTGTTGCGCAGGGATGGCACCTTCGTCTTCCACGATTTCGAGTACGCCGGCTGGGACGATCCGGCGAAGACGGTCTGCGACTTCTTTTGTCAGCCGCAGGTTCCCATTGCACTCGACTACTGGGACCACGTCGTCGCCGGCATCGACGCGGCGGTCGGTGCGGACTCCTGCCTCGCCGACCGCGCCCGGCTGTTGCTCGATGTGTATCGCATCAAATGGTGCTGCATCGCGCTCAACGAATTCCTGCCGGAAGCCGCGCGGCGGCGAGAGTTTGCCCGGGGCGGCGCAGCTAACGACGATCGCCGGCACAAGCAGGTCGAACAGGCGCGTGCAATGCTGCGGGAACTCTCGTAGAGAACCAGGCAGATTGCGTCGCACTGCGCTGCAACCCCATTCGCATCGATTCCATGGCCTACGTCGACTTCCTCTCTGCGGTTCACAAAGCGACGCAGCGCGACTACCTCGGGCGCGTCAACGAGATTCCGAAGGCCGAGGCCGCGGCGATCGCCAAGCGCTTCGACCGCGACTATTGGGACGGCGACCGGCGTCACGGCTACGGCGGCTACCGCTACGACGGGCGCTGGCGCCAGGTAGCGGACCGGCTGCGCGACCACTACGGGTTGCGCGCCGGCCAGCGCGTGCTCGACGTCGGCTGCGGCAAGGGCTTCCTGCTCTACGATCTGGCCCAGTCCGTGCCCGGGCTCGAGGTCTTCGGCATCGACATTTCGGCGTATGGCCTCGCCCACGCACAGCCCGAGGTGCGCGACCGATTGGCGTTGGCGACCGCAGCCGCGCTGCCCTTTGCCGACGACCATTTCGATCTGGTCATCTCCATCAACGCGCTGCACAACCTGCGCTGCTTCGACTTGGAGGCCGCGCTAGGCGAGATCGAACGCGTGGGCCGGGGGGCGAAGTACATCTGCGTCGAGAGCTACCGCAACGAGGTGGAGAAGGTGAACCTTCTCTACTGGCAGCTCACGTGTGAGTCGTTCTACGCGCCGGAAGAGTGGCAGTGGTGGTTCACTCGCTGCGGCTATAGCGGCGATCACTCGTTCATCCACTTCGAGTAGAGGAGCCGCAGACATGAGTACCATCTCGCGACCACGCTCGACCAAAGCGGCGATTCTCGTCGAACAGGGCGCTCCGCTCGTCATCGACGAAATCGCGCTGCCGGAGGAGCTGTTCGCGGGGCAGGTGCTCGTTCACGTCCACTACAGCGGCATCTGCGGTTCGCAACTCGGGGAGATCGACGGCGTCAAGGGACCCGACCCTTACCTTCCGCATCTGCTCGGGCACGAGGCCGGCGCGAGCGTCGTCGCAGTCGGACCGGGCGTCGTCCACGTGGCTCCGGGCGATCACGTCGTCGTCCATTGGCGAAGGGGTGTCGGCATCGAGTCGGCGACGCCCAGCTATCGGTGGAACGGCCACAAGGTGAACGCCGGTTGGGCGACGACCTTCAACGAATATGCGGTGGTCGCGGAGAACCGCCTGACGAAGATCGCCCCGGACTTCGACCTCGGGCTCGCCGCCTTGTTCGGCTGCCCGATCACGACTGGACTCGGGGTCGTGGCGAACGACGCGAATCTGAAGATCGGCGAGTCGATCGTGGTCATCGGCACGGGAGGGGTTGGACTCAGCGTAATCCAGGGTGCGGCGATGGTGTCGGCGTATCCGATTGTCGCCTTCGACCGCTTTGTGAACCGGCTCGAACTGGCGCGCCGACTCGGGGCGACACACACCATTCTCGCCGGCGATGGGGATCTCGCCGCGCAAGTCCGCGCGATCGTCGGAACGGCGGGCGCCGACGTGGTGGTCGAACACACCGGCGACGTCGGTTTGATTCGTACGGCGTACGAGCTGACGCAACCGCAGGGGCGGACGATGTTGGTCGGTGTTCCGCACCGCGATCAGGAGGCGTCGATCTTCACGCTACCGCTTCACTTCGGCAAGGTCCTGACGGGATCACACGGCGGATCATGCCGCCCGGAAATCGACATACCACGCTATGTGCGGCTGCATCGCGCCGGCCGTCTCGATCTCGCTGCCCTGGTGACCGATCGCTTCACGCTCGACGACATCAACACGGCGATCGCGGGCATGCGCGACGGCACGATCGCCGGTCGCTGCCTGATCGAGATTGCCCCGCCACCCGGAATCTGAGATCTCGGCTACATGCGTCCGTCCACCGTCGTCGTCATCGGCAGCAACTCCTTCTCCGGCAGCGACTTCGTCGACCTGTTGCTCGAGGATCCCGCCTACGAGGTCGTCGGCGTCAGCCGGTCAGCCGAGAAATCTGCATTGTTCTTGCCCTACAGGCAGCACACCGATCTCGGTCGCTACTCGTTTCACCAACTCGACCTGAACCGCGACGGCGACGCGCTCCTGGAACTGCTCGCCGCCCGGCAGCCGCGCTACGTCGTCAATTTCGCCGCGCAAAGCGAGGTCGCTGCGAGTTGGGATCATCCGGAGCAGTGGTTCCAAACGAACGCGGTAGCGACGGCGCGCCTCGGCAATTTTCTCTGCCGGCAGCGCTGGCTCGAGCGCTACGTCCACATCTCGACGCCCGAGGTCTACGGAAGCTGCGAAGGCAACGTCACGGAGGAGATGGCGATGAACCCGTCAACGCCGTACGCGGCGTCGCGCGCGGCTGCCGCGACGATGTTGCAATTGTTGGTGCGGCAGTTCGGACTGCCACTGACGATCATCCGCTCGACCAACGTGTACGGCGCTCACCAGCAATTGTTCAAGATCATCCCGCGCGCGATCATCAAGATTCGCAAGGGTGAAACGATCGAGCTGCACGGCGGCGGCGCCCAGGTGCGATCGTTCATCCACATTCGCGACGTGTCGCGCGGCGAGCGCGTCGCGATGACGGCCGGCGGCAATGGCGAAATCTACAACCTCTCGCCCGACAGCGACATCACGATCCGCTCGCTCGTGCAGATGATCTGCGCCCGGATGGGCGTCGACTTCGCTCGTTGCACGACCGCAACCGCGGCGCGCCCGGGCAACGATGCGCGCTATGTGATCGATTCAACGAAAGCGCGCGCCGCGTTCGGTTGGGCGCCCGAGATCTCTCTCGAGCAGGGTGTCGATGGCGTGATCGCCTGGATCGACGCGAACTGGGAAGCGATCGTACGCGAGCCCCTCGAGTACATTCACCGGCCCTGAGGAGCGCGGTCGCGGGAGCGAACATGGAGAAGCGCCCCGGTTACCTTCGCCTCTTCGTCTACGGCGTCGCGATCGCCCTGCTCACCCTGCTCGCCTATAGCAACGCCATTCCACCCTTGTTCGCCGGGCTCGACGCGAAGGAATCGGTCCGCGACAACCCCTACATCCGCACCCTCTGGCCGCTATCGCATGCGATGTCGCTGCCACTGCTCGAGGACACGCTCGCGGCCGACGAGGGCAGCAAGGGCGGAACGATGGTGCGACGCCCGATACTCAGTCTGTCGTTCGCAATCAATCGGGCGCTGCTCGGGCCCGAGCCGGCGAGCTTTCATCTCGTCAACATCGCCATTCACGTTGGCACCGCATTGCTGCTCTTCGCTCTCGTCCGATTCACCCTGTCCCTGCCCGCCGTCGCCCCGCGGATCGCGCCGCGCGCCGCAGGGCTCGCGTTCGCCAGCGCTCTGCTCTGGGCCTTGCACCCGCTACAGACCGAGAGCGTGACCAACCTGGTGCAGCGCGCCGAGTCGCTGATGGGCCTGCTGTACCTGTCGACCTTGTACTGCGCGGCGCGCGCGATGACCGCAACCGCGCACGGCCGACTTTGGGCGATGGCGGCTGTCGTCGCATGTGCGCTGGGGATGGGCACCAAGGAGACGATGGTCACCGCGCCGGTCGCCGTGTTGCTGTACGACTGGGTCTTCGTCGCCCGCTCCGGCCGCGATCTGGCAGGGCGCTGGCGTCTCCACAGCGCCCTGCTTCTGACCTGGACGGTGCTGGTCGTACTCATTGCCACGACGGCCCACGACGCGGCCCGCGATTTCGATGACGGCAAGACGCTGCCCTATCTACTCGCCCAGCCCCGGATCATCCTGCACTATCTGCGGCTCGTATTCTGGCCAGACGAACTCCACGTCTACGTCAACACCCGCGCATTCGTCTTCACTATCGGCCTGACGCCGGTGCGGGAGTTCGTCGCGCCGGCGTTGCTGTTGTCCGCCGCATTCATCGGAGCGGCGGTTGCCGCATGGAAACGCAACGGACTCGGCTTCCTCGGCCTCTGTTTCTTCCTGATCCTCGCACCGACCTCCAGCGTCGTCGCGACCAGCGACGTCTTGCAAGAGCATCGCCTCTACCTTTCGCTGGCGTCGGTGTTGGTGTTCGTCGTACTCGCGGCCGATCGGCTGGCCGCACGGCGCCGCGTCGTTGCCGTCGCAATGTTGGTCGCTGCGGCCGTCGCCCTGGGAGCGCGCAGTTATGCGCGCAACGACGATTACCATAGCGAGTTCGGGATGTACTACCCGGACGATATGCGGCAGGCGGTGATCATCGTCGCGCGCCACGAGTTCGCTCAGGGGAACATCGCGCAGGCTCTCGAACTCTTCGACCAGGCGCTCGCGCAGTTCCCCGACGACAACTCGCGCGGCGAGGCGCACTACGACCTCGGCAACCTCTTTCTCCAGCGGGGCTTCGCCGCCGAGGCGCAGCGTCATTTCATCCAGGCGATCGAGGCGAACTCGGCGCTGGCAGCGGCGCACAACAATCTCGGCGTGCTCTTGGCCGTCGAAGGCGATCTCGACGGGGCCGAGCACCACCTGCGCGCAGCGATCGAGTACAACCCGCGCCACTATTTGGCGATGATGACGCTCGCCAACATCTACGGCTCGACCCACCGGGAGGCCGAGGCCATCGCCATGTTCGGGCGGGTACTCGATCTCATTCCGCAGCTCGAGGCGCCCGGCAAGGCCGTCGCGCTCCTGCTCGCGCGCGGGACCGATCCTGCCATTCCGCCACTCGAGATCGACTTGACGATTCGACTCGCTCCCGGCTACAGCGACGCATACCTGATGCAACGCCCGCCCCCGTTCCGAGAACCGCAATGAGAATCCATACACACAACGAATGGGATCCGCTGCGCGAGATCGTCATCGGCACGGCGACCGGAGCACAGATTCCGACCGTGATGGACGCGTCGCTGCACGCCGTCGATTACGGTGCGCTCAGCGACGAGGATTTCGCCAAGATCCCGACCGGACCCTACCCGCGTCGGGTGATCGAGGAAGCGAACGAGGACTTGGACCTGTTCGCCGAGCACCTCACCAATCTCGGCATCCGCGTTCATCGCCCGGCGCCCGCGGATTTCACCGCGATCGAGCAGACTGCCGATTGGGCCGTCGACGGCTACTACGCGTACTGCCCGCGCGACACGATTCTCACCATCGGCGAGCAGGCGATCGAGACGCCGATGGCGCTCCGGCATCGCCAGACAGAGGCACGGCTGTACCGTCACCTCTTCGACACGGTGCGGGCGCCGCGCCCGCGCCTGCTCGATCACATCTACGACCGCAGCACGCTCGGCGTGCCGACGTTGCGCAACGATGAGCCGGTGTTCGACGCCGCCAACTGCCTGAAGCTCGGCCGTGATGTCGTCTTTCTGATCTCGAATACCGGCAACCAAGCCGGTGCGGATTGGCTCCAGGCTCACCTCGGCACCGGCTACCGCGTCCACCCGGTACGCGACGTCTATGCTTTCGTCCACGTCGACTCGACCATCGTTCCCTTGCGCCCCGGGCTGGTCCTATTCTGTCCAACCCGGATTCGTGAGGACAACGTCCCCGAAGTGTTTCGCAAGTGGGACAAGATCTTCGCCCCGGAACCGAACACCGTCCCCTGCGACCCGACGCTGGGACCGGCCTCCAAATGGATTGCCCTGAACTGCCTGGGTTTGTCGCCGACCCTGGTGGCGGTGGAGAAGTCGCAGACGAACTTGATGCGTGAACTCGAGCGCCACGGCCTCGACTGCCTGCCCGTGCAACTCCGCCACATGCGCACAATGTCCGGCGGGCCGCATTGCGTAACGCTCGATCTGGTGCGTGACGGAACGCTGGAGGACTATTCGTGACGTCGGACGCGACCGTCGCGCGGGCCACGCTACGGCGCGATCGTATCGCGCTCGGTTGTGTGGCGCTCATCGTGGCCGCCGGGATCGCCGCCTACGCCAACGGCGTGACCGACCGGTTCGTCGGCTTCAACGCGCAACGTTCGCTGGTCGACAATCCCGACATTCGCAGTCTCTGGCCGCTCGATCGGGCGATGGGCTTGCACCTGACGGGGCAAGCGGCCGAGGCCGACGGCGGCACACTCGTGCGCCGCCCGCTCCTCAGTCTTTCTTTTGCGCTGAACTATGTGCTGCTTGGTGCTGAACCCTGGGGATTCCACCTCGTCAACATCGCCATCCACCTTTGCGCCGCGCTATTCCTTTTCGGGGTCGTGCGGCGGATCCTGTCATTGCCGTTGGTGGCGGAGCGTTGGGGCCCTGCAGCAACGGAGATCGCCACTGCGGTCGCGTTGCTTTGGGTCGTGCATCCGCTGCAGACGGAGAGCGTAACCTACGTGATCCAGCGCGCCGAGTCGTTGGCATCCATGTTCGCGCTGGCGACGCTCTACTTCGGGTGCCGCTATCTCGTGCCGAACTCGCCGCGCACCTGGGCTGTCGCAGCGTTCGTCTCGTGTGCCCTCGCGTTCTTGACGAAGGAGAGCGTAGTCGCCCTGCCGCTGCTGGTCCTGCTCATCGATTGGCTCCTCGTCAGCCGCTCGTTGCGCGCCGCACTCCGCACCCATCCGGTGTTTCTGCTGAGCCTCGCGTCGCTGTGGGTTCTACCCTTGTCGCTGGTCCTGCTCACGCTACCGGACGTCTACGTCGACTTTCGCCCGGGCCGCACCCTACCCTACCTTCTCGCGCAGCCGCGGGTGCTATTCGAGTATGTGCGGTTGGCATTCTGGCCCGAACCGCTCTACCTGTACACGAATTCGACCCGCTTCACGGAGCCAGGCTTCTTCACCGTGCTCATCTTCGGCGGGGGTGTGCTGCTCGCACTTTGGGGGGCAGTTCGCGGCATACTACGTGCCCAGCCGCGTGCACTTCTTCCGGCGAGCTTCTTTCTCCTGCTCGCGCCGACATCGTCGTTCGTCGCGACCAACGACGTCATCCAAGAACATCGAATCTACCTGGCGCTGGCGGCATTGATCTGTGGCGCACTCCTGGCGCTGCACGCCGGCATCGCGCGCATCGTCGCCTCGGCGCGGATGCGCCGCGGGGCATTCGCCATTGTGGTCGCGCCGGCGGCAATCGCGTTGGGGCTCGCCACCCACGCGCGCAACGACGACTACCGCGAAGAGTTTGCCGTGTACTACCCGAGCGACCTATCGATGGCGCACGGCGCGTTGGCGCGCCATGCAGCCGCGCACGGACGGCTGGACGAAGCGATCGACCGATACCGCGAACTGCTCGAACTTCCTGACGAAGCGTTCGGAAAGGGTTTACCGGCCCGCCGCTTCCACCGCGGCAGAGCCAACAACGACCTCGGCGCAGTACTCGCCGATGCTGGCCGCCTGGACGACGCACGCGCGCAATTCGAAGCGGCGCGAAGGACGGGCTACGACCTGAGCGCTGCCGACAACAATCTGGCGGTCATCCTCGCCCTGGACGACGACCTGCCTACGGCGCGAAGTCTGCTCCGCGGTATCGCTGCACCGCTCGGAGTGACCTTCTTCGTGGCCAACAATATAGGTGCCGTCGAAGCAGCGCTCGGGGCTACCGCAGCGGCACGTGCATCCTTCGATCGCGCGCTGGAAATCGAGCCGAGATTCGAGTTTGCGCGCAAGAGCCGTAACGCCGTCGACGCGCCGTTCAAACTGGGTTTACATCGGATCCGCGGCTACTCCGATCCATGGTTGCTGCTGGCACTCCGGACCATGACGCGCGACGACGAGGACGCGCCGACGCAATAGCGCTGCAATGTCATTGGCTACGCGGTCGTAAAACCCCGCCGCGAACGGCGCGGACGTAGGTGTCCTCGTCCTTGCCACGGTCGCCTACGAGCCCGAGGTGGATCATCACCGCAAGCGCGCGTCCCGCGCCATCGGCGTAGGTGGTCGAAGTCCAGTAGGCGCTCATCCGCGTGCAGCTACACGCCGGATCACGAAGGTCACGGCAACCGAGACCGCACAAGTCGCCATCGAAGTCGCGAGTCACCGCGGGGTTGAAGCGCTCGTAGTCGACGATGCTCTGCAGCTCCTTGACGTTCGGAATGCGCCAGTCGGAATAACCGGCGAAGCCCGTGTCGCTCTCCGCGTTGACGGCATCCAACCAATCCCAAATCGTCTCGGTCTCGCCATCGCCGTTCCACACATACGCGTCTCCGCTGTCGTGCAGACCGCCGCAGCCGTCACACTTCTTCTCCCACATCAGCCCGGTATGGGTATCGGTGATGGTGCCGTTGCGGTTGTCGACGAAGCGCAGCGGCGCACCGATTCGAAGGGCTCCATCGTCGGCAACCGCAACGCCTTCGGCACCACCCTTGCGGACCGCACGGTACGACGTGGTCATGCCCGTTCGCGGCGCAGCGGCACTCGTCTCGCCTCCAACCGACTTGGCCTGCACGCCCGCATAGGCAGCGTCGAGAACCGTCAACGCCCGCGCCGTGGCGCCCGGTGCGGCACCAGGCAACGAAGCAACCGCGGCGACAAACGGCCGTACTTCCTCGATCCACTCCGCAGAGCGAAGTTGGCGCTGCGCGACGATCGCCCACACCCTTCGGGTGCACGCTGCCACCGCGCAGCCGGAATCGGAGCATCCAGAATCCGCAACGCCGCAACCGCGTAGGATTGCTGCAGCGGCAACGTCCGCCGCACCGCACGCGCCGCCTGCAATCGTGCGCAGCCGCCCGTCGAGCGAACTGGACTCATCGGGGTGTAGTGCCGCGAGCTGCCCGACGCAGGTCGCGACGGCACCACGCGCATCTGCGTCCCCGCGCTTCACTGCCTTGAGCACGTCGACTTTCTCCAAGCAGAGAGAAAGTCGCTTCACCGCGCTGCGCTGAAACTGCTCGGCTGCATGCATGACCGCCGCGCTGCAACCGGTCGGGGGCCTCGGGGGTGGGGAAAATCCTCGTCCCTCCGCGGACCCGAGCCGCAGCACCTCGACCTCGGTACCATCCAGATTCGATCGACCAATCGCATCGAGCGAAGCATCGGTCCAATAGAGCTTCCTGGCGCGCGACTCGACCGCGACGGCGCGCGGTTCGATCAACCCGTCGCTCGCGTCGACGACGACCTCGGGGCTGCCGCCCGCAATCGGAGCGCGGAGCACGACTGCCCGTGCGACGTCCACCCAGTAGAGATCACCCTGCTCTTCATCAAAGGCGACACCCGCTGGAAAATCGACGCCGTCGGCAGCGGAGAACAGGACCCGGCGCTCGCTGCCGTCGGCCTGCGCAGATTCGATCTCCGAGCTGGCGACTTCGGACCAGAAGAGCATCGCGCCACGCGGCGCTGCGGCGAGTCCGAGTGAGTAGAAGGGTCTGTAATCCGGCCGATCGCCAAAGCTCGAAATCCCGTCATCGAAGATCTCGATCACGGCCGAACCGGGACCGGCAGCGAAGCGCAATCGCCCATTGACCGCCTCGGTCCAGTACACGCCTGCCGCGGTTGCGACGATAGCGCGCGGCCGATTGACCGGTGGCCCCTGCGCCAGCGTCTCCCAGGTGAGGTCGGCGACATCGAGCGCACGTACACGACGCGGATAGGAGGAGTCGCTCGTCCAGTAGAGGATCTCGCCATCGGGTTCGAGAGCGAGCCCGATCGGGCCCTCGGCGCGGTGGTCGAGAACGACCTCGATACCGGTGCCGTCCAAACGCGCGCGGCGGATTCGATTGCCGCGGTACTCGGCCCAATAAACCCAGCCGGCACGGGCGTCGACGGTGACCGCGAGCGGCTCGAGTCTAGTGTCGATCGGGCGGGTTGCCCAGGGATCAAAGCCGCGCGTGTCGATCGTGACGGCAGCGAGAGTGTAGTCCTCTGCGGATTCGGGTTCCGCGCCGAAGCGCCGCAATAGCGCAATGAGTTCGGCGTTACCCTGCTCGGTAGCAACCCGCAGTGGCGAGACGCCGCGGTCGTCAGCCAGATTCGCCGATGCGCCGGCCTCGAGCAGCGCCCGCGCGACATCGACGTTGGCCTGTTCGATCGCGGTGATCAGGGCCGTATCACCGCGCGGTGTGCGGTAATCAGCCACGGCACCGTGGTCGAGCAACCATTCCACGAATTCCGCGTTGCCGGTGAAGACCGCTACGAGCAGTGCGTTGATGCCGCCGGGATTCACGAAGTTGAGGTCCGCACCGTGTTTCAGCAACACCTCGGCAACCTCGGCACTGCCGTTTTGGGCGGCGAGAAGCAGCGGCGTTACGTCGAGCTGCAAGCCGGATTCGATCTCGACACCTAGCTCAGCGAGCGCGTCCGAGGACACCTTCTGAACCATCGCCGCATCTGCACCGTGGTCGAGCAGCGCAGCGACGATCTCACGGTCCGCCGTCGCCGCAGCGAGCATGATCGCAGAAAGACCGTGTTCGCTGACACCCGAATCGGCGCGAGCGCCGGCGCGTAAGAGCCGCGCAACGATTTCGACTTCGCCGTGCTCGATAGCGGCGATGAGCGGCGTTACGCCGTCCGCGTCGGCTTGATCGGGCGCAGCCCCAGCCGCGAGCAGGATCTCGACGGCACGATTGCGTCCTTGCTTCACCGCGAGCATGAGCGCGGTCTCACCGGTGGCACTCGTGCGCGCGGCGTCGGCGCCGGCATCGAGAAGTGTTTTCAGCGCTCGATCATGCCCGCCCTGAGCGGCCAGATGGAGCGCGCGGGAACCGTCGTCGGCTGCAGCATCGACATCAGCTCCGTGGGCAATGAGGAGGCGAACGAGTTCGTCGTTGCCGGCGAAGGCGGCGGCGAGGATGGGGAAGACCTCGACGAACTGTGTCTCCTCCGGCATATCGGCACCCACCGCGCGCAGGACGTTGGCACGAATCCGCATTCGACACCTGGCGTCGGCCCCCGCGTCGAGCAGAGCCACCGCGGACTCGGAATCACCGGCGAGCAAGGCATGCAGCAGGGGCGAGGCTCCGTCGCCATCAACGGAGTCGTGGCAGCTTGCCGCACGCGCGCGTCCTCCGCGTACCGCACGTGCGGGTAGGTCGTCCGATTTCTCGATATCGCCGATCAGACCGAGGTGGAAGCCCACGTAAAGCGCGCGACTCGCATCCGCGGCGGTCGTGGTCGCAGTCCAGTACTCGCTCGTCTCGGTACAACTACACGCTGGATCCGTAAGGTCGGTGCAGCCGAGCCCACAGCGTGCGCCGTCGAGCGCGGTGGCCACAGCCGGATTGAACCGTTCGTAATCGACGAGGCTCTGCAGTTCCTTGACGTTCGCCAGCCGCCAATCGCGGTAGCCGGCGAAGCCGCCGCCGCCCTCGGCGTTGAGTGCATCGATCCAGTCCCACACGGTCTCGTCGTGCGCGCTGCTCCAGCGCATTTGCCGGCGAAACTCGTGCAGCCCACTGCATCCGTCGCACTTCTTCTCCCACATGAGTCCGGTATTGGCGTCCGTGATCGTCCCGTCGCGATTGTCGACGAACCGTAGCGGTGCTCCTGCGCGTTGCGATCCATCGTCGGCGACCGGAACCGGCGCGTCGATCTCATCGGCGCGGTCGGCGCCGTAGGCGCTGCGTTGGCCGGAGGCCGGCAAACCAGGCCGCGCTGAGCCGGTACGGGGCGCCGCAACGTCCCGGCTCAGCGCGGCGGCGATCTCGTCGAGCACGGCGAGTGCTTCCCTGGCAGCAAGCGCATCCGCCGGGACCTCGGCCATCGCTTCGATGAACGGCCGCACCTCCTCGAGCCACCAAGCGGCGCGGCGAACGCGCGCCCCGACCTGCCTCCAGACTTCGCGGCGCGAGGCATCGCTCAGGCACGGCGCCCAGGAGCCCCGCTCACGCGCCAGTCGATGCAGTTGGTCGACACAGATGCGCGCGGCGCTGCGGACATCATCTGGCTGCACCTTCACCGCGTGGTGGGCGTCGACCTTCTCGAGGCACACCAGCACCGCCTTACGCGCACGCAGGTCCGCTTGCTGCACAGCTGCAGCATCGCATTGCGCAGGTGGCACGGGACGCGATTCGACCGCTTCGAAACCTGCCGCCGGGGCGGCGAGCCGCAATTCCTCGACGCGTCCGCCGGCGACGGCGACACGCCCGATCACATCCCGGGTCGCATCGCTCCAGTAGATCTTGGCATTCACCGGATCGAAAGCGATTCCGCGCGGCTCGATCAATCCATGAGTTGCACCGACGACGACTGTAGGCGCGCCGGCACCGGGGACGGCCCGGAGGATTTCGCCCCGGGCCGCATCGGCCCAATAGACGACGCCCTGTGCAACGTCGACCGCCATTCCCGCCGGAACGCCGATGCCGTCCGCGGCGGCGAACAGCACCCGCCGCTGCGACCCGTCGGCAGCGGCGCGCTCGATGGTCTCGCGCGCCATGTCGCTCCAGACCAACTCATCGGCGGAGAGGAGCGCCAAGCCGAGTACGTGCATTTCGGCGCTATCGGCGCGATCGGCGACGCCGAAACCGCTGACGAGCAAATCCTGCGGCGTGGCCGTCCCGATTCGGGCGCGGCGCAAGCGCCCACTGACAGCCTCACTCCAGAGCAGTGACTCGCGCATGCCATCAAAGGCGATGGCCCGCGGTCGGTTCACCTCGACTCCGGCCCAAAGCGACTGCGCCGCCGGCGCGCCCTTACCCGCCGGCGGGGGTAGCGGCGACCAGCCGACGCGGCGTGGATAGGCTGCGTCAGCCGTCCAGTAGAGCCGCTGCGCGGCAGCGTCGAGCGCCACCCCCTGCGGACCATCTACGCGGGCTGCCTCGCGTAGCGAGCGGCCATCGAGATCCGTGCAGACGATACGGTCGGCGTCGTACTCAGCCCAACAGAGAACGTCGCGTTCGGCGGCGACCGCTAGCGCGACTGGGCGGCGGGACCCCGCAGTGGCGCTCGGGTTGCCACCGGTGTCGATGATGGCGTCCACCGCATTGCGGGCGGCGGACGCCCTCGTGTCGATCTCGGATTCCGCCGTCGCGACAAATACGCCCAGGAGGAGGGTAACTCCGACGAGAGCCCTCAGCGCGTCGAAATTCCGTGCACCGATGCCGCGAAGCAGCTTCATGTCGCGCCGTCTCAACGACCGCCACGAACCGCGCGGACGAGGTGGCGGTTGGTCTTGAGACGATCATCGACGAAGCCGAGCCCGAGGTCGACGATGATCGCATGAGCGGGAAAGTCGGAAAAGGTTGTCGAGGTCCAGTATTCGCCGATCGCGGTGCAACTGCATGCGCTTGCCGTCACATCGTCGCAGCCTGCCGCACATGTGGAGGTCGCAAAGATTCCATCCAGGGCGGGATTGACCCGGCCATAGTTCACGATGCTGACGAGTTCCTTCACGTTCGGAACGCGCCAATCGTCGTGGCCGGCGAAGCCCTTGCCGCCCTCGGCATTCAACTGATCCAACCAGTCCCAGATGGTTGCGTCCTTCCCATCGCCCGACCAACGCAGTCGTAGACGGTGGTCGTGCGGGCCGTCGCAGCCGGCGCACTTCTTCTCCCACATCAGCCCGGTCGTGAGATCCGTGATCGTGCCGTCCTCGTTGTCGCGATAGCGCAACGGGGCGCCGGCGCGTAGGTAGCCGTCGTCGGCCACCGTGGCAGGTTCCGGCTCGTTGCGCCGAGCGACCGGATACGATTCTGTCTGCCCGGTGGCCGGGAGCACGACGGCTGGCTCCGGTGCGTTTGCGGATTCTTCGCCAGCCGCGGCAGGAACTGCAATTGCGAGGCCGACCGCGGCGACGAGTCGACGATGCCAGCGGAATGAGAGCATAGGCCGGGAATTGTGGCAGATGGGACGGGGGATAGCCAAGATTTGCCGACGTTGGAGCGATTGGCTAGAAGGCGATGAATCCCGTCGAGTTGGTCTCAGCCTAGCCGTGAGCATGTACCTCGTCCGAACCAAGCGCTACATTCCCGCATTGGGAGCCCTCTTCGCGGCCGCAATCGCGGTTCGGGCGGTGATGACGGGCTCATGGACGGCCGCTTGTCTTGCAGGCGGGATCGCCTGCCTGGCATGGGTGGCGACCGGGCGCCGTGGCCGTGTCGTCGCGTTCAATGCAGGTGTGCTGCTGATCCTGGCGTCGGCGGGGCTCGCCTATCTCGAAGAGCGAGCGCCCGAACGCATCCAGACGTTCAGCGACGCGCCCAACGTGTTCATCCTGGATCCCGTGCTCGGCCATCGGCCGGCGGCGAACTTGCACACCCGCGCGACGATGCACGTCGGCGCTGATCTCATCTACGACGTCACCTACGATACCAATGAGGATGCGCTCCGGGTCGGCCCGCCCGAGACGGGCGAGTCCCCGCGCGACTGTGTGTTTTTCTTCGGTTGCTCATACACCTTCGGCGAAGGGGTCGAAAACGACGAGACGTTGCCGTACCGGGTCGGCGTCAAGGCCGCAGGACGCTATAGTGCGAGGAACTTCGCCTACTCCGGATACGGCCCGCACCAAATGCTGGCGGCCATCGAGAGTGGCCTCGTCGACCGCACGGCGCGGTGTGATCCGAAGGTCGCGATCTACCAGTCACACCCGCACCACGTCGCGCGTGCGGCGGGCAAGTGGTGGTGGGATCGGCACGGCCCTGCCTACGCGATTCGCGAAGATGGTCGGGTGGAGCGCGTCGGCAGCTTCGCGGATCGAGCGGCGGAGAGCACATGGAGCACGGAGCTGCTGCGCAATTCGCCCATGGCGCAACAGCTCTTCGACCGGTCGCCCGTCGACATCGACGACATTCGCCTGTTCCAGGGCATCGTGCAGCGCTCGCGCGACTTGCTCGCGGAACGCTACCCGGGGATCGAGTTTCACATCCTTCACTGGGACATCGAGGCGCCGCCGGTCTACCGCGATGGGTGGACCGGTGATGGCATTTCGATTCACCTGCTGAGCGCGGTTCTACCGTTCGACCGCAGCGGCTGGGAGCACGAGCTTCTCCTGCCGCACGACGTCCACCCGACGGCGCGAACCCACGCGCTCATTGCCGACTACGTGGTTGAATCCGTTCTTCACCTCGATCCGGCCGGCTCGGCGGCGACGCGCGCTGAGTAGAGGGCTGCATCCGCGCGGTGTAGATCGAGCTCGAGCGATTCGCCGAACGCCGACCTTGCCGTCACGAGATCGCCCCCGGCGACTGCGAAAAGGCCGCGTTGTACCCATGCCCCGCTCGCTTGGAGTGCGATTGCCCTGCCGTTCCACTCTTCGGCCAACTCATGGTGTCCTGCGTGCCACATGCCCCACGCAAATCCGATCATCGCTGCTGCCCGCCGTGCTGGAGGTTCTACACCAGGCAGAATCTGTCGACCGAAAGCCTCCACTTCGTCGACGCCATTGTCCGGCCCCTGGCGGAGCCACTGCTCGACGGCGAGAGCCGTAGCAGAGAACGGGTGGTCGTCGTGGTCCGGCGCGAGCGAATTGAGAATGTTATCGAAGGTACGGCGGCGAGATGGCTGCTCCGTACGATCGGGTGGATTGGCACGCCCGCCCCACTGCGCGATCATCCCACCCGCAATCTCCTCCCAGATGGTCGCGCGCAAGTGACAATGGTCGACCATCTCGTTCCAACCTGGAAGCCCGCCCGCGGCCCTCTCCTCCACGATGCGCGCTGCGTCAACCAAGCGGAAACCGTAGCGCGGCACTGCACCGCGGATTGCCGCCGCAACCCGGCGCGGGGCGCGATCGCGGCCCGGCGGCGCAAACGGATCGGCAGACACGGGCAAGCTCTCGATGGCGCGCTCGAGGTGGACTCGCGCCGGCTGGGACTCGCCACGCCGCGCCTTCCACACGCCTAGTGCCAGTTCCCACGACGGGCGGATCTCGTCCTGCCGCAACCGTTCGAGCCGCGCGATGCCTGCAGCCGGAGTCTCGGCAAAATAGGTCCACACCGCGTCGTAGAAGCGCTCCTCGGCTCCACCCAAGAGAAAGAACGAGCGCGGTGCGAACAGGTTGGTCGGTAAGGTGACGGCAACGACCTCCGCACCGATCACACTGGCGCGCTGGGTGAGATTCCCCAGCAATTGTTCGAAGCGCGCCAACTGCTGGGTCGGGTTGACCTGCTCCGGCGGTGGCGGCAACGGGCGCAAGATCGCGCCCAAGCCCGAGACCAGGCGGCTCGACACGGTACGTGCGGCGCGCCGCAACCGCTCGGCATTCATCGGATAACGGAACTCGAGATTGTGGCCGGCAGCGACGACGATCACTGCGGGCGCGTAGCCGAGCACCTCGGTCGCGCGCAACTCTATATGGTCGAGGGCAGCACCGGGACTGGCGCAATTGAGGACCTCGACCGAGTCGTCGCCAGCGATCCACTTGAACGCTTCGGCCAGGTCGTCAGCATTCGACTCGCCGATCACGATCACCCGCTTGACGCCGCGGCGCGGACGCTCCGGCACTTCGAATACCGCCTTCCCATTGCCGTGCATCCCGACAATCCACGGGCCATCCGCTCTCGCCTCGACGCGAGCACATGGTTCCAGCAGTTCGAGGCTGCGGCGAGCGAAGTCCGCTTCCATCTGTTCGCGCACGGAGATCGGCACGAACACGCGCCACGCGATCTCGCAACCGGCCAGCAATGCCAGCAGGACGAGGAGATTGATCGCGGCAAGCCGGGCGTACCGACACATGGTGGAGCTTCGGTGGCGCAGGTCGACGGACACAGTCGCGGGCTAATGGTCCGGGTAGACGAATGGACGGCTGTCACCGCCGCCGAGAGCGACGAGTGCAGCAATGAGGACGACGGCGACGACGACGGGGACGATCCAATAGGCGCGCAGCGCCCAAGCTCGCTGTGGAAGGGAGCGCACGTCCGCCATGATTCAACGATCCTCCAAGAGGCGACGGGCGACGATGTGATCGAAGAAGTTCTTCGCCATCATGTCGCGACCCTTTTGGGTGAAGTGGCAGACATCGACGTTGATGGTTGGGTCATAGTCGGGGATCAGCGCGTCCTGGTCAACGTAGTCGTAGCCCCGACGCGCGAAGAATGCACGCATCCGGTCGTTGTAGAGAATGTAGTGCGGCTCATTTCCGTCGCGAAACTGGAACGTCGCAAATAGCGCTTCGGCACCCCTTCCGAACGCGAGCGCATGCATCGTATCGTAGTTGGCAAATGTAGCTTCGATGCCGCGCATCGGCTCGGCACTGCGATTTTCGGGCATACGCACGGCAACCGCCAGGTCGTTGGCACCGGTGGCGCGGTCCACGACGCCGGTGACGACCTGCACCAGATAAGACGAGCGCAACCAAGCCGGCACGCGCAACTGGAACGCAGCCGCGGCATCGCGCGGATCCAGGTCTCGGTAGAAATGAGAGTGGTCGGGCCGAAAGTTGCCGGCGCCCAGTGCCGCGACTTCGTTGTAGCCCTCGTAGTGAATGACGAGATCGGGTTGTAGGTGGACGCCGACGAGGGCGAGGTTGACGACGCCGAAGACGGAAGTCGCCATGTCGACGCCCAAGTTGAAAACCTTGACGTTGCGCTCCGGATAGCGCGCTGCCAGGAGTGCTTCGAGCCGCTCGGGCCAGGTGTTGGCATTGCTGTCGACACGGTAGCCGTAGGTCGTCGAGCCGCCGAAGCAGAGAATGAAGTAGTCCTCGGGATTCTTGGCGGCGGGGAATTCATGGGCGCGAAACCCATACGAGTTGTTGACGATGTGCTCGCGACTGCCATCGTCGTTCTTCAGCTCGAAGGTCGCATTCGGCCGGCCGGCGTAAGGCGTGAACGGGTGCGGCACCCAGCGCATCGACTTGACGGCGCTTGCGGTGTCGTAATAGCGACCAGGGCCACCGTCGTTGAAGTAGACCCGCAGGCCGAGTTCTAGAACGATGAAGCCGGCGACGATTCCCGCAAACGGCAGCGTGAGTTGCAGCAAGAAGAGCCGCCATGAACGCTTACGCGAGTGCATCTCTCCCCCGGCACGATGGCAAGATCATCGTCTGTCCGTTCGCATAGACCTGCCGTCGAGGCAAGGCCTGCTCCTCCGTCGGCCGATCCTGCGCCAGATCGCAGCCGGCGACGTTCCGACCTGACCGGCTTTGGCATCCGCCTTACTTCCGACTAGTGTCGGCGCAGCCATGCTGGATTCCAAGCCGCAGCAGGCGCGCTGCGCCGGACACGACAATGGCGGCCCGCGCACCGCATGCGTATCGGCGAACGCAGCCCGGCGGTCGAATCCGCCGACCGGAGCGCGCTAGTGACCTTCGATCGTGGAAAGTCGTTCAAGATGAGTCAAATTTTCGCGCGTGTCTGGCGAAGCGACCCAACGGGGAGCGGGGCGCTGGAAATATGGGCCGGGGCACCGCCCCGCTAGCGATGCGCGTTGCAAATTCCCTGCGGCGCCGAATCATCGTCTACGGTCTCATGCTGGTCGCTGCCGGCACCGTCGCCTACAGCAACAGTTTCACCTCGCTCTTCGTCGGCCTCGACGCCAAGGAATCGATCCGCGACAACCCGCACATCCGCACGCTGTGGCCACTGACTTCAGCCATGTCGCTCGATCTTCTGTCGGACACCGCAAGTGCCGACGACGGCAGCAAAGGCGGCACGGTGGTGCGTCGGCCGCTGCTCAGCTTGTCATTCGCGCTCAACCATCGCCTGCTCGGCAGCGGCGCGGAGGGTTTCCACGCAGTCAACCTTGCGATCCATCTCGCCGCAGCCTTGCTCCTGTTCGGCATCGCCCGGCGCTTGCTCGCATCCTTCGCGCCGCCCCGAGCAACCGATCTTGGGTTCGCAATCGCGCTTCTTTGGCTGCTGCATCCGCTACAGACCGAGAGCGTCACCTATCTCGTGCAGCGCGCCGAGTCGTTGATGGGCGCCTTCTATCTCGCAACGCTCTACGCTGCGCTGCGGTACTTCGACGGCGGACGAGTGGTCTGGGCCACCATGGCGGTGGTTACTTGCGCGCTCGGCATGGGGACGAAGGAGACGATGGTGACCGCGCCGTTGGCCGTGCTGTTGTGCGACGCCGTTTTCCGCAGTCCCACGCCCGCCGCAGCACTGCGCGCGCGACCGTGGTTCTACAGCGCGCTGACTGCGACTTGGAGCGTCATCGCCGTCCTCATCCTCTGGACTGCCGAGGACGCGGCCAAGGACTTTCGCGAAGGAAGAACGCTCGCCTACGCTCTGTCCCAACCCGGAGCGATCCTGCACTACCTACGCCTCGCGCTGTGGCCCGACGATCTCCATCTCTACGTCAACACGTACGCCTTCGAGTTTCGTCGCGGCGCGTCCTCGTTGCTCACTCTAGCCGCGCAGACGCTCGCGGTCGCCGCCCTGTTGGTCCTCGCCCTTCGCCAGCTCTGGAACCGGCGACCATCGGGATTCGTGGGGATCTGGTTTTTTCTTCTGCTCGCGCCGACGTCGAGCATCGTCGCGACGAGCGACGTCGTTCAGGAGCATCGGCTCTACCTCTCGCTCGCCAGCGTCGTCGCGATCGCAGTCATGACCACCAACACCGCGCTTCGCACATGGCTACAGCCGCGCAGTGCCGCTGCCATCGGCGTCGCGCTGTGTATCACGGTGGCTACAGCGTTCGGCGCGCGGACGTATATGCGCAACGAGAACTATCGAAGCGAGTTCGCCGCCGTGTACCCGCGGGATCTGCAGGAGGCGTACGCGATTCTGATCGACCATGCACTGCGTGTGCGTGCCGAGAGCGAAGTCGCCGACGAGGCGCGTGCGACCCTGATGCACGACAGGTCCACCGTTGCCGAAAGGGCCTATGCTGACTTCGCGCTCGGGATCATCGCCGAGCGCAATGACGCGGATGCCGACGCCGAAGTGCACTTCAACCGGCTGGTGGCGATTCAACCGGATCTACCGCACGGCCTGACCCAGCTCGGCATCGTACTGCAGAAGCAAGGCAAGCGGGCTGAAGCTGAGGCGGCTTTGCGACGCGCCATCGCGGTCGAACCCGCGTTCGCCAGTGCGCATCACGAGCTCGGCGTCGTGCTCGCGGCGACCGGGCGCGCCAAAGCCGCACGCTCGAGTTTCGAACGCGCGATCGACCTACAGCCCGCCTATCCCGAGGCCTTGCTCGAACTCGCGATTTGGCACGCCAATCGTGGAGCACTCGACAAGGCCAGCCAGACATTGGAATCGGCCCTTGGGTTGAGACCCGACTACGCGGAGGCGCAGCATGAACTCGGTGCGCTCCTGGCGCGAATGGGTGACTCCAGCGGTGCCGCGGTGCACTTACAGCGGGCCGCCGAACTTCTGGAGGGTCGGCTGCGCCAGCGCCGGACGTCGCCCCAACGCCATCACGAGCTCGGCCTCCTGTACGGTGAACTGGAGCGTAGGGACAAGGCGCTCGCCCAGTTCGAATCGGCGTTGGCGCTCGATCCGGATTTCGCACCTGCGCACGTCGAACTGGGAATCCTCGCCCGCGATGCCGGCGACTTCGAGACTGCGCTGCGCCACCTCGAGCGCGCGATCGAACTCGACCCGGTAGCCCCGGAAGCACATGCCGAGATGGGCGCGCTGCAGCTCGAACGAAACGACCCTGCCGCAGCCGTGGCAGCGCTGCGGCGCGCCATCGAATTCGATCCGGCGAAGGCCGACGCAATCGAGAACCTTGGAGTTGCGCAGGCACTACTCGGCGACCTCGTAGCAGCGGAGAAGTCGCTCACCCGCGCTCTCGAGTTGGCGCCCGATCGCGGTCGCGTTCGGCGCCGCTTGGAGCATGTTCGCGGCCTACGCCGCGAGCAGGTTCCATCGCGACCAGCGGGGGACGAGCGATGAGTCAGCTATCTCCGTGGCGTCGCGGGCGTACCGACATGATTGCCGCGTCTCTCCTGCTCGCGACCGTCTTCGCCTTCCTGCTGCCGGCGCTGAGCCTACGGGCACCTACGACGTTCGGCGACGCACCGGTGGAATCGGTGCCGAGAGTCTTTGCGATTGCGCGCGCCGTGCAAAGTGGCGGCTTACCCCTATGGGACTTCAACACTTTCGCAGGCGCGCGGCCCTTCTACGTCACCAACGAATCGGCGATCTTCTACCCGTTGGCGTACCCATTTTATTGGCTTGCGGATCTCGACGACGTCGAGGCGGCGACAGTGATGCTGGTGCTCCTGCCCTACGTCATCCACCTGCTGTGGGCGGCGCTGGGCGCGTACGTATTCGCGCGCCTGGCGTTGGGATTGGTGCCGCTGGGCGCAGCAGTGACTGGATTGGTTTGGGCGCTTTCTCCGGAGATGGGGGTGCAGATTCATACACCGGATGTCGCGTACCTGTTCGCCTGGCTACCTTGGGTGATGTTGGCACTCGCGCGTTTCGTGGAAAGTGGCAGTTGCCGCTGGTGGGTCGCCGGCGCGATGAGTCTGGGCTTGCTCGCGAGCGTCGGCACCCCCAACTTCATTGTGCGCACGTATTTTCTCGCTGCGGTTACGGGAAGCGTGTTGTGGCTCGCAGGCGTTCTACGCAGGCAGGTACCCGGAACCCGCCTCCTGCCGCTGATGGCGATGTTCCTGATCGGGCTCGGGCTCAATGCCTTTGCGTGGGTAGGAGTGTTCGAGGGGATCGATTGGATGCGCGGGCAACTCGGCGAGATCACGGCGACGATGGCGTCGGACATGTGGTCGGAGAGCAGCATGCCGCCGTCGTATCTCGCGGTGCTCTTCATCCCGAGTTTCTTCGGCGTCCTCGACAACGCGCACGCTTGGGGAGTAGCCCTCGAAGAGGGGGTGACGAATCTGTCTGCATTGAGCGGCGGCTTGGCGCTCGTGGGGGCGATGTTGGCAGCGGTGGGCTGCGGACTCCGGCGGGGAGAGAATTCGCGCCTGCGGCTTTGGATCTGGTTGGCGGTCGGCATTCAAGTCGTGACGCTCCTGACGATGATGGGGCGATACACGCCGGTGTTCGATTGGTTGTGCACTGCGCTGCCGTGGTTTTTCAAGATCCCACATGCGGTCTACTACCGGTTCGCGCAGTGCTGGAGCGCCGCGGTGTTGGCGGGGATCGGTGTGTCGGTGTTGCTGACGAACCGCAGCTATCGCGAGCGAGCGTTGCGTTTGCGTTGGGGGTGGGCGGTGTTTGGGTTGACGTTGGCAGCGACGGCGTGGCCGTTGTTGCAACCGAAGCCGGGCGAGGACAGCTACATCGCCGCGTACAAGCAACTCTTCGACCTCGAGGAGGGCCCTTGGTTCGCGAGCGACCCGTTGACGTACCTCGGCGTGGCGCTGGGTTTGGCGATCGTCGGGCTGACGTTCCTACCGCTGCGATTGCGACCGATCGCACTGGCGATGGGAGTTTGCGTGGAGGTGTTGCGATTCGGCGTGCCGGTCTTCTACGAGTCGTTGCTGTACGAACAGACCCGCGAGCCGCCGGACTACGAAGTCGTCATCCAGGATGAGCGGTACCGAACTGCTGCCGACCACCCGCACGGGCGGGTGGGGCAGGAGGTCGCGGCGCAGAGTCGGCAGCGGGGAGTGCGCTTCGTGGGCTTCAACTCCCGCGTCGACAACCAGGCTTGGCTATGGGACGGGCAGGCCTTATTGGGCTACTCGAGCAAGCCGTTGGAGCCACGCTTTCGCGCTGCGGTGCAGCAGTTCACGGATGGCATGCCGTACGACTTGATGTTCCGTCGGGTGCCCGCGCTTTCGGGAGGAACTTCACTCGATGCCGCCGGCTACTTTCTCCGCAACATGAACGTCGGACTCATCGTCGGCAATCTCGACGCACCGCCGACGTGGATGAATCAGACGCATGGGCTCGAGGTGCTGAGTCTCCCTGAGCCGTTGCCCTACGCGTACTTTCAGGACGTGGTCGTCGAATTGGGCGAGGACGAGCAGCAGGCGCGATTGTTGGGGAGCGATCTGCGGCGCGCCGCATACGTGCCACCGGGCACTCGCCCCGGATTCGAACTCAGCCCGGACCGCGGTACGGGCGCGGCGACGCGCGACGACGTCGAGCGCTTCGCGCGCTTACAAGAGCGCAATCAGGTGATTTCGACGGATCGCCGCCAGGCAAATCGGCAAGTGCTCGAGGTCGAGGTTGCGGAGCCGACGCTGTTGGTCGTGGCCGAGACGTGGCACGAGGGGTGGACAGCGCAGATCGACGGAGCCGTCGCGCAGGTACTCCGCGTGAACGATCTCCAGCAGGGACTGTTCGTCGAACCAGGTCGGCATCGGATCGAACTCAGTTTCTTCCCCCCCGCACTCGGCGCGGGGTTCCTCGCGAGCGGCCTCAGTGGCTTGTTGCTGATCCTGGCAGGGGTGCTGCCACGACGACGCCGCACGGAGTCGGAGATCTGACGTCGACTACGGAAGGGGGCGGAATGCGTGTGCAACGACGTAATCGGCGACAGCGTTACCCTGCGTGATCCCCTCGGTTTTGTCGAAGCTCCAGTGAATGCCGAGGTAGATACGACTCTGCCCGTTCTCTTCCTCCGCCTGCGAAAACGATGCGAAGCCACGTGGCCGAAGCGGGCGGGCGTTACCTTGATTGTCACGGGTTACGCCATTGAATTCGTCGGAAACGAACGTAAACGCGATATCGTCGCTTCCGAAGAAGTGACGTAGCGTCTGAAAGAGCGCGCCGCCGAAGCTGGCGTGCCCCGACGGATAAGCCGGGAATGGCGGGGTGAAGTTTGGGTCGGTCAGGTTGCTCGCGGGCGCACCGAGCGGCATGAACTGCGCGTCGCGCGCGGTCTCGGCGTTACCGTCAGCGTCTGCCTCGCGGATCCCACTGACCGGACGCCACAGGTTGTAGTGATATTTCGATTCCCAAACGGCGATGCCGGCATCGGCCATGGCGACGTTGACCAGCGCGAGAAGCCTTGCCAACTCGACGATGCCGAGACCGTGGTCAGTCGCAATCGTCCTGGTGATTTGATTGTATAAACGCGGCGGCGCACAGAGGCTGGGCGTACCGTCATAGGCCCAGAAGGTGCCGATGAAACTCTGCTCCTCGGTGCGCAGGGTTGAAGTGATCACGCCATCGCCACCCAAGGCACGGGCCTCATCGAAAGCAGTCGCATATTCCACGCTATCGAGCGGGGGGGGCGGCGGCGCGCGGAAGGCGCTGCCGGAAGGCAACACGAAGGGTCTGACCTCACCCCAATGGGCACCGAGCGCCGTGGGGTATCGACTTACAGGGTCTTGGCGCCACGCTCCGGGCTCGGTGCCGTTCGGATAATTGACACCCATTTCGGGATCGAGGTGCGCCGATCCGTCGTCGGCGCGCAGCGCAAGAATTGCAGAGGCCGCGTTACGACCGAGCGCGAGACCCGCTCTGCGAGCCGTTCCGTCGTCGAGGTGATCGAGATCGTCGGCCAGCGCGGCAGCGAAGGTCTCGTCCTGGGCCGGGTAGAGTGCGACGAGCGTATCATGGGCAGCCCGCGCGATCGCCGCCTTGAGCGAAACACCCGTGGGTGCCGGGGCGAGCCCCACGTAGCTCTCGTACCCGCCCGCGACGGCATTCACAGCCTCGAAGATCGCGATGTGGACGATCGCCATGGCGCGACTGGATCGACCCGGTCCGGGATTTTCCAAATGGTCGCGGTTCTCGCCCGGGGCGGGAGGGGTATGATCCAGTCCGCTTGCGTCGATTGCGATCTGGTTCCAGCGGAGCACCCAACTCGATTCGACGGCGCTGGATCCGTCGCCACCATCACCACAACCGGACAGGGCGCCGATGAGCAGAAGCGCGGCAAGGGGCGTGAATACCGGCTGGCGCAGGGTCCAGAGGTTGTATTTCATCAATTCGATCTCCGTTGCCGACGATGCTTGTCACCGCGAGGATCATTTCGCAAATGCTCCTCAGTGGATTTGCCATTCATCAACCAAGCGCGGATTCCCGGGGGAACGGCGCGAGCGTGTTCGTACTCGCCCAGGTCCCGGCGCGGCCGTGACGCCGCCGATCATGACGTCCGGCGAGCGTGCGTCTTTCGTTCGTCCGAACTATTTCCGTCGTAGTCAGTTCCGTGCCCTTGCCAGAGCAAGCGTACCAAGCGACAAGGAAGCAGCGAAAAGCGGATCATGCCCTGGGAAGCCTATTTCACATTGACGGTCGTCGTGGCGACGACCGGCGCGTTGTTTCTTACGCGGGTTGCGCCAGACCTCGTGCTGGTCGCGGCGTTGACCGCTCTGATGATCGCCGGCGTGCTCTCGCCGGCCGAAGCGCTCGCCGGGCTATCGAACCCAGGACTCGCGACGGTCGGGGTGCTTTACGTGGTCGTCGCCGGACTGAAGGATACCGGCGCGATCCAGTCCTTCGGCCTGCGGTTGCTCGGGCGGCCAGCATCGGTCGCCGCCGCGCAGCTCCGGGTGATGATCCCGGCCGGGGTGATGAGCACCGTGCTCAACAACACGCCCGTCGTGGCCATGATGGTTCCCCTCGTCGAAAATTGGTGCAAACGGAACCACCTTTCCGTGTCGAAACTGATGATTCCGCTCAGCTACGCGACGATCTTCGGCGGCACTTGCACGCTGATTGGCACGAGCACCAACCTCGTGGTCGCCGGGCTGATACGCACCGAGACGGATCTCGGTGGGATGGGAATGTTCGACCTCGCGTGGGTAGGCGTGCCATGCGCGGTGATCGGTATTGCATTCGTGATCCTCGCCAGTCCATGGCTCCTGGCGGCACGCCGCACGCCCTTGGAAGGACTGGAGAATCCCCGCGAGTACAGCATCGAGATGCTCGTCGAATCAGCCAGCCCGATGGTCGGACAGACCATCGAGGAGGCCGGGCTGCGCCAGCTTCCCGGAGCGTTCGTCGCCGAGATCGAGCGCGACGGGTCGATCATCGCCGCCGTCAGCCCGACCGAGCGGCTGCGCGGCAACGACCGCCTGCTGTTCGTCGGCATCGTCGAGTCGGTGGTCGACCTGGTGAAGACGAAGGGACTCGTCCCGGCACCGAACCAACTCTTCAAGCTGTCGTCCCCGCGTGCCGAGCGCTGCCTCGTCGAGGCAGTCTTGTCGCCGACCGCGCCGGTGGTCGGCCAGACCATCCAAAGTGGGCGCTTTCGCACCCGCTACGGGGCGGTGGTGATTGCGGTATCGCGCAACGGCGAGCGTTTGCGGGGCAAGGTGGGCAACATCGTCCTGCGCGCTGGCGATACGGCGCTGTTGGAGACGCAGGAGGAGTTCGTCGAGCGGCACCGCAACTCGCGTGATTTTCTTCTGATCAGCCCGATCGAGGGCGCCGCCCCGCCACGGCACGATCGCGCCGGGATCGCGGCGGCGATTCTCGGCGTGATGATCGTCTTTGTCACACTGGGGTTCGTGTCGATGCTCGAAGCAGCCCTGGTCGCCGCCGGGTTGATGCTGGTCACGCGTTGCACGAGCGGGCCATCGGCACGCGCCAGCGTCGATTGGTCGCTGCTGACCATCATCGGCGCATCGATAGGCCTGGGGACGGCGTTGGAGTCGACAGGGGCGGCGGAGATGACGGCCATCGCCTGGCTGAGCTTCGCCGGCACCGACCCTTGGAGTGCACTGCTCGCGGTTTACGTGTTGACGAGTCTTCTGACCGCATTGATTACCAACAATGCTGCGGCGGTGTTGATATTCCCGATTGCCCAGGCAACTTCGGAGAGTCTGGGCGTGAGTTTCTGGCCGTACGTCGTCTGTATCATGATGGCGGCGTCAGCGAGCTTTGCGACGCCGATCGGGTACCAGACGAATCTCATGGTCTACGGGCCGGGGGGATACCGCTTCACGGATTACCTACGCATCGGCTTGCCCCTGAACCTTGTTCTAGGGGTCGCAACGATGTGGATCATTCCGCGGGTATGGCCATTCTGAGCGCACGCAAGCCGCTCGGCGTCGCGAACTGCGTGAAGGGGATCGCTACCCCGCCTGCGGCGATTGGGCCGTTTCGTCAGGGTCGTGTCCGGCGACGCATCAGCGCGTAAACTCTCCCGTCCTTGCGAGCGGCGAACTCGGTGCTATAGGATCGTTGTTCCAACGAGAGATCTTCATGCGACCCAGACAGTACGCGAGCTTCGCCTACCACGCGCTACGCATCAATGCGCAGAAGCGCTATCGCGTGCCGCTGACCGTCAACGTCCAGCTGTTGCTCAAATGCCCCTTCGCCTGCCTGTACTGCCCGCAGGACCACTCTTCGGATCAGGGGCTGAAATTCGAAGTGCTCGAAGGCATCTTCCGTGACGCGCGCGAATTGGGGGGCCAGCGTATCCATTTGACCGGCGGCGAGCCGGCGCTGCGCGACGACCTCGGCAAGATCATTCGGGCAGCCAAGGATCTCGGTTTCTTCGTCAGCATTACGACGAGTGGTGCGCGCGTCGAGCGCCAGATCGAGGCGCTCGCGCTCGCCGACCAGGTGCAACTTTCTTTCGACGGGCCGACCGAGGCGCGCGGCCTGTTGCGCGGCGACGCGGCCGCCAAGGTGTCGCAGCGTGCGGTCGAACTCTTCGTCGAGAGGAAGATCACGTTCTGGACCAGCACAGTTTTGACGCGGGCCAACATGCAGCACGTGGATTGGATCGTGGACCACGCCAGGAAGCTCGGAATCCAGGCGAATTTCGTGCTGATGGAGGCCCATCCCGAGGACTGGACGCCGGCCAACCCGATGCCGCAGGCGGCGCGCGACATCATGCCTACCCCTGACGAGAACCGTGCGGCGGTGCAGCGCCTGATCGAACTCAAGAAGCAGGGCGCACCGATCGGCTCGTCGACTCCCTATCTGCGCGAGTTGTTGGAGTGGAAGGACTACGGACAATTGACGAGCGCCGCCAAGTCGAGCCGCTACCGCTGCGTTGCGCCGCAATCGCAATGTGAAGTGCTCGCCAACGGCGACCTACACATTTGCGATTTCACCCTGCAACATGGTCTCGCCCAGAACGTGATCGAACACGGATTTCGCGGCGCATTCGAGAGACTGCCGTGGCCCGAGAACTGCAACTCCTGCATCTCGGCATGCTACCTCGAGACCAACCTGATGTTCAGCCTCAATCCAAGCACGGTACTCAATTGGGCGCGCCGGATCGGACGCTGAGGACCGCACGACCTACCATGCACGGTACGGTCATCGAGCCGATTATTCCTGTCGATCCGGGCTAGCGACGAGCCAGCGCGGCGGCGACGCGGTGGACATCGGCTTCCTGCAAATCCGGAAAAAGTGGCAACGAGAGCACCTGGGAGCATCCGGCAATGGTGTTCGCGAGCGAGGCGCCGGGGACGACGCAATCGGCGAAGGCGGGCATCCGTTGGAGCGGAATCTCGTAGTGCGACTTGCAACCGATGCCTGCATCCGTGAGTGAGCGAACCGTGCGACTCCGTTCGGCGTCACGGACCACGTAGAGATGGAAGGCATCGATGGCATGGTCGCGGAGCAGGTGCCGCGGTTGCGCCCCTTCCAGCAATTCGTCGTACAAGCGCGCGAGCTCACGACGGCGCGCCACCCGCGCATCGAGATTGGGCAGCAGTACGCGCAGGATCGCAGCTTGGACTTCGTCGAGCCGGCTATTGATTCCGGTCGTGCCAACCCTGCCATCGGCATCTGCACCATAAACACGCAGGCGGCGCAGGCGCGCAGCCAAGTCGTCGTCGTCGGTGACGCAAGCGCCGCCATCGCCAAAGGCGCCCAGGTTCTTGGTCGGATAGTACGAGTAGCAGCCGATCGTGCCGAAGCTGCCCGCGTGGCGCCCATCCACGCGGAGACCGTGCGCATGCGCGCAGTCCTCGATCAGGGCGAGACCGTAGCGGTCGGCTAGCGTGCGCAGGGCGGCGATCGGCAGGCATTGCCCGTAAAGATGTACGGGCAACAGCGCGCGCGTATGCGCGGTTACGGCGGCCTGCGCGGCGCCGACATCCATCAGGAGTGTCTGCGGATCGACGTCGACGAACCTGGGCGTTCCGCCCGCAGCGCAGATCGCCGCTGCGGGCGGAACGCCGGCGTTGGCGACGGTAATCACCTCATCCCCGCGGCTGACGCCCACCGCGCGTAACGCCAAGCTCAGAGCGTCGGTACCCGAACCCACAGCGATGGCGTGGCGGGTACCAACATAGGCGGCGAACTCGGCCTCGAACGCTTCGACTTCCGGGCCCAGCACAACGTGCCCCGAACTGAGAACTCTGGTCACAGCGGCGTCAATCTGAACTTTGCTTCGACGATAGACTGCGGCAACGTCGAAGAACGGAATCGATGCAATCACGCGGCAGAATCCCTCAGAGATAGTGCGATCGGTGGTCGCGAAAGAAGGCGATCGTCCGGGCTATCCCATCCTGTAAGTCTACCCTTGGCGACCACCCCGTAGCCACGCGAAACCGCTCGAAGTCTCCGCAGTAGTCGCCGATATCTATCGCCTCGAGGTCCGGGGGGAACGGTACCGTTCGATAAGTGCATCCGGTCAATCCAGCGAGCGTCTCTGCGAGCTCGGTCAGCGTGTACGTACGTGGAAAGCCCAGATTATAGACCCCACCTGCGAGCCCGGGGGTGCTCGCAGCACGCAGCAATGCATCGACGACGTCGTCGATGTAATTGAAGTCACGGCGCTGTAGTCCCGAACCGAACAGTTCGAGCGCACGTCCCTCGAGTGCGCGACGCAGAAAGACACCGACGAAGCCTTTGTCGCCCGTGCGGAGATCCATGCGCGGACCATAGGTGTTGGTGAGGCGCAGGCTCACCGTTTCCATCCCATAGACCTGCCGGTAGAGGCCGTAGTACATCTCGGCTGCGAGGTTATTGATCCCGTTCACGTCAACCGGCCTGCATGGATGCACTTCGCTCACCGGAAGCGAGTCGGGACGACCGTAGACCTGTCGCGTGCTCGCAAACACGATCTGCACAGCGGGGTTGTTGCGCCGGCACGACTCGAGCAGCGACAGCTGACTGCGGCAATTGATCTCGAGATCGGTCTCCGGATCGATCATGCTGCGCAAGTGACTCACCTGCCCGGCAAGACTGAAGATTACGTCGTGGTCGCGGACGACGTAGTCGAGACTCGATCGATCTCTAACATCGGAGAAATTCAGCGTCACCCGCTCACGAATGGAATCGACATTGAGCAGGTTCGCTCCGTACGCGGGCAACATGCAGTCCAGGAGCGTCACGGCGGCCCCACGTTCGACCAGGGCGATCGCAAGATTACTGCCGATGAATCCCACGCCACCGGTAATCAGAACCCGCCTATCGCCGAACCCGTCTGCCATCCACCTCACCTTCCTACCTGGGGGAGTGGGCTCCGCAATATCTCCGCCACAACCAAGTCATCAAGAATCGTCCGTCCACCAATCGTCGTGCGCGACTCTATAGCGCGAAGAGGAGCCAGCGCCAGCCAACGCAACGACCACATCGCCCAAAAATCCGATCTGCATTTGCTCCATCCAAAGACCTACGGCCGAAACTCGCTCTAGCGGCCTGTTGAACTTCTCGAACTTTCGCCTCCCTCGCGCACGCGGGGGGCCGGAATCCCCCAGCAATCGTGGATTCCCGCGTCCGTGAGAATGACGAATTTTCGGGTGCACATGGCTCTTCCACGGGCTGTTCGAGCAACCAGGGCAGCCGAAATACAACACCGCCCAACTTTGCCCCATTCCGAGTCAATCCCGCGTCGATGCGGTGCCTTGACGATGCACGGTGCCCTTCGTAAGGTCCCACTCGGAGGCGCCAGAATCGATGAAACGCAAGCTTATCCGTGGGGTGCTGGGCGGGCTCGCCTTGGCAGCCGTCGCTGTCGTCGTATGGCGATTGGGCACATCGAGCATGACGAGTTACCGCTGGAGCACGCACTACGCTCGAGGCGAAACTCTCATTGAAGAAGGTAGTTTTTCCGAGGCGGTTCACGAACTGGAGCCTGCCCTCCAGGCGATGCGCATTATCGGACCTGAACATCCGAAGTACGACGAAACACGGATGCTCCTTGCAGACGCCTACGAGGCAGTGGGGCGCTACGAAGAAGCCTACCCGCTCTACATGGAATCGATGCAACGAGCGCGACAGGAGCATGGCAAGGATTCCGCGGAGGTAGCTACCGTCCTCCAAGAGATCGCGCGGCTCCACCAACTCCAGGGTCGCCCCGACGCCGCTCTTGGCGCGTACCGACAGGCAATTGCCGTATGGCAGACCGCTGTCGGCAACGAACATCCCGATTTGGTGCCAACCTTGATCGGATTGGGCGAGACGCTGCAGGGAAGCGGCGAGTACGCCGAGGCATCTCAATACCTCGAATGGGCAATCGGTTTGCAGCGGCGAATCCTCGGTACGGACAATCCGAAGCTCGCTCCCCTCGAACTGCGCTACGCAGACGTCCTGCGCAAATTGGGAAAAGACGATCTCGCCGACCAATTCGCCGCCCACGCCGAAAGCATCCAATCGCAATAATCGATGCGCAGGGAAACGTCAGCGGGAAGGAAGATGTCCGCACTCACGAGTGAGAGCGCCGACAACCTCACACCTCGCAACTGAAGACGAGAAACTCCCTGCGGTAGGCGCGGGCCTCAGTTTCTTTCAGAGCACATTGCCCATGGCGCCTAACCCTCGTGCGCAGCATCTCGACGCAGGAATCAGCAGTCACCGCCGATCGCAAGGCCTTGCAGCCGGTCGAACTTCTCAAACTTCCGTCGCCCTCGCGGACGCGAGGGCCCGGAATCGTCTCATGCATTCCGCAAAAAGAAAGGCGCGGCCCCGAAGGACCGCGCCTTTAAAGACACCGAACGGCTGAAGAGTTCGCTACGGGATCGTGATCAGATCCGCATCAGCTCGTGCACCCTGTTGATGCAAGTTGAACGCCGCGCTTCGGGTGTATTCACCGCCGACATGGCGTTCGATTCCGATTCCGAGCACTGCGCTCGGAACTCCGGGAAGCGCAGGATTCCGCACTGCCCAGAGGCGCGTCTGACCTGCAACGGTTCCCATGACGTTCGCATTGAAGATCGAACGCGAGCAGTCCGAAGTATCGAGGTTGCAAAGACGTGTCTCTTCGTAACAGATGAACGGGCCGCTGGTCGAAAAGCGCTGCTCGAATTCGTTGAACACCAGGTACTGAATCGTCGCGGCGCCTGGGATCTGGCGAAGGTAATCCGTCGAGCAGGGCACGAGGACCAAGGTAGTCTCGATCGTCGTATCGGTGCCGGGAACTGGATTCGCCACGTCCTCGAAGAAGTGGTTCATGATGAGGTAGTTGGGGCATCCGTTGTATTCCGGATCCGGACCACCGATCACCAGTTCGTTTGCCGCGCCAGTAACTGCACCGGTTGCCTGGATGCCGAGCGCATTGTAGCTGGCGACATCGAGGTTATCGACCGTTGAAGTGGTGAGGATGCCCTCGCCCTTCAGATCGTTGCGCGGGATCGGCACGCCATTGTTGTCGATGGCGATACACTTCAACTCGCCTTTGAACGGATCCTCGGGAACCGGTGGGATACGCGTTCCAGCGTTGCTTGCACTGCAGCTGCCAGCATTGAAGAATGCGCAGTCAGCAGCGCTACCACAACCCACGAAAGGGTTGCCCGTGCAAACACCGCGCGGCAGCGGCAGGTCGCTATCCGCAAGGCCCTCGGAGGCAAGCCACTGAATCGGCTGTCCCTGAGTCAACTTGATCCGGAAGTCAGTCTCCAGCCAGCCTGGTACGCAGAAGCCGCCGCCGGGGCAGTCGGCCCCCGAGTCGCATACGGATCTGTCGTTCGAACCACCGCTACAGTGTGAATTCGCATTCACATAGAAACAGTGCGCTAGAATCGGAGTTGTTTCGTTTGAATTGGCCAAGCGGATGACCGTGTCGACTCCCTCTTCGCGGTCAACCGCAACCTTGGGATACACGACGATCGCCGCGGACTTATCGGACGCGATATCGGCCATCGCCTGCGACGCGCCGAGCACCATCCCGGTAGCGATCGCCAACGTCCACCCTACCCGTCGAACCTGTCGCATGTTCAATCTCCTTTCCACAATCCTCGGACGCCGTATCATTGAACTAGGCGCTTAGGGTTCCGGGATTTGGATCTGCTCGCCAGGAATCGTGATGATGTCTTGGCCGGTCACATCCACAAAGCTCGTATGGACATTCTGCGCACTGCGCGCGGTTAGACCATTCGTGATGTCCACGTTGGTCTCCTCGAGCACCATCATGACGCCTTGGTTACCAACGGCGCGAACTGTGGTCTTGACCAGGTCCGTTCCGATCGTAGCTTTTTCGAAGGCAGTGCTGATACCGCCGTAAGGGTTACTGCCGTCGGCTGCTGAGCCGTTGAGCGCCCAGCTGGCCCAGCACCGGAAGGACGCCGACGCAGAGAGGACCTGTTCGAATTCATTCACCGCCAAGAATTGGAGGGTGACCCGTTCCGGAGCCTGCGTCTCGAAATTCTGGGTGCACGGAACGATCGTCAACGTCGCGCTCGCCGAGCTGTTGAAGCCGAAGCTATCCGCAACCGGATTGATGGCTCCATCAGACGGATGCTCGAGTACCCAAAGTCGCGGGCACGCTTCGTACTCTGCGCCGGTCGGGCAGCTCCCGGTTACGCCGCCACCGAGACAAAGGGTTCCGTCCATGTTGTTCGTGTCGAAACCCTTGAGGCCGATAGCGTTGTATTTCGAGACGTCTTCGGTCGCAATATCGACCAACGTCGCTTCGCCCTTCAACGCATTGCCGCCGACCGGGAACCCGCTGGGATCAACTTCGATGCACTTCAGTTCACCAGTGAAATCCGGCGCAGATGGAGGAATTCGACCCGGGTCAAAGCCCGCGTCGCAGCAATTGGCTACGCCGCCACCCGTCGTACTCGGATCGCATTGCCGCGAGGGGTTAGTCGCGAAGCCCGTGCACGTGTCTTCGAACGCCGGGAACCGGCGGCCGGTCGACACGACCCACTTTGTCGGCTGCTGCTTCGTCAGCGTGATATCGAAGTCGATCTCGGTCCATAGCGGCGGATTGGCGTCGCTGATGGGGAGTCCGGGAATCGAAGGTGCAGCATTCACATAGAAACAATGTGCATGCCGCATGTTGTTCGAGGTATTGGTGATCTGAATGATCGTGTCGCGCGTCCCGTTTGCTATCACCTTCGGGAACACCAAAATTGACGCGCTTTCCTCGGTAGTGATCCTGGCCTCTGCCTGGTTGAGGTTTGACCCCAATCCAAACAGCGTTGCCAGAGCGATCACCCCAGCTAGCCCTCTCTGCCTACGCATTACCCTCCTCCTTTCGATCACGCCGCACCTGGGCATTTGGACGGGCGAACCCCTGTTCCAAGTGCCGGCGTTATATCCGCGGTGCTAAAAGTTGTCAAGTCAAAAGCCGCCATAATTCCTCGCCCTCTTACTTCTCATCAGGGCAGGTGAATGAAATCGCTCTGTGGCCTGGCTCCGTGGTAGTGAATATTGAATGCGGCGCTGCCAGCGCCGTCGCGGAATTCTTCGGCTACACCGAGCCAGGTGTAGCCTAGTCGTGGATCGTCTCCGGTAACGCCGCGCATACGGGTTTGCCCCGTGAGCGTTCCATTGACTGCCGCGCTGAAGATGGAACGGACGTCGCCTGGTCTCGCACCATCGATGTCGAACAGGCGGAATTCGTGGAAGCAATTGATGATACGGCTCGTTGAGAAGCGCTGTTCGAATTCGTTGAAAACCAGGAACTGAATCGGCGCTTCGACGGGCACTTGTCGCTCGTAGTCTTCGGTGCAAGGCACGAGAGTGAGGACGGTGTTGATCCGATCGCCCGACACGGGATCGTTCGCGCCCTCGAAAAAATGGTCGAGGATCAGAATGTTCGGACAGCCCTCGTATTCCGGCAATCGACAGGTGCCCCCCGGGCAGTCGTTGCGGTGCCCACAAACCGCGTTCGCCCGACTCCCCTCGACGCATTGTCCGACGCCGCCGATGACCAAGGTGTTGTCGCCATCGTTTCGCCCCGCGAGTGCGCGGATTCCGATCGCGTTATAGGCTTGAACGTCGAGGTCGTCCTCGTTCGAGCGAATAATCTCGAGTTCTCCCTTGAGTGCGTTGTGCTCTTTGGGAACCTCATTGCGGTCTACGGCGATACACTTCAGATGGCCTACGAACGGATTCTCGGGCACGGGAGGAACGCGGGTATCCCTGTTGGTTTGTCCGCCGATTCCCGATCGCGAGTCGCCGAGGGGGAAACACGGGACATCCGGATCGAGGGACTGATCGCAGAGGCTCGCACCTTGCGATGCGAGCCAAGCGACCGGTTGCCGCGCAGTAATGTTGACGACGAAGTCGGTCTCTTGCCATCCGGGGATACAGAAATCGTCCGTGGCGCAGAGATTCACCGCCTCTGGATTATAAGGGTCACAGATCACACTGGGCGCGCCTCGGCAATGACCATTGGCGTTCACGTAGAAGCACTTCAGCGTGATCGGTTCATCCGAGGTGTTGCTGATTCGAATCAGCGAATCGATGCGCCCGCGTGGGGTTTTTGGCGGTTGGGTCGTATCGACCACTATCTTGGGAAAGACGAGAATTGCACCCGGTTGATCCGAGGCGACCGTCGCGCTGCTCCGCGCCGGAATGCCCACGCCGGAAACGGCGATTGCGGCAATGATTGCGATGGGAAGGCACCAGGTTTTCATCCTAGCGTCCCTCCGGAATGCGAATGATGTCCGCTCGTATGCGTTTGCCGTCACCGTGGAGGTTGAGCGCCGCTCTGCGCTCGATACCAGGTTGCGAATGGAACTCTTCGGCGACTGCCAGAAAGCCGCTTTGATCGGGCGGTGCTTTCATTTGCGTCTGCACGAATCGAGTTCCGATGACGGCTTCGTTGAAGATGTTGAAGGCGATGTCGCTCAGGCGAAAGTTTCCCCAGCAGTCGACGGTGGTACTCGCAGAGAACAACTCTTCGAACTCGTTGGTCAACAAGAACTGCACCGTGAATCGCGGGCGCTCGAGGTTCTCTAGATCTTGGGTGCACGGCACGATGGTCAATTCGGTGGTCACCGATGACGGCCCGTTGCCGTGGGCATCGATCACCGGGTTCGCAGCGCCCTCGGCGAAATGGTTGAGAATGACCGTTTCCGGGCACGGCGAGTACTCGGCCCCGCCAGGGCACTCCGCGCTCACTCCACCGCCGATGCACAAGGTGAAGTCGCTGTTATTGGAGTTGAGGTCGCTGTTGAGACCGAGCAGTCCAATCGCGTTGTACTTGCTCGCGTCGGCCGTCGCGAATGGTGCGCTCTGTTCCGGGGTTACCAATGTGGCTTCACCCTTGAGGTGGTTGCCATTGATCGGCGCGCCGGACGAATCGACCTCGATGCAACGCAATTCGCCAACGAACGGATCGGGCGTCAGGGGCACTCTCCCCGGATCGAATCCGGCATTGACGCAATCACGGTTGGTCACCGTGTTGTTCTTGGGGTCGCCCGCGCAGATCGGGTCGCTCGGATTCTGCGGGCGGCCGCTACCGACAACCCAATGGGTCGGCTGCTGCTTGGTGAGAAGAATGTCGAAGTTGATTTCCTGCCAGCGCGGCGGGTTCGCCTCCGAGATCGGCCGCGTCGGATCGACGGGCGCGGCGTTCATATAATAGCAATGGGCGAACACGAGCGAGTTGGAGGTATTGGTGATCTGGATGATGGTATCGATCGGTTGCCCGGTGAGGAGCCCCTGCGAGTCGAATACGACTTTGGGGAAGATGATGATGGAGCTACCACGCTCCGTCGTCACTTCGCCGGCCGCTTGGACGGCCGTGAGCGCGATCAGCATGGACAAGCCGAGCCTCGAGGTTCGGATCGTCGTGCTAGCGCTTCCCATCAATCCCACGCTCCTCATCGTCCCGCTGGCCGACTCGCTCCGGCCTGTTGCAGCCGATCCCCTTCGACATCAACGGATGCCGGGGGATGCGCGCTTATAAACACCAAACTCCATTCTGTCAACAAAATCCGCGACAAAGGGACGCCCATGTCTCCCACCGGCATCAACCAACGACTGGGGTCAGCCACGATTCGTAGGCGGCGATTTGGCCGCGCGTGATGGCAGCGTACTGGCGCTGCAAGTCGCGGGTGATCGGCCCCGGCGCGCCGTCGCCGATGCGCCGCCCGTCGATCTCGCGCACTGGCGTCACTTCGGCCGCAGTACCGGTCATGAACACCTCGCTCGCCAGGTAGGTCTCGTCGCGGGTAAACGCCTGCTCCACGGTTGCGACCCCCGCAGCGGCGAGTAGCTGGAGGACGGTGTCGCGGGTGATTCCGGGTAAGATAGACGTCCCCGGGCTCGTCTTGACCCGGCCGCTGCGGCAGACGAACAGGTTTTCGCCGCTGCACTCGGCGACGTAGCCCTGGCTGTCGAGGAGCATCGCCTCGTCGAAGCCGGCGCGCTTCGCCTCCAAGCTCGCGAGAATCGAATTGACGTAGTTGCCGACGGTCTTGGCCTTGGTCATCAGGGTGTTGACGTGAATGCGCTGGAACGACGATGTCTGCAGCCGCACTCCCCTTTGCACGCCTTCGTCGCCGAGGTATGCCCCCCACGGCCACGCCGCGATGGCGACCCGGATCGGGTTGCTCCTCGCAGCGAGTCCCATCTCGCCGTCGCCAACGAAGACCAAGGGGCGAATGTAGCAAGAGCGCAATCGGTTCTCGCGTACCGTCGCCACGCACGCCTGGAGGATCTCCTCCTGACTGAACGGCACTTCGATGCCGAGAATGTGGGCCGAACCGAAGAGTCGCTCGATGTGCTCAGGCAAGCGGAACACTCGTCCGATCCCATCATCGCCCTCGTAGCAGCGGATCCCCTCGAAGACGCCGAGGCCGTAATGAAGGGTGTGCGTCAGAACATGGACGTTCGCATCGCCCCATGGGACGAAATTGCCGTCCATCCAGATCTTTTCAGACTTCTGCACAGATTACCTCTCGCCCGACGTGGCTATAGGATGGGTCCAGCGCAGTCAATCCACCGCGCACGTTCGGATGGAGCCGGTGGCGTACGCGGTCGGGTCGCCGCGGCGGTTACGTGGCAACACGTTGGTCGTCGGCTCCGGTCGCAGGATCGAGCCCCAATTCGTCTGCCCAGGCGTCGAGATCGTGCCTGGCCCGCTCCGCCATCGCGAGGCGCTTCTCCCGACCGCGCATCCGGCCGGGCAACGGCGGGAACAGACCGTAATTGGCGTTCATCGGCTGAAACTCGCGCCGCGTCCGGTCGGTCACGTACGCCACGAGCGAACCCAACGCCGTCGTCGGCGGGGGCACGACTCCGGGCAGGTCATCGACTCTACGCGCGATGTTGATCGCCGCGAGCAATCCTGCAGCTGCCGATTCGACGTATCCTTCGACTCCGATCAACTGGCCGGCGAGATAGGTGTCGTCGCGTCCGATGAGTTGCAGCGTCGGGCGCAGCAACTGCGGCGAATTGATGAAGGTGTTGCGGTGCAGGCTGCCGAGACGGACGAAAGCCGCCTGCTCGAGGCCGGGAATCAAGCGGAACACCCGGCGCTGCTCGGGATAGGTCATCTTCGTCTGGAAGCCGACGATGTTGAAGAGCGTCCCCTCGCGGTTGTCCTGACGCAGTTGCACGACGGCGAACGGCCGGCTGCCCGTGCGCGGATCGACGAGGCCGACCGGCTTCATCGGCCCGAAGGCGAGCGTATCGCGGCCGCGTCGCGCCATCTCTTCGATCGGCATGCAGCCTTCGAAGTGGACGCAGCGCTCGAAGTCGCGCGTCGGCACCAACTCCGCCGCGAGCAACTCGTCGACGAAACGGTAGTACTCGTCGCGCGACATCGGACAATTGATGTAGTCGTCGCCGCCGTGATCGTAGCGCGATGCCGCGAACGCGACACTGCGATCGATCGAATCTTCCGTTACGATCGGCGCGATCGCGTCGTAGAAGTAGAGATAGCGCTCACCGAAGAACTCCTGCAGCGCATGCGACAGCGCGGGCGAGGTCAGCGGGCCGGTTGCGATCAGAACGATGCCGTCCGGAAGCTCGGTCACCTCACTGCGCTCGATCGTCACCAACGGCTCGCCGGCGACGGCCGCAGTCATCTCGGCTGCAAAGCGTTCGCGGTCGACGGCGAGCGCCGAGCCAGCAGGAACAGAGGTGCGATCGGCGACGCGCATGACCAGCGAATCGAGGCGCCGCATCTCTGCTTTCAAAAGGCCAACGGCAGCGGTGAGCGAAGCACTGCGAAACGAGTTCGAGCACACCAACTCGCCGAGTTGATCCGTCTTGTGCGCGTCGGTGCCGCGTTCGGGTCGCATTTCGAACAGGCGCACGGCGACACCGCGGCGGGCGAGTTGCCAGGCAGCTTCGCACCCGGCCAGGCCGCCGCCGACGATCTGCACCGCCGTCATAGTTCCTCGGCCTCGGCAACCGTCTCCTGGTACTTGCAGCCTTCGCTCAGGCAGCGGCGCACGGTGCCCGCCTTCTTCGTCGTCTTCTCGACGATGAAGGGCGCTCCGCATTGCGGACACTTCTCGGGAATCGGTTTCTCCCAAGTCGCGAAGCGGCACTTCGGATACCGGTTGCAGCTGAAGAAGGTGCGGCCGCCGCGCGACCGCTTCTCCATGATCTCGCCCTCGCCGCAATCGGGGCAATGCACGCCGGTCGGCACGGGCTTCACCATCGGCCGGACGTTCTTGCACTCGGGATACTTCGAGCAGCCGACGAACTTGCCGAAGCGGCCGAAGCGCACCTGCATCGGATTGCCGCAGAGGTCGCACTTCTCGTCGATCACCTCGGCCTCGACGATCTTGATTCCGCCGTCCTCGTCGCGCTCGAAATTGCGGGTGAACTTGCACTCCGGGTAGTTCGGACATGCGAGGAACTCGCCGCCGCGCCCCCACTTGATGGTCAGCTTGGCATCGCAGTTCCCGCACGGGATCTCGGTCGGCTGTCCTTCACGTTTGACGTCGCGCATGCGTTCGTCGGCGTGCTCGAGATCGGCAGCGAACGGCACATAGAAGCGCTGCATCGCCTCCACCCACTTCTGCTTACCCTCTTCGATTTCGTCGAGAACGTCCTCCAAGCTCGCCGTGAACTCCACGTTGAGAATGTCGGGGAAGGCATCGACGAGGAGTTCAGTGACGAGGAACCCGAGTTCCGTCGGCTTCAGGCGCCGCGACTTGTCCTCGATCACGTACTCCTTGGCGAGGATCGTCCCCATGATCGAAGCGTAGGTCGACGGCCGACCGATACCCTTGACCTCGAGTTCCTTGATCAGGGTCGCCTGGCTGAAGCGCGGCGGCGGCTGGGTGAAATGCTGCTCCGGCAGCAGTTCATGGAGACGCAGCACTTCGCCTTCGCGAATTTCCGGCAGGCGGCGATCGCTGTCGTCGTCCTCGTCGTCCTTACGGACGTCGTCGCGCCCTTCGGAATAGACCCGAATGAAACCGTCGAACTTCATGACTTGGCCGGTCGCCCGGAAGATCGTCTCTTCCGGCATCCCCACCGCCTCGATATCGACAGCCGTCTGGTCGAATACCGCGGAGACCATCTGACAGGCGAGAAAGCGGTTCCAGATGAGGGTGTAGAGCGAGAGTTCCTCCTTCGAGAGGAACGGCGCCACGACGTCGGGGGGGTACTCGAGCGATGTCGGCCGAATCGCTTCGTGGGCGTCCTGTGCGCTCTTCTTGGTCAGGTAGACCGGCGCCTTCTCGGGAAGGTACTGCGCGCCGTACTTGCTCTCGATGTAGCTCCGCGCGTCGCGCACCGCATCGGGCGAAAGGCGGGTCGAATCGGTACGCATGTAGGTGATCAGGCCGACGGCTCCCTGCGGACCCAACTCGACGCCTTCGTAGAGACTCTGGGCGACACGCATCGTTCGCTTCGGCGGGAAGCTGAGCTTGCGCGAGGCTTCTTGCTGCAGCCGCGAGGTGATGAACGGCGGAGTCGGATTACGCTTGCGCTCCTTGCGCTCGACACTGCGCACCAGCCACTTCGCGTCGTGCAACTTGGCCGTGAGATCGTGCGCGGTCGCCTCATCCTCGACCCGAAACTTTTCCGGGTCGAGCCGGTTACCGCCGAGCCGGGCCAGGCGCGCCGCGAACGGAGGCGGCACCGCACTTTCGAGTGTAGCCGTGATCGACCAGTACTCCTTGGCCTTGAACGCTTGGATCTCGCGCTCGCGCTCGCAGACGATGCGCACGGCGACCGATTGGACGCGTCCCGCCGACAGGCCGCGGCGGACCTTCTTCCACAGCAGCGGGCTGATCTGGTAGCCGACGAGACGATCGAGCACCCGGCGCGCTTGTTGCGCGTCGAAGCGGCCGCGGTCGAGGGCACGTGGATTCTGGATCGCCTCCTGGACAGCCTTCTTGGTGATCTCATTGAAGAGCACGCGTTGCACGTTCGGGCCGTGCCCGAGGTTCTCGGCGATGTGCCAGGCGATCGCCTCGCCCTCACGATCAGGGTCGGGTGCGAGGTAGATATGCTCTTTGCCTTTGGCCGCCGCCTTGAGTTCGGCGATGATCTTCTTCTTGCCGTGAATCACCTGGTAATCGGGGGCGAAGTCGTGCTCGATGTCGACCCCGAGCTTGCTCTTCGGCAGGTCCATGATGTGACCCACCGAGGCCTTCACTTGAAAGTCCTTGCCCAGGTACTTCTGTAGCGTCTTCGCCTTTGCGGGCGATTCGACGATCACGAGATTCTTCGCCATGTTCCCATTCCTGTGACGGAGAAGAGTCCGCGTCAACCGCGGACCGAGAAGAACTTCCCCGGCAATTGTTCGACCACACCCTTCAACTCCAAGGCGAGCAGCAGCGGCAGAACTTCGTTTGCCGGCAGACCGCACCGCAGCATCACCGTGTCCACGTGCACAGTTTCGCGGCCGATCGCCGCTAGCACCCGCTGCTCCTCGGGCGTCGGCCGGAACGTGGGACGCTCCGCAGACACCCGCAACAACCGAGGACAGAGTTCCTCCAATACATCCCCTGCGCTCTCGGTCAACTTGGCGCCCTCGCGCAGCAACCTGTGTGTGCCCGCCGAGGAGGCACCGACCGGCCCGGGAACTGCGAAGACCTCACGACCCTGCTCGGCAGCGACGTTCGCCGTGATCAGCGAGCCGCTGCGCTCGGCAGCCTCGACGACGATGACGCCACGCGACAGGCCGCTGATCAGGCGGTTGCGGCTCGGAAAGTTCTCGGCGTCCGGCCTTGCCCCCATCAGCAACTCGGAGACCACGGCACCGCGTTCGCTCACCGCCCGCGCCAAAGCGCGATGCTCTACCGGGTAGATCACGTCGATGCCAGAGCCCAGCACCGCAATCGTCCTACCGCCCGCATCCAGCGCCGCCGCGTGGGCCGCGGCATCGACGCCCCGCGCCAAGCCGCTCACGACGGTCAACCCATGTCCGGCGAACGACGAGGCGAGCAGGCGAGCCATCCGTCGTCCATAACTCGACGCCGCCCGCGAGCCGACGACGGCGACCGCCAGATCGTCCGCCGCGGTGATTTCGCCAAGGACGAACAACATTGGAGGCGGGTCGTGGATCTGGCGCAGCTGGCTGGGATAGGCTTCGTCTCCCCAGGTGAGCAGCATACCGCCGCAGCGCAGGATGCGCGCGATTTGCTCATCGACGGCCTCCCAGCGCGCGAATCCGGCGATCTCACGCGCCACGGCTGGGCGGACCCCGCGAGCAACCAACTCCGCGGCAGCGGCTCCGAGAACCGCTTCGGCACTGCCGAAGTGCTGGAGAAGTTGGCGGAAGACGACTGGGCCGACTCCCGGAACCATCTTCAGCGCAAGCCAATGTCGCCAATCGTTCGCAGGGTCCATACCGGCTTGTGCGTCCGTCCGCAATTGCAGCACCTACTTGCCATACAAAGCTTTACAACTATACTTCCTACATGCATGCTGCCGTTTTGTCCAGTGCCGTGATCGGCGTCGACGGCTTGATGGTCGAGGTCGAGGTCGACATCGCTGCCGGTTTGCCCAACACCACGGTCGTCGGACTCGGCGACAGCGCAGTCAAGGAAAGTCGGGATCGCGTCAAGGCCGCGCTGAAGAACTCGGGTTACGAGTGTCCGCCGCGACGGATCACGGTCAACCTCGCCCCGGCCAACGTCAAGAAGGAGGGATCGGCGTACGACCTGCCGATCGCGATCGGGGTTTGCGCTGCGACCGGACAGCTAACGAGCCCGGTGTTGCGCGACTATGCGATTCTCGGCGAATTGTCTCTCGACGGCCGGGTCAAGCCGATTCGCGGCGCGCTGCCGATCGCCGCAGCGGTAGCGCACCGCGGCCTGCGCGGGCTGCTCTTGCCGCGGCGCAACGCCGCCGAGGCTGCGGTCGTCGAGGGGCTCGACGTGATCCCGATCGCGACCCTCGCGGAGGCGTTCGATTTCCTGCGCGGGGAGAAGGTCATCGCGCCCGTCGTGGTCGATGTCGACCGGCTGCTCCACAGCGATGGCCACTATGAGGTCGACTTCCGCGAGGTGAAGGGCCAGGAACACGTCAAGCGCGCGCTCGAGGTAGCCGCCAGCGGCGGCCACAATGTGATCATGGTAGGGCCGCCGGGCTCGGGGAAGACGATGTTGGCCAAGCGACTGCCGACGATCTTGCCGCGGCTGAGTCTGGCCGAAGCGATCGACGCGACACGAGTGCACAGCGTTGCCGGACTGATGCACGACCGCGCACTCGTCGCGGCGCGACCATTTCGCGCGCCGCACCACACCATCAGCGACGCCGGCATGATTGGCGGCGGCTCGATTCCCAGGCCCGGCGAGGTGAGCCTGGCGCACAAGGGCGTCCTGTTTCTCGACGAGCTCCCCGAGTTCCGCAAGAACGTGCTCGAGGTACTGCGCCAGCCTCTCGAAGAGCGCCGGATCACGATCTCGCGTGCGGTCGGATCGATCACCTACCCAGCCAACCTGATGTTGGTCGCCGCAATGAACCCCTGTCCGTGCGGCTACTATGGCGATCCGCAGAAGGAGTGCACGTGTGCGACGGTCCAGGTAGCGCGCTACCGGACACGCATCTCGGGGCCGCTACTCGATCGCATCGACATCCAGATCGAAGTGCCAGCGATGCGCTACCGCGAGCTTGCCGACCAGAGCGACAGCGAGCCGTCGGCAACGATCCGAGGCCGGGTCGAGCTGGCGCGCGGCGTCCAACTCGAGCGCTTCAACGGCCGGGGCATTTTCTGCAACGCCGAGATGAGCGCTCGCGACCTGCGTTGCTTCTGCGACGTCGAGCCCGCGGCCGAGACCCTGATCGAAGCGGCGATGACCAAGCTCGGCCTGAGCGCCCGGGCATACACGCGCATCCTGAAGGTGGCACGGACGATCGCGGACCTCGACGGAATCGCGGCAATTGGTGCTGCGCAGGTGGCCGAGGCGATCCAGTACCGCAGCCTGGACCGGTCGTTTCATTGATGCCCCCCTCATACTTGCCTCATCCCTTCGTCGCGCTGGCAGGATCCGTGCTCCGTGCTCCCGCCCCGCACCCCTCCGTCTTTCCCGCGCACGCGGGAACCCAACCCCGCCACCTCCAGCACCGACCCACGCAGCCGTGACC
>Ga0163153_10000213_pt1 | contig 102925 bp, 103 predicted proteins | sample OliLakLV19MP6IB1_FD_148629 | JGI IMG/M metagenome (GOLD analysis project Ga0163153, IMG submission 148629) | Freshwater microbial mat bacterial communities from Lake Vanda, McMurdo Dry Valleys, Antarctica - Oligotrophic Lake LV.19.MP6.IB-1 | ecosystem: Environmental > Aquatic > Freshwater >...
TCCACATACTCAACCCCCCCGGGGGCCCCACCCCCCAAACCACTTCGAGAAGAACTTCTGTCGGGGTCCTTTGGCAATCGGGATGCCATTGGACCGGTGGGGGACGTGCGCCATGAAGCGACGTGTCCTTCGAGGCGGCGCAAGGCACCGCAGCTGGTTGGACATGCGCCTCGCAAGGTCCACGGGCCCGAGGTCTTTCGCCCGCGTAGCCTCATCAAGGTCACGCTTTGCGGTCCGACGATGACCTCGGTGCGACCTCGTTCGCCGCACCGATTTCTCGCCAAAATCGCATCATAGTGGCACGCGTATGGCACTGAGCCGTGCTGGCGCTCCGCGGAGAGGACGTGGCCGCAAAACGACATCCTCACCTGGGGCGCACACGATGCGCGCTTGGCCACCACTCTCCCCGTCACTTGCTGATCCCCATCGCGGGCCCCCGCCCGCGTCGTCAAGCAAGCCCAGGCCGTGGGATCGGTACAGAAGAAACTGGAACGGGACAGCCTGGACTCCGGGTGAGTTAGCGCGCCGCCCCGCGCCTGCACAACCCTGAAACTCGCACATGCCGAAAATTGTCGGCGGCAAAAACGCCGTCCGATAGGCTCTGCGACAGGCCGGAAGCGCCCTCCGCGACTGGGCCGGGCGCCCGCGGAGGCCTACGGAGCGCAAGGTCGAGGGCAGGTCCGATGCCGTCGGGTTCGCGCGGGAAGGCGTGCGCAACGAAAAAAGGGGCTGCCGGAGGGGAATTCCTCCGGCAGCCCCTGGTCGGAGCCACGGCCGCCCGGCTGCCCGGCTGCCGCGAAGCTACCGCGCCGGCTCTGCGCTTTGCACAGCCGGCGCGGGCTTCACGTTCAGCCCGGTCGCGCGCTCAGCCGTTGGCTTTTGGCTGGCACACGCCGAACAGATTCAGCTGCCAGCCGAAGGACTTACGCTCCCAGGTCTTGATGCCGCTGGTCCACGACTCGCCGCCGACCGAGAACTCGGCGGTCATGTCGGGGATGGCGATCGGGATCGTGGTGTCGGGCTGCAGGTTGGCGCTGTAGCCCTGGATGTCGAGGCGGAAGGCGCCCGGCACGTCGTCGCGCTCGGCCAGCTTCACCTTGAACACGCCGCCCGTCACGTCGGCGTTGTTGTTCGTGAAGGTGATCGCGTCACCGCCGCTGACCAGCGCACCCGCGGGCAGCGTGAAGGTGAAGATCTGACCGGCCGAGTTGCTCATCGACACCGTGAAGGGCTGGTTGAGCGGATCGAAGGCCGGGCCCGGGATGATGATCGCGTGCAGCTCGAAGAAGTCGGGCTTGGCCGCGTCACCGATGAAGCGGATCTTGTTCGGGCAAAGGTGCGGGCAATCGCATGGCTGGTTGCCCTGCTGCGGCGTGACGAACGTGCAGCCCTCGGCTGAGCAGCTCACGCAGCCCTGATCGGGCGGGGTGATGCAGGCGGTAAGCGCGCAAACGCCCGTGCCGGCACGGATTCCGAGCGGCGGGCCCGAGTCGGCGTTCATCTTCAGCTTGATCTTCGCGATCTCGACCGGGGTGTTGTTGTTGGGCAGGGCGACGCCGCCGGGGGCGAGGTTGATGATGACTTCAGTCGCACCGCCTGCCGCGCAGCCGAGCACCGAACCAGACTTGGTCACGCAACCCGCCTGCGGGCCGGCGACGAAGGTGATGGCGCCAGACTGCTGGATGGTGCAGCCGCAGTCCGTGCAGCCGAGATCGATCGTGATCGGGCCAGTGAGGGTCGCCGGCGCCGCGGGGCCCGGGGGCAGAGGCGTCTGCGAGCTGGTGTTGACGACCGAGACCGTGACTTCGAACTCCTCACCCGGAGCGAGCTGCAGCTGCTTCGACGGGGAGAGGATGATGGAGCCGCTCGCCTGGATGGCGTGTGCGGCGGGTGCTGCAACCAGCGCCAATCCGACCAGCGCTGCAAACAGCAATAGGGTACCGCGAGCTGTTCTGTTCATTTCCATTTCTCCTTGCTGCGCAGTCCCTTAAGGACTGCTGGCCCCCCGGGGGCACGTTGTCGGTCCGGGCGAAGTTTGAGGTTCAGCTATCGGGTCTGATCGAAAGTCCGCTTTGCTGGATCCATAGACGCGGCAGAGAGGCTCTCGATAACAGGAGAAAAGCAGCGCGATCGTAATCGGACTATCGTCCTACGACCGTCTCCTGCACCTGTCAATACAGAACCAGCAGCAAGCCGCATACCGCAAGGTACGAGAAGCTCGCTAGCCAATAGATCTCGAGTCTTTCCGGGCCCTCGCGCCGCGGCACGGCCCGACAGCCGCGCCGCGATTGTAAACTCGGGTTTGCACTGCCCGTCAATCGCCGACAGCGCTCCCTGGCTACTTGTTTCGATCGACCCGCCAGATCTCCTGATTTCCGACCGATTTCTGGTTGTCGAAGGTGACAAACCGGCCGTTCCCGCTGAGCCCGAACTGCTCGATCGTGCTGTTGAAGCCGTTGGTAACACTGGCGATGACCGCCTCGGTCTTCGCGTTCTGTGCCAGCGGCGAGGTCGAGTCCTCGATCAGCTGTCCAGGGCCGGTCTGGCCGGCCGGTGCCTTGCCGCTCTTCCGGCGCAGGAAGTAGATCGCCCGCCCGTGCGAGGGATTGAGCCCCTTGTAGTTGCGCGACGATTCGAAGACGAGCCACGAGCCCTGGCCCGAGATCCGCGGCACCCTGTTGAAGCCGCCCTTGGAGATGGTGAGCTGCTGGAGTCCCTTCTTGCCGATGTCGGCCACGAACACCTCGTCGTTGCCGTCGCAGTCGCCGCAGCCGGTCGGGTTGAGCTGCGCCTCGCATTTCGACTGGAAGCTGACCAGCTTGCCCTGCTTGTTGAGCTCGACGCGCTCGTTCGGATCGGTGCCGGAGCAGCCGCCGCCGCTGACCGTGTTGGTGATCTGCGTGAAGCGGTTCTCCTTGCGGTCGAAGAGGACGATCTCGCCGTTGCCGTCCGCGTTGCCGCACGGCGACACGCCGTCGAGCTGCGCGCAGCTCGCGCCGCCGGGCAACGCACCGCCGAAGTCGCGGTTCGACTGGAAGCCGACGTAGCGTCCGTCGTTGCTGATCCGGGCGCGCCGGTTCGCATTGCCCGTGCCGCCGCTGGTGCTCGTGACCTGCACAAAGCGCCCGGCGACCCGGTCGTAGACCACGACCTCCGCGTTGCCGTCCGCGTTCGCGCACGGCGACACGCCGTCCCCGAGGGCGCAGGCCGGTCCGGCCAGGTCCCTGCTCGAGTCGAAGGCGAGGAGCTTGCCGTCGTCGCTCAGGCTCGCGCCGCGGTTGGCGGCGTCACTGCCGCCCGTGGTGGTCGTGACCTGCGCGATCGCGCCTGTCGCCACCTCCAGCAGGAAGATCTCGCGATTGCCGTCGGCGTTGCCGGCGACGTGGTCCCGATCCGAGTCCCAGCCGACGAAGTTGCCGCGCTGGCTGATGTCGGGAGCCTGGTTGGAGGCGAAGTCGCCGGAGGCCGAGAAGGTGAGCTGGCGGACCGAGTTCGCCGGGGAGGAGCCCTTCTTGGCGAGCCGCCACAGGAACAGGTTGCCGCTGTTGAGGTTGGCGTCGACGCAGTTGGTGCAGCTCGGATTTGGATCGGCCGCGACCGGCGGCGTGAAGCCGTTGCCAGCGCCGTTGAAATCGAAGGCGGCGGGCGGGTCGAAGATCGTCCCGGTCGCCCGGCGATGGTCGGTGTTCGAGGTGAACACGATCACCTTGCCCGACTGGTCGATGGCAGGATTTTGGTTCTTGCCACCGGTCGTGTTGGTCACCAGCTTGCTGCTCGCGATCGTCACGAAAGCGGTGACCAGCCCCGGGGCGAAGAGCCAGGTGGACGCGACGACGAGGACGAGGATCGACAGGCACAGGCGCGTGCGACGCATGACGGACTCCTTGATTTCGGGCGGTGTCCGACCGGCAGGGCGGACACTGGAGCATCCGCGCCCGCACGCGCACATGTCAAGGCTAAATCCTTTGTGGACGCAGCCCCTGGCCCATCAGGTGAGACGACGCCTGCGGTCCGCCCGAGCGGACGCTCTAGCGGCCGCTCGGCGCCAGCCGACCCCCTCTCTAGAACGCCTGGCGTGTCCCGAACAGGACCTGGAAGTCGGTCTGGTCGCGATCGAGACGGGTGGCGAGCTCGATATAGGCGCGCCCTGGAAAGAAGCCCAGGAAATCGTAGAGGACGTTGATCCCGGTGCCAGCTGCGATCGCGAAGTGTTCCGGGTTCAGCGCGCGTCCCGCCGAGTCGTCGACCTGACCGGTGTCGATGAACAGCTTGAGCTGCGGACGGCGGTAGACCACCAAATCGAGCAGGTTGAAGTCGACCTCGGGGAAGACGTCCTGCCGGATCTCGGCGCGTGCCACGCCGACGTTGCGCGCGAGTTTCTCATTGACGGAGACGCCGCGCAGCGCGCGCCGGCCACCGAGGCTGTACTGCTCCTGGATCGGCACGTCGCGACCCGACGTGGTCTCCTCGAACCCGGCCAGCAGCTCGATCGCGCCGATCGTGCGCGGCGTGAGCAAGGGCGTCGTCGCCGACACGCGGCCGCCGAAGCGCACGAAGCCGTAGTCGCCGCCGAACGCCGGATCGTGCCAGTCGACGAACAGGCGGGCTTCGCGCTGGTGGGTCGGGTTGTCGTAGAAGTAGACGTTCGAGTAGTCGTAGCGGAGTCCCAAGGCGGCGACGTTGCCGCTCGTCCGCAGATCGGGCTCAGAATCGTCCTTGAAGCTCCGGTCGAGCCAGGCATAGTTGTAGAAGGCGAACAGGTTGTGCCGGTAGGTGTTGGCGTCGTTGCGCTCGCCGAAGTGCAGCCGCGGTCCGACGTTGAAGCCGTACGACCGCTCGGTGAAGTACGGGTTGAGTGCGACGTCCTTGGTGTAGTCGTAGCGTTTCCGCGCGACGAACAGCGCCGCTACCCCGAACTCGGTTGAGCTCACCTCGACGTCGGCGGTGTCGAGCACCACCTGGTAGGCAGAGCGGTCGCGCGGCGGACGCAGCGTCGGATCGACGATCGCCGGCACGTCGTCCTGGTCGTCGAGAGGTGGTACGAGCGCGTCGGCGATGGTCGCGTCGGCTGCGCTCGCGTCCTCGCCGGTCGCGCGTCGCACCGAGTCGACGAAGGGTGCGCAGGGTGACGCCAGGACGTCGTCGACCGTGGCGGCGAGCTCCTCCGCCCCCATGCTGCGGTCGAGACGGGCGAACGCGAGACGCGCCGGCGGACGCCGGCCGGCGAAGGTGAACACGCTCTCGCGCAGATCGTCCTCGTTCTGCGCGTTCTCGAAGAACGACTGCACGAACGGGATCTTCGGTGCCGTCTCGAAGCGGTCGACGATGGCGAAGGTGTCGAACCAGGCGATCCAGTCGTGCACGCTGCGATGCTCGGGCTGCGTCTTCGCGAGGAAGCGCTCGGCGAGCTCCCAGGCCACACCGTCGGCCACCCACCGGGGGACCGGTGCGGGGCAGCGGCGCTGCTCGGCGCGCAGCAGCTCCGCGTAGACCGCCTGGGCGATCTGCGCTTCGTGAAAGTTGCGCAGCAGCTCCTGCACGTGCAGCGCGCGATCGGAGACCACGACGAGCCCGTCGCTCGGCGTGGTGAGGCTCCAGCGCAGGGGAACCTGGACCACCATCAGCGCCGGCGGCGCGGGAAGCGCCGCCGGGCGCAGCGCGATGGCACGTTCCACCGCGGCGCGGAAGAGCTCGTCTGCCGGCGGACCGGGCGCGAGCCGCTCTGCGCGCAGCGGGAGGGGGGCGACGAAGGTGATCCGTGTGCCGTCGACCTCGCCCGTGGCGACCGTCCCCTGGCGCAACCCGATCAGGGCGAACGTCCGCACGTTGCTCGCAGCGCTGCGCACCGTGGCCGCGTGCGGCGGCGCGAACACCTCGTTGCCGACGACGAGTGTCACGTCCTCCGGAGCGGTGATCTCGGCCGTCACGTCGGCGCCGCCCGGGCCGCCCGTGAACTGCCACGCGCCGTCCGCTGCGCGCTCGACGAGATAGGGGTACCAGCCCGCGACCGCGGTCGCGCCCAGCTCGGTCGTTCCGAACGGCCCGTAGCGCTCGGGAAGCTCGGTGGTGAACGAGAGCGCGATCGTGCTGGTGGCGCCGGCAGCGAGCGTCGTGGGCAGATCGACCTCGAGCAGGGTTTCGGCCGGAACGTCGGGGCGGTCGACCAGCCGCGAAGCGAGCACGGTGCCGTCTGTCGCCGTGACCTCGCCGATCACGATTCCGCCCGGATCGAAGTCGTTCTCCGGGTACACGTACATGCGCGTGATGTCGTTGACCTCGGCGCCGTCGCGACGGAAGCGGTTCGGGTACAGGTGCAGGTAGAGCCGATCGAGCGCGACGCTGGCGACGTTCGCGACCTCGATCTCCACCCGGCCGCGGATGGCCGCCGCGTCGGGGTCGAGCGTGGCCGTGATCGCGTACCGCGCCCGTTCTGGCGCCGCCGCCACTCCTGCCGCGCTCGCGACGGTGGCTGCCAGGGCGGCTATCAAGAGGGTCACGACGCGTGCCACGCGCCGCCCGCTCGCGATCGGATCACGCTGCAGGTGCTTCATCCACGGACTCTCGTATCGCAAAAAGTGGTGGGAGCGTAGACTTGCGCTGCGATCCTCGGCTAGATGGAGCTCATGCCCGAAGGCAATCTCCAACCGCCGCGCAAGCGGACGCTGGTCCTGATGGAGCCGCCGTTCTGCTTCTGGGACCAGAGCATGGATCGGCTCCGTGAGGGTGAGGAAACCATCCCCGGGATCGGCATCCTCGTTCTCGCCGCGCTCGCGCGCCAGAAGGGCTACGACGTCCACATCATCGACGCCAAGCGCGCCGGCACCACGAACGAGGACGCCGCGCGACGCATCATCGCCCTGCGGCCGGATTTCGTCGGCCTGTCCTGCACCACGATCTCGGTGACCAACGGCAGCCGCGTCGCGACGGCGATCAAGGCGGCCCTGCCGGGCTGCACGACGATCATCGGCGGCGCGCACGTGAGCGCGATTCCCGAGCGCACGCTCGCGCAGTTCGGCGGGTTCGACTACGGCATCGTCGGCGAGGGCGAGCACTCGCTATTCGACCTCCTCGCCAAGCTCGAGGACGGCCGCGACGTCCGCGACGTGCAGGGCCTCACCTACCGCGATTCCGAGGCGGGCGGCGCCATTCGCGCGAATCCCCGGGCGACCTACATCGAGGATCTCGACGCGCTGCCGATGCCGGCCTGGGACCTGGTCCCGAATTTCCCGCACGCGTTCGCGCCGTCGATGTTCAACTACAAGCGGAGCCCGGTCGGAACGTTGATCACGCAGCGCGGATGCCCGTTCTCGTGCACCTTCTGCGACCGCTCGACCTCGGGAAAGCGCGGCCGCTGGCACTCGGTCGAGTACGTCGTCGCCATGCTGCGCCAGATGTCCGACTACGGCGTCAAACACATCCTGTTCTACGACGACCTGTTCACGGTCAACAAGGCGCGCGTGCGGCAGCTCTGCGAGGCGATGCTCGACCACCGGCTCGACTTCACATGGAGCTGCAACAGCCACCCGAACCTGCTCGACCCCGAGACCATGGCCCTCATGCGGCGGGCGGGTTGCTGGCAGATCGCGTACGGCATCGAGTCCGGGTCGCAGCGTGTGCTGAACCACGTCAAGCACGAGGTCAAGATCGACAAGCTCTTGAAGACGCTGCACATGACGCGTGCGGCCGGGCTCAAGATCAAGGGCCTCATGATGTGCGCGCATCCCACCGAGACCGTCGAGAGCCTCGAGGAGACCAACCAGTTCCTGCGCACGGCGCCGCTCGATCTGATGCAGCTCACCAAGTTCACGCCGTATCCGGGAACCCCATCCTACGCGACGATCAACGAGCACGGCACCTTCGTCGAGGACTGGGAGAACATGAACGCGATGAACTTCGTGTTCATCCCCAAGGGCCTCGACGCTGCCACCCTCGAGCGATACTTCCACCGCATGTACCGCACCTTCTACACGCGGCCGGACGTGCTGCTCGGTCTGGCGAAGGTGGTCATCGAGGAGCCGCGGTTCCTCGGGCGACTCGGTGGCTACGCGCGCCCGTACGTGACCGAGGCCTTCCGTCGTATGTGGCGTCTGAGCCGACCTTCGTCGGCCGGGGCCGGTCGTGCAGCGGTCGGACGGGCAGCCTAAGCGGCCTGGGTGATGATCGGCGACCGGACGCCCGGCCCCTGCCGGACGCCCGGCCCCTGCCGGACGGCCGGCCCCTCGCCGGGTAACGTCCGCGCAACGGCTCGGGCAGCACGGTGACCCCTCCACCGGACGGAACACTGGAAATGCCCAGTGGAAGTGACAGCGCGGCCGTCGCCGAGAGCATCGTTGCCGATACGGACGTGCTCACCGCAGCGCGCGCGGTTCGTGACGTCGGCCGGTACCGCCACGACGGGCTGTTCTGGCGCCAGCTTGCCTACCGCGGTGCGACGGCCGGGCCGGACTGGTGGAAGAGGGTGTCGCCACCCGTGGTCGCGGCGATCGTGTTCGCGCTCGTCCGACACAATCGTGCCGGCGTGATCGGCAATCTACGTCGCATCGCGGGCTCGCGGGGAGTGATCGGCGACGGCGTGGCCGGACTCAGGACGTTCGTCGAGTTCGCCTACTGCTTGTCCGAGACGCTCGAGTACTCGGGCCCCTACGCACGCGAGGTGCGCGTCGAGGCGCCGCCCGAGATCGAGGGCGCCGATCTGCTGCCGCCCGGAATGGGTGTGGTGGTGCTCACGTCCCATTTCGGAACCTGGGAGATCGCCGCCCGCCTGATGCAGCGCTTCGGACGCCGCGTGAACGTCGTGATGGCGCGCGAGGCCAACCCCTCGGTCGAGGCGTTCCAGAGCGCCATGCGCGCGCGCTACGGCCTGAACGTCATCCACTCCGACTCGTCGCCGTTCGCGTCGATCAACATGCGCCACGCCTTGCAGCGCGGCGAGGTGGTGGCGATCCAGCTCGATCGTTCGGGACCCGGGCAGGTCACTCGACCGATCGAGTTCTTCGGTGCGCCGGCGAGGTTCCAGTACGGACCGTTCGCCCTCGCGCGCCTCGCCGGCGTTCCATTGTGGCCGGTGTTCGCGTCGCGCCTCGGCGCACGCCACTACCGGATCATGCCCGAGCCGCTGCGGACGATCGCGCGCGATGCGAGCGAAGCGGAGACCCTGGCGGTGATGCGCGACGTCGTGCGGAGCTTCGAGGGGCACGTGCGCGCGCTGCCGCATCAATGGTTCCAGTTCAAACCGTTCTGGGATACGCCCGGGTCTCGTTGAAGGCGTCGCGCCGACACGGGAGGGTTCAGTGCAAGAGCTTCGGATTCCGGCGACCGCGTCGAGCGATGAGTGGGTGACGCCGATCGGCGCCGCCGACGCATCCGACCTGCGGGTGCTGCTCAACCGGGTGATCTACCGCGGCATGCTGTTCTCGACGGGAACGGTCGCCATTGGACTGCACCAGGTGAGCCCTTCGCTCGCGTGGAGCTTCGCAAAGCACTCCGCACGCAACCTCGCGGTGGCGACCGGTGTCGAGGTGAAGGTCGTCGGCGCCGAGAACCTGCCCGCCGGGCCGAGCATCGTCACGCCCAACCACGCCAGTCACTTCGACATCGCCGCGTTGCTCGGCCACCTGCCAGGCCACAACCGCTTCGCCGCGAAGAAGGAGCTGTTCCGCGAGCCGGTGCTCGGCATGGTGATGAAGACGCTCGGGATGATTCCGATCGACCGCGAGGACCCCGCCCAATCGATCGCGCTGCTCAACAAGCTTGCGGCGCGGGGCGACGGCACGTTCTCGCTGATCATGTTTCCCGAGGGGACGCGCTCGCGCGACGGTCGCATGGGGGCGTTCAAGAATGGCGCGTTCACCCTGGCGATCCAGCTCGGTCGCCCGATCGTGCCGATCGCGATCCACGGCACGTCGAGCATCATGCCGGCGGGTCAGTATCTGTCGATCCTGCCCGGAACGGTCGTGCTCGAGATCCTCGAGCCCATCCCGACGACGGGGCGGAGCCTCGACGATCGCGTCGAGCTGCGCGATCTGGTCGCCGAGCGCATCGCGGCGCGCCTCACGGCTGCACAGGAAGCGGAGGCCTAGCGTCGGTGGCGGCGGGCAACGGAACCTCGAACCTGCTCGACTCGGGCGGCGCCGCGCGGCGTTCATGCGGTGACGCCGGGAGCTCGTCCTCGGCACCTGACGAAATCGAGATGATCGCCGAGCGTCCGTACCGGCTGGCCGTCCTCGTGCCCGCGTACGACTGCGCGCGGACGATCGCCGCGGTGGTGCGCGGTACAGCCCTGCACTGCGAGCACGTGCTGGTCGTCGACGACGGCTCGAGCGACGGCACCGCGGCGATTGCGCGCGCCGCCGGAGCGCAGGTGATCCGGCACGAGACCAACCGGGGCAAAGGTGCTGCGCTGCGCAGTGGGCTCGTTCGCCTGCTCGCGGAAGGCTTCACCCATGCGTTCTCGGTGGATGGTGACGGCCAGCACCTCGCCGAAGAGATGGGCTGTCTGATGGCCGAGTCGCGGTGCGACCCGACGGCGATCGTCCTCGGTGCCCGCCGCATCGCACCCGAGCAGGAGATCGCGCCGATCAAGCGCTTCGGCAACGACTTCGCGAACTGGTGGGTGTCGCTCGCGGCCGGACGAGAGTTCCGCGACACGCAGACCGGCTTTCGCATCTACCCGATCGCGGCGACGCTCGAGATGGGCGTCCAGGCCGCGCGCTACGAGTTCGAGAGCGAAGTCCTGATCCTCGCCGCGCGCCGAGGCATCGACATCCGCACCCGCGAGGTCGCCGTCTACTACCCGCCGCCCGGCGAGCGCATCAGCCACTACGAGCCCTGGACCGACACCTGCCGCATCATCGTCACCGTGGTCTCGTTCCTGGTCCGCCTGCGCAAATAGCGGCGCCGCCACGATCGGCACCGCCCCGAGCCCCCTCGCGAGCAACGATCAATACGGCCAGTTCGTGGTGACCAGGCCGCCGTCCACCTCGATCACCTTGCCGGTGACGTAGCCGGCCGCGGGCGAAGCCAGGTAAAGGGCGGCGAGCGCGATGTCCTCGACGCTGCCGATGCGCCGCATCGGCGTCAGCGACTCCATCTTCGCGCGCAGGTCCTCGTCGAGGAACGGCGCCAGCGCTGAGGTCTCGACCGAGCCGACCGCGATCGCGTTGACGCGCACGCGCGGCGCCAGCTCGTGCGCCAGCTCCTTGGTCATGAACGACAGCGCGGCCTTGGCCGTGCCGTAGGCGACGAAGCCCGACATCGGCAGGCGTCCGGCGGCCGACGAGATGTTGACCACCGAGCCGCCGTCGCGCTCGAGCATGTGCGGGATGACGAAGCGGCTCAACAGGAACGCAGACGTGACGTTGAAGCGCAGCGCCTGCTCGAAGTACTTCTCGCTGGTCTGCAGAGCGGGCTTGGGCGGCCAGCCACCGGCGTTGTTCACCAGGACGTCGATACGGCCGAACTCGCGCATCGTCTCCGCCACCAGGTTCTCGAGCTGGGCGCGCTCGTTGACGTCGCACGGAACGGCGAGGGCGCGACGCCCGAAGCCTCGCACCCGATCGGCGGTCACGTCGATCTCGGGCTGCGAGCGCGCGCTGCAGACCACGTGCGCACCACACTCGGCGAAGGCGAGCGCGATGCCCTGCCCGATACCGCGGCCGGCGCCGGTCACCAGCGCCACCTTGTCGTCGAGACGGAAGCGATCGAGGATCATGCGGGGGACCTATCGTTCACCGGTCGCGCAGCGCAAGCCGTGGAGAAATCGCCCCCGGCGCCCGCGTTTCCACCGCCGTCGACGGTGAATCTCGCCGTGTTCTCCGGCGGCGCGATCGCCCTGTTCCTCCTCGGCCCCGCGGAGGATCCGTTCGCGCAGCTGGCGCGCGCGAGCGCTCCGGCGCTCGCGGCACTGGTCGGCATGGCGCTGCTCTCGTCGGTGGTCGCGGGCCAGCTCTTCCTGGTCGGAGTGCGCGACGCGGGCGTTGGCCGCGCGGTTGTGTTCATCTATCTGGTACCCGTGCTGACCGCGTTGCTGTCCGTCTCCCTGCTCGGCGAGGCGCTGTCGGGCGCGCAGTTCGCCAGCGGCGTCGCGGTGCTGCTCGGGCTGCTGCTCACGACACGGAGTGGAGGATCGTGAGCGATCAGGCGACGGTGTCCACGGCCACGGTGCGCATCGACCGCTGGTTGCTGGCGGCACGGGTCTACAAGACGCGCGGTCTGTGCGCCGACGCCTGCGACGGTGGCAAGGTCGAGATGAACGGCAGCACGGCCACACCACACAAGCCGATCCGCGTCGGCGATCGCGTCCATGCGACCACCGTCGCCGGAGTGCGCCAGCTGATCGTGCGCGGACTCGGTCTGCGCCGCCTGTCGGCGGCCGAAGCGCGTGAACTTTACGAGGACGTGACGCCCCCACCACCCCCCGAGGAGATCGAGCGCCGGCGCTTCGCACCGCCGGAGGTCCGCGATCCGGGTAGCGGCCGGCCGACCAAGCGCGATCGTCGCGACATTCAGCGCCTCCGCCGCGGGCGCTGAATGGTGGCTCAGCCCTGGCTCGGCGTCGTCACGCGCTGACCTTCGCTCAGCGCCGCTTCCCCGAGCACGACCGCCTCGCCACCGGACAGTCCCGACACGATGCGCACCCGGTCGCCGGCATCGCCCGCGGTCTCGACCTCGGCGCGACGCACGCGTCCGTCCGTCACGATCCAGACGTAGCTGCCGTCGTTGTCGCGCTGCACCGCGCCCGACGGCACCAGCACGGCCTTCTGCGGCGACTCCGCTCCCGGCGGTGGCGGCTCGGCGAGGAAGGTGACGCGGGTACTCATGTCGGGCAGCAGCTTTGCGTCGGGCGCGAGGATCTTGACCTCGACCTTGAGCGCCCCCTTCTGGCGATCGACCTGCGGGTAGAGCTTCACCACCTGAGCGTCGTAGTGCCGGCTCGGATAGGCATCGGGCGTGACGATCGCGCGGCCGCCCATCTTGACGCGTTCGAGGTCGGCCTCGTTGACGTCGACCTCGGCCCGCATGTCGGACAGATTCGCCAGGCGGACGAGGTCGCCCGAGCCGGCGAAGCCGCCCGGCACGGCGATCTCGCCGACCTCCTTGAGCTTGGCCAGCACGACGCCGTCGGTCGGTGCGCGCAGGGTCGTGTACTCGAGGTTTACCATGGCGGATTCCAGGTCGGCCTCGAGCTGCGCGATGCTCGCGCGCGCGACCTCGGCCTTGTTCTGCAGAACGTCGAACTCCTGCTCCGAGATCACCCCGCTCTGCTTCAGCGATCGCCCGCGGCGCAGCTCCGCGTCCGCGAGCGCGCGGTTCGCGCGCGCCAGCACGAGGCTCGCCTCGGCACGCCCGACCGCCGCACGGTAGTCTCGGTCGTCGAGCTGGACCAGCGCGTCACCCTTGGCGATGGTCTGGCCTTCCTCGATGAAGTAGCGGTCGATGCGACCGGCGACGCGCACGCCGATCGACACGTAGCGGTCGCCGGTGACGACGTAGCCGGACCCGGACAGCACCGGCGCGGGCTCAATCTTGCCGGCGTCGACCGCGGTGGCGTAGGCCACCTCGACCGGTACGGCACCGCCGCGCAGCAGACGCCAGGCCGCCAGCACCGCGATCAGCAGCACGATCGTGATCGCCACGATGCGCGTCGTCCGCGAGCGCTTCGGGCGCACGGTTCGCGCGCGCGTAGTGGGCTCGCGCTCGATGCGCAGCGAGGCGAGGTCGGCGCGCAGGTGATCGTCGCGTTCGGTCTGTGGGGTCATGGCTCGGCTCCGTCAGGCCCTGCGTAGCGCTTCGATCGGCCGCAGTCGCGCGGCGCGCCAGGCCGGGCCGAGCCCGCCCAGAACACCGATCAGGAGTGCCAGGCCGAGCGCTCCGAGCAGATCGGATCCCGAAACGCGCAAGGTGATCACGTTGGTGGTGAAGGTCTCCGCGCCGAAGGCGATGCCGCCGAGCGCCCAGTTGAGCACCAGCGACAGCAGGGCGGCGAGCAGCGCGCCGAGCGCGAAGCCGAGCAGCGACAGCACGACGGCTTCGATCTGGAACGCGACCAGGATCGAGCGCCGCGAGAAGCCGAGCGCGCGCAGCGTGCCGATCTCCGCCGTACGTGCCTGAACCGCCGCGTACATGGTGTTCGCGGCACCGAAGCCGGCGCCGACGCCGGCGAGCACGGCGATCCCGATGACCAGGACGTACAGGGAGTTCGCCGACTCGGACTGCTTCGCGTAGTAGTCGGTCTCGAGCTGCGCATCGAGCGCGTAGCGCGGATCGTCGTCGATGCGCTGCTCGAGCCGCGCCAGGTCGGACGCGCTCGCCGCGCGCAGCCTGAGGCCGGAGTAGGGTAGCGGCCGCTTCGCGTCGTTGCCGAGCTCGCGCACGTCGACCCACACCTCGCTCTCGAACGACGACCCGTCCGCCTCGAAGACGCCGACGACCTTCCAGCGGCCGCGCCCGAACTCGAGCGTGCTGCCGAGCTCGGCACCGACGTAGCGGCTCGCGACGCCGCGGCCGACGATGGCCTCGCTCGCGCTCGGGTTGAACATGCGGCCCTCGACGATCTCGACCTTGTCGTGCACCTGCAGCGCGACCGGCTCGACTCCGCGTGCAAGGACGTTCTCGCGTCCGCCATCGCGGGTGCGCAGGAACGGTTGCACGACCAGCTCGGGCGAGGCGAGCGGCTGATCGGCGTGGTCGCGGGCGATGCCGTCGAAGAAGCGGATCGCTTGATACGCTTCCAGGGAAAGCTGGCTCGAGCCGTCGTTGTCCGAGCCCTTGCGCATCACGACGAGGTTCATCGGGTCGCCGCTGACGGCGACGGTCCGCTTCAGGCTCGAGATGAGCCCGAGGAAGAGCGTGGACGCGACCACCACGAGCGCGATCACGCCGGCGGTCATGAGGCTCCGGGTTGGTCGCGCGCGCACGTTGCGCAGGCTGTACGAGAGCGGCAGTGCCATCAGAACACTTCGTGCAGCGACTCGACCACGGGCTTGCGCGCCGCCCCGAACGACGGCACCACGCCCGCCAGCATGCCGACGAACAGCGAGAGAAAGAGCCCCTGCACGATCACGAACGGCGTCACGATGAAATTCCCCAGCGGTCCCAGCATGTCATTCCAGCCGGCGAGCGCCTGCAGGGCGCCGGTGAGGCCCACCGCGAGGAACACGCCGGCGACGCCGGCGACGATCGAGAGCAACGAGGCTTCTGCGAGCAAGGTCGTGAAGATCACCCGCCTGGGGAACCCGATCGCCTTCATGACGGCGATCTCCCCGGCGCGCTCGCGGACGCCCATCGACGCCGTGTTGGCGGCGATGAATACGATGCACAGGGAGACCAGCCCGGTGACGATGAGGATGATGGTCACGAGCCCCTGCAGCGAGCCGAAGAAGTTGGCAAAGAAGCTCCTTTCGGTCTCCGACGCGGTCTCGGCCTCGCTGTTGCGCGACATCTCGTCGACCTTGCGCATGATCGTGTTGACCTGCCGCGGATCGCTGGCGCGCACCCAGATGGTTCCCGCGATCCCGAGCCCGTTGGAGCCCTTCTCCTTGAGCGCCTGGTCGAGGTACTCGCGGTTGAACCAGAAGTGCGGCGCGCGGTCATTTTCGATCACGCCGACCAAGCGGAAGTCGAGGTCCACCGGCCACACGGTGCTCTTGAGCGTCACCCGCTGACCGAGCTTCCAGCCGTACTTCTGTAGCACCTGTCTGCCGACGATCGCGCCGTCGCGGTAGCGCTGGAAATCGGCGAGCTGCTCAGGCGCGATCGGATAATCCGGAAACACGGCGCCGATGTGCTCGGCTTCGACGGCGAAGTTCGGGAAGGTGACGCGGCCGTCTTCCTCGAAGGCACCACCGAACCACACCCATGCGACCGCGGCCGCGACCCCGTCGACCTGACGGACCTTGCGCGTGAACGAGTACGGCATCGAATAGACGATGCCCGCCTTGTTGTGGACGGTGAGCCGCGTGTTGTTGGCGAAATCGTTGAGCATCGCGTCCATGCCGGCGGGCATGGTGAGCAGCAGGCACACCAGGACGACCGCCAGCATGATCGCGCCCCCGGTCATCGCGGTGCGGAGCTTGCTGCGCCAGAGGTTCTTCCAGACCAGATAGCCGTACTTCACGCGGGCCGCCTGGCCCCTTCGGGCGCGTCGCCGAGCGTCGAGATCAACCCGCCGCCGGCGGCCAGCTGTATGGCGCGATCGGCGCGGTCGGCGGCGTCGCCCTCGAGCAGCAGACCCTTGTCGAGGTGGAAGGCGTGATCGACGAAGCGCAGCGCGCGCGGGTCGTGCGTCACCATGACGATGGTCTTGCCGAAGTCGTTCTTGAGCTTGCGCAGCAGCTCGAGGATCGCCTCGGCGTTACGCGCGTCGAGATCGCCGGTCGGCTCGTCAGCGACGATCAGATCGGGGTCGGTGACGATGGCGCGTGCGATCGCAACGCGCTGCTGCTCGCCGCCGGACAGGGTGCGCGGATAGTGGTCGACGCGCTCGTCGAGCCCGACCACGCGCAGCGCGATCTCGGCGCGGCGCACGCGCTCCGCCTTGGCGAGGTCGGTGAGCAGAAGGGGCAGAGCGACGTTGTCGAGCGCATTCAGAACCGGGATGAGGTTGAAGAACTGGAAGATCAGGCCGACGTGGCGCGCGCGCCACTCCGCGAGCTCGTCCTCGGTGAGCTCGCCGAGCGACTGCCCGGCGACCACCACCATGCCCTCGCTCGGCTGGTCGATCCCGGAGACCAGGTTCATCAGCGTGGACTTGCCCGAACCCGAGGGCCCCATGAACGCCACGAACTGGCCCGCGTCGATCGACAGCGAGACGCGATCGAGCGCGTGCACGTCGTCGACACCGCGACGGTAGTGGCGCGATACTGCCTCGATCTGGATCAGCGGCGGCCGAGCCCCGTCCTGAGAATGCGCCTGCATGCAGCGCCCGAGTCTAACGAAGGGGCGCAGCCGGAGCGACCGCACCGGCATGCCTCGACGTCTCGAGTTGCCGAGACGCCGAGGCGTGCGCGGCCGCGGTCATGCGATCAGAAGCTGTACTTGCCGCCCCAGCCGAACGAGAAGTGGTTCAGGTCGGAGACCTCGTCCACCGGAATCGTGTAGGCGGCGTCCAGGTAGATGGCGACGTTCTCGGTCGCCCACAGGTCCACGCCGCCACCGAAGCGGCCCGCGAAGCTGGTGCCGTCGGCGTCCCAGCCGGTGCGCGCGATCGCGCGATCGGCGTTCGCGTTCACGAAGCCCACGCCGCCCATGAGATACGGCTGAAAGCGGCCGAGCGGCAGCAGGAGCTTGCCATTGACGGTGAACGCGTTGGTCTGGATGCTCGCGCCCGGCACGATCTGGTGCGCGCCGAAATCGTCGCCGTACTCGTAGATTCCCTCGGCGGCGAAGAAATCGTTGAAGCGGTAGCCACCGCGGGCATTGAAACCGAGGGTGTCGCCGAAATCGCCGTCGGCGGCTCCGTCCTGGAAGCCAGACACGATGTAGCTGCCGCCCACGCCGACGTAGGGGCCAGGGCGGTTGAACTCGTCCTCCGCGTGCGCGGAGCTGGTGCCGAGCGCGATCCCGATCGCCAATGCTCCGGCCAGCACGACACTTCTCTCGAACGACCTCATCGTAGAATCTCCTCGGGCGCGCCGCTCCCCAGGGCGGCCCGTTTCGGAATGGGCGCTGCGCGATCGCATCTTTGGTGCGACGCGACACGCGCGCCCAGTGCGGGTTTGAAGTGACCTCGCACGGCGGGGGGAGCTGCTTGTGAATGACCCAGGTGGTCGCCGCCGACCGAGGTGTGGGGGACGCAAGCGACGTGCCGGAGATAAACGCCCGTGCCGCAAGGACTGGCGTGGTTCCGGACTGTAGGCCTTCCAATCATGGAACGCCTGGCTGAAATTCTTGCAGCTAGAGCGACACGAGGTCGGATGGTGCTCAGCGGCGGCGCAGGGCGGGCGGCCGCGGGGGCACGAAGAAGGGCGCGGCGCCGGGAAACTTCACCACGGGCGCCCAGCGCAGGTGTACGCCGCCGCGCTCGGTGCCGACCAGGCTCGGTGCGTTCTCACGGTCGATCAAGCGGCAGGTGAATCGACAGCCACGCTCCGCGAGCGCCAGGTGGAGCGCGCGTCCGAGGACCTGCAGCACCTTGCGGCCACGATACTCGGCGAAGACGTACGCCGTGTGGACGTAGGCTCCGTTCGCAGGCAGGGCGCAGATCGGGACACCGGCGAGGTCGACGCGCTCGAGGCTTGCGAAGATGAAGCCGGTGAGCGCCCCTTCGCTCACGGCGACGACGCAGACCTCGCCCGCGCCGATCGCTTGACGAATGCGCGGCGCCTCGGCAGCGCCGACGCGCGCGAGGATCGCGGTGAAGTCCGTGCTGCGCGCGTGCCGGGTCTCGAGCGCAATGGTCGGCTCGACGTGCGGGGGAACTTCTGCGATCGCCCGTTCGCCGTAGAAGAAGTCGAAGAAGCGGACACCGACCGCTCCGAGCCACGGCCCCAGGGCGCGGCGCGCCGCGGACACGAAACGGTGCGTCGCGATGGTGAGCACGAGTGCTCTCTACATGACGCAGGCTTTCGTCGTCGATTCTGGCGAATGGCCTTCTCGGTGATTCGGGCGTCGGATAGTCTCGCTGTGGATCGACGACGTATGCAGTTCAGTGGAGAGCCGTCGGACTCGCGGGCACCGACCTTGCCCGAGGCCGTGATCCTCCTCGTCGAGGACGAGGCTTCGATGCGCGAGGTGATCGAGGCCGTCCTGCACGAGGAGGGCTATCGGGTCGTCTGCTCCGACAACGGGGCCGACGCGCTCGACGTCCTGCGCAGCGGACTGCGGCCCTGCATCATCATCCTCGACCTGATGATGCCGATCATGGACGGCTGGCAGTTCCGCGCCGCGCAGCTCGGCGACTCCGAACTGTTGAAGATCCCTACCGTCGTCTACTCCGCGGTGGGCAACGTCAGTGAAGCCGTCGAGACGCTGAACGTGGCGGGCGGCTTCCAGAAGGGCGATTTCGCCGAGATGTTGCGCTTCGTCGCGCAGTTCTGTCCGTTCGTGCCCTGAGGCGACCGCGGAACGTCATCCTGTACTCGGCGATGCACGACATCACCTGGCTCTATCCTGCGCTTGATGTTCCGGTATGCCGGAAGCCGGCCGACGTGGATCGCGGCTTGAAGCTGGTCGCCGAGCGCTGCATGGTGCCACCGCACCAGCCGGCCACCTGACCGGCGATCGGCACCGCTCCATCCGCTTGCGCGGGACGCGCCGCTCCGCGAATGATCCCCGGACCGTCGCGGCGGGCGCGAGCGGAGTGGGGATAGCCGGTGAGCAACGAGAGCAGGAAGATCGACCTTGGGACGCACGCAATCCGCGTGCACGAATCCGGTTCGGGGGCGCGCACCTTCGTCTGCCTGCACGGCTTCCTCGACGGAACCGCGGTGTGGGACGGGGTCCTACCGGGACTCGCGGCACTCGGACGCGTGGTGCTGATCCAGCAACGCGCGCACGGCGATTCGACGGCTCCCGCGGGCGGCTGCACGATCGAAGACCTGGCGCTGGACGTCATCAAGGTTCTCGACGCGCTCGGCGTGCAGCGGGCAACCGTCATCGGTCACGGCCTGGGCGGGATGGTCGCGCTGACGGCGGCGCTTCAGGCGCCGGATCGGCTCGAGGCGCTGGTCTTGATCTCGACGGTGAGCGAGATCGACGATCGTACCGTCGCGCAATGGCGGCAGGTGGTGCGCGCGGGCGAGGTGAACAGGCTGCAGGGCCTGGCGCGCTCGGTGTTCGGGCCGACGTCGCGCCACGAGGTCGACGGCGACGGCATCAGCCTGACCGAGATCGCGCGTGCGCTGCACGGCTTCGGGGCGCAGCCCCTGACGGCGCGACTGTCCGGCATCCGGTGTCCCACGGTCGTCCTTGCGGGCCAGCAGGACGCGACCGGGGTGGCCGCCGCGCGCCTGATCGCGGCGCAGATCCCCGGCGCCAGGCTCGAGATCGTCGAGCAGCAGCAGGACGCTCCGCACGTCGGCGCGCCCGAGCCCGTCGTGGCCGCGATCCGCGCGCTTGCATCGTCGCTCGAGCGCGCCTGAGCGGGCGGACGTCGCGCGAGTGAATGGGCCGGGCCAGTCGGGTAACGTTCGCGGCATGCCCCAAAGACTTCGTCTCGTGCGTACTGGCGGCGCGGGGGCACGACCTGCGCACGCTGTTCCCCGCCCGCGCACGCATCCTGTACCGCAAGCCGTGCTTCCGCGGCGAAGGCTACCACCGCGTCGCGTGGTTCCGCGGTGAGGCGCCGCTGGTGGTTGCCGGAGTGTTCCGCAAGTCCGGCGATCCCCCCGAGGCAGCTCCCGCCGTGCTCGTCGAGCTCACTTTCGGCACGCACGAAGCCTGATGCGGCGCGGGGTCCGGCCGTGGCGCCGGTCGCCGGGGCTCAGCGTCCTCGCCGGGATCGGGTAGAGCTTCGTCCAGGGCGCCTCGCGCATGGCTGCGACCCGGACGGTATCAAACCTTCCGCCGCTCCGCCGCCCGCATGCCCTGCTGCCGGATCAGCTTCGCGACCAGTGCCGTCCATCCGGTCTGGTGGCTCGCGCCCAGGCCGCTGCCGTTGTCGCCGTCGAAGTACTCGTAGAATGGCACGTGGTCGCGCCAGTGCGGATCGTTCTGCAGCATCTCGTTGCTGCCGAACACCGGCCGCCGCCCGCGTCCATCGCGCGTGAAGATGCGGATCAGGCGGCGCGACAGCTCGTCGGCGACCTCACCCAGCGTCAAGTATTTTCCCGAGCCGGTCGGGCACTCGACCGTGAAGTCGTCGCTGTAGTACCAGTGGAACTGCTGCAGCGCCTCGATCAGCAGGTAGTTGACCGGAAACCAGATCGGCCCGCGCCAGTTCGAGTTGCCGCCGAACAGCCCGCTCGACGACTCTGCCGCCTGGTACTTCACGCCATAGCGCGCCCCGCCGAACTCGTAGACGTACGGATGGTCGAGGTGGTAGCGCGACACCGAGCGGATGCCGTAGTCCGACAGGTACTCGGTCTCGTCGAGCATGCGGCGCAGCACGCACTTCATGCGGTGGCCGCGCAGGATCGCCAGCAGCCGCCGTTCGCCGGCGCCGGGATCGGTCCAGCGCGACACCAGGCCGGCCATCTCGGGCCGATTCTCGAGGAACCACTCGAGGCGCTGCTTGAACTCGGGCAGCTTGTCGAGCTCGTCGGGCTCGATCGTCGTCACCGCGAACAACGGAATCAGCCCGACCATCGAGCGGATCTTGAGCGGCACGGCGTTGCCGTCGGGCGTGCGCAGCACGTCGTAGAAGAAGCAGTCCTCGCTGTCCCAGAGTGCGATGCCCTCGCCGCCCATGTCGTTCATGGCGGCGGCGATCTGCAGGAAGTGCTCGAAGAACTTGGTCGCGATGTCCTCGTAGGCGCGGTTGTGCAGCGCCAGCTCGAGCGCGATGCGCAGCAGATTCAGGCAGAACATGCCCATCCAGCTCGTCGCGTCGCTCTGCTCCAGGTAGCCGCCGGTCGGCAGCGGCGCCGAGCGGTCGAACACCCCGATGTTGTCCATGCCGAGGAAGCCGCCCTCGAAGACGTTGTTTCCCTCGTGGTCTTTACGATTGACCCACCAGGTGAAGTTGAGCAGCATCTTGTGGAAGACGCGCTCCAGGAAGGCGAGGTCGCCCTTGCCGCTCTGCTTGCGATCGATCTGGTAGACGCGCCACGCCGCCCAGGCGAGCACCGGCGGGTTGACGTCGCCGAATGCCCACTCGTAGGCGGGCGTCTGGCCGTTCGGGTGCTGGTACCACTCGCGTCCCATCAGGACGAGCTGGCTCTTGGCGAACTCGGGGTCGGCGATCGCGAGCGCGATGGTGTGGAACGCGAGATCCCACGCGGCGAACCAGGGATACTCCCACTTGTCCGGTACCGACAGAACGTCCATGGCGTCGAGGTGGCGCCAGGTGTGGTTGCGGCCTTCGAGCCGCTGCGTGGGTGGCGTCGGCTCGCCGGGGTCGCCGCGCAGCCAGCGATCGACGTTGTAGTGGAAGAACTGCTTGGTCCACAGCAGGCCGCCCAATGCTTGACGCTGGATCGCGCGCTCGTCGTCGTCGAGTCCCGCGGTTTGCAGCGAGGTGAAGAACGCGTCGGCGTCGGTCTTGCGCTCGGCGAAGACGCGCTCGAAGTCGGCCACGGCACCGCCCGCGTGGCCCGAGCCGGGCTGCGCCTTGGCGAGCCGCAGGCAGAGGGTCGCGGTGCCGCCGGCAGGCACGGTGAAGTGGTAGTGTGCCGCCGCCTTGGTCCCGACCTGCGCGGGGTTGACCAGGTCCGGACGAGAGTCGATCAGCCAGCCGTGGAAAGCATCTTTGACGTAGGGCTGCGGGTTGGGTGACGCGAACACGCGCGCGAGGTTGGTCTCGTTCTCGGTGAACACGAGCTCGGGGGTGTGGTGTAGAGCGTCCGCTCCGGCGCCAGCGATCCGTCCCTCGTGGCAGCTCATGCGGTAGCGACCGAGGGTGGCGTGCTCGGCGATGACGGCGTGCGGGTCCGAGTTCGAGCGCCGCAGCACCGGCCGCGGCTCGGCGCCCTGGCCGGCCCACAGCCAGGTGTTGCGGAACCAGAGGGTCGGCAGCAGGTGCAGCTCGGTCGCCTCCGGGCCGCGGTTCACCGCTTCGATCCGCACCAGGATGTCCTCGGTGTCCGCCTTCGCGTACTCGACGAAGACGTCGAAGTAGCGATTCTCCGCGAACGCCCCGGTGTCGATCAGCTCGTACTCGCGATCGCCCTTGCCGCGGCGGCGGTTGGTCTCGACGAGGTCGGCGTACGGGAAGGCTGCCTGCGGGTACTTGTACAGCATCCGCATGTACGAGTGGCTGGGCGTCGAGTCGAGGTAGAAGTAGTACTCCTTGACGTCCTCGCCGTGGTTGCCCTCGTTGCCGGTGAGACCGAAGAACCGCTCCTTCAAGATCGGATCGCGCCCGTTCCACAGGGTGAGCGCGAAGCACAGGCGCTGCTGCTCGTCGCAGATGCCGGCGATGCCATCCTCGCTCCAGCGGTACGCGCGCGAGCGCGCCATGTCGTGCGACAGATACTCCCAGGCAGTGCCGTAGGGGCTGTAGTCCTCGCGCACCGTGCCCCAGGCGCGGTCCGAGACGTACGGTCCCCACATCCGCCAGCGGCTGCCGCCGCTGCGCAGCCGGTCGTGCTCGATCGTCATCATCCGCCTCCGCGGCCCTGCTTCCGAAGCCCACCCGGGGCAGCGCCGACGAGACCTTATAGACAGTTGGGGGAGAAACCGAGCCCTCGGCCGGCCCCGTGCGTGATCGGCCGAGGCGGAGCGCGTCGCGCGGCGCACCTGGCAGCCGCGAGTCCTCGCTTGCGCTTGCGTGGGCGGCGCGGCATTTGCTGGGGCCCAACCATGATTCGCTTCGACCACGCCATCTGCGGCGACCTCGACCAGGCGCTGCGGCGCGAATGGCTCGAGACCAACGGGCTCGGCGGCTTCGCGTCGTCGACCATCGTTGGGCTCAACACGCGGCGCTATCACGCGCTGCTGACCGCCGCGCTCCATCCGCCGGCCGACCGCATGGTCCTGCTCGCGAAGCTCGAGGAGACCCTCGTCGTCGGTGACCGGCGCATGGAGCTGTCCGCGAACCAGTATCCCGGCGTGGTCCACCCGCAGGGTTACGCGTATCTGCAAGAATTCCGGCTCGATCCGTACCCGGTGTTCGTCTACGCGTGCGACGGCCTGACGCTCGAGAAGTCGGTCCTGCTGGTGCATGGCGAGAACACGGTGATCGTGACCTACGCTCTGCGCGGCCAGGCACGGGATGGAGCGCTGCCGGTCTCGCTCGAGGTGCGTCCGTTGATCGCGTTCCGCGACTTCCACGCGACGACGCACGAGAACCCTTCCCTGGATCGGCGGGTGGCGCTCGCCGATGGAGTGGCCAGCATCACGCCCTACGCTGGCCTGCCCACCCTGCACGTCGCGCACGACGCCGCGGCGGTGGACACCGACGGCGACTGGTATCGCAGCTTCGAGTACGCCGCCGAGCGCGAGCGCGGGCTCGATTTCCGCGAGGACCTCTTCCACCCGTGCACCTTGCGCTTCGCTCTCGGATCGAGCGGGCGCGCGACCGTCGTCGCCGGCACCGAGCTTCGGGCGGCGCAGGACGCCGGCGCGCTGGTGCGCGGCGAGGTGCAGCGGCGCAGCGCGCTGGCCGCGGCCGCGCCCGTCGCCGACGAGCTGCAGCGGACGCTGCTGGTCGCGGCCGACCAGTACGTGGCGCGACGCGGCACGGGGCGGACGATCATCGCGGGCTACCCCTGGTTCGGCGACTGGGGACGGGACACCTTCATCAGCGTCCGTGGGCTCGGCCTTGCCACGGGGCGGTTGGACGTGGCGCGCGACATCCTCCTCGCCTGGACGGGCGTGGTGTCGGACGGCATGCTGCCCAACCGCTTCGCCGACCACGGCGAGGCACCCGAGTTCAACTCGGTCGATGCGGCGTTGTGGTTCGTGGTCGCTGCGCGCGAGTTTCTCGATGCGGCGGCCACCGCCGGCCGCCCGGTGGCGACGGACGAGGCGGACGCGATCTGGCGCACGATCGAGGCCATCCTCGACGGCTACATCCACGGCACGCGCTACCACATCGGGGTGGACGCCGCGGACGGACTGGTCTACGCGGGTGAGCCCGGCGTGCAGCTCACCTGGATGGACGCCAAGGTCGGCGACTGGGTGGTGACGCCGCGCATCGGCAAGCCAGTCGAGATCCAGGCACTCTGGCTCGCGGCGTTGCACGCGGCTGGGGCGCGCTCCGAACGATGGCAGGACCTCTACGCACGCGGCTGCGAGAGCTTCGCGCGTCGCTTCTGGAACGAAGCAACGGGGAGCCTGTACGACGTCGTCGATCCGGATGGCCGCATCGGCGCGGTCGACGCGAGCTTCCGGCCGAATCAGATCCTGGCGATCGGCGGCCTGCCGATCACGCTGCTCGACGGCGCGCGCGCGCGCCAGGTGGTCGACGCGGTCGAGGCCCGGCTCTGGACCCCGCTCGGCCTGCGCTCGCTCGCTCCCGGTGAGCCGGGCTACGTCGCGCACTACGGCGGCGGCGTGCGCGAGCGCGACTCCGCCTACCACGAGGGAACGGTGTGGCCCTGGCTGCTCGGACCGTTCGTCGAAGCGTGGGTGCGGGTCCGCGGTGGCTCCAGCGCTGCCAAACGGGAGGCCCGCGAGCGCTTCGTGCAGCCGCTCACGCGCCATCTCGCAGACGCCGGACTCGGTCACGTCTCCGAGATCGCGGACGCCGCTGCGCCGCACGATCCACGCGGCTGCCCCTTCCAGGCCTGGTCGGTCGGCGAGGCCCTACGCCTGCTGCGCTGCGTTCTCGCTACCGGGTAAGAGTCCGCCCCCGAGATCCCGAAATCCGCGCGCCCTGCGCGCGGCCGAGCGCGAGCGAGCCGGGGGAGAAGGTTCCGCGCGGCTCCGCCGCGTGGAAGAGGGGGACAGAGTCCCCCTCGTTGAATTAGTGCCCATCGCGCTCGTCGTCTCGGTGCGACGGCGACTCGGCGGCGAACGCCCACTCCCACTGCGGCGCCGGCCGTCGGAGCTCGTCCTCGTCAGCGTCCAGGCGGGCCAGGCAAGCGAGCACGATCGCGTTGAACAGCAGCTCCCAGCGCGCGCCGAGGCAGTAGGCTTCCAGGTCGGTGAACGCGCAGCCAAACGGAAGCCGTGGATCCTCCCACAACTCGACGGGCTCGCCGGCGACGTAGAAGCGTTGATGGTTGATGAGAGAGTGCAGATGCCCTCCTGACGTACGGACCAACCCCGCAATTCGGATGCCACCCCTCCTGGTGGGCCGGTGCGCTCGCCCGATGCCTGTACGGACGAGTCGAGGGGCCGAGAACCTTACAGCCTGGACGGCGAAGAGCCGGTGCCGTTACGCGGCGGCGCCAGCGCGGGGGGTGTCAGCGTGGGCAATTCACGGCTCGGAGTTGACGTAGCTCGTCCACGGGAAGCCGTGGGCGCCGGCGAGCGCCGCTTTTCGGCTGCCCGGAAGACGTCACCTGCCGAGCGCGAGACCGGCACGAATCCGTTCGACGATCGCCACCGGCGACTCGGCCGCGTCGACGACCAGGGCATCCGACGGCTCTTCCAGGCTGGCGAGCTGGCTCGCCAGCAGATCCGCCTTCATGAAGTGGCCCTGCCGCTCGGCCAGCCGGGCCCGGATCAGGGTGGGATCGCCACGCAGATGGACCAGGGCCACCTCGGACGCGCGACTGGCACGGAGCCGACTGCGATACCCCGCGCGCAGCGCGGAGCACGCGAGCACGGCGGATCGACCTTCGCGAAACAGGTCACCGATCAGCTCGCTCAGGGTGTCGAGCCAGCCGTCGCGATCGGCGTCGGTGAGCGGCTCGCCGCGGCGCATCTTGGCGACGTTGGCTGCGGGGTGGAAGTCGTCGCCGTCGAAGAACTCCCAGCCGAGGTCGCGCGCCAGGAGCGTGCCCACGGTGGTCTTGCCCGAGCCCGAGACGCCCATCACGAGGATGACCATCAGGTCCTCTCTGGACCTGATGCGGCGTCACCGCAACGCCGGATCCTTCTGCGGCGGTGCCGCGGCGGCCGCGTCCGCACGTCCGGCGAGGCGCTGCAGCGCGTGCTGTCCGAGCGGACGTCCCACGCGTGCGCAGCCGTCCATCTTGAGATGATTGTTCTTGTCCCGGAACAGGTCACTGGGCAGCGCCGCGTGCAGGTCCAGCCATTCGTCGCTCGACACCCCGACCACGCGCCGGAGCTCCTGGAGCAGCTGAGTCATGACGCGAGGGTCATACTGCCCCGTCCCCGCCAGCCGCTCGACGTCGATCGGCGCGACGAAGAAGATCACCGGCACGTTCCTTTCGTGCAGAGCGTCCGCGATCGCGCGCAACGTTTGCGCTACCGGGTGGCCGGCGTAGTCCACGAGGTAGGTGGCGTCCTCCTTCTGGGTCAACTCCGTGAACGAAGGTAGCTGCCGCTTGCGCAGCCCGAGGGCGTCCCTGGCGGAGTTGCCCGTCCCCTCGAGCCAGTCCAGCACGACTTGCCTCAGCCCATCGAACACGTGGAGCACACCGCGACTCTCCTGAAAGCGGTAGACGGGCGGATCGAACAGGGACATGCCGTCGAGCGTGAGGTTGGACCGCACGCGCCAGGCCTCGCCGGCGCTGAGCTCGCGTGCGAGCTGGGGCAGACGGTCCGCGCCCGGCCGCTGGCTCGGGTCGACGAAGGCGCGCACGTTCACCTCGATCACCATGAGCTGAACGGGTCGTGCGAGCGCCTCGTCGAGCACGGCATAGGCGTGCAGAGGCTGCAGACCAGGATGCGTCAAGTCGAGAAGGTCGACCTGTGTTCCCGCCTCCTGCATGTGCACCTTCATCCACCGTCCGACGCGATCGAAGTTCTTGTCCGGTGGGGTTGCGCATACGTTCAGCGAGTCGCCGAACACGACGACCGGCGTGAACTTCAGCTCTGCCGTCGCCCAGCCGTCGAGCCTGCGGAAGATCCGCTCCTCGACATGGCTGTCGCCCTTGCCGATCGCCGCCAGCTCCTCGCGGTAGGCGTAGATCGTCCACAGGCAGCCGGCGACGACCGCGATGCACGGCACGACGAGCGCCCACCAGGCGCGCGCCGTCTCAGAACTGGAAGTAGATGAAGCGTCCCGATTGCGCACTGAACAACCCGATGAGGACGATGACGAGGCCGTAGACGGCGCCCTGAACCGGCCGCGGTACGGAGCGCCAGAGGGTATTCATCTCGAAGCGCAGAGCAAGGCCGTGCGTCGCCCCGCCGATGAGAACCAGGGCGATCGGGCCGAGCGGCAGCGGACCCAGCAGCGGGTGTCCGGAGAACAGTCGCGCGAAGAACAGCGCCACGTCGGCGAGTGAGCCGGCGCGGAACAGAACCCACGCTACCGCCACGAGGTGGAACGTCACCGTGCGGCGCAGCCAGAGCGGGCTCCGTGGCGCGGGCGCCTCGCCATGTTCGCTGCGCCACCACTCGCGTCCGGAGACCGCGCGGTGCACCGCGAGCCAGATGCCGTGGAACGCACCCCAGAGTACGAACGTCCACGCCGCCCCGTGCCAGAGTCCGCCGAGCAGCATGGTGAGCAACAGGTTGGCGTAGGTGCGCGCCGATCCGAACCGGTTCCCGCCGAGCGGAATGTACAGGTAGTCGCGTAGCCAGCTCGAGAGCGAGATGTGCCAGCGCCGCCAGAACTCGCTCGGGCTCTCGGCGAGATAGGGGTGGCGGAAGTTCTCGGGCAGGCGAAACCCGAGCAGCCCGGCGACACCCATCGCGATGTCGGTGTAACCGGAGAAGTCGAAATAGATCTGGAACGCATAGGCGTAGAACGCGACCAGCAGATCGATCGAGCCGCTGTCCGCGACGTTCCCGTAGACGCCGTCGACGAAGCCGCCGAGCGAGTCGGCGCAGACGACCTTCTTCACGTAGCCGACGGCAAGCAGGAACAGCGACGCCTCGATACGCGCCATGCCGATGTGTGGCTTCTCGGCGAGCTGCGGTCCGAAGAAGCCCCAGCGCGTGATCGGACCCGCGATGAGCTGCGGGAAGAACGCCACGTAGAGAGCAAAATCGGCGAACGAATCGGTCGGCGGCCGGACGCCGCGGTGGGTGTCGATCACGTAGCTGATCGAGTGGAAGGTGTAGAAGGAGATGCCGAGCGGGGCGACGACCGAGAGGAACCACGGTGGCGCCGGCAGCCCGAACACCGTGTCCGCGGACTCGTAGAAGAACAGCCCATACTTGAAGAACGCGAGCAGGCCGAGGTTGAGCACGAGGCTGGTCGCCAGCCAGGTGTGTGCGCGTCGCATCGCGCCGGCCGTTCGCGCGCGGTGGATCGCGCGCGCGAGCTCGAAGTCGACGTAGGTCGTCGCGATCAGCAGCAGCAGAAAGCGCGGGCTCCAGCTCGCGTAGAAGAGCCAGCTCATCGCCAGCAGGAACAGCTTGCGCGCTGCGAACGAGCGCAGCACGCCATGGTAGACCGTCAGGACGATCAGCAGGAAGACGAGGAAGTAGAGGCTGTTGAAGAGCATCGCGACGGCCCGGTGGTGCGGTCGAAGACCACCGGGACCAGCACTCCGCCACGGGCCGCGCCGACGAGCAAGAGGCGTTGTGGATCGTGGACCGCTGGTGAGATCGCGTTGCCGGTACCGTCGTCCTGGCCGGGCAGCACGCGCGCGTCGAGCGCCATCGCCGCCAGAACCGCACCGAGCGCGCCGGCGGCACCCCAGTCGCCGACCAGCCGGCGAAAGGCCACGTAGCCGAGCGTGGCGGCGCCTGCGCCGGTGAGCCGATGCAACACCGCCCGGTCGAGCGCGTCGCGCGCAGCGAGTCCGTTCGCGCCGCCGACGACCCCGGAGATGGCGGGGCCTGGTGTCTCGGCGAGGGCCAGGAGTCGGTCGGCGGCGGCTGCGGCGTCGCGTGCGAAGCCGTACGGCGGTGCTGCGATCGCGCCGATCCGCGCCGCCGCGATGCTCGCGTAGCTCGCGACGCCGCGGGCGCGTGCGTGCGAGGCACGCTCGAGCACCAGAGCGGCCGCGCCCTCGCCGGGGATGATGGCGCCACGCTGGCCGCGGTGTGCGCGGCGTGCACGCGCGCCGCGCTCGGCAGGCAGGGCGTCGGGATGCAATAGCCGCAGGTCGGCGAGTGCGTCGAGCTGAAGCGAGCCGATCTCGTCCACTCCCGCGGCGCAGACCACATCGCACGCACCCGTGGAGAGCAGGTCGACCGCCGTCGCCAGCGCCGCCTCACCCGACGCCTCGTGCTCCGCCACGCAGACGTTCGGTCCCTGCAGGTCGAGCTCGATTGCCGCGTAGCCTGCTGCCGCGTTCAAGACCAGATTTGGAAACAGCAGCGGCTGCCCGGCGCCCGGACCGGCCGCGAAGACGCGCTGCAAGTAGACCGCCGTCTCGCGCTGGTTGCCAAAGCAGGAGCCGACCACCAGCGCCGTCCGCAGGCTGAGCGGCTCGCTGAGTGGCAGCGTCACGGCGTCATCAAAGGCTTGTCGGACCGCGGCGACCAGCATCCGCGAGCACCAGTCCATGCGCCGGAGCTGCGGCGAGACGATGTGCTCGCGCGGACGGAAGCCGCGGACCCAGCCGGCGCGCCCGACCTCGGCCGGCGGCGTCACGTCGACGCCGCGCTCGAGGCGCTCGTCCGTGGCTTCGAGCGCGCGAATCCCGCTCTCGCCCGCTGCGAACGCGCGCCACACCGCGCGTCCACCCGTGCCGAGCGGACACACGGCGCCGATCCCGGTGACGACGATCGGATCGCTCATGCGCGGCGCAGCACCAGCGAGCAGTTGTTGCCCCCGAAGCCGTACGAGTTCGACAGCGCGCTGCGGATCTCGAGCGGACGTCCGCGGTTCGGGACATAGTCGAGGTCGCAAGCCGGATCGCGCTCGCGCAGGTGCAAGGTCGGTGGCGCGTAGCGGTCGTTGATCGCGATGACGGTGGCGATCGCCTCGACCGCACCTGCCGCGCCGAGCAGGTGCCCGATCAGGCTCTTGGTCGACGAGATCGCGACCCGCCCGGCTGCTTCGCCGAGCACGCGCTTCAGTGCGAACGTCTCGCTGGCGTCGTTGTGCACGGTGCCGGTGCCGTGCGCGTTCACGTAGTCGATCTCGTGCGAATCGGCACCGGCGTCGTGCAGCGCGCGTTGCAGCGCGTGCACGGCGCCGCGCGCTTCGGCATGCGGTGCGGTCGGGTGCGAGGCGTCGCACGACAGACCGGCGCCGGCGAACTCGGCGAGCACCGTCGCGCCGCGCCGGTGTGCATGCTCCTCCGCCTCGAGCACGAGAATTCCCGCCCCTTCGCCGAGCGACAAGCCGCGACGCTGCAGATCGAACGGCCGGCACGGCTCGCTGCTCATCGCCTGCAGCGCGTGGAAGCCGGTGAAGGTCATGCGGGTGAGCGCGTCGGAACCACCGGCGACGACCACGTCCGCGGCTCCGGAACGGATCCACGACGCGGCCATCGCGAGCGCGATCGCGCCGCTCGAGCACGCGGTCGAGGGTGAGAGACGCGGTCCGAGCGCGCCGATCGCGGCCGCCACCAGCCCGGCCGGTGCCGCGACGGTGGCCGCGGCGAGGCACGTTCGCGATGCGCCCGCCGGACGACGGGTCAGGCGCCTCTGGTAGTACGCCTCGGTCTCGAGCATGCCGCCGGTGGAGCTGCCGACCGCCACCCCGACCCGCGCCGGGTCGGTGAACGGCAGGCGCAGGCCGCTGCCGCGCAGCGCCTCCTCGAGCGCGACCAGCGCGAAGCGGTCGGAGCGCGACGCCCGCACGCGCGCGGCGCGGGGCAGCAGCCCAGCGGGTGGCAGCTCGCGCACCTCGCCCGCGATGTGCACCTTGAGGCCCTCGGTGTCGAATAGCGTCAGCGGTCCGATGCACGTCGCCTCGCCGTGCAGCGCGGCGCGCAGTGCGGCGACCGTCGGGCCGGCGGCGGTGATCGCGCCGATGCCGGTGACGACGACCCGCGGCCGCGTTGATCGGTTCTCGGGCATGGCTCAGAGCATCGTCAGGCCGCCGTCCACCACCAGCGTGGTGCCGGTGATGTAGCGTGCCCGATCGGAGACCAGGAATGCGGCCGCGTCGGCGATCTCGTCTGCCGTCGCGAAGCGACCGAGCGGGATGCGCGCGACGATCGCGGCGTGCTCCTCCGGCGGCATGCTGGCGATCAGCTCGGTGTCGACGTAGCCTGGGCAGAGGGCGTTGACGGTGATGCCGTAGCGGCCGGCCTCGGCCGCCAGCGACTTGGTGAAGGCGACCAGGGCGCCCTTGGCGGCGGAGTAGTTCGCCGCTCCTGGTTTGCCGAAGAACGCCGCCGGCGATACCACGTTGACGATCCGACCCGCGCGGCGGGCGATCATCGCCCGGAGCGCCGCACGCGCGCAGTGGAAGGCGCCGTCGACGTCCACGCGCAGCACGTCGCGCCAGGCGTCGGGCCGCATCAGCATGACGAGGGAATCCTGTGTGATCGCCGCATTGTTGACCAGGATGTCGAGGCCCCCGAGCTCACGCTTGATGGTGTCGAACATGGCGTCGACCGCGGCCGGGTCGCCGACGTCCGCGAAGCACGGCAGCGCGCCCGCGACCCCGGCTGCCGCTGCCTCGAGCCGCTCGCGCGAATGGCCTGCGTTCATGGCCACCCGCGCTCCGTCTGCGTCGAGCCGGCGCGCGATCGCCAAGCCGATCCCACGGCTCGCGCCGGTGACCAGTGCTCGCTTTCCGGAGAGCTCTCTTTCCATCTCGCCCGCGGAGGGAATAGTGGACCAAGGAGGCCCGTGCCGCAACAGCCAGCAACGTCCGTGAGGCCCCCTCGCGTGCTCGCCGCGCGCTTCGCCGAGCTGCGCCGCGCACGCGCCGGCGCGCTCGCCGTGCTTGACACGGACGGCGGGCGTGCCTTCACCCGGGACGATCTCGCGCGCGAGGTCGATCGCGCCGGCGCGCTCCTCGATGAGGGTGGGGCCGCTGCGCCGGGGGGCATCGTCGCGCTGCAGCTCGCCAACGGCGCCGCCTTCTTCGCGATCATCCTCGCCTGCTGGGAGCGCGATCTGGTGCCGATGCCGGTCGATCACGACGTCGCCGCCGCGGCGCTCGAAGACCTCTGCCGTGTGACCGGGGCGAGCGCGATCGTGCGCGCGTCGGCCGACGGGCGAACACCAGCCGTCCGCCGCCATCCCGTGCCAGGCGCGCTCGCCACCCTGCCGAGCGGGAGCGCACTGCTCAAGGTAACGTCCGGAACGACCGGCGAGCCGCGCGCCGTCGCGCTCACCGCGGTCGCGCTCGAGGCCGGCGTTGCGCAGATCGTCGCGACCATGGGGCTCGAACCCGGCGATCGCAATCTGGTCACGATTCCGCTCGCGCACTCGTACGCCTTCGACAACGTGCTCTTGACGCTGGTCCACGACGGCATGCCGGCGATTCTCGCCCGCGACCTCACGCCGCGGCGGCTGCTGGCGGTGGCGCGCGAGGCCGGTGCGACGGTGCTGCCGACCGTACCCTTCGTGATCGACGTGCTCGGCCGCGCAACGCAAGCGGGGGCGGTGCCCTCGCTACGACGCGTGATCTCCGCCGGAGCTCCGCTGCCGGCCGCAACCCGGGAGCGCTTCACCGCGACGCTCGGCGTGCGGCCACGGACGTTCTACGGCGCCACCGAATGCGGCGGGATCGCCTTCGACCGCGATGGCGAGGGCGATCTGCCCGACGGTTGCGTGGGCGCAGCGCTCGACGGGGTCCAGCTCACGCTCGCCGATCCCGATGAGGACGGGATCGGCCGCGTGTGCGTGCACAGCGCATCGGTGGCGGCCGGCTATCACGCCGCACCCTCGCGGGACACCGAACCCGGCGAAGTCGAGCTCCGCGACGGGCGATTCCTCACCGCCGACCTCGGCAGCTTCGATGCCCGGGGCCGCCTGCAGCTCGTCGGCCGCGTGCGCGAGGTCGTGAACCTCGGTGGTCGCAAGGTCTACCCGCTCGAGATCGAGCGCGTGATCCGAGGGGTGCCGGGGGTGCTCGACGTCGTGGTCAGCGGCGTCGCCCGCTCGTCGGTCACCGACGCGCTGCGCGCGGTGGTGGCGGCCGAGCCGCACGTCTCGCGCGAGGACATCGCCGCCGCCTGCGAGCAGAGACTGGCCCGCTACAAGGTGCCGCGCTCGATCGAGATCGTCGACTCTCTGCCGCGCACGGGACGCGGCAAGCTCGATCGCCGCGCACTGGACGCCCGTTATCCGATCGACTAAAGCGACCCCTCCCGGCTCGCGCCACTCGTGAATCTATGACCAAGCCCGAGATCGCCCAGCGCGCCAAGGAGTTGCTCGTCGAAGGGCTCAGGCTCGAGATCGCGCCCGGCGAGATCGTCGAGACGGACCCGATCTTCGGCTCGGGCCTGGGGCTGGACTCCATCGACGCGCTCGAGTTCGTGGTGCTGATCGAGGAGAACTTCGGCGTAGCGATCCCCGACGAGACGGTGGCCAAGCAGGCGCTGGCGTCGATCGATGCCCTGGCCGAGTTCATTCTCGACGAGCAGCGGCGTCGCGCGACCTCCTGACCGCGCACGGGTCGCCCGCACGGACGGGCTCGCTATGATGATCGCGATGGGACCGACCGGGAAGACGTCTCGCCGGGCGCGCTGTGCGCCCCGACTGCGCGCGCTGGTGGCGGCGGGGCTGCTGCTCGCCGGGGTGCCGGGTCTCGCCGTGGCGACCGTCGTCGCGGCTACTCCGGGCGCGCCCGTGGCGGCACCGGACTCGAGCGCGCGGGCCGGGTGCGGAAAGCCCGAGCAGTGCTTCGCGCGCATGACCGCCGCGCAGCGCGACGTGGCGCGGATCGGCGCGCGCTTCCGGCAGACCAAGCACGTCGCGATGCTGGCCGATCCGCTGGTCTCCGAGGGACGGTTCTCGTTCGAGCGCCCGGAGAAGGTGCGCTGGGAGATGGTGACGCCCGAGCCGATGGTCGTCGAGGTCGCCGGTAACGAGCTGCGTGCCGGTCCGCCCGGCGCGGTGGCGACGGTGGATGCGGGCCCCGCGGTCGCACTGTTCCGCGACCTCGCCGGGATCTTCACCGGCGCCGACGGCTACGCCGGCAAGCGCTTCGCGCTCGGACCCGGCACGTCGGATGGTGATTCCTTCCGCTTGACGCCACGCGACCCCTCGGTCGGCCGGATCATCACAGCGATCGAGATCGAGCTCGATCCCGTGAGCGGTGGGCCGCGCCGGGTCGTGATCTCCGAGGCGGGCGGCGACCGGACCGAGATCGAGCTGTTCGACGTCGCCGTCGAGCGCACCGGCGGGGCCGGGCTGGATTCGTGAGACGGCGGCTCGCCGCGGCGGTGCAGGCGCTGCTCGTCGCTGGCTGTGCAGCCGGCTGCGCGCCGCTGCGCACGCAGCCGCCGCTGCGCGAGGAAGCACCCCCGTGCGCGGCGCCGGCGCCCCCCGCACCCGAGACAGCGATCTGCGGGCGTGACGAAGCGATCCGCTCGCTGCGGGCGCGCTTCCGGGCCGACGTCGAGGCCGGTGGCGGCACGCGCACGGCCGAGGGCGTGCTGGTCTGGCGCGCGCCGGGTGCGCTGCGCGTCAAGCTCTTCACGCTGGCCGGTCTCACCGTGTACGACGCGCTCCTGGTCGGTGACGGGACGCGCGTTCGGGGCGTGGTGAAACAACCGCTGGCCGCGCGCAGCGAGACCTTCGACGTCGGTCCGGACGAGACCGTGGACGCGCCCGACACCGACCTTTCGCTGGTCCTGTGGTCACTCTGGCAACCGCGTTGCGGGCGGCCCCCGGCGGTCTCGAGCATGGACCCGGCGCGTTTTGCACTCGATCCCGACCCGGCGCGCGCCAACGGTCGTGAGGTGATGGTCGAAGGCGCGGAGGTGCGTGAGGAGGTCCTGGAACGCGCTTCGGCGACGAACGGGTCCGCGGAGCGGGTGGTCGCGCGCTACACGGACTACGATTGCACGCAGACGCCGCCGTTGCCGCGTCGCATCGAGATCGAGGCGTCCGCCAGCGGCTGGCGGGCGCGCGTGACGATCCTCGAGCAGGCGCGCAACGTCGCGCTCGACGACGCCTTGTTCGCGCTGCCAGAGGTGACCAGCGGCGATGCCGAGAGCTGAGCGCGATCGCGGCGCGGCCCCGGCGCCCGCAGCTGGCTACGTCGCCTGGTTGACGCGGTACAGCGGCACCATTCTGTTGCTGTCGCTCGCGATCGGGGCCATCTCGGCGCTGTCACTGCTGCGCATGCGGCTCGACGTCGACCTGCTGTCCATGCTGCCGCAAGGTCGTCAGCGCTTCGCCGACTACCAGCGCTACGTCGCCCGCTTCGGCGCGCAGGACGTCGCGATCGCGGTCGTGCGCGCACCCGACCCGTCGAGCGCGATCCGTTTCGCTGCCGCATTCGAGGTGGAGCTCGCGCGCGCGCCCGAGGTGCGCGGCGTGCGCAGCCGGGTGGATCTCGCGGCGTTCGCGGCCGCGTTGCAGGCCGGCGCGTTGCAGCGCTTGCTGCCGCTCGATGCCCATGCCGAGGTCGCGCGACGCTTGACGCCCGCTGCCATCGACGACGCAGTGCGCAATCTCCGCCGCATCCTCGCGATGCCGGGCAGCGTCGGCACCAGCGCCTACCTCGCCGCCGACCCGCTCGGCCTGGGCGCGCTGCTCGGCGAAGCGCTCGCGCGCTCGCGGCCGGACCAGGCGCTCAAGCCGGGCAACGAGTACATCCTGTCCGGCGACGGCCGGCGGCTCTTGATGCTGATCCGCCCCGCCGAGCCGGGCTTCGACCTCGAGGCGGCCGCCAGGCTCGGCGCCGCGCTCGCGGCAGCCGAGGCAGAGGCGCGCGCCAGCAGCGGCAGCGGTGACGAGGTGAGCGTCGGCTACACGGGCGCGTTCGCCTTCGCGCTCGAGGACGCCTCGCTGCTGCGTACCGACATCCTGGTCTACTCCTTCCTCGCGCTGCTCGGCGTTCTCGCGGTGTTCCTCGCCGGCTACCGGAGCCTCGAGATCCTGCCGATTGCGACCTACCAGATCCTTCTCGGTACGCTGGTGACGTTCGCGCTGGGATTGCTGATCGAGGGTCAGCTGAACGCGATCTCGCTCGCGTTCGCGGTGATCTTCTACGGCCTCGGCATCGACGCCGCGATCCACTTCTACACGCGCTTCCTCGAGGAGTGGGGGGGCGCCGGGCCGATCGAGCCGCCGCTCGCGCGTACCATCGCGAGCCTGCTGCCGGCGACCATCGTCGCGGCGACGACCAGCGCGGTCGCGTTCGTCGTCATCGGCTTCTCCGACTTCGCCGGCGTGTCGCAGCTCGGCTTCCTGACCGCGCTCGGGATGATGCTCAACATCCCTGCGACGTTCCTGCTGTTGCCGGCCCAGCTCCTGTGGGTACATCGGCGGACGAGGCTGCTGCGCGCGGGCCGGCAGCTCGCGCCCACCGTGCGTCTGGCGGGACTCGCTGCGTGGGTGGCACGCCACCGTGCCGTCACGGCGTGCGCTGCCGTGGCGGTGCTGCTGCTCGCCTGCGTAGCCGCGCGCAACGCACGGCTCGACACCAACCTCTTCAATCTGCGCCCGATGCACTCGAGCGCAGCGCTGGTTCAGGTCGAGCTCGAGCGCGAGTTCGGCCTCGTCGACCCCGAGGGCGCGGTGGTGATCGAGACGCCGCGCGTGGACGACCCGGCGTCCGACGAGGCCGTTCTGCAAGCGAACGAGCGCGTCACCACGGCGCTCGAGGTCTATCGCGGTGAGGGTCTGGTGCAGACCGTGCTGAGCCCGGCCGCGCTGCTCCCGTCGATCGCGACCCAGGAAGCACGGCTCGCCTCGTGGGCGGCGCTCGCGCGCCAGCGCGCGGCGGACGAGCTCGCGGCGCGGCTGGCCGCGGCCGGCTTCAACGTGGAGCTTTTCGACGCCGCGCTGGCCGCGCTGCGCTCGGTACCGGCACCCATCGATCCGACGCTCAGCTCACTGCCCGGTCTCGAGCTGCTGTTCGAACGGCAGCTACGCCGGGATGAGGATGGGCTCGCGCTGCTGGTGCCGTTTCGTCCGCGCGACCCCGAAGCCCTCGCCGCGATCGCGGAGCGTTTGCCGCGCGACGTCGCCGTTGCCGGCGAGGTCCGCGTGACCGTCACCGGGCGTCCCCTCATGGAGCGCGAGCTGCACGCGACCATGCGTCGGGAGATGGTGGGCTTCCTCGTAGTGGTCGCGCTCGGCAACGCGCTGCTGATCTGGCTGCGGGTGCGCAACGCCGGCGTGACCCTGACCATCCTCGCCGTGCCGTCCGCGGTGATCGTGCTCCTGCTGGCACTGCTCGGCGCCGGCGGTACGGCCATCGACGCGGTCAACCTGATCGTCTTTCCCTTGACGATCGGGCTCGGCGTCGACAACTGCGTCTACCTCGCCGAGCGCTGCCGCGAAACCGGCTCGGTGCGCGCGGCGGTGGCCAGCACCGGACGTCCGCTCGCGATCACCACCGGCACCACCGCGGTCGGCTTCGGCGTGCTCGCACTGTCGCGCTACCCGGCGTTGTCCGGCCTCGGCGCGCTGGCGGCGGCGAGCATCCTGCTCTGCTTCGTCGCGACCATGATCCTCATGCCCCTCCTGCTGCCACGGCGCTGGATAGGCCGGTAGGCTTGCGACTCAGACCGCCGCGCGCAGAGCGCGCGGCCGAGCGCCAGCGAGCCGGGGTGAGGAAGCTTCACGCGGCTCCGCCGCGTGAAGGAGCGGTGCAGTGCCCCGCTCGGCGATCACCAGAAGGTTCCGCGTGGCTTGGCCGCGTGGAAGAGGGGGACAGAGTCCCCCTCTAGGAGCGAATGATCTTGACGTCCTCGTACTCGAGCCGCTCCTCGTTCCACTGGTGGCCCGACATGCCCGTCACGCCGCTCTCGTCGACGCCGACCACGATGTAGACCGCTTCGGGATAGATCGGCTCGTCCCACATCTTGGCGCGTGCCTCGTCCTCTTTCGAGAAGTATGCCTTGCCGTTCGGATGCGAGTGGTAGATGCAGCGCAGCTCGAAGCGCTGCTCGTCGATGTCGCGATGGAACTGCAGCAGCTCCTTCTCGTCCATGACGAAGCCGTCGCGGCCGTCGCGCGAGAAGTTCTGCGGATCAGCCTTGTGGCGCTCGGTCGCGACGTTACGGATGCGCCGCGCCACCTCGACCTCTTCCTCGGTGTCGAAGAGGATGAAGCCGCAGCACTCCTCGGGAAAAGTCTCCAGTGCGTGGCTCTTGATCTCGTCAAACAAGCTCTTCGAGAGACGGTGCATAGAGTTGCTGTACAACAAGCCTGCTCGGGAGTGGAAGTCAACTGCAGCGCGGGCCGGAGCCTCCCAGCGGTGACGGTCCCCCGCTCCTCAGCCGCGGGTCGAGCGCTCGGCGTCGTGGATCGCGGCGACGAGCCGTGCGTTGACGGGCGTCGCCACGCCTGCTCGCGCGCCGGCACGTACGATGGCGCCGCCGATCGCCTCGATCTCGGTGCGCCGCCCGGCCTCGAGGTCCTGCCGCATCGACGAGCGGTGCGCCGCCGTCGGGGGCAGCAACGTGGCGTGGAAGTAGGCACGGAACCCGGCCGCGTCATGCCAGGGCAGCACGATGCCGCTGGCGCGCGCGACCGCGAAGCCCTCGTCGATCGCTTCGTCGAGCAGTGGCCGCAGCTCCGGCGAAGCGGCCACCTCGCCGTAGGTGAGGCCGTGCAGCGCGCCGAGCGGATTCAGTCCGCAGTTGTACAGCGCCTTCTCCCAGAGCAGTGGCTCGATCGACGGCAGCGCCTCGGCCGGGATGCCCGCGGCCACGAACATGGCCGCGACCCGTTGCGCGCGCTCGAGGAGCGCTCCGTCCGCGTGCAGCGGTCCGAATGCGACCGGGCGTGCGTTGACGGTGACGTGCGCCTTTGCCGGCGCGGGCACGAGCGCGCCGAAGATGACCCGGGCTCCGAGGACGCGCGCGGTGCCGAGCGCCGCCCCGAGCGCTTCGACGTTGCCGAGCCCGTTCTGCAGCGAGACCACGAGCATGGGTGGATGGCGCCAGCGCGCGAGCGCCGCCGCGACCTCGGCGGTCGCGTGCGACTTCACGCTGACGAAGACGACGTCGCTGGGCTCGTCGGCACAGGCGAGATCGGTCGTGGTGCGCGGTGCGCTCTGCCGGTCGCCGAACAGCCCGGTGACACGCAGCCCTGCGCGCCGTGTCGCCGCCATGTGCGGGTCGCGCCCGACCAGCAGCACTGGGTGGCCGTGCGCCGCAAGCAGGCCACCGACGACGGAGCCGACCGCACCTGCTCCAGCGACGACCACACGCGCGGTGTCAGGCATCGCCGCCGGCGCGCTCCCTCAAGGCGCGATCGCGCCGTCGCTCAGCGCGACGAACGCGGCTTTGAGCTCGCCGTACGTCGTGGTCACCGGAAACTGCGGGAACTCGTCGATCACGTTCTGCGGTGGACGGAACAGGATGCCGCCGTTCGCCGCGCCGAGCATCGTGGTGTCGTTGTACGAGTCCCCGGCGGCGACGACGTGGAAGTTGAGCTCGCGCAGCGCACGCACCGCGCGGCGCTTGCCATCGTCGATGCGCAGGCGGTAGCCGGTGATCCGGCTCGCGTCGTCGGTCTCGAGCTGATGGCAGAACAGGCACGGCCACTCGAGCTTGCGCATCAGCGGGGAGGCGAATTGATAGAACGTGTCGGAGAGAATGATCACCTGGGCGCGGCTCTTCAGCCAGGCCAGGAAGTCCTCGGCGCCGGGCAGCGGATCCATCCCTGCGATCACGGCCTGGATGTCGTTCAAGGTGAGCTTGTGCTGGTCGAGGATCTCGATCCGGCCGCGCATGAGCTTGTCGTAGTCGGGCTCGTCGCGGGTCGTGCGCCGCAGCGCGGGGATGCCGGTGCGGTCGGCGACGTTGATCCAGATCTCCGGGACCAGCACTCCTTCGAGATCGAGGCAGGCGATCATCGGGCGACGCTAGCGGAGGGTCGATCGCCCGACAAGGCAATCGCGTCGCGCGCGCTACCGCATGCAGCGCTGCTGCTCGCGTCCGTCGCGGCGCTCGTCCTGGTCACAGGTTGTCGTTCCGCCGGCGTGGCGAAGCCAGCGCCCGAGGCGACGATGCAGTCGGCGGCGCCGCCGCTGCGCGTCGGTACGAGCGGCGACTATCCGCCGTTCTCGGTACGCGCGGCGGATGGGAGCATGTCCGGCTTCGACGTCGCCGTCGCGCGGGCGTATGCGCGCGACCGCGGACGCGCGCTCGAGCTCGTCTTGTTCGCGTGGCCCGATCTCGAGCGCCGGCTGATGGCCGGTGACTTCGACGTCGCGATGAGCGGCGTGACCGTGCGCGGCGATCGCCTGGCGCGCGCTCCGATGACCGCCGCCGTGGCGCGTGCGTCGGCCGTGCTCGTCGTTCCCGCTGCGCGAACGGCGCCGGCCGCGGCCGACGGGACCGGGCTCGAGATCGCGGTCAATCGCGGTGGACACCTCGAGCGCATCGCACGGTCGCGGCTGCCGCGCGCGACCATCGTCACCCTGGACGACAACCGCAGCCTGCCCAGGGTGCTCGCTGCGGGCGATGTGGACGGGGTGGTGACCGACACGCTCGAGCTGCAGAGCTTCGTCCTGCACGGCGGTCCCACGCCGCGGGTGGCGCTGGTCTTGTCCGAGGACCGCAAGGCCTACTGGGTCGCACCGGGTGAAACGGCGCTGGCGGCGGACCTCGACGCGTGGCTGGCGCTGCGCGAGGCCGACGGCACGCTCGCGCGGCTGCGGGTGCAGGAGCTCGGCGGCACCGGTGAGCGCACGACCGACGCTGCCGAGCGGGCGGTCGTCGATCTCGTTGCGCGCCGGCTGCTGCTGATGCCCGAGGTGGCGGCGGTGAAGCGCGCGGCCGGCCTCCCGGTCGACGCTGCCGCGCGCGAGGCGGAGGTCTACGCCCGCGCGCGCGACGAGGCGACCCGCGTCGGGCTCGCCCCGGAGCCCTACGAAGCGTTCGTTCGCGCCCAGGTCGAGGCCGCGAAGGCGGTTCAACGTGCGGTCCTGGCCCAGCCTTCATCGGCCACGGCGGGGGCGGTGGGCGAGACGGCGACCGAAGCGGCCGCCCGGGCCAGAACCCGGCTCGATACCCAGATCAGGCCTGCGATCGACCGCATCGACGGCGCGCTGCGCGCGGCGCTGGTCGCGGCGGTGCCGCTCCGGATGCCCGTCGAAGGCCTGGCGGCCGCGCTGCGCAGCGATGCACCGGTCCCTGGCTTCGACGCCCGGGAGTCGGCCGCGCTCGCCGCCGCCCTGGCGCGAATTCCCGCTGCGGCGCGCTTGCCGCAAAATTCCTCTTGAGCAGAAGGTGCGCCGCGGCCTAAGGTCGTTACCAGAAGCCCGCGGCCATCGACGAGGAACGGAGGATCCGTCTTGTCCCGTACGAAGATGAGCGCCCGAACCTGGTACGAGATCGTCGTCCTGCCGGCGGTGCTCGTCCTCGCCGGCTACCTGATCCTGCGCGCGGTCGACGGGCACTGGTCGGGTGTGCTGCTCTGGGTCGTCGCCGCACCGGTCGTCTACCTCGTGATCGACTTCGCGTTCTTCGGCCGGTCGCGCGGCGGCGAGGAGGCCGACGCACAGCGGCGCCGGATCCTGGAGCGGCCCAAGGCTGTTGCAATGCCGGAGCCACGTCGAGCAGCGACGCCGAGCGATTGGAGCTCCGCGCAGGACGTGTCCACCGGCAGCGAGATCCTGCGGCGTGGCCGGCGCTACGACCAGCGCCGCGCGTGACCCGCAAGACGGCTCCGCAAGAAGGCTCCGGAAGAAAGGCTAGCGTTCGAGGACGACTCCTGGATTGAGAATCCCGGCCGGGTCGAGCGCGTCCTTGATGGCACGCATCGCCGCCATATCGCCTGCGCCGCGCACCATGCCGAGTCGCGCGGCCTTGGCGCTTCCGACGCCGTGCTCGGCAGCGATGGTGCCGTGTGCGGCGGCGGCGAGCCCGAGCACGGCCTGGTCGACGGCGTCCTCCGCGGCCACGAGGCCCAGGACGTTGACGTGCACGTTGCCGTCGCCGACGTGGCCGAAGATCGCCAGCCGGGCGTGCGGCGCGAGTTCGGCGACTCGCCCGCGGACGTCGGCGACGAAGCGCGGCAGGGCCGCTAGCGGCACCGCGACGTCCATCTTGTGCGGCACGCCCGCCGCGTTGATCGCGGTGCTCACTTCCTCGCGGTAGCGCCACAGGCGCCGGACACCTGCCTCGTCCTCGGCCAGCGCGCTGTCGAGGATCAGGTCGCCGCACGTTCCGACCGCCACGGCGAGCTCGTCGAGCACGCTGGTGCGCCCGGCGCACTCGATCAGGAGGAATACCGGTGGCGCGCCGCGCAGCGGTGCGGCGAGCGCAGCGTGGCTGCGGACCAGATCGACGCACTCGGCGAACATCAGTTCGAGCGCGCTGAGCGAGGGTAGGGCCGGGCGAAGGCGCGCGATCAGCGCGCAGGCCGTGGCGGCGTCCGCGATCCCGAGCAGCGCCACCGCGCGCACCGGCATCGCCGGCACCAGCCGCAGGTGTGCGCGGGTGATGACCGCGAGCGTCCCCTCGCTGCCGGCGAGCAGCGCCGCAAGATGGTAGCCCGCGTTGTCCTTGCGCAGCGCCGGCAGCCGACCCAGGGTCGCGCCGCTGGCGAGAACGGCTTCGACGCCGATGACCTGGTCGACCATCATCCCGTGCCGGAGCACGTGGACGCCGCCCGCGTTCGCCGCGATCATGCCGCCGATCGTGCAGCTCTCCCGCGCCCCGATATCAACGCCAAAATCGAATCCGGCGCCACGCGCCGCCTGCTGGACCTGGTGCAGGGTCGTACCGGCGTCGACCAGGATCTCGCTCGCCGCGCGGTCGACGACGCATGCCCCGAGCAGACGAGAGGTGCTCAAGACGACCTCGCCGGCGCGCGGCACGCTGCCCCCGACCAGACCGGTGTTGCCACCCTGCGGCACGACGGGCAGCGCGGCCGCACTGCAGGCGCGCAGGACCGCGGCCACCTCGGCGGCGTTGCCGGGCCGGACGACGCAAGCCGCCCGGCCACGATAGCGCCCGGTCCAATCGGTTTCGTACGAAGCTGTCAGCTCCGGATCGACGACGACGTGACGCTCGCCCACGGCGCGCACGAGCGTCGCGCGGACCGCGGCGGGCAGATCGCTGGAGCTGCTGCTCGGAGACATCCGGGTCGCGATGTTGCGCCGCCCCGGCAGCGCACGCAAACCGCGCGGCCGAGACAGAGCCCCCCTTGAACTACCTGCGCAGCGTGGGCGGCGTGCGGCGCGACAGGGCATAGACCAGGCCGCCACCAAGGCCGCCCAGCGCGGCCACCGCCCACCACAGCAGACCGAGCGCGATCGCATCGTCGGCGTTGATGCCGCCGTAGGGAAGAAGTGCCGCGTACGCCGCCTCGCGCAGGCCGAAGCCGCCGATCGTCAACGGCAGCGCGGCCGCCAGCGCGACCAGCGGGTGGTACATGGCGACGAAGCCGAACGGCACGTGCAGACCGAGGGCATCGGTGAGCAGCTTCTGGCTCACGATCTGCAGCACGTGCACGCCGAGCGACAGCAGGGCCGCGGTGCCGAGCAGGGCGCGATCGCGAAAGAACGGCAGCAGCTCCTCCTCGACCAGCCGCCGCCAGCGCTGACCCGGCGGCAGCAGGCGCGCGATCAAGGGGATCGAGAACCAGCTCGCGGTCAAGCCGAGACAGACCACCACCACGCCGAGCTCTAGGCTCACCGGCAGGTCCGCGTTCGGGCCCAGCAGTGCGACCGCGGCGACGGCCGCCAGCATCACCAGCCCGATCAGACGGTCGAAGAGGACCGTCGAGAACGCGGCCGTCCGCCCTGGCGGCCGCTCACCCAGGTAGAGGGCGCGTGCCGCGTCGGAGCCGATCGTGCTCGGCACGACGAGCCCGAAGAACATGCCGATCGCGTAGAACTCGAGACATTCCGGCAGGCGCGCGCGGAAGCCGATGCCGCGCGCCAGATTCCGCCAGCGCAGCGCGCTGACCGCCTGGCTCGCGAGGTAGAGCGCCAGGGCGGCGAGGAAGAAGCCGGGGGTCGCACGCAGGCAGACGCGCAGAATGGACGTGAAGTCGAAGCGCGTGAACAGCAGGGCGAGCAGCCCGATGCTCACGCCCCAGCGCAGCAGGTTCTTGACGCGCGCCCGTACGGCCTCGGTCTTGACGCTGGGGTCGGTCATGCGGTCGGGCAGCGCAGGTGCCGCGCAGCCAAGGGCGAGGCGTCAGCGCAACGGACGGAAGAAGGCGCGGACGTCTTCGATCAGCGCCTGCGGCTCTTCCATCGCTGCGAAATGTCCGCCGGAGGCAAAGCGCGTCCAGCGCTGCACGTTGTAGGTCTTCTCCACCCAGGCCCGCGGTGGCCGCACGATCTCCTTCGCGAAGAGTGCGCAGCCCGTCGGAACGTCGACGCGGAATCCGGTCGGCGGGAACTTTCCGGCGCGCATGGTCTCGCAGTAGAGGCGCACCGAGGAGTTCGCCGTTTCGGTGGCCCAGTAGAACATGATGTTCGTCAGCAGCTCGTCCTTGGTGAAGCGCTTGCCGACGTCGCCGTCGCAATCGCTCCAGGCGTGGAACTTCTCCAGGATCCAGGCGGCGAGCCCGGCCGGTGAATCGTTGAGGGCGTAGGACAGTGTCTGCGGCCTGGTGCCCTGGATCTGCTGGTAGCCCGTGCCGTCCTTCATGAACTGCGCCATGTCCATCAGCGCCGACATCTCGTCCTCGGCCACGCCCTCGACCGGGTTTTCCGGATCGGGCGGGAACGCGATCACCATGTTCAGGTGGATGCCGAGCAACTGCTGCGGGTGGCGATAGCCGAGGTAGGTGGTGACCATCGCGCCCCAGTCGCCGCCCTGCGCGCCGAAGCGCTCGTAGCCGAGACCGCGCATCAGCTCGACCCAGAGCGCGGCGATGCGCTCGGGATCCATGCCGGGCTCGGTGGGATGATCGGAGAAGCCGTAGCCGGGCATGGACGGACAGACGACGTCGAACGCATCGGCAGGATCGCCGCCGTAGCGCGCCGGATCGCTCAACGGACCGATGACCTTCTCGAATTCGCTGACCGAGCCTGGCCAGCCGTGCGTGATCACGAGCGGCAGCGGCTTCGGGCCGACGCCCTTCTCGTGGATCAGGTGGATGCCGAGGCCGCCGACGCGCGCCTTGAACTGCTTGAACTGGTTGAGGCGCGCCTCCGCGGCGCGCCAGTCGTAGCTGTCTCGCCAGTACGTGACGAGGTCGCGTACGGCCGCGAGGTTGGCGCCGTAGCCCCAGCCCGAGTTCGGGATCTCGTCCGGGAAGCGAGTGCGCGCGAGGCGCTCGCGCAGATCCGTGAGCACCTGATCGGGGACCGCGATGCGGAAAGCTTCGATGTCCATCACGGCAGGGCTGTCACGCGCGTCTGGCGAACACAAGCGTGTTTGGGGGGCGCAGCAGGCCCACGTCGCGGTCGCGTGGACGCCCCGGTTCAGCTGCGTTCCGCCTCCTGCTGGAGGCCGGGCAGGATCGCGCGCACGAACGCGTTCTGCACCAGGCCGAGGACGATCTCCCAGGTGCTGGTCGCCACCTCGTCGCGCGGCCGGTTCTCGAGCAGGCTGCCGATGCCGCCGACGATGCCTTAGGGTGGTTTTCGACAGGTCGACCTTGCGCATCTTCGCCGCGACCTCGACGCTGCCGTCGGCCGAAAGCGTGCCGCCGGTCAGCTGGACCGCGTAGCGGCGTGCGATCGGCGTCAGCGGTGAGAGCGGCATCGCCGTCGAAGCGGATCCGCCCCGAGTCGAACATCTTGCCAGCCACGATCCTGCAGGTCCTTCTTGTCGTCGGCCTCGGCGAGCACCTGCGTCGAGTTGAGAAGGACGCGCGGGGAGTCCACCACCAGGTCGCCCACCACGTCACCCGACAGCAGCGCACCCCACTGGATGGTGGCGCCGAACCGCTCGAGTGCGGCGATCGGCGGGTCGGGATGAGAAGTCTGCACGATCGCGACGTCGAGCAGGTCGACGCCGAGCCCGAACACGTTCAGGCTCAAGCCGCCGATGCGCACCGAATAGCCGACCAGCACCTCGTTCACGCGCCGCTCGGCGGCCTTGCGCAGTGGGCGAATCCGACCACGTGCGCGATCAGCAGCAGCGTCACGTCGAACGCCAGGATCCCGCTCAGCCACTTGTGACGGCGCACGAACGCACGTCCGCGTCGCGCGAGTCCTCGCCGCGGGGCGATCCTGGTTGCGATGCGCGGGGCCGAGGCCACGAGGTGGGCCGAGCGTGCCCGCGGCCCGCGCTCGCTCGGCCATGTGCCCTTTGTAGAACCAGCCGTCCGTTCGTGGTGTTACCAGTTACGCTCGCGACGTTTGGCCGGCGTGGCCGATCCCCAGCCGCCGCAGGCGGCGGCCAGCTCGCTGGAGCGCTCGCTCAACCCTTCGAGCGCGAACACGAGCTTCTGCGGCGCACGCCCATCGGAGCGGACCTCGAACGTCACCGCGGCCTCGCCACGTGTGGAATCCTCGCGCAGCAGGTCCCGTCTGACGGATTCGCCGGACTCGGGCCAGAGGACGAGCTGGCCAGCGGCGGTGCGCGCCTGCCACTGCTGGGTGACCGGTGCACGGCCGAAGAACGAGATCACCACCTCCGCCTTGGCCACCGATACCGTTGCCGCAGCGTCTTGCCGGATCGCGACGCCGCGCCAGCCGTCCGCGGTCGCGCTCTCGCAGCCGATCACCAGCCGCGCGCGCGGCTCGCCGCTGCTGTCCGTGACGAGCCCGCGTGCGGGCTTGCCCGCCGGGCTCTCGAAGTCGGTGAGCTGCCAGGAGTCGGCGCGTGCCCTACCGGCCATCGCCAGCACCAGCAAGGCCGCGAGCGCGAGCGAGCGCGATGAGCGGCGCTTCATGCGTGACCGAGCAGCGCCCGGCTCGCGTGGTAGGTGACGAAGCTGCCCAGGTAGGCGAGGCCAAGCATGTACGAGAAGGCGAGCGCCGGCCACTTCCAGCTCCCGGTCTCGCGCGCCATCACGACGATCGTCGACGTGCACTGCAGGGCGAACACGAAGAAGACCAGCAACGAGAGCGCGGTCGGCAGCGTGAACACGCGCTCGCCGGTGACCGGGTTCCTGTCGTCGACGATCGCGTCGCGCAGGCCGCCGTAGTCCTCGACGTCGCTCACGGCGTAGATCTGCGCCAGGGTCGCGACGATCACCTCGCGCGCGGCCAGGCTTGCGACGATGCCGACGCCGATCTTCCAGTCGAAGCCCAGCGGCGCGATCACGGGCTCGATCGCACGTCCGAGACGCGCGGCGGCGCTCGCGCTCACGTTGGCCTGCGCTTGTGCCTCCAGCGACAGCGCGGGGTCCTCGGGTGCCTTGGGAAAGTTGAGCAGCACCCACAGGATGATCGACGCCGCCAGGATGATCGTGCCGGCGCGCTTCACGAACGCCGCGGCGCTGCCCCATACTTGACGTACCATCAGGCGCCAGGTCGGCATGCGGTAGGGCGGCAGCTCCATGTAGAAGACCGAGATCGTGCCGCGCAGCAGGGTCGAGTTGAGCAGTGCCGCCGAGCCGAGCGCGGTCAGCGCGCCGAGGACGTAGAGCGCGAACATGGTGAGCCCCTGCACCCCGATCGGGCCGAACAGGCGCGTCGCCGGAACGAACGCCGCGATCAGCAGCGTGTACACCGGCAGCCGCGCCGAGCAGGTCATGAAGGGAGCGACCAGGATCGTCGCCAGGCGCTCGCGCGGCGACGCAATGGTACGCGCCGCCATGATCCCCGGCACCGCGCACGCGTAGCACGACAGCAGTGGCACGAAGCTCCGTCCCTGCAGGCCCACCCAGCCCATGACGCGATCGACCACGAACGCGGCGCGCGCCATGTAGCCGACGTCGGTGAGGAAGTGCAGGAAGGTGAACAAGATCAAGATCTGCGGCAGGAAGATCAGCACCGAGCCGACGCCGGCGAGGATGCCGTCGGCCCACAGGTCCGTCACCCAGCCGGCCGGCAGCCAGGCGTGCGACAGCGTGCCGAGCGTGCCGAAGGCGCCGTCGATCGCGTCCATCGCCGGTACTGCCCACGAGAAGATGCTCTGGAAGAGCAGGATCATCACCAGCGCGAATACCGCGATTCCGGCGACCGGGTGCAGCAGCACGCGATCGATGCGGTCGGTGCGCGAGTCGGGGTCGAGCGCGCCGGCGCCGATCTCGGCGCACGTCCGGTCCACCCAGGCGAAGCGCTGCGCTGCATCGTCGGCGGGGGGCAGCGCGGCGCGCCGCGGCCAGCCCTCCGGTGCCTCGAGAAAGCTGCGCAGCTGATCGATGCCGACCCCGCGGTGTCCGACGACGCCGACGACGTGGATGCCGAGGATTCGCGACAGGCGCATCAGATCGAGCCGGCCGCCGCGCGCCTTGACCTCGTCGATCATCGTGACGACCAGCAAGGTCGGGAGGCCGCGTTTCAGGACCTCGCGCACCAGCCCGAGGCCGCGTTGCAGGGTGGTCGCGTCGGCGACGACCAGCAGGGCGTCGGGAACCGGCTCGTTCGCGATCCGCCCGCCGAGAACCTCGCCGACGATGCGCTCGTCGGGCGTCTCTCCCTCTAGGCTGTAGGTTCCCGGCAGGTCGAGGATGCGCACGTCGCGCGTGGCGCGGACCAGCGCCCCCTCGCGGCGCTCGACGGTGACCCCCGGATAGTTGCCGACCCGCGCGGCCGATCCCGTCAGCGCGTTGAAGAGCGTGGTCTTGCCCGCGTTGGGCGAGCCGACCAGCGCAAGACGGATCTGGCCGGCGGTGGCGAAGGCGGGTGCCGCGCTCACGACGTGCTCCGCACGGGAGAGTCGACCTCGACGCGCAGCGAATCGAGCTGCGCGCAGCGCAGGCAGAGACGGTAGCCGCGGATCTCGATCTCGATCGGATCGCCGAGCGGGGCGCGCCGCCGGATCACCACTTCGGTGCCGGGGACGAAGCCGAGGTCCTGCAGGCGGCGCGGAATCTCACGTCCGTTGGACGGGGCGCACAGCCGGCCGACCCGCCCGGGCGCCAGCTCGATCAGCGGTGTGCTCACGCGGACTCTGGCCGGAATGCGAAGATGACTCTCATTTTCAGTCGAGAGGTCAGCTAAGCCCCGGCGCTCTACCCTGTCAACTTCGGGCGAACGTTCGCCCTTCAGGGTGCGACCTGTGGCAGGAGATATCCCGTCGCGGATGTTCCCAGGGACTCGGTGAAGAACACCTTGCGCGCTGAGAGGCCATGGTGGACGCGTGGGCGCCTGATGACTTGATTGGTTTTACTAGGAAAATCTTCTCGATCGAGGGCTTGCCAAGATAACGCAGCGCGTTATTTTGATGGTGAGGCTAATTCCCATGCAAGCAAACAGACCCAGAATCCACCGTCTTCGCGACGGCAGCGTCATCCGCACCCGCCCACTGCGGGCCTCGGATCGGGGCAAGCTCCTGGACGGCTTCGAGCATTTCTCGCCCGATTCGCGCTACCGCCGCTTCTTCTCACCCACGCCACGGCTGACCAGCACCATGCTGGACCGGCTGTTCGACATCGACGGCGAGGACCGGGTCGCGATCGGCGCCGAGCTGCTGCGGCTGGGCTTCGTGCCCGGGTCGGGTCTCGGAATCGCCCGCTTCGCGCGTCTGCCCGAGGCACACGACGTGGCGGAGATGGCGGTGTCGATCGTCGACGAGATGCAGGGCCAGGGGCTCGGCACGGTGCTGCTGCTCGAGCTCTCGGCGGCAGCCCGTGCGCACGGGATCGCCAGGTTCACGGCCTGGGTGCAGCCCGACAACGAGGCGATGAAGGCCCTGGTCGCGAAGCTCGATCCGCTCGCCAGGAGCCACGTCGAGGACGGGGTGCTGGTCTTCGATCTGGCCGTCCCGGGCACGATCGAGCTCGCATCCGAGCAGCGTCCGCGCCGCGTCACGAATCCGCTGGTGGGCTTCGCCGACTGGTGCACGGCGAGTGCACGGCAGCTCTTCCCGGGGCGGTTGACGGGTACCCCGCTCAGTCACTTCTGAACCCGGACGACCCCGCTTGGCCGGGCCCGGGCGGACCGAGCCGGGGGCTGCTCCTTTCGGGGCATGTGGCTTGCTCCCGCGAACGTTCGGCGCGCGCGCTGGTAGAGGAAAGCGCGGCGCACCCGCCCGACGAGGAAGCAGGATCAACATGGATGCCCAGTCAGTGAGCAAGCCGGTGCCCATTTCCGACGCATATCGCGTCGCCGCCGGGCTCTTCGACGAAATGTTCGACGAGGACCGGAAGCCCAGGCCCGGCTGCGCACGGGTCGTCGCCGACCTGCTTGCCCGTGACCCGGGCCGGCTGGCCGAGCTCCGTGCCCGCGCCGACGCAATGTTCTTGCGCATGGGCGTGACCTTCAACGTGTACGGGATGGACGAGGGCTCGGAGAAGATCTTCCCCTTCGATCCCATCCCGCGCGTCATCGACGCTGCCACCTGGGCGCACCTCGAAGCCGGGCTGATGCAGCGCGTGCGCGCGCTGAACGCCTTCATCAAGGACGTCTACGGCGCCGGCGAGATCATGAAGGACGGTGTGATCCCGCGCGACCTGGTGCTCGGCTGTCCGCAGTACCGCCGCGCCGCGGTCGGGCTGCAGCCGCAACACGGAACCTTCGTCACCGTCGCCGGCATCGACCTGGTGCGCGGTGCCGACGGCCGCTTCTACGTCCTCGAGGACAACGTGCGGACGCCCTCGGGGGTTTCGTACGTGATCCAGAACCGCGTCGTCATGACGCGCCTGATGCCGGATCTGGTTCGTGCGAGCAGCGTGCGTAGCGTCGAGGGCTACCCCGGTGATCTGCTCGAGAGCCTGTGCGACCTGGCGCCGGACGGCAAGTCCCATCCCAAGGTCGCGTTGCTCACCCCGGGTCTCTACAACTCGGCGTTCTTCGAGCACGTCTTCCTGTCGCACCAGATGGGCATCGATCTGGTCGAGGGGCACGATCTGGTCTGCGTCGACCACAAGGTCTTCATGAAGACCGTGCACGGCCTCGAGCAGGTCGACGTCATCTACCGGCGCATCGACGACGACTTCGTCGACCCGGTGGTGTTCCGGCCCGACTCTCTGCTCGGCATCGCGGGGCTCACGTCGGCGATCCGCGCCGGCAACGTCTCGGTGGCGAACGGCATCGGCACCGGCATCGCCGACGACAAGGCGATCTTCGCCTACACACCGGCGATCGTGCGCTACTACCTGAACGAGGAACCGATCCTGCCGATCGTCGAGACGCACATCCTGAGTGATCCCGACGTGCGCCGCACGGTGCTGCGCGACCTCGACCGCTACGTCGTCAAGCCGACCAACGCGTCGGGTGGGTACGGCGTCGTGATCGGTCCGAAGGCGACCTACCGCGAGCTGATCCAGGCGCGCGAGGGCATCGAGCGCGATCCGAGCGGATTCATCGCGCAGCCCGTGGTCCAGCTCTCGGTCCACCCGACCCTGCTCGGCGAGAGCGCCAACGGCGCCGGTCCGTTCGCGCCCCGGCACATCGATCTGCGGCCCTTCGTGCTGCTCGGCAAGCGCCCGCGCGTCCTCCCGGGTGGCTTGACGCGGGTCGCGTTGCGCGAAGGCTCGTTGATCGTCAACTCGTCTCAAGGTGGCGGCAGCAAGGACACCTGGGTCTTGGAGCGCTGATGCTGCGCCGAATCGCCGATAGCCTCTTCTGGGCCGCACGCTACCTCGAGCGCGCCGAATGGCGCGCCCGCCTGGTGAGCGTCAACCACAACCTGCTGATCGAAGGCCCGGCGCCGGCAGGCAACGCCTGGTCGTCGCTGCTGGCGATCTCCGGCGACCAGGAGCTCTTCGAGCAGGACTACAAGAGCGCCGACGAATCCTCGGTGCTGAACTTCTTCGTGCTCGACGAGCGCAACCCATCGTCGATCCGGAGCTGCATCGACGCCGCCCGCGCCAACACGCGCGCGCTGCGCCACCGCATCTCCTCGGAGCTCTGGCTCGAGCTCAACACGCTGCACCTGGACGCCAAGGGCTGGTCGCCGTCGCTGCTCGGTACCGGCGAGGTGTTCGACTTCTTCTCGCAGCTCCAGGAGCGCTTCTACCGCATCGCGGGTGTCGTGAACGGCACGCTGCCGCGCGGCGTCGGCTTCGACTTCCTGGTGCTCGGCATCATGCTCGAGCGGGCTGAGAACGTGACGCGCCTGCGCGACATCAAGTACCACTACCTCTTGCCGCGGGTCGAAGACGTCGGCGGCCCGTTGGACCTCGTGCAATGGGCCGCGGTGCTACGCAGCGCGTCCGCGCTCGAAGCGTATCGTCTCGCACACGGCAACATGATCCGCACCGATCGCGTGGTCGAGATGTTGCTCTTCGATCCGACCTTCCCGCGCTCCGCACGCTTCTGCGTCGATCGTCTGGAGACGGCGCTGCGGCGCGTCGCACGCGACGCACCCGAGCCCGCGGTCGCACCGTCGGCTCTCGCGTCGGACGGCCTCGCCGGGCTGCTTGCCTCGCGCAGCTCCGGCGACGTCATCACGACAGGGCTGCACGACTTCCTGCTCGACGTACAGGAGGAGTGCGAACGCATCAGCGGCGCGGTCTTCGACCAGTACCTGCGCTTCGAGTGACGCCATGATCTTTCGCATCCGGCACACGACGAACTTCAAGTACGAGAAGCCCGCCTACGAGTCGCACAACGAGATACGGGTCGCGCCGCGCTCGAGCCCGAACCAGCGCTGCCTGTCGTTCGACATCGAGGTTTCACCGAAGGCGGCGGTTCTGAGCTACGACGATTCGTTCAAGAACAAGGTGCACGCGATCTCGGTGCATCCGCCGCACGACGAGCTGTCGATCGTGGCGATCTCCGTGGTCGAACGCCTGTCACCCCGGCCGGGTACGCCGCTGCGCGTGCCGTTCGGCGAGTTCCTCGGCGAGGACGCGGCGCGCTCCGCCGAGCACTTCGAGTTCCTCAACCCGAGCCACTACGTCCCGTTCAGCGAGCGGCTGCGCAAGTTCTTCTGGTCCGCCCGGCCCGCCGCGACCGAGACTGTGCTCGAGTACACGATGCGCATCGTGCGCTACGTGCGCGACCAGTTCGAGTACGAGAAGGACAAGACCAACGCGCACTCCAGCGTCGACGACATCCTGGCGGCTGGTGGTGGGGTCTGCCAGGACTTCGCCCACCTCACGATCGGTCTGCTGCGCCTCGCCGGCGTCCCCGCGCGCTACGTCTCGGGCTATCTCGCGCCGCGCGTCGGCGTGGCGGTCGACTACGCCGACCAGGCGAGCCACGCCTGGATCGAGGTCCTGCTGCCGGGCACCGGCTGGACCGGCTTCGATCCGACCCTGCGCAGCCGGACCACCGACCACCACATCCGGGTCGCGGTCGGACGTGACTACTACGACGTGCCGCCGCTGCGCGGCGTCTACCGCAGCTCCGGCGCGCTGGGCGAGATGCGCGTCGAGCTCAGCATCCAGGCCGATGAGGCCGAGCCGACCGTGCACCGGGTGCAGATGCAGAACCAGTCGCAGCAGTGAGCGCTCGTGGCGGCGCCTGCGCTCGGCACGTGCCGGTCGGCTTCACTTCTTCGCGTTGACGGAGTCGGGCGAGACCATTCCCCTGATGCCCGCGAGATGGAGCTTGAGCTCGACGTCCTTCTTGATCTCGGCGACGCCGAGCCCCGCGGTGGTGGCCGCCGCGTCGAGGGCGGTGGCGAGCTCACGGGCGACGTCGGCGGGTGTACGTCCCTTTTCGTCCACCTCGAGATTCGCTGCCCGCATGCGGGCAGCGTCGATCGTGCCCGCGAGCCGCCGTAGCGCGGCGATCACGTCGGGCTGCTCGCGGGCGAGGCGCGCGCTGGCCAGCACCACGGCGTCGTAGGGCGGGATCGCGCCGCGGTCGTCCTCGAGCACGCGCAGATCGAGCGCGGCGATGCGGCCGTCGGTCGAGAACGCGCTGATCACGTCGACGTCACCCAGCGCCGCCGCCTGGTACATCAGCGACGAGTCCATGCTGCGCTCGCCGGCGAAGCGCAGGCCGTAGGTCGCGCGGATCGCGCGCCACTCCGGGCGCGAGAAGAACTCGTAGTCGCCGCCGATCGTCATGCGCGGCGCGTGGGGAACCAGGTCGCCGATGCGGGACACCCCGAGCTGATCGGCGACGCGGGCGGGCAGCGCGAGAGCGTAGGCGTTCTCGAAGCCGAGGTCCGCGACCAGCTCGACGCCGTCGCGCTCGCGCAGGAAGCGTGCGACCTCGGCGAGCGCGGTGGCGCGGTCCGGCGGCGGCTCGGCGCGGCGCAGGATCGTCGCCCAGAGCGTGCCCGAGTAGTCGACGTAGACGTCGATGTCGCCGCTCGCGAGTGCGTCGTAGGCGACCGTCGAGCCGAGCGATGCGCGCACCTCGGTTGGCAGCCCGGTCGAACGTTGAATCAACAGCGCCAGCAGCTCGCTCAGGATGTACTGCTCGCTGAAGGTCTTGGCGCCGATCGTGACGGGACGCGTACCCGGGTGCAGCAGCGCAGCCACCACCGGGGCCGCGGCATACACGCCGAGCAGACCCAGCGTGCCAAGGCTCGCCGCAACCAGCCAACGCCGCCGCCGTGCAATGCCGATCTCGATTGCGTGCACCAGGCCGTCGAGCAGCAGGGCCAGCAGTGCCGCCGCGCCCGATCCGACGAAGACCGCGGTGAAGTTGCGCGTCTGCAGCCCGCTGAAGATGAAGTTGCCAAGGCTCGGCGCGCCGACCGGCGTCGACAAGGTCGCGACGCCGACCGTCCAGACGGTCGCGGTGCGGATGCCGGCGACGACCACGGGCATCGCGAGAGGCAGCTCGACGCGGGCGAGCTGCTGTCCGGGCGTCATGCCGACGCCGCGCGCCGCCTCCTTCAACGCGGGATCGACGCCCGCGATGCCGGTCACGGTGTTGCGCAGGATCGGCAGCAGCCCGTACAGCGTGAGGCCGATCAACGCCGGCAGGAAGCCGATGCTGCGCAGGTTCAAGGCGGCCAGCAGCGGCACCGTCACCGCGAGCAGCGCCAGGCTCGGGATGGTCTGGATCACCGCCGCGATGCCGAGCAGCGGTTGCTCGAGACGGCGCACGCGGACCGCGAGGATGCCGAGCGGCAAGCTGATCGCGATCGCGAGCACGAGTGCCGCCAGCGTGAGCTGCAGGTGCCCCGTCAAGTACTCGGGTAGGAGCGCGAGCTGCTCGCTCACCGCGGCGTGCCCGGGTCGAGCAGCGCATCGACGATCGCCGCCTGGCGCCGTGGCGTGTCCATGAGCTGGCGTACGATGTCGTCCGCAGGCACCGACAGCAGCTCGCGCGGCGTGCCCACCTGCAGCAGCCGTCCGCCGTGCATGACGGCGATCCGGTCGCCCAGCACCAATGCCTCGCCCATGTCGTGCGTAACGAAGATCGCCGTCAGGCCGAGCTTGTCGCGGATGCGGCGGAAGGACTGCTGGACGCGGTCGCGGGTCAGCGGATCGAGCGCGCCGAAGGGCTCGTCGAGCAGCATCAGGCGCGGCTCGGCGGCGAGCGCGCGCGCGACGCCGACGCGCTGCTGCTGCCCCCCCGAGAGCTCGTCCGGGTGCCGTTCGCGCATCAGCGCGGGATCGAGCTCGACCAGCTCGAGCAGCTCGTCGACGCGGCGGCGGATGCGCGCCGCATCCCAGCCGAGCAGCGACGGCGTCACCGCGACGTTCTCGGCGACCGTCATGTGCGGGAACAGCCCGACGCGCTGGAAGGCGTAGCCGATGCGGCGGCGCAGCTCGTGCGGCGCGAGCCCGGCCACGTCCTTGCCGTCGATCAGCACCTCGCCCGAGGTCGGCTCGACCAGGCGGTTCACCATCTTGAGAGTGGTCGTCTTGCCGCAGCCCGAGCCGCCGAGCAGCACCAGCAGCTCGCCGTCCGCAACGGTGAGATTCAACTCGGCCACGGCGAGCGCGTCGCCGTAGCGCTTGGTCAGGCTACGCAGCTCGATCATCGGGTACCGCGCAAGCTACCTCAGAGGGAGATGCGTGGCGACGTCTGCTACCGCCAAGGGCATGCGCGCGGTGATCTTCGACGTCGACGGCGTTCTCGTGGACTCCTACGCGGCCCATTTCGAGAGCTGGCGAGTGATCCTCGAGGAGAACGGCCTCGAGCTGACCGAGGAGCAGTTCGCGCAGACCTTCGGCAGAACCAGCCGCGAGATCATCGCCAGATTCTGGGGTGACGGGGTCGGCGACACCCGCAGCCGGGAGATCGACGATCGCAAGGAAGCGCTCTACCGCGACATCGTGCGCGCGAAGTTCCCGGTCATGGATGGTGCGGTCGAGCTGATCGATGCGCTGCGCGCTGCGGGCTTCGCGCTCGGCGTGGGCTCGTCGGCGCCGCCGGCGAACGTCGAACTCTCGCTCGACTGTGTCGGCCGTCGGGAGGCCTTCACGGCAATCGTGACCGGCCGCGACGTGCAGCGCGGCAAGCCCGATCCACAGGTCTTCCTGCTCGCGGCGGCGCGGCTCGGGGTCGAGCCGTTGCGCTGTGCCGTGATCGAGGACGCACCAGCCGGGATCAGGGCGGCCGAGGCCGCCGGTGCGGCCAGCATCGCGCTGCTCGGCACGGCGAGCGCCGACGAGCTGCGCGCGGCCGGGGCGCGCATCACGGTCGGGTCGCTGCGCGAGCTGTCGCCGCGGCTGGTCGAGGATCTCATCGCGCGGGCTGCTGGTGGATGAGTGTCCGGCGCCACCACTCGCCGCTCGTGCCGTCTGCGCCGCTCGCCGCGCTCTCCGCCGGCGTCGTGAAGCGGTAGTCGTCGAGACGCCAGCGCAGCTCTTGCGGCGTCTGTCCGTCGAGCGGGTCGCCTTCGAGGAGATCGACGACGGCTGGTGATCGCGTACCCAGACGCTCAAGTAGCGCCGGCAGGATCAGGCTCGAGCTGCTGCGGCCGCTTTCGAGCATGCGCTCGACGTAGAGCGCGTCGAACCATATCTGCCAGTCGAGGCGCGGCATGCCGAAGCCGGCGAACGCCGGACGGCGGTCGAGCGGCCCCGGCTTCCAGCGAAAGACGTAAGCATGCCACGTGACGCCGTCGACGCTGCCCTCGATGGTCAGCTCCGGGCGTCGCGCGGTCATCACGGCGAACAGGCCGTAAGTGCCCGTCAGGTGAAAGGGGTCGAAGGTGCGCAGCAGGCCGGCGACCGGTGTGAACGTGGTGGCGCTGCGCTCGCCGAGTTGGCCGAGCGCGAGCGGCAACGAGAGGGTCAGGAGCAGTGCTGCGGCCACGACGTCGAGCACACGTTTCCAGCGCCGCTCGCCGGCAAGTGCACCTTCGCGCGCGCGCCCGCGGCGCGGCCAGACGGCTGCCAGGTGCGCGTCGTCGAGGAGGGGCAGGCAGAGGACCACGGCGAGCAGATTGAAGAAGCCGTAGTTGCCGGTCGCGGCGATGCCGAGCTGCAGTCCGACCAGGCCGCAGAACGCGATCAGGCGTGCGCGCCGCCCGAGCACGATGCAGAACGGCAGCACCAATTCGACGGCGAACATCGCGCCGCAGGCGATCTTCTGGAACCAGCCGGGGAGCTGATGCGCGTACCAGCTCGTCCACGCCGGCAGCGGCTGCGTCTCGTAGTGGACCTCGAGCGCCGTCAGGTTCCACCAGGTCGGGTCGCCGCTCGCAGCAGCCAGAGCAAGACCGGCGACGGCGCGCGCGCCGTCGCTGCGTCGAGGCGCCAGCCGAGTGGTGCCCAGAAGATCGCCAGGAAGCCGGTCTCGAGCAGGAGCGAGTCCCACTGGTAGGACAGGAACTGCTGCCCGACGCCGACCAGCGAGAGGTAGAGCACCCACAGCACGCCCAGCATCGCTAGCGGTGCCAGGCCGATGACCAGCAGGACCGACGAGGCGATCCCCGCGACGCACGCGCCGTGCAGCGCCCAATCGCTCACGTCGAGCCAGAGCAGCGACGGGACGCGCCACGCGGCATGCGCGCCCAGCACGGTTCCCGCGCGGGCAAGGAAATCGGCAGCCGGGAGGACGCCGTCCCGACCAACGAGCCCGACGATCTGCCAGCGCAACGACAGGAACGCCGCCAGATAGACGAGCCCGAGCGTACGCAGGAAGAGCCGCCGCGTGCGAGCGTAGCTCGGCGTGTCGGCTGCGCTCACCCTTCGAGCGAGCGGATCAACGCCGCGTACCTGTCGAGCACCGGCAGGACGGCGTCGCGGCCCTCGGGCGGCAGCGCGGACACCACGCGCTCGACGCCCAGCTTCTGGTACTCCGCGATCCGTTCGTGGTTGCCGGGCGCGCCGAAGATGGTGATCGAGATCGACGCCGGATCGCGTCCCGCGGCCTCGGCCCGGGCGCGCAGGTCGACGATGCCGGCGCTGACGTCGTCGCGGCCGGCGATCGGCATCCAGCCGTCGCAGTAGTCGATGACGCGCTGGCGTCCGCGCGCGCTGCCGGTGCCGAGCAGGATCGGCGGATGCGGCTTGTGCACCGGTTTCGGCCAGCTCCAGATCGGATCGAAGTCGACATGCTCGCCGTGGTACGACGCCTCTTCCGGTAGCGCGGGGCCTCCGGGCCAGGGGCTCTGCCGGCTCGCCGGAATGTGCGTGTGCTCGGGGAACAGCAGCGACTCGAAGGTGCGCTCCTCGGCGGCGCGGGCGAGCTCCGCGGGGTGGATCGCGTAGTCGGTCGAGAACATCAGCAGCCCGTACTTCATCGACGCCTCCTGATCGTCCGGCGAGCTTGCGCGTGACCCGTTCGACGAGTCAACCTCCCGGCGTCGGGAGGTGCTTTGCACGCGGCTCCGGGGGCGCGATAGAAGTGCGCCATGTACCTCGGAAGCAGCGCGGAGAAGCATCCCGACAAGCCCGCCCTGATCTTCGCGGACCGCGGCCTGGTGGTCACCTACCGCCAGCTCGAGGAGCGCTCCAACCGCGTCGCGCACGCGCTCCAGGCGTGGGGTCTGAAGCCGGGCGACGGCATCGCCGTGGTGCTGACCAACGATGAGCACTTCTTCGACTTCTACTGGGCGGCCATGCGCTCGGGCCTCTACTTCACGCCGGTCAACTGGCACCTGTCGACCGAGGAGATGGAGTACGTCGTCGACGACTGCGACGCGCGCGTCCTGGTCGCGGGCGCCCGCTTCGCCGAGCAGCTCGGCCCCGTCATGCCACGCCTCGCGAAGATCGAGCGCCGGATCTCGGTCGGCGGCACGATCCCCGGCTTCGAGTCCTACGAGGACGCGGTGGCGTCGCTTCCGACCGGCCGCATCGCGGACGAGCGCGAGGGCGCCGCCATGCTCTACTCGTCGGGCACCACGGGCCGGCCGAAGGGCGTACGGCCGCCGTTGCCGCTCGACCCGGCCGGCACCGGCGCGGTGCTGACCGGGGTGGTCGCCTTCCAGATGTTCTTCGGCCTCGAGGAGAACGACGTCTACCTGTCGCCCGGCCCGCTCTACCACGCCGCCCCGCTTGCCTTCACCGCGCTACAGCATCGCATCGGCGCGACCGCGGTGGTGATGGAGCGCTTCGATCCTGCCAATGCGCTGCGCTGCATCGAGCAGCATCGCGTGACCACCAGCCAGTGGGTGCCGACCCACTTCGTCCGCATGCTCAAGCTGCCCGACGACGTCCGCAGCCGCCACGACCTGTCGAGCCTCAAGATCGCGATCCACGCCGCGGCGCCCTGCCCGGTGCCGATCAAGCACGCGATGATCGCGTGGTGGGGACCGAAGATCGTCGAGTACTACGCCGGCACCGAAGGCGGCGGCACGCTGATCCGCGCCGACGAGTGGCTCGCGCATCCGGGGTCGGTGGGACGCCACTGGGCGGGCGGCAAGGTCTTCATCCTCGACGAGGACGGCAACGAGATCAGCGAGCCGGGCGTCGACGGCAGCGTCTACTTCGAGGCCCCCGAGGATCCGGGTGCACGCTTTCGCTACCACAAGGACGAGGCCAAGACGGCGTCGACCTATCGCGGGCGGCTGTTCACGCTCGGCGACGTCGGCCACCTCGACGGCGACGGCTTCCTGTACTTGACCGATCGCAAGTCGCACATGATCATCTCCGGCGGCGTGAACATCTACCCGCAGGAGGTCGAGAACTGCCTGGCCGCGCACCCGCGCATCGACGACGTCGCGGTGATCGGCGTGCCGCACGACGACATGGGCGAGGAGGTCAAGGCGGTGGTGCAGCTCGCACCCGGGGTGGAGCCGGGTCCTGAGCTCGAGCGCGAGCTGATCGAGTACGTCCGCGAGCGCATCGCGCACTACAAGGCGCCGCGCTCGGTGGACTTCGTGACCGACCTGCCGCGCCTCGAGAACGGCAAGATCTACAAGCGCCTGCTACGTGATCGCTACTGGGCGGGCCGCGTCTCGCGTCTCGTGTGAGGTCGCCATGGCGCTGAAGGTCGTCACCATGCAGGAGATCGAGCGGATCTTCGCCATCATCGACCGCATCGGGATCCACCGCGAAGCGGTCGTGATCCCACTCAAGCCGGCGACGCCGGGCAGCGTTCGCCGGATGCCGAACGGGAAGTTCGAGATCCTGGTCGAGGGCGAGCGGCCGCTCGACGAGTGGCTGCCCGAGCTGGAGCTGAAGCTGGTCGAGTTGCAGGGCGCCGCGAGCTGAGAGCGCCCGCTCGCGCTACGGGCGCCGCAACTCCTCGATCTCGCGCTCGAGGCGGCGCGCGCGCCGCCCGATCGACAGCAGATAGCCGAACAGCGCGATCCACACCGCGCTGTACGCAGCAAAGAGGTAGTACAGCCCCTTCATGTCCGCACTCCCTCCAGATGCATGGCCGCGACCGTCTCGTCGACCTCGAGGAGCCGGGCGCGTAGCGAGACCAACCAGGTGAACAGGAGCCCGAGCGCGAGGGCCGAGGCCAGCAGCGTCCAGCCCATCAGCGGGTCCTTCAACCCCGAATCGGGATCTTCCGACAGCATGACCGCAGGATGAACGCCGCGCCACAGGCGCACCGCGAGGATCAGCAGGGGGATGTCGAGCGAGCCGACGATGCCGAGGACGGCCGCGTAGCGCAGGATGGTGTCGTCCTCGCCACCCAGCCGGCGCAGCATGAGGTAGGCGGCATAGATCGCCCACAGGACGACGGTCATCGTCAGGCGCGGATCCCACGTCCACCACACACCCCAGATCGGGCGCGCCCAGATCGGGCCCGTGACCAGCACCAGGGTGGTGTAGAGCATGCCGACCTCGGCATTGGCGTGCGCCAGCCGATCTGCGCGCCGGCTGCCGGTGCGCAGGAACCAGATGCTCATGCCCGCGACCAGCGCGAAGCCGCCGAACGCCATCCACGCCAGGTTGACGTGGAAGTAGAAGATGCGTTGCACGATGCCCTGATCGCGCTCGCTCGGCACCAGCACGAACACCATGAAGATGGCGGCCAGCATGGCGACGCAGGTCGCCCAGGGGAGGATCGTGTCCTGCCAGATGCGTCGCGATTCAGTCATGGGTTCCCCGTACGATCTCATTCTTCGAGGATGTAGTCGAAGCTCAGCCAGCCAGCGGTCAGGAAGACGATATCGAATCCGGCCAGCATCAGCAGCCAGGATTGCAGCTCGGTAGCACTCTGTCCGACCAGCGCGCCGGACGTGGTGCGTGTGGCGGCGATCAGCAGTGGGGCGAGCAGGGGGAACATCAGGATGGGCAGCAGGACCTCGCGCGCGCGTGTGCGGCTGGCGATGGCCGCGCACAGCGTGCCGATGGCGGCGATGCCGGCCACGCCGAGCAGCAGGACCACGGGCAGCAGCCACGTGGGCGACAGGCCGCGGGTGCCGAGCAGGATCGCGGTCAGCGGCAGCAGCACGACGCCCGCGACCAGCAGCAGCAGGAAGTTGCCGATCGCCTTGCCGAGGAAGATCGAGCCGCGGTCGATCGGCGCCAGCGCGAGCCCGGTCAGGCCGCCGGCTTCACGCTCGAGCACGAACGAGCGGTTCAGGGCGAGCGTGCCGGCCACCAGCAGCGTCGTCCACGACAGCCCGGCCAGGAACTCGGCCCCCATCAGGCGCTCCGGCTCGAGGGTGAAGGCGAAGACCAGAATGATGAGCAGCGCCAGCAGGAACATCGAGGAGACCATCTCGCCGGTCCGCAGCTCGATGGCGAGGTCCTTGCGCACGATCGTCCACATCGCGCGCCTCAGACTGCCAGCCCGGTGAGCCGGCGGTAGTCGTGGGCCAGATCTCCCTGCGCGGGAACCGGGCTGGCGTCGTAGGCGATGCGGCCGCCGGCGAGGACGACGACGCGTCCGGCGAGGCTCGCGACCCGCGCCAGGTCGTGCGTCACCAGAACGATCGCCGCCCCGACCGCGGCGAGCCGCTTGATCTCGTCGGCGAGCAGGTCGGTGCCGGCCTCGTCGAGCGCGGTGAAGGGCTCGTCGAGCAGGAGGATCTGCGGCTCGTGCTGCGTCGCGCGTGCGACCGCGAGGCGCTGCAACATGCCGCGCGACAGCGCGCGCGTCGGGCGTTCCATGGCGTGCGCGAGCCCGACGCGCACCAGGCTCGCGCGCGCGCACGCCGCGGGATCGGTGGTCGCGAGCGCGCTGCAGTGTTGCCGGTAGAGCCGCGCGAACAGCTCGAGGTTCTCGCGCGGGGTCAGATCCTGGTAGACCAGCGGCTCGTGGCCGAGGAAGCCGATCCGGGCGAGGACGTCGAGGGTCGGATGGCCGGGATGGCAGTCGGTGCCGAACAGCGTGAGCCTGCCTGCGTTCGCGCGCGAGATGCACGCCAGCAGCCGCAGCAGCGTGCTCTTGCCGGCGCCGTTCGGTCCGAGCACCGCGAGGATCTCGCCGCGGCCGACGTCGAGGTCGACGTCGCGCAGGACGAGGCTGACGCCGAACGCCTTGCGCAGGGCGCGGGCCTCGATCAAGGTACGCCCCTCGCGAAGTGCATGCCGGGCGAGTCTGGCGCACGGCGGCGCAAACATCCAGCCGCGTGCAGACGGGCCACGAACGCGGGTGACGCCGGGCGGAAGGTGCTAGCTTGCGGGCTGGCGGGCGAAAGACCGCAGCGCGCTCGCACGTCAAGAATGTGCGAGCGCGGCGATCGGCGGTCGCGGAGGGGGGGAACAAGCAGTGCAGGTCCTGGGCAGCCTTCGGACAGGTATCGTCGCCGCGCTCGTCGTTCTCGCGCTGGCGCAGAGCAGCATGGCGGCGACGCCGCCGGGACGGGCCGAAGTTCCGTTCTCTCCCGAGGCGCCGTTCCGCGCCGCGGTGCTGATGGACAGCGACAGCGGCGAGGTGCTGTTCGCCCAGAACGAGAACGTGCCCTGGCCGCCGGCATCGATGGTGAAGATGATGACCGTCCTGGTCGCCATGGAGCAGGTGCAGGCGGGCGCGATCACACTCGACGACATGGTGCCGACCTCGGCCTGGGCGAGCCAGATGGGCGGCTCGCAGGTCTTTCTCGCGCCCGACGAGCAGTTCCCGCTGCGCGACATGCTGCGCGCGGTGATGATCTCGTCGGCAAACGATGCCTCGGTCGCGGTCGCCGAGCTGGTCGGCGGTTCGACCGAAGCCTTCGTCGAGATGATGACCAAGCGTGGCCAGGAGCTCGGCATGAAGAGCTCAGAGTTCCACAGTGTGCACGGCCTGCCACCCGCGACCGGGCAGAAGCCGGACCTGATGAGCGCCATGGACCTGGCGATCCTCGGCCGCAAGCTGGCCGGGTTTCCCGAGGTGATGGAGTGGGCGGGCTCTGCGGAGGCACTCTTCCGCGATGGACAGTTCATCATGCGGAACACCAACCACCTGGTGCGTACCTACAAGGGCGCAACCGGCCTCAAGACCGGATACTACGCGGCGGCGGGCTTCGAGGTGACGGCCACCGCGAGCCGCGATGGCCTCAACCTGATCGCCGTGGTGCTGGGCGTGCCGACCAAGCAGGGCAGCTTCGACGAGGCCGCCAAGCTGCTCTCCAAGGGATTCGCCGGCTTTCGCGCGGTCCAGCCGGTGAAGTCGGGTCAGCCGGTGGGCGCGCAGATCTCGGTCTCCGGCGGCAAGGAGAAGTTCTTCGTCGGCGAAGCCGCGAAGGATCTGCGCCTCGTGCTGCCGCGCCAGCAGGCGCAGCAGCTCAAGGTCGAGGTCAAGGTGCCGGCGCAGATCAACGCGCCGATCACCAAGGGTCAGGTGGTCGGCGCGATCATCACGATGCAGGGCGAAAAGGAGTTGAGCCGCATCGAGGTCCTGGCGCCGAAGGACATCGAGCAGACGCACTGGTGGTCGGGCTGGTTCTGAGGGGCACCAGAGCGACAGAGCCGGTCGCGACGCGAGCGCGGCAAGGGCGGCGCTGACGACCCGGCCATCGCGGTCAGCCGACGCTCATGCCGGCCGTGGCTGCTGCGGCTGCTGCGGCCGCACGTCCTTGGCTTGACCAGCCGGTGGTGCGCCCGACTGCGGTGGCGCAGCGCTGGCTGACGGCGCGGGCCGCGGCGGGGGCGCTCCCAGCGGAACGGCCTTGCGGCGCTGTCCCGGCGCCATCACGAGGTGCATGACACGACCCTCGGTGCGCGGCTCGATCTCGACCCAACCGTGCTCGCTGAGCTGGTTGGCGATGCTGGTGAGCTTGGCACGACCGAGGTCCTGGTGGGCCATCTCGCGGCCACGGAAGCGCAGGGTGAACTTGACGCGCTGTCCGTCACCCAGGAACTCCTGCGCCTTCTTCATCTGGCGCTCGACGTCGTGGATGTCCGTACCGGGCCGGATGCGCAGCTCCTTGAGCTGCGTCACGTGCTGCTTCTTCTTGGCCTCGTTGTCCTTCTTCTGCTTCGAATAACGGAACTTGCCGTAATCCAGAAGCCGACAAACGGGCGGTGCAGCGGTCGGCGCGACCTCGACGAGATCGACCTCGGCCTCCTGCGCCATGCGCAGGGCATCGTCTGTCTTTACGACCCCGAGCTGCTCACCTTTCAGACCGATCAGGCGAACTTCAGGGACCCTGATCTGACGGTTGGTGCGATGTTCCTCATCGGGTCGAACGGGCAAAAAGCGCGGACCGCGCGGTCGCTGCATACCACTCCTTTAGTCTCCACGGCGCGAAGCAATTGAGCTAGCACAGTGGTCTGGCGGAACAAACTCGTTTCTCGATGTTGCCCTCGCCGGCAAGCCGGTGGTAAGAGGCTCGCGGTTTCGGAACTGTGTCCGGGTCTTTGTTGCGATCGGCGCACTCGTTCGAGGGCGTGATCGCGCGCGGCGGGAGGGGAAACCGCGGCCCGGGGAACGTTGGAGGAATGTCGGATGCCTCAGGGGAAGGTGAAGTGGTTCAACCCGCAAAAGGGGTTTGGATTCATCGAGCAAGACGGGGGAGAGGACATCTTCGTTCACTACTCGGCAATCGCGGCTCAAGGCTACAAGACGCTCGAAGAGGGGCAGACCGTCGAGTTCGAAGTCGTTCCGGGGCGAAAGGGATCGCAGGCCGCGAACGTTCAGAAGGTGTAGCCGCCGCCGCTACCTGAGCCGGCGTACCCCGGCGACGAGGCGCCCCGAGAGGCCGTCGTCGGGCAGCGGATCGACCGTTTCCAACTGGCGTCGATCGAGCCGTCTTCGCGCGCGAACCAAGCGCGTCGACCGGCGCGTGCCGTAGGCGGAGTACCGCAGCACCGCGGAGCTCCACTCGCGAGACGGCACGGGTGCGCCGAATCCGTGACGCTTGCCTGGCGCTCCGCCGGCGCATTGACACGCTCGCGACGCCCCCGCCTCGCGAAGCGGCAGGCGGGACCAGCGCTTTCCCCGTCTTCGGCTCTGGTACCGCCGTTGCATGGGCGTTCCCGCGTGGATCCGCGCGAGCAGAACGCGCTCGGGCTGGAGAGGCTCGCGCGCGCCCGCCTTCCCCTGGCGGTGGGCATGCTGCTCGCCTTCCTGGTGGGCGCATTGCCCATCGAGCTCTACTACTACCCGTGGCACGTTCGGGGTTACCTGACGGTACTCGGAGTCGAGTTCGCGCTGTCCGGGATCGCGCTGCTCGCGGTGCGCTGGCAGCCCTATCAGGCCCGCGCCATCGCGGCGGCGTGGGCGAGCGTCATGGGGCTCTGCATGCTCGGCTACTACCCGCTGGTCGGCGGCGACGCGACGCTCGCGCTGGCTGCATTGCTCTGCCTGATCTCGGCCATGCCGGCGATCCTGCCGTTCGGGATGTGGCATCAGATCACCCTGTGCGCCGTGTGCACCGCCGGCTTCGTCGCGATCATCGGCTCGGGCGTTCCGTCGTCGCTGCCGTGGCCCTACCTGCTGGTGTCGCTGCTCGCCGTCGGCTCGGCGTCGACGATCGGCGCGCGCTCGCTGGTTGGCTACCGGCTCGAGGCGCTGCAGCGCGAGGCGGTGCTGCGGCAGGCGCACGAGAATCTCCACCTGGCTCTGAGCCGCGCCGAGAGCGCGGTCGAGCTGCGCTCTCGGCTGGTGGCCAACGTGTCGCACGAGCTGCGCACGCCGGTGAACGTCATCGTCGGCTACGCGGACATGGTGCTGGATGCGGTCGACGATCCCAAGCTCGTCAAGAGCCTGGCGCGCCGCATCCGGCAGTATGCGGTATCGCTGGACGCGCTGATCTCCGAGCTGCTCGACCTCTCGCGGCTCTCCTGCGGCAAGGTCGAGATCGCCCTCGACCGTGTCGATCTGCCGCGCCTGGTCGACGACGTCGCGCACGACGCGCGCTTGCTCACACGCGGCAAGCCGGTGCTGGTGGTGTCGGAGTGCAGCGTCGCGGGAGTCGTTTCCGATCCGATGCGGCTGCGCCAGATCCTGAACAATCTCGCCACCAACGCGGCGCGTGCGACATCCAGCGGCCGGATCACGATCAGCGCGTGCCACGAAGGCGATTGGTTGCTGCTCGTCGTGCGGGACACCGGCTGCGGGATCGCTCCGGAGAAGCACGAGATGATCTTCAACGCCTTCGAGCAAGTGGGGTCGTCGCCCCAGGGCGCGTCCGGGATCGGTCTCGGTCTCGCGATCGTGCGCCAGCTCGCGGAGGTTCTCGGCGGCGACGTCAGCGTCGCGAGCGAGCTCGGCGCTGGCGCCACGTTCACGGTCAGGTTGCCGCTGCGGCCCACGGACGCCGCTCCGCCGTCGGAGGAACCGGCTCCGGTGCTGGCCGGCGACTGCGGATCCGCGGTATGACGGCGGCATGCTGCGCAACGAGAAGATCCTCGTCACCGGTCCGACCAGCCAGGTAGCGTTTCCGCTGGCGCGGTTGCTCGCGCAGACCAACGAGGTCTACGGCCTGGCACGTCTGTCGCGCGCCGAGGACGTCGAGCGCTTGACGGCGATCGGCGTCAAGCCGCTGAAGGTCGATCTCGCGACGGACCGGCTCGACGCGGTGCCGGACGACTTCAGCTACGTGCTCAACTTCGCAGTGGTGAAGAGCGGCAAGTTCACCTACGACCTCGCCGCCAACGCCGAAGGGGCGGGCCGGTTGGCTGCCCACTGCCGGCGCGCGAAGGCGTTCCTGCACTGCTCGTCGGGCGGCGTCTACCAGTACGCGGGCCATCGCGCCCTGCGCGAGGACGACCCCCTCGGTGACAACCATCGCGTGCTCTTCCCGACATACAGCATCTCGAAGATCGCGGCCGAGACGGTGGTGCGCTTCTCGGCCGCGCAGTGGAATCTGCCATCGGTGATCGCGCGCTTCAGCGTCCCCTACGGCGACAACGGCGGCTGGCCGCTCTACCACCTGCTCATGATGCGCGGCGGCGGCGAGATTCCGGTGCACGTCGAGCAGCCGAACCTCTACAACCTCATCCACGAGGACGACTACATCGCCCAGGTGCCGAAGCTGCTCGCGGCCGCGGGCGTGCCGGCGGTGACGGTCAACTGGGGCGGCGAGCCGGCGAGCATCGAGGACTGGTGCGGCCACCTTTCCCACCTGACCGGGATCGAAGCGCGCATTCGCCCGACGTCCGAAGCACTGGGCAGCCTGCCGCTCGATCTGACCCGGATGCACGAGCTGATCGGACCGGCGCAGGTGCCGTGGCGCGACGGCATCCGCCGTATGGTGCAGGCGCGGTTCCCCGAGTTGCTGCGCTGAGCCCGGAGGATCCAACCGGGAGCCGCAACGGCGACGACGGGCAGGAGGCGCCGCCGCGGCTGTTCCGGATCGACCGCAAGATGGTGCTCCTGCTGCTCGCCGGGGGCATCGCCGCGCTGCTGATCTTCTGGCTCGAGCCCTCGTTCACGCTGCGCTACGTCGTCGTCGGCGTGCTCGGCGCGAGCTACGTGTTCCTGCGCTTCAACGACTGGCGCTGACGTCGGCGCGCCAGGCGACGCGATGCTACTCGTTGCGCATGGGAACCACCGACCCGGCTCGTGAGACCAATCCGCTCCTGCTCGCAGGCGGACTGCCGCGCTTCGATCTGATCCAGCCCGAGCACGTCGTGCCGGGCATCCGCGTGTTGCTCGAGGAGCTGGAACGCGACTTCGCGAGCATCGAGCAGCACGCCGCGCCGAGCTGGGAGGCGGTCGTCGAGCCGCTCGAGCATCTGAACGACCGCCTTGCGCTGGCCTGGGGCACGGTGGGCCACCTGATGGGCGTGCGCAACAGCGAGGCACTGCGCACGGGCTACGAGACGGTGCAGCCCGATGTCGTCACCTTCTCGCTGCGTGTCGGCCAGAGCCAGCCCGTCTACCGGGCGCTCAAGGAGCTGCGCGACGGTCCGGCCTGGGCCGGGCTCGATGCGACCCAGCAGCGCATCGTGACCGCGCTGGTGCGCGATGCGGAGCTTGCCGGGGTCGGGCTCGAGGGTGAGCAGCAGGCGCGCTTCAACGCGATCCAGGCCGAGCTCGCGGAGAGCTCGACGCACTTCAGCAACCACGTCCTCGACGCGACCAAGACCTTCGCGCTGACGCTCACGCAGCGCGACGAGATCGCGGGCCTGCCGCAGAGCCTGCTGCAGCTCGCGGCGCAGGCGTCGCGTGAAGCTGGAGAGGCGGGCGCGACGGCGGAGGACGGCCCGTGGCGCATCACGCTCGACGCGCCGAGCTACGTGCCGTTCCAGCAGCACGGCCGGCGCCGCGATCTACGCGAGCGGCTCTATCGCGCGTTCGTCACGCGGGCGAGCACCGGCGAGCTCGACAACACGCCGCTGCTTCGCGGGATCCTGCGCCTGCGGCGCGAGGAGGCCGCGCTGCTCGGCTTCGCGAGCTTCGCCGGCTTGAGCCTGGCGAGCAAGATGGCGCCCAGCGTCGCGGCGGTCGAGACGATGCTGGAGGAGCTGCGCGAGGCGTCGTTCGCGCCGGCGGAGCGCGACCTCGACGATCTGCGCGCACTCGCGCGGAGTGCGGGTGCGCCCGAGGCCGACCAGCTCCGTCCCTGGGACGTCGCCTTCTGGGCCGAGCGCCTGCGCGAGCAGCGCTTCGCCTACACCGACGAGGAGCTGCGGCCGTACTTCCCGTTGCCGCGCGTGCTCGATGGCCTGTTCGCGCTGGTGCGGCGTCTCTTTGGATTGACGATCCGGCCGGCGGACGGTGAGACCACCGTCTGGAGCGAGGGCGTGCGCTTCTTCCGGATCTACGACGAGAGCGGCAGCGAGATCGCGGCGTTCTTCCTCGATCCTTACAGCCGGCCCGCGGAGAAGCGCGGCGGGGCGTGGATGGACGAGTGCCTCGGCCGTGCGCCGGGCCGCCGTCCCGTCGCCTACTTGATCTGCAACCAAGCGCCGCCGGTCGATGGCAAGCCCTCGCTGATGACGTTCGACGAGGTGAACACGCTGTTCCACGAGTTCGGGCACGGCTTGCAGCACATGCTGACCGACGTCGAGCGGCCGCTCGCCGCCGGCATCCGCAACATCGAGTGGGACGCGGTCGAGCTGCCGAGCCAGTTCATGGAGAACTGGTGCTACCACCGCGAGACGCTGCTCGGGCTCACCGGGCACTTCGAGACCGGGGCGCCGCTGCCAGAGGAGCAGTTCCGCAAGCTCGAAGCGGCGCGGACGTTTCGCGCCGGCTCCGACATGCTGCGGCAGCTCTACTTCGCCTTCACCGACCTCGCGCTGCACGACGGGTACGATCCCGAGGGCGACCTGAGCCCGTTCGACGTGCAGCAGCGCATCGCCGCGCGGACGACGACCATTCCGCCGTTGCCCGAGGATCGTTTCCTGTGCGGCTTCACGCACATCTTCGGTGGCGGCTACGCGGCCGGCTACTACAGCTACAAGTGGGCCGAGGTGCTGTCGGCCGACGCCTTCGCCGCGTTCGAGGAGGCCGGTCTCGACGATCCGTCCGCGATCGAGCGCACCGGGCGGCGCTTTCGCGAGACCATTCTCGGCCTCGGCGGCAGCCGCCATCCGATGGAGGTGTTCGCGGCGTTCCGCGGCCGCGCGCCGACGACGGAGGCGTTGCTGCGCCACAGCGGCCTGCTGCACGTGCCGTCTGCGTAGACGCCACGGGCAGCGGCGCGCGCGCGGGCTACTTCACACGCGAGCCGGGCGCCGTCGGTGCGTCCGGTGCGAGCACGTGGATGCCGCTCTCGTCGCTCGCGGCCAGGATCATGCCCCGGCTCTCGACGCCGCGCAGCTTCGCCGGCTTCAGGTTCGCGACCACCACTACCTGGCGGCCCACCAGCGACTCCGGCGCGTACGAGGCGCGGATGCCGGCGACGAGCTGGCGCTCCTGCTCCTCGCCGAGGTCGACGGACAGCACGACGAGGCGGTCGGCGTTCGGATGCGGCTCGGCCTTGCGGATGGTGCCGACGCGCAGATCGACGCGCAGGAAGTCGTCGATCGCGATCTCGTTGCCCGGCGCGGCAGGCGCGGGTGCCGGTCCGGGTGCCGGTGTTGACGGCGGTGGCGATGGCGGGTGGGTGTCGTCGGGCACGGGTTCCTGACTCATGCGCGGCGCCGGCCACGTGGTGTGGCTGCGGGCAGCTTCTTGCCGCAGCCCGGGCAGAAGCGCGCGTCGCGCGCGAAGCGCACGCCGCACGCAGGGCAGAATCCACCGGGCTCGCTCGCCGCCCGCGGCTGCTGGGTTGCAGCGGGCGCGGCGGCGGGCGTGGCCGCAGGGACGGGATGCAGCGCGTTCGCGCTGTCGAGCGCGGCGATGGCGGCGAGCGCGCGACCCTCGAGCTCCTCGCGCAGCCTGCCGTAGTCCTCGTCGGAGAGCTTGCCGGTGCGGTGATCGAAGTCCGCTTCGCGGATCGCGATCAGGGCCTGCTCCTTGTCGTGCTCGGGCGCGCTCGCGGTCGGCTCGTTCGCCGCGCCGGCGCGTCCGTCGTCCGCCGCTGCGGAGAACAGCGGCCAGGTGACGTAGAACGCCGCGGCGAGGACCAGGATCAGACCGATGATGGTGAGCAGCACGTTCGCCTCGCCCTCAGGACCGTCGATCGAGGTCGTCGAGCTCGCGCTCGAGGCGGGCGCGGAGCTGAGGATCGGTCGTCGCCGTCGGACCCGCTGGCGGCGGCCCGTTCCCGGTGCCGCGTCGCCAGCGCACCAGCACGACGCCGATCATCAGGCCGCCGAGCGCGATCCCGACGAAGGGAACGGTCCACGCGGCGATGTTGAAGCCGGTCGTGGTCGGCGAGGAGAGGATCTTCTCGCCGTACTTGGTCTGGAAGTGGCCGAGAATGTCTTCGCGCGACTTGCCGGCCGCGATCTGCTCGCCGATTTCCTTCTTGAGCGGAATCCCTGAGCCGCAGTTCAAGTGGTTGCAGGAGTGGACGGTGAGCCCGCAGCCGCACTGGCAGGTGAGGTCGGTCTCGACCTGGTACTGCGTCGCGATCTCGGCGCGCGCACCGGTAGCAGCGGTCGACGTGGCGACCGCGGCGAGCAGCGCGACCAGCACCGCCCGGGCGAGCCGGCTGGGCACCCCGTGCAGTGCGCGGCGATGTGGTGTCGCGGGGATCGTCGTGCGCTCCGCTCAGGCCGGGCGCGAGCCGGCGGGCGCGCGCGCCGATACCGTGGCTGTGCGCTCGGCGTAGGATGGCCACATGCAGACGCCGGTGCCGATCGTCAGGACCAGGCCCCCGATCCACATCCACGAGATCAGCGGGTTCACGAACACCTGGAAGACCGCGAGCTGCGACTCCGGATCGTAGCTGCCCAGCACGACGTAGAGATCCGCGCCGAGCGTCGACCAGATCGAGACCTCGGTCGTCGGCTGCTTGGGCTTCTTGTAGAAGCGCTTCTCGGGCAGCACCTCGCCGATCTGCACCGCGTTCGGGCCCTCGCCGTCCCACACCGAGACGCGCGCATAGGTCCGCTCGACATGATCGTCGTTCTCGAACTCGATGCCATCGTAGCGCACCGTGTAGCCGCCCAGAGTGGCCGCGTCGCCGACCTTCATCGAGCGCTGCAGCTCGAGCTTGAACACCGACGACGCCACGATGCCCATGAAGATCATCACGATGCCGACGTGCACGATGTAGCCGCCGTAGCGACGCCGGTTCTTGCCGATCAGTCGCGACAGCGCGGTCCAGGGCTGCTCGCCCATCATCGCCTGGCGGACGCGCATGCCGCGCCAGAACTCGATCCACACCGTGGCGAGCGCGAAGCTCGCGACCGAGATCGCCAGCACGGCGTAGAAGTTGCGCACGCCGAGCACGAAGGAGAGCGCGCCGGCGAAGAGTCCAGTGCCGGCGGGAACGGCGAAGCTGCGCCACAAGCTCTGCGCGGTGGCCTTGCGCCACGCGATCACCGGTCCGACCCCCATCAGGAAGACGAGTGCGATGCCGAGCGGCGCGTTCACGCGGTTGAAGAACGGCGGACCGACCGTGATCTTGACGCCGCGCACCCACTCCGAGATGACGGGAAAGATCGTTCCCCAGAACACCGTGAACGCGATGCCGACCAGGATCAGGTTGTTCAGCAGGAAGGCCGCCTCGCGCGAGAACACCGACTCGAGCTCGTTGCGGCTCTTGAGAAGCGGCAGCCGGAAGACCAGCAAGCCTATCGAGATCACCAGGATCGCGATCAGGAAGCCCATGAAGAACGGCCCCAGGCCCGACTGCGTGAACGAGTGCACCGACGAGATCACGCCCGAGCGCGTCAGAAACGTGCCGAAGATCGTGAGCGAGAAGGTCAGGATCACGAGGACCATGTTCCAGACCTTCAGCATGTCCTTCTTTTCCTGGATCATCACCGAGTGCAGATACGCGGTCGCGGTGAGCCAGGGCATGAAGGCTGCGTTCTCGACCGGATCCCACGCCCAGTAGCCGCCCCAGCCGAGCACGACGTACGCCCAGGCCGCGCCGAAAAGATTGCCCAGCGCGAGGAAGAACCACGAAAACAAAGCCCAGCGCCGCGTCGTGCGGATCCACGTGTCGCCGAGCTTGCCGGTCGCCAGCGCCGCGATCGCGAATGCGAACGGCACCGTCGTCGACACGAAGCCGATGTAGAGCGACGGTGGATGGATCGTCATCCAGTAGTTCTGCAACAGGGGATTGAGATCCGACCCCTCGCGCGGCGTGAACGGCAGGCGCTCGAAGGGGTCGGTGATGAACACCAGCAGCGAGAGGAAGAACGCGCCGACCACCAGCATGGTCGCGGTCACCCACGGCATCTGATCGCGGTTCTTGTGGCGGTTCTGCAGCTGGACGACCGCGTTGCAGACCGCGAGGATGAAGGTCCACCAGAGCAGCGAGCCCTTCATGCCGCCCCAGAGCGCGGAGATCGTGTACCAGATGGGCAGCGTGCTCGAGGAGTACGACGCAACGTACTCGACGTTGAAGTCGCGATTCAGCAGCAGGGAGAGCAGCGCGAGGACGGCGATCCCGGTGAGCGCCGAGAACGCGTAGGCCGCGTGCTTGCCGCTATCGACCAGGCGGCTGTCACGGCGCAGTGCGCCGAGCACGCTCGCGCCGATGCCCCAGAGCGCGACGACGAAGCCGAGGACGATCGCGAGGCGGCCGATCTCGCTCATGGGGTCCGCCGCGCCGAGTCGAGCGCGGCCCGCAGATCGTCCTTCGCCGGCTCTTCTGCAGCGGCTTCGGACTCGTACTTGTCGGACTCGTACTTGGACGGGCAGGTGGTGAGCAGGGTCTTGGCGTGGAAGACGCCGCCTTCGACCTTGCCCTCGACGATCACGTCGCGATCCGCGGCGAACATGTCGGGCAGGATGCCGTTGTAGCGCACGGGCAGCATCGTCACGGCGGCGTCGGCCGCCGCGACCGCGGCCACCGGCTCGGCTTCACCGCCATCGGCTGCCAGGTGCGCGGCCGCGTCCTTGGCCGGGATCGGCGCGATCAGGAACTCGAGGTCGAGCGTCTTGGGGTCCCACTTGACGGTACCGTCGGAGACCCGGCCGGCGAGCCGCAATTGCTTGCCGGCGTGCGCGTCGGCGCTCTGTGCGTACTCCTCCACGGTCAGGAAATAGGCCGAGGTCTCGCGCACCGCCGAGTAGATCAGCGTCGCGACCGCGAGCACGATGACGCTCGCCCCGCACAGAAACTTCAGCTTCCGACTCAAGAGTGGATGCTCTTCGTTGCCTTGGTTCCGGCCCTGGCACCTGGCGGTCACGAGGCGGGCTTTCCGCTCGTTTGCGCAAGGTTCTGGTTGCCTGCTGCGTCCATCAGACGCGTCCGCGCGGCCGGTTTGCCTTTCCTCGAACGCTACCCGATGCGCTATGGGGACGCAAACCGGAAACAGCCGTCCGGACCACCCCGCCACCGTAACCGACCCACATGAGACCTGAATGTCCGAAGAGCTGATCATCGTCTGGAAGGCGTCCCTGTTGGGGATCGTCGAGGGATTGACCGAGTTCCTGCCCGTATCCTCGACCGGGCACCTGATCGTGGCCTCGCATCTCCTGGGCTATGGCTCGCCGCAATTCGAGATCGCCATCCAGCTCGGCGCGATCCTCGCGTTGACGTGGGCCTACCGCGCTCGTCTCGGACGGCTCGCCCTCGACACCGTGACCAGGCCCACGGCACGCTTGTTCGTGCTCAAGATCCTGGTCGCCTTCCTGCCGGCGGCATTCGTCGGATTGCTGGCGCACGACTTCCTCGAGACGCTGTTCCAGCCGGGTGTGGTTGCGACGACGCTCATCCTGGGCGGGCTGGTGATCCTCGCGGTCGACGGGCCGCGCCGCTCCGGTGGGCTCGCCGACCTCGAGCTGGTGACCATGCGCCAGGCGCTGCTGATCGGCGTCGGCCAGACGCTGTCGATGGTACCCGGAGTGTCGCGTTCCGGCGCGACCATCGTGACCGGGCTGCTGGTCGGTCTCGATCGGCGCGCGGCCACCGACTTCTCGTTCCTGCTGGCGCTGCCGACGATGTACGCGGCGACGATCTACACGCTGTGGAAGGCGCGCGCTTCGCTGGCGGGCGAGCTCGGGCTCGGCATGGCTGCTGGCCTGATCGCGGCCTACGTCAGCGCCCTGCTCGTCATCAATGCCTTCCTCCGCTTCGTGCAGACCAACTCGCTGCGCCCGTTCGCCTGGTACCGCATCTGCGCCGGGCTGGCGGTGCTGGCGTGGCTCTTCCTGCTCTGATCGGGCCGCTCCGCCGGCCGATCGGTTCTCTGTAACTCCTGCAGAAGGCGCGGCCGTCTCTACATCGTACATGGCCCGCGCGCGCGCGGGCTCGCGAATGTCGAGCAATTTCGCGTCGTCCTCTCTGGCCTGCGAATTGCCATCACCCTCTCCGCACGCGGGTAGCCGTGATCATCACGCCCCCCGCACGCTCGGCCTGCATCGGTAGGACGGTCACCATAGAGAGAGGGGAGAGGTCTCCATGTACGCATCGGATTCAAGCAGCTTCATCACACTCGACGACGGAACGATTCCGCTTGCGATCGATCCGGTCCAGTTCGAGGTTCTGTGGCACGGCTTCGGCGCCCAGACCCCTGAGCGGGCCCTCCTGCTCGCGATGCTGGAGCGAACTGCCGCCGACCTGCGCAACTTCCGCTACGCGCGCCAGCGCGCCAACCAGAGGCTCTACATGGATGCCTATCTCTGGGTGTTCTCGGACGATCGCTCGCATGCTTTCGCGTTCGAGAACGTGTGCGAGTTCCTGACTCTCTCGCCGGAGCACATGCGCGAAAAATTGCTCCAGCACGTACAGCCACTCCCCGCCCGCGAGGGCCGGGAGGACCGCGAAGCGATGGCTGTGGCAGCCTGAGCGCTGCCGCAGGCGATGCCCGCGTTCGAGCGGGCTCTCAAAGCGAGATCAAGCGCGCGACGACCCGGTCGAGGCCGATGCCGCGCGAGCCCTTGGCGAGCACCGTCGACGGTCGTCCGTCGGCGAGGATGTCCTCGAGTTGCCGCGCAGCCGCAGCGGCATCGGTGGCCTCGTGGACGGTGACCCCATCCCGCCGCCCCGCAGCTGCGATCAGCAGAGACTCGGGTCCAACGGCGATCACGGTCGCACCCGGGGCGCGGCGTGCCAGCTCGCCGCCGATCTCGCGGTGCGCCGCAGCGCTCGCGTCGCCGAGCTCAAGCATGTCGCCGAGCACCAGCACCACCCGGTCCCCGGGCTGTGCGAGCGCGACCGTGGTTTCGATCGCTGCGCGGCACGAGGCCGGGTTCGAGTTGTAGGTATCGTCGATCACGAACAGCGGCCGGCTGGGGTGCGAGACCGGGATCAACCGGTGCGCGACCGCCGTCACCTGATCGAGTCCGCGCTGGATCGAGGTTGCGTCGAGGCCCAGCTCGAACGCGACCGCGATCGCGAACGAGCCCGCCCACGCCGCGGGCCCGCCCAAGAGGGGAATGTGCCAGGCGCGGCATGCCTGGCTCGGGCCGGCGAGCGTGAAGTGCGTCCCGTCGCGCTCGAGGCGGATCGAGTCGAGCCGCCAGTCGTCGTCCGGACGTTCACCGAGCGAGCGGACGCGCACTGCCGTCCGCCGGCGCGCGGCAGCGAGCAGCAACGGCTCGGCCGAGCCCACCACCGCCAGCGCGCCGGGCCGCAGGTGATCCAGGATCTCGCTTTCGGCCGCGACGACACCGGCGACGTCGCCGAGCCACTCGAGGTGCTCGGCGTAGGCGGCGGGCACCACGGCGAGGTCGGGCTCGGCCATCTCGGCGAGTCGTGCGAGCTCGCCCGGGGCGCTGGTGCCGAGCTCGAGGACGAGGAACTCGGTGTCCGGCGGCGCCGCGAGCACGGTGAGCGGCGCGCCGATCTGGCTGTTCTCGTTGCGCGGTGTCGCGAAGGTCGGGCCGCGCGTCGCGAGCACCGCGGCCAGCGCCTCCTTGGTGGTGGTCTTGCCGTTGCTCCCGGCGACCCCGACCACGGTAGCGTGGAGGTCGCGGCGGCAGGTGCGCGCGAGCGTCTGGACCGCCGCGAGGGTGTCGTCGACGCGGATCTCGATCGCCCCCGGCGGCAGAGATGTGGGTAGCGCGCGCGCGGTGAGCGCTCCGGCGGCGCCGCATGCGAGTGCCGTCGCGACGAAGTCGTGTCCGTCGACCCGGTTGCCCGGTAGCGCGATGAACAGCGCGCCCGCGGGCACGTCGCGCGAGTCGAACGCGGCCGCGGTGAAGCGGAGCTGCGGATCGCCGGCGACGATGCGGCCGCCCGTGGCCGCCGCGATCTGCACGGCGTTGAGCCGCAGTGTGCGGGTGATCACTGCCGCGCGCGCGGCTTGTCGCGGACCACCATGCGGTTCTTCTGGCGCGAGGCCTCGGCCATCGCCGAGCGGTAGGACTCGAGCCGGGCGGCGAGCTCCGCATCGCTGGTGCCCAGGATCTGCACCGCCAGCAGACCCGCGTTCTTGGCGCCGCCGATCGCGACGGTCGCGACCGGAATGCCCGCCGGCATCTGAACGATCGACAGCAGCGAATCGAAGCCGCGCAGGTGCTCGGTCGGCACCGGTACGCCGATGACCGGCAGCGTCGTATGGGCGGCCACCATGCCCGGCAGGTGGGCGGCACCGCCTGCCCCCGCGATGATCACCTTGAGGCCGCGCTCGCGCGCCGTGCGGCCGTACTCGGCCATGTCGAGCGGCGTGCGGTGCGCCGACACGATGCGCACCTCGTGCGGGATGCCGAACTCCGCGCAGACGTCGACGGCCTGCTGCAGGATGGGCAGATCCGAGTCGCTGCCCATGATGATGCCGACGACCGGCTCCCGCTTGCGCGTGCCGACACTTGACGCCTCGGACATTTTTCAGACCTAGCCCATCGCGCTCGACGCGTCGAGAGAGCGCGCGCACCTCGCCAGCCTTACAGACCGAGCTCCCAGGCCGCGGCCAGAGCGCGCTGCTCGGCCTCCGCGAGGGTCGCGCCGACGGCCGTCACGTGCCCCATCTTGCGCCCGGGGCGGAGCTCGCGCTTGCCGTAGAGGTGGACCCACGCCTCGCCCCGGCGCTGGACGCCGGAGTGGAGGTCCGCGGTGCTGCCGCTCCGCGTACCGAGCAGGTTCACCATGACCGCGGCGGGCGCGGTCATGGTCGCCGGTCCGAGCGGCAGGCCGACGACCGCGCGCAGGTGGTTCTCGAACTGCGAGGTCACGCAGGCGTCGATGGTGTAGTGACCCGAGTTGTGCGGGCGCGGTGCGATCTCGTTCACCGAGACGCGGTCGCCCGGTCCGAGGAAGAGCTCGACGCCGAACACGCCGATGCCGTCGATCGCGGCGATGGCGCGTGTCGCGACGTCGCGGGCGTGCGCGGCGACGTCGTCCGGTACTTCGGCGGGTGCGCGCACGAGGCGGCAGACGTAGTCCTCCTGCACGGTCTCGACCACGGGGTACGCGATCACCTCGCCGTGCGCGTTGCGCACCACCATGACCGCGAGCTCCTGCGCGAAGGCGACGAAGCCCTCCGCCATGAGAGCGCGCGCGCCGGCGCCGAGGCGTTGCCACGCCGCCGGTACCTCGGCCGCGTTGCGCGCGATCGCGACGCCGCGCCCATCGTAGCCCTGCGAGCGCGTCTTCAGGACGACCGGCCAGCCGTGCTCGGCTGCGAACGCTTCCGCGTCGGCGGGCGAGGCGATCGAAGCGAACGGCGTCGGGCTGAGACCGGCCGCGCTCATGTGTGCGCGCTGGTGCAGCTTGTCGAGGATCACGGCGAAGGTGTGGATCGACGGCCGCACCATGATGCCGCGCTCGGCGAGGTACTCGAGCGCGCCGCGGTGCACGAACTCGTTCTCGAGCGTCGCGACGTCGATCTGGCGCGCGAACGCGGCCAGGGCGTCGTGCCGCTCGAGCGGGCCGACGACCTGGCGCGTGACCTGTCCGGCAGGGGCGTCCTCGTCCGGATCGAGGACGACGGTTTCGAGGCCGAGGACGCGCGCCGCGTCGGCCGTCATGCGCGCGAGCTGGCCGCCGCCGAGGATGCCGACGCGCAGCGGCGCGCAGGGCGGAGGTGGCGTGCTCGCCGGACGATCGCTCACGGCGTCGATCTAGCGGACGGCACCGCGCACACGCCAGCCCGATCGTGGCCGTTTGCGCGGCGAGGGACGGTCAATCCAATGCCGGCGCACGCAGATGCTCCGCGACCTTGCGGGCCATCACGCGCTGTCCGGCGGCGTTCGGATGCGCGCCGTCGAAGTACACCACCTCCTGCGCCGCGGCGGCGTCGAGTGCCGGCTGAAGATCCAGGCAATCGAGGCCCGCGTCGGCGCAGATCGCCAGGATCTTGCGCTGCGGGTGCAGGTCGGGCTCGGCGACCCCGACCTGGTCGCCGTCGGGGATGATGACGAGCAGCAGGCGCAGACCGTGCGCCTTCGCCTCGTGGCTGAAGCCGTGCAGGGCTTCGACCATCGCCTCCCATTGCTGGTTGGGCTTGAGGCGGTAGGTTTGCTTGCGCTGCCGGGCGAGCTTGCGGTCGATCTCGGCGAACTCCGGCCCGTTGGAGGTCGGGCGCTGCGCGCTCAGATCGTGCCACGGAATCGTGAAGCCGGTCTTCGCGAACCAGTACACCGACAGGTAGAGCGCGGACGCGTTGCCGAGCGAGCACGTGGGCACGCGCGCCTCGACGGTGCGTGTGAGGACTCCGTACGGCCCCATCACGGGGGAATCCTGGAAGTCGTCGAGGCTGAAGCCGACGAGCACCGTTCGTGGCTGGAGCGGCAGCCCGCGCTGGCGCAGGAAGGCGAGCTCGGCGGTCGAGTTGTAGCCCTCGACTCCGGCGTTCAGCACCTCGTAGCACGCGCTCCCGGCCGCGTTGAGCTCGCGCTCGAGTGCAGCGGGGAAGGAGTCTTCCTCCTCGAGGCCCTCGCCGAAGGTGGTCGAGCCGCCGAGCGCAAGCACGCGGTGCACGCCCGGCCGCGGCTCGCGGGTCGTCGTCGGTCCACGCAGTCCGAGCTCGTTGATGCGGACGTTCATGCCGCGCGCGTAGGTCTCGACGCCGGGCCGCAGGTGGTAGGGCAGGTCGGGATCGTCGGTCGCCAGCAGGGTGCGGCGCGGGAAGCCGTTCATGCGGTCGGGCAGGTGCAGCCAGCGTGCGGCCAGCTCGGCCGCGAGCAGCACGCCGAGGTTGATCAGCAGCACGATCACAGCGGTACGCGCGTGCTTCATGCCGATTGCCCGAAAGGATTCCGGTTCGCCGGCGTCTCTTGCAAGGTCGGCCACCTGCACGGGAGGGAGAGATCCATGGGCATGCTTGGTCTGCGCTCGATCGTTTCGTTGCTGCTCGTCGTCGCGTCGGCCAGCCAGGCTCGTGCAGTCACCACCGACGAGCGCTGCGAAGCATACCAGCTGAGCTGACCGGTACCGAGGTCGGCCCGTCCTGCCTCGACAAGGCGGAGAAGCGATTCTTCATCCAGCTCGGCGGCGGCGGCCCGGGCTGTGCCGCGCCAGACGACATGGTGTCGCTCGGCGCCGACGGTCGCACGCAGAGTGGCTTCACCACTGCCGGCTTCAGCGCCAGTGGGTCGCAGAGCCTGTGGCTCGCGACGACGGTCGGCCACCGCGTCGATTGACGTCCCGAACGTCCGCCCTGGCGTCTGCGCCGGCCGCCTGAGCAGCACTTTCGACGGTTCACGACCCCGCCTCGACGGTTCACGGGGTCCAGGCTGACGTCGCGGGTGCGGTTCGGTGGTACCTGGTGATATGCAGCAAGCCGGGAACGGTTCGATGGCAGCACCTCGCGAGCAGCCCACCAGCCGACTGCGCAGCCAGGCGAAGCTCATCTTCGGCGGCGCGCTCGCGACCGGTCTGCAGGTCGGGCTCGTGCAGTGCATCATGCTGCAGCGGTGGTCGCCGCTGCCCAGCACGCTGTTCGGCTCCGCGGTCTATGGTCTTGCCACCCTGGTGCTCTGGCAGTGGGTGTTCCCGCGTCTCACCACCCAGAGCCAGGCGCGCACGCTCTTCCTGCAGGCGACGGTGGCGACCGCGGCGATCACCGTCATGTCGTTCGTGATGATCAACGGGCTGCTGTTCGTCAGCAAGGGCGACTGGATCTTCTCGCCGTACAACGGCGGCGACGTGACGGTCCTGGTCCCGGCCTCCTGGCTCGCCAAGCTGCCGCTGCTCTTCTTCGCGGTGCCGATCGTGCCCGTAGCACTGCTCGCGGTGGTCGGCTTCAACCAGAGCTGGTGGCAGATCTTCCTGCTCGAGAAGCGCGAGAGCCAGGCGCGCGAGCTGGCGTCGCTCGCACAGCTCGAAGCGCTGCGCGCGCGCATCAATCCACATTTTCTCTTCAACAGCTTGAACTCGATCGCGCAGCTCATCACCACCGACCCGGAGCGTGCCGAGGCCTGCGTCGAGCGCCTGGCGGAGATCTTTCGCTACCTGCTGCAGACCGACAACCGCTCGTTCGTGACGCTCGAGGACGAGCTCGAGATCGCGGACGCCTACCTCGACATCGAGCGCGCGCGCTTCGGTGATCGCCTGTCGGTGGACTTCGTGGTCGGTGAGGGCGCGTTGCAGCGCATCGTGCCGACGTTGATCCTGCAGCCGCTGATCGAGAACGCCGTGCGCCACGGCGTGTCGCAGAAGGTGGGTGGCGGCACGGTGTCGATCGAAGCGGACATCGACGGCGGCGATCTGCGCGTGGTCGTGCGCGACACCGGCGTCGGCATGCCCGACGGCGTCGCGGCCGCGCTCTCGGCGGGTGTCGGCCTGCGCAACGTCCACGATCGCCTGGTCCATCTCTACGGCGAGCAGTACGCGCCACGCATCGACAGCCACCCGGGCAGAGGCACCAGCATCGTCGTGCGCGTGCCGCAGAGCGCGACCCCACCCGGCGATCCGGACACGGTGCACTGATGGGACGCCGACGATGATCCGTACCCTCGTCGTCGACGACGAGCCGCTGGCGCGCGAGCGCGTCAAGGGCTTCCTGAAGAAGATGCCCGACGTGCACCTGGTCGGCGAGGCCGGCGACGGGACGTCGGCGATCGAGCTCATCGAGACGCAGAACCCAGACCTGGTGGTCCTCGATGTCCAGATGCCCGGCATCGATGGCTTCGGCGTCCTGCGCGCCTTGAAGGAGCCGCCGCACGTCATCTTCGCGACAGCCTATGACCAGCACGCGATCAAGGCGTTCGAGGTCGAAGCGCTGGACTACCTGCTGAAGCCGTTCTCACAGGCGCGGCTCGCCGACGCGGTCGGCCGCGTGCGGCAGAAGATCGCCGACGGCCGCGCGCGCAGCGATGCCGAGGCGATCGCGCGGGCTGCCGACCCGGGCAAGATCTACGCGTCACAGATCCCGGTGCACACGGCGCGCAAGATCCTGGTCGTTCCGGTCAAGGACATCCTGTGGTTCGCGGTCGAGTCGCGCCTGGTCTACGCGCACCTCGACGGCCGGTCGCTGATGACCAACTTCACCCTGCGCGAGCTCGAGGAGCGGCTCGACCCACAGGTCTTCTTCCGGGCGCACAAGTCACGCCTGGTGAACCTCGAGCAGGTCAAGGAGATCGCGCGCTGGTTCGGCGGCCGCTACCGCCTGGTGATGAAGGACTCGCAGTCGAGCCAGGTCGAGCTGTCGCGCGTCCAGGCGCGACAGCTCCGCGCTCGCCTCGGCTGGTAGGGGTCGCTGCTGCTCACTCCGCGGTCACGGTGGCCATGATCTCGCCGCTCGCCTGGTCGACGATCTCGATCGTCACCGGGCCCTGCACCGCGAACTTTCCCTTCGCCTCGCGCACGCCCTTGGTCATCTTGTCGAGGTAGCTGTCGCGCATCGCGTCCGGCATCGCCTGCATGGGGAAGCTGTTCATCTGAACGCGGCCGCGGTCGGGTGCGGAGAACTCGACGCGTGCGACCTTTGGTCCGGCGACCGGGTTGCCGCGGAACACCTGCTCGACCCCGGCCGCGAAGGTCGTGGCGGCGGGTACGCCGGCGGCGCCTGCTGCGGGCGCACTCGCTGCTGCCATCGGCGGCGCCCCGGGCGCGCCCGCGGGAGCGCCCGGAGGCGCCTGCGCGGCTTGCGCGGCGAACGCTTCCGCCGCCTGCGTGAACGGGATGCCCTGCTCCGCCGCAGTGATCAGCGAGCCGATCCGTGTCTTGACGTTCTCGTCCGGCGCGAGATCGCGCGCCTTCTCGAGCTCCTTCTTCGCGCCCACACGATCGCCCTGGGCCTCGTAGACGATGCCGAGGTTGAAGTAGGCCTGGAAGAAATCCGGGTTCTTCTCGATGACGCTCTTGAACTCGCGCAGCGAACCATCGACGTCGCCGCTCTCGAACAGCATGGTGCCGAGGTCGGTGCGGACCTCGGCGTCATCCGGCTTCAGCGCGAGGTACTGCTGGTAGTAGCCGACCGACTTGTCGCGATCCTGCTGGTCGTAGGCGATGTTGCCCAGACCGCGCAGCCCCTCGAGGTTCTTGGGATCGATCTCGAGCAGGTGCTGGAACGAGGCCAGCGCGGTCGCGCCGTAGCTTGGATCGAGGCGCGAGGCGCGATACTGGACTCGCGCCAGCGTCTGCCAGAGCGTCACGTCCTGCGGCTTGGCCTTGGCTTCCTTCTCGAGGTTCACGATGTATTGCTTGATGTCGTCGGGCAGCTGGATCTGCGGATGCGGTGCGCCGCTTGCGGTCGTCGCGGTGGCGTCGCCGGGCGCGCTCGGCGGCGCCGCGGGGGGGGCGGCGGCCTGTCCTTCACCCGGCTTGAGCGGACGGGTCGGTGCCGGTGCCCAGCGAAAGTAGAACCAGAAGCCGCCGCCAACGAGGAGCAGACTCACCAACGCAGCGATGCCGGCGACCGGCAGCGACGAGCCGGAGCGGCTTGCGCCGAGAGTCTTGCCACAGCCGGTACAGAAGCGTGATCCATCCTCGACGGCCGTGCCGCACTCGGGGCAGAACTTGAATGCCATGCCGGTTTCTTAGAACAGGGTGGACGGGAATGCACACCGCGCAGGCAGCGGCGGCAGAAAACGGCACGGGACGTCCGCATGGTACTTGACGGCAAGGCTGCGCGCGTTTTGCGCCGCGTTCCGTGGGCCCTCTCCGTGCTGCGCATCGCGCTCGGTCCGGCGTATGTGCTCGCCCTCGAGATGAGCGCTGTGCTGCCGCTCGAGATCGCCGTGGTCGCGGCAGCGAGCGATTTCGTCGACGGGCGGATCGCGCGACGGCTCGGATCGGCGTCACGGACGGGCGCGGTCCTCGACGTGGTGGGCGACGGCGTGTTCGTGCTGGCCGCGCTGGCGGCGCTCGCCGCGGGCTCGGTCGTGTCGTGGCTGTTGCCGTTCGCCGTGCTGCTGGGGCTCTCGGGACTCGCGCTCGCGACGTGGCGCGGCCGGCGTTCGCCGGGCACGGCCGACGGCGGCGATGCGGTACCGCGCGTGCGGGGTCCCGCGGACCGGGCTGGCCACGCTGCCGGGATCGTGAACTATGCCCTGGTGATCGCGGCCAGCGTCGCGGTCGCCGGCTGGGTGGATGGCGCGTGGCTGATGCCGGCCAGCGTCGCGGTCGCGGTCCTGAATCTGTCGCCGCTGGCGCTGCGCGCCTCGCGCGGCTCTAGGGGCGGCTCCAGGACAGCAGCGCGACCGCGATGAAGACGAAGGTCGCGATGGTCAGCAGCAGCGGCGTGAGCAGCGGCGGCCGGCTGCGGTCGGGATCGAAGTCCGGGCTGCCGCGGCGGCGGCGCTCCGCGAACCACGCGGTCGGGTCGCGTAGTGCTTCGGTTGCGGCGCGCGCGAGCCAATCCGCTGCCGCTTGAACCGTGCCGAACGCGGCGTCGACGCCGCCGACGAGGAGCGTCCGCAACACGGGCGCAGACTTCCGGTACAGGACGTCGACGTCGAGCAGCGTCTTGCGCGCCACCGACAGGTTGGGCAGCAGGAGGAAGAACGCGAATCCCGTGAACAGCAGCAACTGGACGGTCTCGATCGCGTGGCCTGCGGTGTAGGCCTGGTACTCGTTCGCGTACGGTAGGAAGCGATAGAGCAGATCCGGCACGACGCCCAGCAAGGTGCAGAGGAACGCCGCGATCGCCGCCGCGGCGAGCATGCTGGGCGGGACCTGCCGCGGGCGGATGTCGCGGTCCGCCCCGAACCAGGCGAAGTACGGCAGCTTCAAGCCGACGCTCAGGAACGTGCCCACCGACGCCAGCGTCAACAGCAGGAACGTCCACTCGTGGTGTGCCTCGCCGGCCGCCGTGAGCACCATGCCCTTGCTGAAGAAGCCGTTCCACAACGGAAAGCCGCTGATCGAGAAGGCCCCGATCATGTAGAGCGCGAGCAGCACCGGCTGCCTCCGGCGGAGGCCGCCGAGGTCGGCGAGGTTGCCGCGCCCGGTGGTGACGATGACCGCGCCGACACACATGAAGAGCAGGCCCTTGTAGAGCAGGTTGTTGACCGCGTGCGCGGCCGCGCCGTTGATCGCGATCTCGGTGCCGATGCCGGCGCCGACCAGCATGTACCCGACCTGCGAGATGATGTGGTACGACAGCAGGCCGCGTAGATCCGACGCCAGCACCGCGTAGACGACCCCATAGAGCGCCATCAGCACGCCGAGCGGGACCAGGATCTCCCAGCCGGGAAAGCCGCGCAGCAGCGCATAGACGGCCGTCTTGGTGGTCAGGGCGGCGAGCAAGACGGTGCCGGCGACGGTGGCGCGCGGATAGGAGTCGGGCAGCCAGGCGTGCAGCGGGGGCACGGCTGCGTTCACGCAGAAGCCGGCGAGGATCAGCCACGACCCGAGGGTGGACGCGTCCGGAGCGAACGCGTCGAAGCGCAGCGATCCGCTCGCTTGCACGTGGAGCACGATGCCCGCCAGCAGCACGGCGCCGCCGGCGAGGTGGAACAGCAGGTAGCGCGTGCCCGCCCGGTTCGCGGCCCGGGTTCCACCGCACCACACCAGAACCGCCGCGGTGACCGCCATCAGCTCCCAGAAAACGTACAGCGTGAGCAGATCGCCGGCGAAGGTCACGCCGAGCGCGCCCGCGGTGTACAGCAGGGACGTCACCTGTTGCGTGACGTCGTTCTCGTGCCACGCGTAGAGTGCCGCGAGCGCGCTGGTGACGCAGAAGATGCCGGCGAACAGCAGCGCCAGGCGGTCCGAGCGCACCACCTCGAGCGTGTAGCTCATGAACGGATGGGACACGGTGGTGCCAGCGGGCAGTGCCGTCGCGGCGTAGGCCAGCGTCAGGAGCGGCAGCAGCACGGTGATGGCGCAGCGCGCGGCGCGCGGCACCAACGCGACGACGGCGGCTCCGGCCACGAGCAGCAGCGCCGGTGGGACCAGGATGCTCACGCGCGCTCCTCGTCGCGGTCCACGTCGTCGCGGTACCAGCCTTCCGGCCGGATCAGCAGCACACGGCCGAGCCACTTGGTGAAGACGACCAGCGCGCCGCACCCGACCACGCCGTAGATGGCGTAGAAGCCGGGGATCGCCTCCCACGGCAGATGCTGCGGGACCGGCACGAGCAGCGGCAGCAGGAGCGCGATCGCCGCCGCTATCGCGGCGCCGGTGATCTGGCGCGGGGTCGGCGAGGCGAGCTTCATGGCAGTGCGCCTCCCGTGACGAGGGCCGCGGTGCGCGCCGCGAGGCCGTAGGCGTGCACGCCGAGATCGGGCGCGAAGCCGAGCAGCACCGACGCGAGCGCGGTCACGACCAGCGGGACGACGAGCAGCGGGCTCGCCTCGCCGAAACGCGGATACGCGTCGCTACGCTTGAAGAAGGCCGCGTGCACGATCGGAAAGAAGTAGGCGGCGTTCAGCACGCCGCTCAGCACCAGCAGCCCGAGCAGCAGGCGTTGATCGGCCAGCGCGGCGCCCGAGAGCAGGCTCCACTTGCTGACGAAGCCGTTCACGCCCGGTACCCCGGCCAGTCCGAGGCTACCGATCGCGAACGCCGCCATCGTGATCGGCATCTGGCGGCCGATGCCGTCGAGGTCGCTGATGTTCTCCTTGTGCGTGCGCACGTAGATGGCGCCGGCGCAGAAGAACAGCGTGATCTTCATGGTGGCGTGGAAGACCAGGTGCAGGATGGCGCCGGTCCAGCTCCAGACGTTCACCAGCGCCGCGCCGAGGACGATGTACGACAGATGGCCGACGGTGCTGTAGGCGAGGCGGCGCTTCAGGTTGTCCTGTGCGAGCGCGAGCAGCGAGGCCAGCAGGACCGTCGCGCCCGCGATCCAAGCGAGCCACGTGCCGAGCGAAAGGTCGGTGAGCAGCCCGGGTCCGAAAACGAAGCCGGTCACGCGCAGCACGCCGAAGACGCCTGCCTTGACGACCGCGACGGCATGCAGCAGCGCGCTCACCGGCGTCGGCGCCACCATCGCCGCGGGCAGCCAGGCGTGTAGCGGCATCAGCCCCGCCTTGACGCCGACGCCGACGAGGAACAGCACGAACAGCGTGCTCAGGAGCGCGGGCGATCCCATCGCGGTGGTGAGGAAGCCGCCGGGGACGAAGTCGAGCGTGCCCGCGATCGACCAGGTGATCGCGACCGCGACCAGCAGTGCGAGCCCCGCCGGCAGGGTGTAGGCGAGGTAGATGCGCGCGCCGCGCCGCGCCGCCGCGGTCTCCTTGTGCAGGACGAGTGGGTAGGTGGCGACCGTGAGCATCTCGAAGAACACCAGGAAGGTGAGCAGATTGGCCGCGAAGGCGATGCCGATGGTCGCCGACAGCGAGAGCGCGAAGCTGGCGAAGTAGCGGGTCTGCTTCTTCTCGCCGGCGCCGCGGACGTAGCCGATCGAGTAGAACGTGGTCAGCACCCAGAGCGTGCTCGAGACCATCGCGAACACGAGGCCGAGCGTGTCGACGCGCAGCTCGAGCGCGATCCCCGGCGAGATCTGCCAGAGGCGGCATGCCAGCACGTCGCCGGCGAGCACCACGGGCAGCATCGAGAGCACGATGGCCGCCTTGACGAATGCGGCGAGGACGCTCCAGGTCTCGCGCAGGTTGGGCCGGCTGCCGCTGGCGACGATGAGTGGCACCGCGAGCAGCGACGCGAGGATCGCCAGCAGCGGACGGAGGCTCGGGATGACCGTCGGGTCCATGTCACATGCCCGGCAGCCGCAGCGCGTCCGGGAGCGAGGGCTGCAGGATCTGCGTGACGAACCACGAGTTGCAGAGTCCGAGCACGATCACGCCGACGCCGAGCACGATCGTCGGCGCGAGGACGAAGAAGCCGCTCTCACCCTCCGGTGCGTCGCCCCCCGCGGTCATCGGTGCCGTGTAGATGCTCTCGAGCAGGCGGAAGAAGTAGACCGCGGTGAGCAGGCTCGACGCGGCGACGATCGCCACCAGGGGCCAGCTTCCGGCGCGGATCGTGCCGAGCAGCAGATACCACTTGCTGAAGAACCCGTTGGTGGGCGGCAGCCCGACCATCGCGAGCGCGGCCAGCGAGAAGCTCGCGAAGGTCCACGGCATCGCGCGCCCCAACCCCGCGTACTCGGCCACCGAGGTACGCCGCGTCTGCATGGCGACGCTGCCCGTCACCAGGAAGAGGCAGCACTTCATGGTCGCGTGGTTCAGGATGTGCAGCACCGCGCCGGTCAGCGCCCACGGGTTCGCCAGCCCGATGCCGAGCCCGATGTAGCCGAGCTGCGCGACCGAGCTGTAGGCGAGCATGCGCTTGACGTCGCGCTGCGCAATCGACATCAGCGACATCACCACGATGCCGGCGGCCGACAGCCACGCCACGATCGTGCCCGCCGGCAGGATGTTCGCCACCAGGTCGACGCCGAAGACGAAGAACAGCAGGCGGAGCAGCACGAACGCCGACACCTTGGTCATGATCGGCGCGACGATCGCGGTGCTGGTGCTGCTGGCGTGCGTGTACGCGTCGGCCAGCCAGCCGTGCAGGGGAAACAGCGCCATCTTGAGCCCGACACCGACGATGATGAGCGCGAGCGCGACCGGCAGCCCGGGATTGCCCTGCAGCGCCGGCACCAGCCGCGCGACGTCGGCCATGTTGAGGCTGCCGGTCAGCGTGTAGAGGAAGCCGATGCCGAGCAGGTAGAACGAAGCGCCTGTGGTGCCGAGGATCAGGTAGCGGAACGCCGCCACCGGCGCCTTGCGATCGCCGACCGCGAGCAGCGAGTAGCCGGCGAGCGAGCTGATCTCGTAGAACACGTAGAGGTTGAACAGGTCGCCGGTCAGCACCATGCCGGTGAGGCCGAGCAGCAGCGTCAACAGCATGCCGAGAAACGCGACCTCCTGGTCGGGATTCTCGCGTCGCACGGCGCTGCGCGCGTACATGCCGACCACGACCGCGACCGCCGCGATGACGGTGACCACGAACGCGCCGAGGCCGTCGACGACGTACTCGATGCCGATCGGCGCCGCCCAGCCGCCGAGCGTGTGCCGCAGCGGCCCGCCCTGTACGATGGTGGCGAGCTGGATCAGCGCGTCGACCAGCACCAGCACCAGGGTCGTGAACGCGACCGGCCAGGCGAACTCCCTGCGCACCAGGCCGGCAGCGATCGTCAGCAACGCGCCGAACAGCAGCAGCAGCGTGATGATGACCGGCAGGTTGCTCTCGGGCAGGACCGCCATCAGCGCGACTCGTCCTTGCGCAGGCGCTCGAGCAGCTCGACTTCGTCGATCGTGCCGTAGCTGCGGTAGATGCGGATCAGCAGCGCGAGCGCGACGCCCGTCGTCGCCACCGAGACCACGATCGCGGTCAGCATGAGACCGTGCGGGATCGGGTTCACGTAGCGGGTCGGGTCGGTACCGAGCGCGTCGTCGAGCACCGGAACCGACGCGCCCGTCTTGTACGCGTGGACGATGAAGAACAGGATGATCGCGCCCTGGAAGATGTTCATCCCGAACAGCTTCTTCATCAGGTTCTGCTTGGCCATCATGCCGTACAGGCCGATCAGCAGCAGGACGATGGTGAAGGCGTACGGCGCCCGCCCCGTCAGAACCACCGTCAAGTCCATGCGCGCTCGATCCTACCGTTCGCCGGTCTGTCCGCCGGTGGTGAGGTCGTCGAAGATCGAGATCAGGGTCCCGGTCACGGCGAGAGCGACCCCGATCTCGACGAACAGGATGCCCCAGTTGCGCAGCATGTGGGGCGGCAGCCCGAGCGGCAGGTAGCTGTAGTCGAGCAGGTTGCCGCCGAACGGCAACGCGACCAGGCCGACGCCCGCATAGAAGGCGATTCCCAGCAGGCCGAGCGGGGTGCCGAGGCGCTGTGGGAAGAGGTACTGCGAGCGCTCGAAGCCGAGCACCATGCGTGCGAGCAGGATGCTGGTCGCGATCAGGGCGCCACCCTGGAAGCCGCCGCCAGGACTGTAGTGGCCGTGGAACACCACGTAGAGCGCGAACAGCTGGATCACCGGGATCATCGCGCGGGTGACGATGTCGGTGACGATGTTGTTCCTCGGACGACCGATCGCCGGTACGGGGCGGCGCTCACCACCGCGCAGCAGCAGCATGCATGCGAGCCCGGCCGAGAACACGACCATGGTCTCGCCCAGCGTGTCGAAGCCGCGGTAGTCGGCGATCATCGTGGTGACGACGTTCGGCGTGTGCGCGTCCTTCATCGAGCCGCGGACGTAGTCGTCCGCGACGTGCAGCGAGGCGGGAGAGCTCGCGTCGCCGTAGAGCGGCAGCCCCGCGCCGGCCGCGAGCATGACCAGACCCAGCGCTGCGAGCACCAGCAGGGTCAGGGCCTTCAATCGACCGAGCTCCGCCGCGTGTGGAACAGCGCGACCACCAGCAGCACGCCGGTCACGCCCGCGCCCAGGACGGCCTCGTTGAAGCCGACGTCGACCGCGCCGAGCGCGCTGTAGAGCAGGGCCACGACGAAGCTGAACGCCGACAGCAGCGCCGCGGCCGCGAGCAGGTCGGTCACCTGCAGGGCGACGATCGCCGCGACGATCGCGACCACGAACAGCAGTGGGATCACGCGCGCCCGTCCTTCCTGGTCTGCCGGACCGTCCACGGCTCGAGCTTGGCCCGCATCGCCGATCTGCCGAGCGCGCTCGCCGCGGCCGGGTTGGCGATGCTGACGAACAGGAAGATCAGCAGCAGCTTGACGGCATTCAGGTCGGGCCCCTGGAGGATCGCGAGACCGATCATGCAGAGGCCGAGCGACATGGTGTCCATCTTACAGGCGGCGTGCATCCGTGTATAAAAGTCGGGCAAGCGCAGCACGCCGATGCTGCCGATGACGGCAAAGACGATGCCCGCGACGACGAAGCCGACCCCGATCACCGACGCGACGATCGAGAGGATCACCGGAGCCTCGCGCCGCCGCTGTCGAGGTACTTCGCGACCACGACCGTGCCGATGTAGTTCAGCATCGCGTAGGCGATCGCGATGTCGATGAACATGTCCAGCCGGCCGTACGCGAAGCCTGCCAGGCAGACGAGAATCACCGTCTTCGTGCCGATCACGCCGATGCCCATCATGCGGTCGAAGACGGTTGGTCCCACCACGACGCGGTAGAACGGAAGCAAGACCGCGACCGCGAACGCGAGGGTCAACAGGAAGACAGCTGTGGTCATCGGCTCCTGTCCCGCGTCGCCGCGATCGTGCGGCCAACGTGATAGTCGATCTTCGGCGGCGGCGGCTCGCCGAACAGCTCGGCGAGCTTGCGCTGCATCTCGTCGATGACCGGTCCGGTCGCGCCGTCGGCGCTGATCCCGTGCACGATGAACTGGCCCTCGTCGACCTCGATGGTGAGCGTGCCCGGCGTCAAGGTGATCGAGTTCGCCAGCATGACACGCGCCAGGTCTGTGGTCAGGGCGCTGTCGAAGCGGACCAGCGCCGGATCGACGTCGATCCCGCGCTTCACGACGATCTTCGCGACGTCGAGGTTCGCGACCACGATCTCCTTGATCAGCCAGATCGTGTAGGAGACCAGCTTGAGCGGGCGCATGTCCGCGAGGGCGCGGCTCTCCTCGGGGCGGCGCTTCGACACCACGAAGGCGTTCGTGCGCCACAGCACGAGCGCGATCGAGAAGACCCCGAAGCCGGCGTGCAGCGGGTCGAACTTGCCCGAGAACACCAGCCACAGGGACGCCAGTCCGACGACTTGCAGCGCAGGGAGGAGAAGGCGGTGGTCCGGTCTACGCCGGCGCACGTTCTCTACCGCCATTCGTATGCTTGCCTCGCCCCCCGGTGCATGCGCCGCTGCGCTGGATAGCGCCGGTGCTATCGGATGGCCGCCGGGGCCGCAAGCCGAGCCTGCGCCACCACGTCAAGTAGGTGCGGCGTCGCCTTCCTCGCTTCGCGACTTCCCGAGCTCCCAGATCTCGCGCCCCGCGCGTGGCAGAAATGCGACGCCGATCAGCGCGTTCATCAACAGGAACGTGAGGTGCGCGACCAGGCTGTAGGTGCCCAGGCTCTCGGGCGAAGCGTAGCCGCCGACCGTGCCGAGGAGATACCCCCACAGCGCCGCCGCGTGCAGCTTTCCGACCGTGAGCGGGAGCGCCGAGCCGAGGAAGATCAACGGTAGATTGGCGAGCAGGGCGATCAGCGGCACCTGGATGCCGAACAGCCGCAGGGCGGCCCAGTGCGTCACGATGGCGAGCCCGAGCGACAGACTCTTGATCGCCAGGATCACCGCATAGTCGAGCAGGCGCGCACGGCCGAAGGTAGCGAGCAGGCCGGGCGCTGGTCGTGCGACGCCGGCCGCGCGCAGGCCGTTGAAGTAGATCAGCCACGCCGCGAGCAGCACGTAGGCGACGAGGTAGACGGTGCCGAGCCCCGGCACCTTGCTGCCCTCGATCGCGACGCCGAGCGAGGAGTAGAGGACGAGCTGGTAGATCTCGATGAAGGCGAGGAAGATGAACGTGCCCGCGATCGTCAGCAGCGGGATGCCCTCGCGACGATGCAGCCAGAGCGCGAGCCCGCCCTGGCCGACGTTCGAGTTCACCAGCGCGAGCACGTAGGTGACGGCGCGGACCGGCAGGATGTCGCGGTAGCGCACCGGCGTGTGGAAGCGTCGCACGACGGTGGTGACCGCGAGCGTGTCGAGCAGGAAGTAGACGATCGAGTAGGGCACCATCAGCGCCAGGTAGAGCCCCCAGCGCGCACCGGCGAGCGTGTCGGCGATCGCGGACAGGTTCCAGCGGCGGCGGAAGTACTCGAGGATGACGATCGTGAGGATCCAGGGCAGCGCGAGCTTTGCCGCGCGCGCGATCGGATTCGGACGCCGTCCGGGGGGATTCGTGCTCATGCTGCCTTTCGCCGGGTCGCGTACATCAGGTAGCTCAGGCCGACCCCGCTGAACACCGCCTCGCGCACACGGCGCAGGAGCCACACCGCGAGACCGGCCGATTCGTCGAGCCCGAGCAGGCCGAAGATCGCGACCCCGCCCGCTTCACGGACACCGAGCGCGCCCGGGATCAGCGCGCTGCCGAGCGTCAGGGGCTGGGAGATGGCTTCGATGATGAAGGCGTCGCGCCACGAGATCGGGTACTGCAGCAGGTCGGCGAACACCTTGACCTCCACCGTGCCCAGCAGCCAGCCGAGGAAGTGCAGTCCGGTGGTGATCGCAAAGTCCTTGCCGCGCGTGCTGTAGTAGCCGCCGAGCTCGCGGTCGATCTCCGGCGCGACCGAGACGAAGCGCTGGAAGCGGGCGCCGCGCAGGCCGACACGATCGCCCAGGCGCACCAGCTTCACGAACAGACCGCGCTGCTGCCAGCGCACCAGCAGCGCGACCACGGCCGCGCCGCCGAGGCAGAGCGCGACGAACAGCACGTCGCCGTCGCGGACCAGCTCGAAGTGCTCCAGGGTGAGCATGATGCCGAGCAGCACGAAGACGATCTGGCCGACCGTGAGCGCGGTCTTCGCGACCACCACCGAGACGGTGCTGCTCGCGGTCGTGATGCCGCGCTTGACCAGCAGCATGGCCTTGACGGGCTCGCCGCCGAGGTAGGCCGTCGGCGTCAGCATGTTGACCGATTCACCCGCGAGCCGGATCATGATCAGGCTGAACAGGCGGGGTCGAGCGGCGCCGCCGCGCGGCAGGGTGAAGGAATAGGCCCAGCCGTCGACGAGGGCGACCAGGGAGTACGGCCACAGCAGGAGCGGAGCACTCCAGCCCAGCGCGACGAAGCGTGCGAACAGATCCTCGGTATTGACCTGGTAGAGGAGGCCGCCGAGCGTCGCGAAGCCGAGCAGCAGGAGCAGCCAGCGGCCGCGCCCGCGCTGCTTCGCCGGCTGTGTCGCCGTGTTCGGCGCCGCTGCCGCGACGTGCTCGGCAGCCGCCTCACCCCCGGCGACCTCGTGTGCTCGTTCCCGTGCTGAGTACATCCTTCGCAGTGCCGCCAGCGATGCCCGCGCAGGCCGCCCCGGGCCGCCGCGACACCTGCGACTGCGAACCTATACCGGTCCCGCGTGGCCACAGTCCATGCCGCGCGCCAGGACCCATGTGAAGGAACAGCGCTCAGCTGCCAGCGGGAGCCTCGACCGGCGCGGGCGCGGCGGTCAGCGGACGCGCGAGCGCCATGCGCGTCCGCCCCTTGGGGCCGGTGCCCGTGCTGTAGAGCAGGACCTCGAGCTGGCTCCCCGCGCGCTCGGCCTCGTCCTCCCAGAGCAGCAGGTAAGGCGGCGTGTCGGCCGCCGCGATGGTCGTCTGGCGTAGTGCTGCGTCGCGGCACCGCTCCTCATCGAGCAGCATCGGCAGGTGCCGTTGCGCGTAAAACACGGCGCCGTAGTCGAAGGCACAGAAGAAGCCGAGGTCGGCGGCGCCGATGCGCGCGCGCACCTCGGCGAGGAAGGGCTTGAACGAGCGGCTCTCGGCGAGACCGCGCTCGACCGGCGCGATCACCCCCGCGTAGAGCGCGAGGAGCGCTACGCTGAACCCGACGCTGGCACGCAGCCAGTGCGCACCCGGCGCGGATCGTACCGTGGCCGCGGCGCCCGCCAGGATGACCAGCGCCGCGCCGAGGACGATCCAGGGATTGGCGCGCAGCGCCAGCAGCGCCGCGTGCACGCCCTGCTGGTCCTTGGCCGCCAGCAGCGGTGCGACCAGGCGGTCGAGCGGCACGCCCAGAGCGATCAGCAGCGTGATCAAGCCGGCCACCGCCAGCACCACGGCGCTGGCCGAGAACGCCCAGCCGGCGATCCGCCGTGGTCCCGCACCCTCCGGCCCGGGACCCAGGACGAGGCCGAGCAGTAGCGCTCCGGCTGGATAGGCCGGCAGGATGTAGACCGAGCGCTTGGAGGCCGGGATCGAGTAGAACACGATCACGCCGAGGAACCAGACCACCAGATAGCGCGTCGTCGCGTCGAGCGGGCGCATCCGCCACAGCCACCACGCGACCGCCGGTGCCAGCAGGCTCCACGGCAGCGCGCCGACCAGGAAGTTGGGCAGCATGTAGAACGGTCCGTGCTCGTGCCCGGTGTCGAGCGCGTCCGGGTCGATGACGCGGAACAGGTTCTCCTTCAACACGTGCTTGATGAAGAAGTCGTTGCCACCGATGACCCAGGCCGCGACGTACCAGGCACCCACCACGACCACGACGGCGGTGAGACCCTGCACTGGCCGCAGCGCCCAGACGGTGTCGAGCACGTTGCGCAGCCGTGCCAGCAGGCGTGCGGGCAACGATGCGCCCGTTGCGACCGCGTCCGGCGTGAGCGGGCTGGTGAAGGCGAAGGCGAGGATCACGAACACCGGCAGCGCGATTCCGACCGGACCCTTGCCGAGCGTCGCCACGGCGAGCGCCGTGTAGAAGATCCACAGGCGCGCCCGGGTCACGCCGCTGCGCTGCATGATCGCGAAGCACAGCAGGGCCGCGCACAGGAAGAAGGTGAGCGTCATGTCGACGCGTGCGATCCGCGCGGCGCGGATCCACTCGAAGCTGAACATCAGGGCTGCGGCCGCGAGCCAGCCGGAGCGGATCCGTCCGGTGGTAGCACCGAACAGGTACGTCGCGGTGACGGCCGCGATCGCGAGCAGGGCGGAGGGCAGGCGTGTCGAGAACTCCGAGACCGAGCCGACGGCGAGCGATGCGAGCAGCCCGAGCCAGTGAAAGAACGGCGGCTTCGAGGGGATCTCGGTGCCGTTGCGCAGTGGCAGCACGAGGCTCGAGCCGTGCGCCATCTCCCAGACCACGAGCGCCTCGCGTGGCTCGCCCTTGGTGTAGAAGGGCAGCTCCTGCAACCCCGTCAAGTAGAGGGCAGAAGCCACCGCGACGACGGCTAGCGCGCCCGCGAGCAGCGTCGAGTTCCGTTTGCCGAGCATCTCGAGTGTGCGGTCAGGAGACCGGAACCGTCGCGTACAGGAGGTGCCGGCGGGTGTCCAGCCACTCGTACAGGGGGATCCCGGCGGCACGCAGCGTCGCCGCGTGCCGCCTCCGGGTGACGATCAGCAGCGGTCCCTTGCGCGCGGCGACGCGGATCTCCTCCAGCCGGCGCGTGCGATGCACCGGCGCGCCGCTGTAGTAGGACAGCGACGCCGGCTGGATGCGGTAGCCGACGATGGTCACACCGGGGGCCAGGCGACGGGCGAAGCTGGCGATTGCGGCGTCGCTGTTGACGTCGCTCATCACCGGCGCGGCGCGCAGATAGAAGCCCGTCAGCAGCACGACGTTGACCGCGGCGAAGACCAGGCACACCGCGAGTGGTCGCCGCGCGGCCTCGCGCAGGCGGCGCACGCCGAGCCAGGCGAGCAGCGGCAGCGTCAGCGACCAGACGGCTGCCCGCCACAGCTCGGGGTAGGTGAGCCAGACGTAGATCAGCAAGCCGGCAGGAAGAAGTGCCAGGAACGCCGCCCAGACGGCGATCGCGCCGTCGATCAGACGCTGCGCCTGCCCGCGCGGCCGCGCGACGAGATCCGTGAGCCCGCTGGCGAGCCAGAGCGCGAGCGCGGGAAAGGCGGGCAAGACATACGTCGCGAGCTTTGCCTGGCCGATGGAGAAGAACAGAATGACGATACCGGCCCAGATCGCAAGATCGGCCGCGCGACCACGGCGCGTGTCCGCGAGCGCCGCGGCCGGGAGGAGAAGCGACCAGGGGAACATTCCGGCGAGGATCACGGGAGCGAAGAAGAGGATGCTGCGCACGTGCTCGAACTCACTCGAGACATAGCGTTGTACGTTGTGGTGGAAGAGGAACGTTCGAACGTACGCGGGGTCCACGATCGCGGCCGGCACGATCCACGGCAGCACGATCGCCGCGACGAGCAGCGCGCCACGCAGCGGCCGGGCGGCCCGCAGCGCGCTCGCGAGCACGCCACGCCGGTAGGCGCAGGCCGCGGCGATCAGGACCGGGAGCACGATCGCCACCGGCCCCTTCACCAGCGTGCCGAGTCCCATCGCCGCGTAGGCCGGCAACGGGAAGCCTGCGCGCGAATCGAGCCAGGCGAGCCAGGCGAGCACGGCCGCGGTCACCAGGAAGCTCAGCGTCGCATCGAAGTTGCAGAAGCGCGCGAGCACGACGACTTCCGGCGACGTCAAGTAGATGACGCCGGCCAGCGCCGCCGCTGCTCGTCCGAAGCGTGGCCGTGCGAAGCGGTGCAGCAGCAGCAGGCTGCCGAGCGACGCCACGACCGACGGCAGCCGCAGCGCCAGCTCGCTCTCGCCGAACACCGCCTGGAACGCGCGCAGCACGGCGAAGAACGGCGCCGGCTTGTCGTAGTAGGGCTCGCCGTAGAGCCGCGGCACCAGCCACTCCCCGGCGGCGGCCATCTCGCGCGCGGCCTGCGCGTTGCGGCCTTCACCGGGATCCCAGAGCGGGTAGTCGCCGATCCCCAGGCCAAAGAGCAACGCCCCGGCGGCGAGCAGGAGCAGCGTGTCGAGCCAGTCGCCCGACGATTGCTCCGCGGTGGAGGGGGAAGACCAGGCACCTCGCGAAGCTGGCACGCGGGCGTCCTACAACGTGTTTGCCAGGGCTCTCAAGCCTGCTCGTCGGCAGCGGCGTGCGCGCTGCTCCGGTTCACCTCCGTGGGGGGTTGCGCCCGTGCGATCGCGTCCAGATCTGGCGATTCGCGCGCCGGCAGATCTCGCTGGCCAAGGGCCTCGCGCACCACGCGCTGGTCGCGCTGCGCAATGCGCGCCTGGTGCGCTCGCTGGAGGAGGCGAAGCGGATTTCATCGCCGCGGTGTCGAGATCGAGCTCCGCGCGACGGAGACCGAGCTGCTGCTGCGGGTGTGCGACACCGGACCGGGAATCGCTCCCTAGCTAGGAGCGGCCGAAGGTGTTCGAGATGTTCCGCCAGGGCGCGGCCGGGCTGCGCGCCGGCGGCTCGGGGCTCGGTCTGGGACTCTGCCTGGTGCAGCGGCTCTGCCAGATGCTCAACGGAACGGTCGAGCTGGTCTCCGGCGACGGCGGCGAGACCGTCTTCGAGGTGCGCGTCCCGCTGCCGCAGACCGCCGTGTAGCGCGACAACCCGGACGGCTCCCTCACGCCGTATCGAGATCCGCCATGTGCTCGGCGGTGAGCACCGCGCCTTTTGCCGCACCCATCTTGGTGTTGTGCGAGACCAGCACGTAGCGCAGCCCGGCCTCGTCGAGGCGCAGGCGTCCGACCGAGGTGGCCATGCCGCCGTCGGCATCGCGGTCGAGGCGGGGCTGCGGACGGAATGGGTCGTCGTGCAGGATGATCATGCGGCGCGGCGCCGACGGCAGGCCGCGGGCGCAGAACTCGCGCCCGAACTCCGTGAACGCTGCGCGCACCTGGTCCATCGTCGGCTGGCGCTCGAGCAGCACCTGGGCGGTCTCGGTGTGCCCTTCGCGGACGTTGGCGCGGGTGCAGGTCGCGGCGACCAGAGTGCCGTGCGCCGCGATGCGGCCCTCGCTCAGACGGCCGAGAACCTTGCCGGTCTCCCTGGCGACCTTCTCCTCCTCGCCGACGATGTACGGGATGACGTTGTCGAGCACGTCGAGGGCCGCGACCCCGGGCGAGCGTCCCGCTCCCGACAAACCCTGCATCGACGTCATGATGACCTGCTTCAGGCCGAAGGCGTCGAGCAGGGGCTTCAACGTCACCACCAGCCCCATGGTCGTGCAGTTCGGCAGCGGAACGACGAAGCCCTTCCAGCCGCGCTCGCGGCGTTGCACGTCTACGAGCGCCAGGTGCTCGAGGTTGACGCCTGGCACCGCGATCGGAACGTCGGCCTCGTAGCGGAAGGCCGAGGCGGTGGAGAACACCGGGACGTGCTGTGCCAGCCGCGGCTCGATCTCGCGCGCCGCTTCGCTCTCGACCGCGGTGAACACCAGGTCGACGCTGGTGGGATCGAGCTCGCTCGCGTCGACCACCGGCAGCGCCAGGACCGCCGGGCTCGGCTCCTCGTCGCAGTACCAGCGCACGGCGCCGTTCGGGGCGCGCAGCGCCTCGCCGTAGCTCTTGTTGGCCGAGCGCTGCGATGCGGCGAGAGCCGTGATCCGGAACCAGGGATGATTTTGCAGCGCGGCGACGAATTGCTGCCCCGCGACCCCTGTCGCACCGACGATCGCGACCTTCCGTTCGTGCTTGCTCGCCATCCGCTTGATCCGCCTTTCTTGCCCCCGGCTATCGCTGCTCAACGCGGCATGGTCGTGACCGTCGGCGGCGTTGTCAACTTTGCCCGCCGTCCACGTTCCCACGACCGTCCATCGCGACGGTCCATCGCGACGGTCCATCGCGACGGTCCATCGCGACGGTCCATCGCGGGTCCTCGCGGCCCTTGCGTTGCCACCCGGGAATGAGGTGCAGTGGCGCATGATCGACCGCTCGCCCGCGCCGCGTGTCGGCGTCTTCCTGCCGCTCACCGGACTCGACTGGCCCGCCCTCAGAGCGCGCGCCGAGCTGATCGAGCGCCTCGGCTACGAGTCGCTCTGGCTCGACGACCACTTCTGGTTTCCGACGCGCCCGGACGAGGCGCACCTCGACGCGTTCACGGCGCTGGCCGGGCTCGCGGTGGCCACGCAGCGGCTGGTTCTCGGGCCGCTGGTGCTGTGCCAGTCCTATCGCGCGCCCGCGCTGGTGGCGAAGATGGCGGCGACGCTCGCGCAGCTCTCGGGTGAGCGCTTCGCCCTCGGTCTCGGCGCGGGCTGGATGGAGGAGGAGTACCGCGCCTACGGCTATACCTTCCCGCCGCCGCGCGAGCGTCTCGGGCAGCTCGCGGATGCGGTCGAGATCTTGCGCCGCATGTGGCGCGACGAGCGTGCCTCCTTCCAGGGCGAGCATTTCCACGTCGCGAACGCGCCGCAGCTTCCCAAGCCGGGCCGGCTGCCGTTGATCCTGGGTGGCGCCAGCGATCGGCTGCTGCGGCTCGCGGCGCGTCATGCGGACGGCTGGAACTCACCCAACCCCGCCTGGCGCGAGCTCGGTGCGAAGCGCGCGCGCTTGCGCCGGTTCTGCACGGAGGTCGGTCGCGATCCGGACGCGATCGAGGTCTCGGAGCAGGTCATGGTGGTGCTCGTCGAGCGCGAGTCCGAGGTCGCCGCGGCGCGTGCCCGCATCGCGCGGGAGCTCGCCGGCTTCGTGAAGCTCGACGGCGACGTCCACCTCGGTACGGCGGAGGCGGTGGCCGACGCGCTGCGCGCGCGCGCCGCTCTCGGCGTCAGCCGGTTCATGGTGATGTTCGGGGACTTCGGCAGCCCCGGGCAGCTCGAGGCCTTCGCGCGCGACGTCCTGCCACGGCTTGGCGCGGCGTAGCGCTGGTGCGCGTCTTGTCGCGTGCTGCATAGTGTTGCCCGCCTTCGTTGCGCGGGCCGGCCGACGCCGGCACCCATCGCCGAATGCCGCTCGAAGACCTGGTGCTCGGCCTGCTCGCGCAGGGACCGGCGCATGGCTACCGCCTGCGCGCGCGGCTCGAGGCCGAGCTCGGCGCGCAGCGACCGCTCGAGACCTCGCACGTCTACGCGGCGCTCGCCCGGCTCGAGGATCACGGGCTGGCGGTGGGCCGCGTCGAGCTCGACGGGCAGGGACGCACGCGCCGCGTGTTCAACCTCACGGCCGCGGGACGTGCGCGACATCGGGCGTTGCTCGATCGTCCCGGCGCCTGCTGGACCCTGCTGCGCCGCCCACTGCTCTTGAAGACGGCGCTCCTGGCAGTGCTCGGCGAGCACCTCGGGCGTCGCTCTCTGCAGGCGGAGCGCGCGCTGCGCGAGCGCCTGCTGCGCGGCCTTCTCGCGTCGCCGCCCGCCACCGAGGTCGCGCGCCTGCTGCGCGATCGCGAACGACGGCACCTCGAGGTCGAGCTCTGGCTGCTCGACGCCCTGGGCCGCCCCCCGGCTCCTACGACTCGGCCGCCGGGGTCAGGGTCTCGATGAACTTCTCGGCCGCCGGCGAGAAGTGCCGGCCTTCCTTGTGGATGATGCCCAGCTGACGGACGAAGGTCTCGTCGGTGAGCGGGATCGCGATCAGCGACTTGTTGCGCACCTCGGGCCGGACGGCGGGCTCGGGGGCGATCGAGATGCCGGTACCGACCTCGACGATGCGCTTGATGACCTCGATGTTGTCGACCTCGGCCACGTAGTGCACGCGGATCGAGTGCTTCTGCAGCGCACGCTCGATCGCCTTGTGGGTCGGGATGTCCTTCTCGAAACCGACGAAGTTCTGCCCGTCGAGCTTCTTGATCGAGATCGACTTCTGCTTCGCGAATGGGTGGGCGGGGTTGCAGATCAGGACCAGACGGTCCTCGCGGAAGGGGATCAGCTTGATCTGCGGACGCTTGGTCGGGTACGCGATCACGCCGACGTCGAGCGTGCCGCTCAGCACGTCCTCGTAGATCTGGTTCGACTTCTTGTACTCGAGCCGGACGTTCACGTTCGGGTACGCCTTCACGTAACGCTTGAGCTCGTCGGCGAACTCGTAGAGCCCGACCGAGTGCACCGTCGCGACACGCACGGTGCCGGCGACGATGTTGGCGAATGCCTGCAGGCGGCCCTCGAGATCCTGGTAGCGACTGACGATCTCCTTCGAGATCTCGTAGAAGATCTCGCCCGCCGGGGTCGGCCGCACGCGGCGCTTGGCGCGCTCGACCAGCTTGCGGCCGTAGCGCGTCTCGAGCGTGCGGATCTGCTGGCTTACCGCGGACTGGGTGACGAAGTTCTGGGCCGCGGCGACCGAGAAGCTCCCGGTGTCGACGAGGTCGCAGAAGACCTTGAGAGTCTCGATGTGCATGGTGCGGGACGTGAGGCTGACTTAAGCGCGCTGAAGTACTGCATTAGCGTAACAACGCGATCTGCGCGCCGCAAATTCCGCGCGCCAGGAGTGCGTGCGTGGCGTGCGCCGGAGCTGCGCTACGTGGCGCTCACGGGTGGGGCGACCGAGGGGGTTTGGTCGCCGTCGCGCGGGCCGATTGGCTTGCCGCTACGAACTTGGGGGA